>Ga0179593_1260433_pt1 | contig 23255 bp, 14 predicted proteins | sample CZODoug2_1_08_16_FD_185931 | JGI IMG/M metagenome (GOLD analysis project Ga0179593, IMG submission 185931) | Vadose zone soil fungal communities from Angelo Coast Range Reserve, California, USA - CZODoug2_1_08_16fungal (PacBio error correction) | ecosystem: Environmental > Terrestrial > Soil >...
GTAATGTGGTTTCGCAAAAAAGGTGGTGCGTCAGTGGGAAGTGCAGAAAGAAGAGAGGGAGGACAGTACGCATGTCCAACAGTATTTCTGTGAAAAACGGCATTAAAGATAAAAGGGGGAACCTTCTTTCCGTGCAGATCACTCTTTATCTATAAAACGATGAGGAGGTCGGAAAGGGAGCGTAAGGATTCATGGAAACGCTGTTGGGGGGGGGTTCACGAAAAAGTGATCAAGCTGGAGGAAGGAAAAGTCATCAGAGGTGGCTGTGCGCGAAAATCCGCGAAGAGGACATAAGGGGGCTATCTACAAAGGACAAAACAAAAACGCAAAAAGGAAGGGCGTTGAAGTGGAGACCCAAAAGTATAGTTTGGACGAGTTAGCCAAATAGGGCAAAAAAAAGAAAGGGGGACCGATTCGAGAACGAGGCAACTAGCTAACCGGCGAAGGACAGGGCTAGAAGAGAACCTCTCGAAACAGAGCCCAGTCATAGGAAACGCTTCGCCAGGGAGGCTGCAAACCGACTGTCTCGTAAAGTCGGGTGGGCTGGTGTGAGACGGAGGAAAATCCCAACAAGAGTGGACACGCGCAGATTTTGAAAAGGGGGGCTCACTCTTACATGACTTGCTAGGGGTTAAGGTATCGCCGCATGGGGGCGAGGCGCATGAAAAACATCAGGAAACGACAACTGGACAAGAGTTTGCAGAAAGCCCTTTTGCGCCCGGGCAAGCTTGGACATCCAGGCGAGACCCGATCAAGATCGGTCGTCGACTAAATTTACGGGGGGAACGGGATCTTGATGGGGTAGCCGAGGAGGAAGGAAAGTGCGTTGTGACAAGAATGAAAAACCGACGTCAACTGAGGCCGGACGTGGGGGGGACATTGACTGGATTAGGTATGAAAAGAAGTAGGCTGAAAGACTGCGGGGAGAGAAAACCTCTAACTGCTTAACGTAGGACCGGGGGGGAGGGGGGAGTGCCTTGAATAACCTTGGACGGACGCGGGCCGGAATCCGTGAGCGGGAAAATCGAGGAGTAAAAGACTTTGTAAACGTGAAAGATTAACCTACGGTCACGAAGCGTGTCAGAAGGTGGGCCTTCGTCCTTGAACCTGAGGGGAAAACTTAAATGAAGAAGTCGGAATAGTACTTCCGAAATAGTCGTCTGAATCAGCACAGGCCCACCTTGGCGGAAAGGAATGTGGCAGATGCTGGGCAGGGATGAGGGCCGGGTAGAGTTGTGTTAATACAGAAGAACAATGAGGATATCCTCTAGTCCGACAGGGGTAAAGAAGAAAAACGGGGGGGGAGGGAAAAGGGGGACCAAAAGGTAGAGAAATTTGGGGGCCGTGGAAACAAGAGCGATGAATGATGGTAGGCATCAAATATAACGCCGACGGAAAAAGGGGGGGAAAAAGTAGAAAAAAGGCTGTGGGAGGTGAAAAATGAGGAGGAAAGAAGAGAGTGGCAGAACAAGGAAATGGAAAGGGAACTTACTTATAAAGGGGGGGTAAAAAAGGCATGAACTTAGCTTGAAAATCGCAAGGAGTTGGAAAGAAGGTGTATAGAAAGGGAACGAGACCGAAAGAGGAGGTTAACACAGAACGGAAGATTTGACGGCTGACGCTTCGCCGGGGGAAAGGGCCCGGAAAGAAGGCAAAGGGGGGGACAGAAAGGGTCAGGAAAGGACCAAAGAAAGGGAGGTGGCAGGAGGTGGGAAAAGAAAGTGAACATTGGGGACGTGAGGGAGGTTGGAGAAAGGGGGGTAACGGACTTCTAAAGGTTTCCGAGGAAGGAAAGTACCTTGTGGCGGCAGCGAAAAGAAAAAAAAGTTTAAGCAAACTTATGCCGTTGAAAATAAAAATTAATACGTTTCCGTGCCGATAGAAGCCTTACAGGTCACGGTGTAAGGCAAGCAATTGCCGACCACAGGGGATCTACGTCAACTTTTTCGTACTTCTTTGCCGAATTCCATACGAAGTACCCGGATAAAAAAGAGCTCAAGGACGAACATCAAGAAAAACCCCAAGACCTACTAGGTAAAACGTAAATTTTTGTGAAAAAAAAAGGGGTGCTGGGGATGTCTAAAAGAAGAAGGAAGGTGACGAAAGGGACCTCAAACTCTGGGTGGTTAAAACAACGGGGATCGTACAAAAAGGGTAAGTGGAGGGGTAAACTGCCGAGAGTCAGCAGATAACCGAAAGCCAATACTCGCAATCGGGGAATTGAGGGTCAACAATGGCGGCGGAACCAGTAATCGCGAAAACCAACTGGGGATAGAAGAAGATTACCGAGTGGGGGAAGCATTCTCAGAAAGCGAAAAATCAGGAACCTGCAGCGACGAGAGAGAAGATGGTTACGAAAAAAAAAAAAAAAAAAGGAGGCAGGTGGCCTAGGCAAGGGGAAATAACTGCGGGAAGGTTCCCTTACGCCTGGAGGGGGGCGGAAGACCGGCTACCTGCTTAAAAGGGAAGGCTTCGGGGATGAAAATAAGGCTGGGTGGTAGGGCTGATGGAGTGGATCTCCGGGGTCTCGACGCGTCTCTCTAATATACACAGAGAACCGCGCAAATCAGGAGAACTTGCCGGCAGGTCAGTCGGGTAACAGAACCTCTACGGCGTGGGGAGGGCCGCAGAGAGATGGGAAAAGCCGGCGGCAGAAAACTCAAGGGAAGTCGTCACCCAAATCCTCAAGACCCAAAGGTCGGGTGGACTCACAGTGACCGGTCAGACAAAAAAGATGCCTTGCAACAATGGTATCCTAACACTCTACTCCAGAAGTAGTAGAAGAAGAAGGAGTGCGAAGGATGGGAGAACTGTAAAAACATTGGTTCGGCAGGACGTGACTTTTTGAATAAAAACGAAAAAAGATTCCTCATCTAGGCAAACGACAAAGGGAAGAGCATACTCAAGTTTGGGTAAAGGACGACTATTTAGCAAGGACTCAGTAACGGATGACAAAGTCCGAGAAAAAGCGTCTATGCCAATGACGTAACCGATACGACCGGAGGGGGCGAGGGAATTAATCCAAATTAGGTCAGGACGACAAGAATTTTTAAATAAAACTGGTGCCGAAGTTCAGTCGCAGGCATCAGACTCCTTCCTATCGTTAGTCACACTCAGGAAAACCACGGATCTGGCGTCCGGACAGGCCTGAAAAACTGCAGTCAATTACCGAAAGAAAAGAAGAAAGAAAACCTACAAAATTTTGGGAGAAACTGAGGAAGAAAAGACTTTCTGCCTGGTGGGAAAATTACGGTCCCTTAAACACAGCGATTCAAACGCGACTTGTCCGTTCAGGAAGGACAGAAACCCTAAAGTTGATACACAAAACAAAGATCATGCAGCGGCGACAATCCTGAGAGGACGATGCTGTCTGCCGGGAAAGCTAGGCGAAAACAAAATACATAACGAAACAGGCGGTGAAACTGGCTCAAGGAAATCCTGGGGAGCAGTATGGGAAGGGAGGAAGCAGGGGCTGCGAAAAAAATTCCGAGCAGTGGAAGAGGCCGCCGAGCGAACTTACGGTTTTTGTGACCTTCTGGAACGAATAACCCCAACACCCCCACCACAACCCCCCCCGCAAAAAACATACAGAAAGGACAACTAAAGGGGGGGAAAAAATTTCGGTGGCGGTAGGGGGGAGGCGAAGGGCCCCTTGGGAAGGGAGACGGGCGGCGGTTCGCGCAGAAGAATACAGGAAGGTGACGAGATCAGAGACGAACAGAGGAACGCCTCGACAGAAAGCCGAGAAAAGACGATGAAACCTATTTCCAAAGTAAACACCGGCTCAACGGGAAGAAGTGTTACAGGAAAGGAACGACGGTTATGAAAAGAAAGTAAACGGGTCCAGACTCTCGGCGACAGGACAAAAAATAAGCCCGTCAGATAAGCGAGGGCCTGGGAAAAAAACGACCGAAAAAAAGGGGGGCGGACTACGGTCAGCAACCGGGATAAGGGAGGAACCAAAAAGGGAACCGTGGACCCGGCTGGAAAGAAAGAAAAAACCCAGACGTGAAGTAGATAATTGGGTAAAAGCAATTGAAATCTAGGAGGGGGGATGCAGAAAAGAAAAATAAAGACGGTCGCGGCTAGCTCTCTGGAGGGAAAGGGATGGGGGCAAGGAGAAACTGACCAAGGACTAAAAAAATGGGGGGACTTCTAGGGGAAACACCGACTTAAAGACATCCATATCCACGAACCACTTGAGAAAAGTAAGTGGAGCAGTCTAAGGTGGGCCCAAGCCCCTCAGGGAATAACCGGACGGCTCCTAAGCGAAGCCCTCAAAAGGAGGGCAAATTCAGTCGCTGGGAAGGAAGACCCGCACAGCACAAAAACAAACCTACAAAGGCAGGACTTGGGGACGACAAAGCCCTAGATGATGGGCGCATTTGTCCAAGAACTCACCAAGGAAGATCCCAAAACTAGCTATAGGTGCGGTCCATTCACCGGAGAACTGGTAAAAAAAGCGGTCTAAAAGGTAAAACGCGCGCCAACCGGAGAAAAAATCTTCAACAGAAAAAAAAAGGCTTGGCCTAGCTGTTCCGGTCATCACCGGGGGGAAACCGAAGAAAGATAGCACACAGAAGAATCTGATGGAAATCACTTAGACAGGGGACTGTAACGGCATGGATGAAAAAAAAGGGAAAGCAACCATCCCCCGCAAAAAGAAAGAACAAGACTAACCATAGTGCAAGGAGCCAGAAACGCTCGCAGATGACCAAACCAGAAAGAAGCCAAAGGGAAAACAAAACCACACAACCTGGTGAAGACTCTGGGAAAGGGGAGAAGCATTAAGTTAAAGAAAAGGAATTGGCCGCGGAAATGAATCAAACAAACAACGGGGAGGAAGAAAAAAGATGAAATAACGAGGAACAGGAGAAAGGGGCATAGGCGAAAGATCAAAAGGGCTGGCACACGGGGGGCAGTGCAAAAAAAAGACAAAAGAAAGGGGGAAGTCGATAATGCTGAGGGTTAGGGTCACGCGAGGGGCAGTAAAGGCAATCCTGTCAGGGAAAGGGGGTCGTAGGGTCGGGCGGAAATCAAAATGGAAAACCGAGGGAACGAAAAAAGGGGAAAAGTCCGCACAACCTTAAACGCAAATAGGGGAAGGACGAGGGTAGTAGGCTTGGAGACTGAAAGTTAAACGAAACTCAAAGAAAAACGGTAACTTACTAGATAGCAAGAATGCGTTCCATTTCGAAAGGGCAGGGCAGGAAGTCAAACGGCTCGGGAGAACGAGAAGGACAGGAGTAGTCCGGATCTGTGGTGGGAAAGGAAGGTGGTGGGAAATCTTCAATGGACCATGTCAACCACCTCACTATCTCCATTGGGGTCCGTCCACAGGTTTGTTGCATCACATATAGGGAAACCGGGTGCAAAGCATTGTCGAGCCCGCTAGGGTCAAAGCGGGCGGCTACCGAGGCATAACGTTGGGGGTTGGTAGGAAAGGAGTAAGATTTATGCAATAGCACATGGGCTCGGAAGTTGGGAACGAGACGGTCGAAACTGTTCGAAAAAAGTTAAAGGTGAGGAGGGCGGTCTTATGCAGGACAATGGGCAGGAGTGGCCGGAAGAACACCCTTGACGCGGTAAGGTCATCAGGGCCAATCAGTACGGGGGAGATATGCGGAAAAACGGGGGGCGGCGTGAGGGGGGCCAGCACGCCTCAGCATGAAAAAAAACAAACACCACAGGAAAGGGGACACCTGATGCTTGGCATATCGCACAGAAGTAGTCTGCGGGGAAACCATGGTCACACGGGGAAGGTTTGGGACGACCACACCGGAGTGATCGGTAGCTAAAAATCAGCTGGGTGCATGTAGTGTGGAATAGAAGTTGAAAAAAAGCAGTACGAGCGAGAAAGGGGTAGCCTACGAGCTGGACCAGGGCACCGATGGGCGGCTATACCACACAGTAGGGGAAGGGAAAAGGAACTGACCGGAGGGCGTTCGGCCTTCAGCAAGTCGTGGTTAGAGAATGGAAGAGGGAAGAGATAGTATTGGGGGATGGCGGGCGGTGGGGTACTAGGGGTTTGGTTGGTTCCAGGGAAAAAGTTCACCAGTTCAGTTACTGCGGAATACGTCGCAATACCGACAATTTAAAAAAAAACGAAGAGCAGCCGCCACTGAAAAAACTAAAGTTCTTTTCCCTTTATACAAAAACTCAGGTTGGGGCTTGTCTCATTTGCCATAAGAGTTACAAAATAGCCTCCTTAGATTCGAACTCAGCAAAAAGGTGACACTTAGGCTGCCTACCAAAAAAGAACATTCCCGGTCGAGGCCCTTTGCAAGCAGGTAAACTTTAGGGTAGGGAGGCGCGGGGGGGGAGGACGGTGAAGCAAGCAGCAAAGGCAAGAGAAAAAGATTCTGGAAGTTCGACATCTTCAGGACTGACTGGGGGGGAGACGTAATCGGACAAAGCAACGGCGAGCGGTTTCGTCGAGCAGACGTACAAGAGAAATAGCGTAGGTGAAGTCAGGGGTGGATGGCATGTACTTTCACCGAAATAAGAGCTACACTTCTTCATCTCGGTAGTTCCCAATGTGGGAAACGGGTCGGAAGGGAGGAAGAAGGTTGAGCAAGTGTCACCTGGGCCGGACATAACCACGGAAAAGAGAGAGAAAAAGGTGGTCATTGAAGTGGGAGTAAGGAAAAAAAACAAGGCGAGGAAGTGGAAGGATCGTTGTCTACGTTAGGCGACGGGGAATGAAACGTTGGCAGAAAACAGGATCCTTGAGCTTTCTTCCTCTGAGATCAGGACGAAGGGATCCGGCACCCTCGTAGGTACAGAAGAGGGGCGAGAAGTCGCGCGCCTGGGGGAAGACATTAACTTAATCGAACAAGACATAGGGCGCACTCGGAGGGGAGGGGCATCATCAAATCAAATGGGAGCCTGGGGGGGACGTAGGGTTTAGGGGAGGATCCGGCTCGTGTGTCAGGGACTGAGATACTACGTAACGGGTGGACACGGGGGAAGGCCACTGAAGAGGGAGCCCGTAGAGCAGTCGGGCAACCGCTTTATAAAGGTCAGGATTTGCACGTTTTGGAGGCTTCCCCACAAGTGGTGAAAAGTCCGAGGCCCCAATTGAAGTCATCGTGAGCGAAAGCTTGAGCACCAAACTCGAACTTACGTGGGCGAACGTGGATGGAACCTGGAGGAGGATGGCGAGTTGACCTTGCGGAAAGGGGAAAAAGGTCCTCGAGTCGGTTGACCTTCGTCCGTGACTCCCTTAAGGATGGCCCGTTGACGCTGTAATCAATGGAAGAGATTGATATCGGAACTTCACAAACAAAGGGTCCTGGAAATGAGTGGGGACTAATGCAATCTCAGCTAAAAACCTGAGGTAGTAAAAAAAAGACGGCAAGAAACAAAAAACCCCCCTCATAAAGAAAAAGCCGAAAGTTGGGGAAAAGGGAAGGGGAGGGTGCTTCTTCTTGAATCCGCAAAAGAAGAAAAGGCAGGTCCAGGGTTAGAAAACATTCCGCACTTCGGGGGGTTGGGAAAAGGTCCATAGGAACAAGGAAAAAGCTGGATGGGGAGAAAACCAGGTCGAGAAGGCAGCCCGAGACGATGTTCCTGCTCCTATCCGGCTAAGGGCTCCGTGGCAGAGAATGGCTGCGAAAAAAAAGTTCGTATAAAAAGAAAGGATAAAAAGAGATATTAAAGGTGCGATCCCACACGGCTGCAAGGCTATGAGTAGCGAGGAAATAAGAGGGCATCGGAAAAGCGTTACGACGTGGATTTGGTACAAGAACAAGAAGTTCGGGTCCAAAATAGCGCGGTGAAAAAGAAAAAAAGATTGCGAAGGGGCGCAACAGTAAGGGGGACTTGGGTGGAACGATTAAAAGAACGAAGAGAAAAGGGAAAGGGGGAAGAGGGTCTTTAGAAAAAGAAGTATTGGGGTTGTAAGGGAGTAGTACGCAAGGGGTTTCTTGGCAAGAGCCTTACCGAGGCTGTTCAAGAATAGGAGCACAAAGGGGTCTAAAGAACAGAGCAATCTCGGAAGTGAGGGCCTGTACAAATACTCGGAATCCACGGGTTAAGACGGGCAGTCAAGGCTACTCAAACGACTTAATAGTTGGAAAGAGAAACCCGTCATAACGGTGCAAGATTTGCCCTTCAGGAAAAACCCGACACGGAAAATCCAGAAAGGAAGGTGGGGGGGACTAACGAGTAGACAGGAAAAATGGGAAATCTAAAGGTTCAAGGTTTTAAAGCTAAAACATTCGATGAAAGAAGTAGAATCAAGTGAGAAAGTGGGCAGGAAAGGCGACACGCCCAGTTGCAGGGCAAACAAGGAGTTCCAGGGACGGGGAGAAACCTACGACCTAGGGAGAGTTACGCAAGAAAGCGTTCCAACATGACGGGAGGGGTCCACAAAAGGTTTTGCGGCAGAAGAACTACTAATTTAGGCAAAATGAAGAGTAACTGATTCAATCATTTTAGGAAAGAAAAAGGTCACCCTAGACGTGGACACTGAGCCGATCCGAAATTCAAACGAACGCAGATGATCAAGAAAAAAGTCACAAAAAAAAGGGCCAATAGGGATACTCCGAAGGAGAGGGTCGGCATCAGGAAAGGCAGACATCTATGAAGACACTAGTAATGGGCTACGGACTTTCCGCGGGAATACGGGGGGGAGAGGACCCTGACGAGTTAGGACTCCATGGGGGGGGGGGGGGGGGGGGGGATTGGTGGGGGGAGATGGGTCATCATACCACGAGTAATACCCAGAATCAATACAGTACAAAAGTTTGGTGACTACCCTAAGGGAGGACTTTTCCTGATGGACAAGACATTCCCGTCAAAAAAAAAGTAGGGACAAATACTTCTAAATGCGAAGGTTTAGTTCTGATGCAAAGGAGAGCCCCAGTTTCTGCAAACGATACATCAACCCAGACGCAGAAGTCATAGCATTCCATAAATCTCGTTCGTGATGCATGCCGGCATCAACAGAACAAAAAAGCCCAGACAGACAAAAACTAATCTCGTTCGCAGGAAGAGAGGAAGGGCAGACATGGATCTTTTAGAGGGGAGGGTCAGCAGCAGCTGAAGATGCTCGAGCACCCGGATAGTAAGAGGAACGAACGTAGGCGGAACTGAGGGTTTAACCAATATTCTGGCAGCAACAAACGCAAAACTACAGAGAAGGGTGCCCCATGGAAAACGACTAGGATTTTGGCGTGAAGAAAGGAGCAAGGACTCAGACCTGAAGTTAGTCAGCAGAACAAGAAGAAATACAATGAAGGGCGTCCCAGGAGAGATAAAAAAAAAACCGGAGATATCACGGCCCTCGGCTACCGACGGGAAAGAGAAAGACTTGCTGAAGGGATTTCAAAGAAAAAGAAAGGATTCCACGGAGTCAAACCAAGGTCAAGGGCATCTCTCTCGACTACGTTTTAGAAAGACGAAGTTGAAATGTCCGCCCATCTCGTCAGAAAGGCAAAGAATAGCGCTCTTCCAGTCATCGGGGCAAAAAAGGGAAAAAATCGACCAAAAATACCATGAAAGAAGGGAAGAAATCAAAAGAAAAGTGAGAAGAGAGGGTCAAAGAACCCCGCGGAGGAAACCGCGAAAAAAAGTCGTGATAATGAAAGAAGTCCTTCCGTACCAAAAGGATGCCCGAAAAAGCTCTTCTTCCCAGAGAAAAACGAACTCGAATATGACGCGCTTACGGAGGGCCGGAAAAGGAGAACGGACCGCAGCGAGGGGGTATCAGGAGGCACCGACCCATCGAAAGGCATCCAAAACTTCAGACAGGTGAAAATCTCGGAAAGGGGAGACGGGGGGCCGAGCAGCAGGAAAGGGAATTCACTCCCCGATAGACTGGAGCCTTAAACTCAATCAACAATGGGGAATAGGGAGCCGCGTGAGGCCATTGATGCTGCCCAGTGAAAACAAGAAACGGGGACGGGAATACGGGATACCAATACAAGAGACACAAGGGAAGAATAAAAAAATGAAGGGGGCTCGCATGTGGACAACACAGGGACCGATGCCAAAAAATCTACGGCTACGATTTGCGGTCTACATGAAATAGAAGGGGACATGGTTCGTCAATGACCTGAGAGCAGCCTCCAACCCAATGGGCGGGGGAGGAAGGAAAACAAAATAAATTACCGGGGACGGGGGGAGGCATGGAGGCAAGAACCGTAATTCGTCCTAAAGAGAGTCCAATCAAGGCCGTCCTCTGTCATCTGGGGGGGTCAAGGTGATTAAACTTGCGGCGAGTCATGAAAAGAAAGCACAGAAAAAAAAATCAACTCAAAAAAGAAAAAGGGGGAAAAACGCGAGTTGCAGCTGAAAATAAGAGACAAAAAAAGGAAAGAACCTCGCCGGGCTTCGAAGAAGAGGGGGGACAGAAGAAGATGACACACAACGTTGGTGAAGCTCTACGGGCTGAGGCAGCTTCGGTCTAAGAGAAAAAAGGAAGGGAGCAAGCCGTTTTCATCGTCAACAGCAGAGGGGAAAAGAGAATAGAAATAAAAAAAACGGGAGATCTAAAAAGTCTTCTGGCGAACAAAGGGAAGTCAAAAGGAAGAGCTTCACAAACTTTACGGAAATCTTCACACTCGGAACAGAAGGGGTTCTTGGTCAGCGCTCGAGAGGGTTAAGAAAATAACAATCGGACTTTCCTACGGGGGGGAGGGGGGTTTTCATCATTGGGTCCAGGCAGAGTCCAAAACCAAAAAGTAAAAGGTCTTCAAAAAAATGAACCGCTGGAAGCGTAAGGAACTGGATGTGCTATGGGGTATGTCGGATGGTGCTTGTGCGGAAAAGGGAGGCAGACATCTCCCCCGTACTTCTGAAGCTCAATAAAATCATGGAGGGGGGGGGAGAGCGGGTCGTTGCCAAGCGGTTCCTCAAACGTATCATTACGGAAAGGAAAAAAACCGCAACCGTCTTACAAGGAGTGTGGGTTGTCATAGGACTTTGGGGGACGCATTGAGGGGTCAGACAGCGCGACCAAGCAGAAAAAGTCATGTGTCGGACCAACGCTTTTCAGGCACCATGAGGGTGCCCCTGAGGAAGGACCTGGCATGGAAAGCCTCCGGATGAAAAAAAACGGGAGACCGATGCCGGAAGTGGGAATTAGGTCAGGCGGAGACAAGACGAGGTCGGCCGTGCCTGGACGGTGAACTGGTGCGGCGGCAGTTGGGGGGAACCGAACAGTTAAGCATACGTTGCGAAAGAGTACGTGAGCTTCTTGAATTCAAACGGACGGGTCGTGGGCCAGCGAGGTAAAAACCTGAAACGATGTAGGGAAAAACTCAATTCCCCTGCCCTAAGTGAATACGAGATGTACTCTACCTAGGGAGAAAAGGGTCTGTTTCAGAACCCCGAGTTGCTAGATAACTGGGAAAGTTGGAACAGGGAAAGGGACAATTGGAAAGGAGATCAAAGGGATGGTGGTCAGGGGGCAGGGGGGGACAAGTACCCAAAGGGAATTTACTTGTGCCAAAGGGGGGCGGGGGCAACTTAAGAAGAGCACGTTTCTGGGGTGCATTATTTTGGGGGAGAGCAAGTGTTGCACCGGGGCAAGGAGACTACTTATAGGCGAGGGGGGGGGTAAAGCTTCTACTATCTTTCGGAAAAGTTTAAACGGTATTGTGGCAAGGGAAAAAAGTCGGGATCGAGTGAACTTACGTGACGACGGGGAACAAAAAAAAAAAAAAAGAATCGGGGGTTGATGCACTTATAGGCATACGAATGCGTGGAGGGCGGGCGTAGAAGGGCAAGTTCCCTAAGGGGGGTTGAAGATCTTGGCTGTCGGGCAAACAAGGGTTTCTTCTGGGCGCAAGAAGAGGAACAGCATGGCGGACGCCTAGGAGCCCGTCCAACGAAAACACTCAAAACGTGGAAAATTGGAGAAGCACCCAGTTATGATTTGTGCGTGCGGGTTTTCTTCTGCAGATACGGTCAAAAAAAAAAGAAAAAGGAAAAAAAGGGACACTCTTCAACTACGGCTGCCAGGAGAGCAATGGCAGCTGCCTTAAGGCGAAAAGGGAAAAAAATGGAAGGGGAGATCCCAGGTCGCTCAAGTGAAAGCGGAATCTGCACAGGGAGAGAGGGGGGAGGGTCGGTCAAGGGGGAGGGTGATGACTTTGGGGATGACCTCAGCACATCGAATAGCAAGCAGTTTCTTATGAGTTTGCGCAGCCTGATTAGTTCTCGGTGGGTGAAAAGAGTATCGCTGCAAGGGGGTCTCGAGATGGAGCATGAAAAGGCTAGACGTAGTGGCCTCGGCTTGGGGACAAAAGGGACTGGCCACCAGGGGGGAAGCACCAGAAGGAAGCTCGGTCGGGAGGAAACCCACTTTGTCACAGGGATCCTAAGCCAAAAGGGTATGATAGTGCCAAGGTGGGGCAAGCGGCCGGCTCCGCACAAAACAAACACGGTTACAACGATGCAGACGTTGGTATGGACTTAGCTTGGGCTTGAGACGAGGCTGCCAGGAAGGCTATCACTTCGGGCCGAGGAACTGCGCGAAGGCCACGTGTGAAGACCACTTGGCAGATTGAAGGGAAGATGAGATAAAAAGTCGGTTAAAGCGGCTCGGAGGTCACGAGATGGGGGCAGACGGGTCCGGCGTCCCTTGCCGAGAAAGGGAAGGATTCTTCCTTTCGAATCGTCCATGATGCATCCTCCTCAAAACCTGAACATTGGGGGTAATTGGATGTTGTAGGGAGTGCTTGGGCGTATATTCAGGCCGAGTTGGCGACAAATGAAAAAACCAAGGGGGAAACTCCTGGGGACGGCCCCCTTGGAGACGCCGAACCAGAAAAGGGGCAGCAAGGGCTGATGAGAAGGCCTTGGTATAGACGCCGTGTGAGGGCGGACCCATGTTAAAAGGCAGGCCCTGGTGACCGGAGGAACCGAGACTGGCGCACCGGGGAAAAGGGGCGGGGGCGGTATCCGTCTTCTTGGACGAAAGGGGGAAAAAAAAAAAACATTAAGCCGGTAAAAGGGGAAAAAACTTCAGAGGTGGGGGGAGGACCTCTTCATATTCCCGAACGTGCCATAAAGGGAAAGGACAGCTGTACAGGCCCCCCCATGGCCGAAGACGGAGAGAGGGGAAAACAAAATTTGGCGGGGAAAGTCGGTCGCTGCGCTAATCCGCTCGAGACAAAAAACCGTAGAGCACAGAAAACGCCCATTCGAAGACCTCCACAACCAAAAAGATAAAGAAGAACGCACCTTGGTTTGAAAAATGGAGGAGGGGAGGGGTTCGTTCTGGAGAAAAAGAAGAAAAACAGGGTGCGAAATGACGGAAAGGCTGTTGAGGGGGGGGAAAAAAAAGCGCTCGGCCGGCAATTTACGGCGTTGTAAATGGGGGAAAAATTAGAAAAAGGTCGACTTATCCGAAGGACTGCTTGATGCCCTGCTAAGAAAAAACTTTTCTCCTTGATGCGCAGGCGGCACCAGGGGCCTAAGAAAAAAAAGAGCTAGTATTGGAAAAGAGGAGGACACTGGTACTACAGAGCAGCCCCGGAGCAACTTCTAGAGCAAAATAAAGAACTCGAGAATTCTTCAATAAGGATTTGAACCCTCACAGACCTTACAATGGAAGGAATAAGGGGAGGGTGGCACATAACCGATGAGTAAGGTTCTCACCCCCTGAAGACCGGGTTGTGGCTTATTCAGGGGAACCAGGAGAAAGGTTCAAAAAGATGCGTGCACTGGTGATTACGAAGGATGGGGTTTGTTGAGGTTAAAAAGAAAAAAGTGGGCGGGTTTCTCTCTTGGCCGGACGGAGTCAGCCCTACAGAAGTACGAACGGGGGAGCAGGGGAACGGAAAAAGCTGGCCATTTCTGGCCGACAGCTCAGGTCCTCCACGCCTACTTGTAATCGGCAAAAAACGTACTGGCATATACAAACCGAGCAAGGCCGGCATCACTAAGCGGGAAAAAGCGGGAACCCTCGACGAAAGGGAGCCAAAAGAAGGGAGGGGGAGGTTTTCATACAGCTACTGTCGGAAGTGATCTGCCTGGTCACACTTGGGTTCTAAGAACAAAAAGAAATAAAAGTAAAGGAATAAGAAAAGAAAGTGCCGCGACTCTACGTCGACAAGGGCCACCAAGTGGGGCCCCAAGGTTCCCTGGGCATTTTCTCACAAAGAAACAAAAGAAGCTTCATCTACTCAATCACAAACGGGCAAACATCAAAGGAACGCCAAGGTGGTGCGTAAAATGAGCAGAACGCGAGTTCGTCAAGGAACTAAGACGGACTTCAAGAGCGCGGGCAAGGGAGAAAAGTCATCTCAACAAACGGGGACAGTACTAGGGTAACGGCAGGGATTCCGAAGGAAAGAACTAAAAAAAATCTAAAAAAGGATGACCGGAGCCACACAGTTTCTTCAAGTCTATAATGGGCGAGGGCTCAGGGAAGCCCAGGGCGGGACGGGTACATAGGCTGTGAATTCCCGCCATCATGTAAACGTTCTTCCTCCCGGAAAAGTCCGGTTAGCCTGCCAAGAAAATGACACGGCCATTTCACAATCAAGGATTCCGATAAAAATTATCAGACAGAACAAATGGGAAAAGACGAATCCATAGGATGAGACGGGTAGCAAAAAAGTTACAACGAGGCAATTCTCCAACCGTAAAGAAAACCACACCAAACCAAACAGGAAAAAACCAACAAAGAAAAAAAAAAAAAAAAAAAAAAAAACACACACGACACGTAGCGGAGACCCACCCCCACCAAAAAAACAAACACCGCACCCCCCACAGCCACCAAAACAAAAAGGCAAAACCGTCAACCGCATCTCATCGCATTGCTGCGTACTACCACCTATAAACGTGTAACAGGCTGTCTAACTTAAATAATATGACGGCTTGCTCGTATCTGTAAGGGTATCAAAATGTAAGCACAGCCACCGGAAGCCGCCATATTTGCAGCGACGAAAGGTCGATAAACATGGGGGTTGGGGAGGGAGTCATGAAGACGAAGGCAAGAAGGAGCTCAGGAAGTGCACCGCTTTAGTTTAGCCGACAGAGAGGCCTGTCGTGTTTGCAACTAATGCAAACTCCGCAACAACTCCGAAACGGAGGTTAAATGAAACGAATTGGTTTCCTTCTGGAGACCAAAGGATTTGAAAGTGTAGGAAACCGAGGGTCGCGCAGAAAAACTAAAAAATGAAGGAACTCGACACGGGGAGAAAAAGATCGTAAACACCAACCCCAAGCAGGCCATGAGCTTAAACCAGACAAGACGAGAAGAAGTTTAAAAAAAAAAAGAGGGACAGGGCTAGTCAACGGGATAGGGTCACAATCAAAAACGGGGGACCTCGGTGGAAAGGGGAAGACAGTGTAAGGGGAGGGAAAACGAGGCGCGAAGAGGAGAACTAGGAAAGGAAGTGCAACCGAAAATCAAAAAATCAAAACGCAGAAAAAAAGAAGGTTGCAACCAGCTCGAACGCCACCGACCTTACTTTTTTCTTCCAGAAATTCCCCTGGGAAAAAGGGACCCTCAGACTACTCAAGAAAGAAGCCGGGGGGGATCTAATCACAGCACATCACAAATTCAAGATGGGCGACATATAGGCGGTGAAAAAGAACGACATACGGAGATAAAATATCGATGCTGTCAAGGCCGGGGGGAAAAAGGGGGGGGGAAAGGACGTCCGCAGCGTCAAAGGTGGGAAAATAAAGCCAAAAAAAGAAAAGAAGGACGCAGATCATAAAACCAAAAAGAAGGGGGCGCAAACGTCAAAGGGGTCTGAAAGTCCTGGGGGGGAACAAAAGGGAAACTACCCGGGCATAAGAAGGCAAAGGAATAAAAGGAAAAACACGACACCACAGTGGCGACGCTACACGCGGTGAGGCCGAGGGAAGAGGGGGGAATAAAGGGCATCACAGCGCCTGACAGAAGGATGCAACACCGACAGCCGGACGAAAAAGATGAGGGTTGTGGGGGAGAGACGGGAGGGTTACAGGACATTCAAGGAAAGACAAAAAAATAACAAATCTACGGGCAAAATTGGGAAACAAGACCGAGACTTGAAACGAATTCTTCAGGCGAATAGGGCGACAAACGCTACATAAGGCGGATAGACTGGAGAAAAGAGTATGTGAACCCTTAACTAACACGGGGGCACGATCACCGTCTAAACCAGGTCCGAAAAGGAAGAAGATCACCAGTCCAGGAAGTAAGCTGCGAGGAGGTAGAAGGGAAATTTTCGGCTAGCAGCACGAACGGGGGGAGGACCGGGGAAAATCCAACCTCAAAGGATAAAGAAACCGCACAGATGCATCTGGCGAGAACTCAGAGACGCTAAACAGAAATCGCCGGCTTTGTAACAGAATAGGGGGAGAAAAGAGCACGACCACTGGGTGAGCCTAAGATAAAGAAAAGAAGCGGGAGCCAAAAGTGCATTCGGGACCGAGGGAGGGTTATTTTCATATAAAAAAACAAACAACCACTTCGGGAGAAGAAAGAAAGAAAAGGATCATCAGCGGCTCGGGCAGAGGCCTTGCTAGTAAAACGAGAGGATCATTTAAAAGAAAGTTCACCACCAAGGTGTCGGAATGAGGTCTTCGGAGGGAAACCTAAGGAGGACCGGTACGAGAGGGGTCAGGTCTCTCGGGGTAACCAAATCATCGTGAAAGAAACCAAAGTGGGGGGAAGGTGTGGAGGGGGAGAATTTCTTGAGTTCGGCGTCATGACCATCGCCGAAACATCCCAGTCCTCCCCTGAACACTGAACGGGGGACGCCGGTAGTAGAACGGTGAAGGTTATGACCAAGAATCACGGGAACACGGGACTTCTGGGGCCTCGTGGAGTAGGATGGTAAGGCGCATCTGAACGCAGTTTCAACTTGACTCGCCCTAAGAAAAGGAGTACCAGGAGGGGTTGGGCAGAGGCCGGGGCTGCGACATGGGGAGGTCCATCAAAAAAGGGCTAAAAGATAGTCGGCATGGTCTCCGCACTTCTTTCTGACTGAGGGGGGTGGAGCCGAAAAAAGGGGGAGAAAACGGGATTGGAGAGCAACGCCAACTAAAAAAAAGGGGGGGGGCGTCTCAGTCAAAGACTTTTTTAGGGAATGCGCCGTAATCATGGGAGGAGGAGGACGAAAGGAACTGGGGGGGGGGGGGGGGGACGTCCCAAAAAACTCAAAGGGTCGGAAAGAGGTGACCGGAGCGGAAGGGAGATTTCGAAACTTGTCTGGTTCCTAAGGGGGCAAGGGCAAAAAAGGAAGGAGACGGTCCAGTCTCCTTGACAGGCCCCCTTGAAGCCGCCGAGATGTCAAGCAAATGACGGACGTTCTTTTGCAGAAGAACGAAGGATCGTCGAAAAGGAGGGGGGGGCAAAGGAAAAGGGGGGTGCTTGGAATAGATCCACAACAGGACTTCGGTATGGGGTGACTGAGCCATGGTTCCGGGGAAGTTCTGGGGGGAGCCAAACTTCGAGAGCCGTGAAAAAGAGAGGCTATGCGGCAACCTTGGGGTTAAAAGTTCATTGATTGGGGATAGGACTGGGTGACACAGGAAGTCGAAAGAAATATCGCAAGATCGGGGGAAGGGAGAACAGCTGAGACCAATTCCCACCGCCGGTCTTGGCGGGACTATAACGAATCTTAGTTACCTGTTCTCGGGGGGGAAAACCAAAGAATCGTGATGCTCTTGAATGAAGAGGCAGTCTTGTAGAGGAGTCAGGAGTCGGCCCTATAGGGGGGGTGGGTTTCCTGACGGGATCGGGGGGGCGTATCAACAGTGCAGCGTAGGGGTAGGAGGCAAGAAACCCCGCGACTAAACCGAGGAAGGGAACAACGCGCCGCAACGAACAGCCGCCCTAGTAAAAGGTCCAGGGACTCCAAAAGGTAGGAAAAAGGGGGGACGAGTTCTGCCAGAGAAGAATAAGTCGTGCGCCCAGACTTTCACCGAGGGGAGGATCCTGAGCAAGAAAAAAAATTTCACTGAACTATGAGGACATGACCTCTCCAAAAAGATAAGTATCAAAGTGGAGCGTGCAGCGAGACGCCTGTATCCACGGGATGAGTAGTGCGCTGAGGGGGAGGAACGGTGATGGAAAGGCACATAGATAGTCACGCTGAACTTCTTGAAGTTAGGACTGCATGGGATTCATACGGGACTCGGTGGGGAAGGACGCCGGAAGTTGGGGGGGCAAGAAACGTCGGGGACTAATCAGAGGAAAGACAACCCCCGAAATAGATAACCGTAGTTTGGGACAAGCCATGGGTTGGGCGCGGCGGTACTGGAAAATACATCTACCACGTCGGAGATAGTCGGAGGCCCACTTTGGGAGGGGGAGGAGAAGGGAGTAGGGAACCAGGGGGTGTGAGCCCTGGCCGTGGCTAATACGGGGGGGAACCGGCTTCATCACCGACGTCACAAGGCCCAAGTGAACTGAGCGGGAGGACTATTTCGGCAGACAGGGAACTGATCGGGAAGATCCCAACGAAGTTGCGGGAGGTCGGGGCATTAATAAAAAACTTGGAGGAAGAGTGACCTGGGTAGGCTGAGAATGACAGAGTCGAAATCGTGCGCACCTCAGGAGGGGTCGTAAATGGCGATAAAAAACGTCTTTTGACAGAACACTTCGGGTGAAAAACGTCGAAAGGAAGCGGAAGAGAGGGGCTAACATCACACAAACCTGGGGGAGAAACCTTTATGGCCGGAATTGCTTGCCGGAAAGCAGAGGGGGGGTGTGAGCGTGGCTAGGCCCAGAGGACCCGGGAACTTCCTGGGAAGACACACTTAGCAGGAGTCCCAACGAAAGTCAACTTCTGAAAAAAAGGCATGGACGTCTGGATAGACGTGTTGGGGCAGCCCAACAAATTACGTCAAGGTCCCTCTCATAAGGCTGGGAGCACACCTCGAAAGGGGGATGGGACGTTGTGCCGTCTCGGGAAAGGGGGACAGAAAAGGGGGGAAGAGTGGCGGCGGTGAAAAAGGTCTTTGCCATCGGGCAAGGATTGGGGAGTAGGGCCGGGCCGATACCAAGTAGCGATTCTAACCAGGACCTCCATTTCCGGGGAAGGTAAACTAGTAGAGCTGAAAAGGGGGGAAGAGGAGAGAGAATCACGCTCACGACCCTGAGAGCAACGCCAACGTGAACACCTGAAGAAAAAGAACACCGAGAAAGTGATAAAAAAAGCACTGCCACTTTTGTGGAAAAATGGAAAAAGAAGAGTGTCTCAGTTCAGCCGGACAAAAACTAAGGCCGTCGGGTGCGAAGCGCACTTAGTTCTGTGAACAGCGAGCGTACCCTAAGGTAACGAGGTATGGTAAAAAATCCTGCGCACATAAAACAATCTCCGCAAAACTGCTTGGGGGGACTAAAAAAAAAAAATTGGGCGAAGGCTGAGACGGGCTTCGGAAAAGCAAGGGGAGAGGGTGAAACAAAAAAGGAGGAAGGGAGGCAATCTGTGAAAGGGGGGGCAAAATGCTAAGCGCATCGCGAAAGTCTCTATAGCATTGCCAGAAGCAGGAGGAAGATAGAAAGACGGCGCAAAAGGGAGGGGGAAAACACTACCCAGCGTAAGGGGGGGTCAAGGACGCCGGTTGACAAAACAATAAACCGACGAAAGGTCCCTAAGAACTTGAAGGCCGCTTTTGTGGGCCGGGGCGAAAAAAAAAAAAGAAAGAGAAATTTCAAAAAAAAAAAAAGGGGGAGGCGTGCCGGGTTACAAAAATGTAAGGGGGTGCTGGTGGCTTCGAAGTGTCGTTCATCCGGGGGCGCGAGCGCAGTTCGAGAAGAATTACGAAAACGGGCAGAGAATGAAAAAGATCAGGGGGGTCAGGGCCACATTAACAGCGGTTCCTGCATAACAATACGGAGTGAATCGGAACACAGGAAAAAGCAGTTCAAATCGGAGAGAGAAGTTCTGGAGAAAAAAACGTCCAAAGTGGCAAACTTCGTCAACCAACTCTAAGAACTACGACAGCCCGCCGTTCGAGTTTGAGCCAGGGGGGTGGGAGTCAGGCCGATACACTTTGGATCTGAATGGTAAAAGAATTGGGTAGCATCCAAATTCTATACAGATTGACAAGGGCCTCCTCTCTACTTGGGCTACAGGGAAATCCAGGGTGCCGACAGGGGAAGGAACCATTGAAGGGGGATAGAATCCCGATACCACACAGGGGTTGGGAAAAATTATAAGCCAATCCAGCTGCAAAAAGCAATTACGACAAGTGGGGGGGGTGTGAGGGGGGATTCCATAACTAGTAGGGCTGAGGGAACTTACGGAAAAGGAATTTCTCTTCACTTATCAGAAAAATAAAAACAATCCAGAAATTGACCACATGGGGAACGATCAAGAATCGAAGAGGAGGAAGACATCTCAAAGTTCGCGAAACGTTTCTTCAAGGGCGACCTCCTAATTTAAGAGACGGAAAAAAAATAAACTCGGAAGAACCTGAAGCCCGATGCAATAAGAAAAACTGCTCGGGGGGCAGGGACGGATGATAAGCAGCTTCCTACAACGGAAAAGGCATCAGTCACGGCAGGACCGGGAAAAGGATCCGACCCCAAAAGGGGGAGAACAAAGGACACGGGATGACAATGCCGATGGACCAGGAATGCCCGGCGAAGGAGATGCAAATACGTCTATAAACGAACTCGGTGTCGGGAAGGGGATGAGAGACAGATCCCGCAACAGGCGGCGGAAAAAAAAGCAAAAACGAAACGAAAGGAGACATCTAGAAATTCCAGAAGCTGCGCGGCCGCGGAAACTGATGGGAGGAAGGGGGCACACAAAGGGGGGTAAGAAAAAGCCCACCAGAAAATACTATCATCCGATGCAGCTGCGACGCTTCAGTTCGAACTGGGGAGGGTCGCGAGTAGTAAGGCCGAAAGGCACTGAAAATGCGCGGCAGCCGAGCAGTGAAGAGGGGAATGGAGGGGGGGGCAAAAGATCAAAGGCAAACTAAACGCAAAACAAACAAGGGAGTCTCCAATGGGGGAAAGACTAGGCTGTGTTCGGGGGCGACTCGGAGAGCGAAAGGATGGTGTCCTCGTTCGGCAGCACGTCGCGCAAGACTGCCGGAAACCACCGAGATAAAAAGCAGGGAAAAAACCCAGAGAAGGCGGGACCGCCTCAAACTAAAAAAAATCAGACCAATACGATAGAAAAAAAAGGGTAATCACGAAGGCCGGGCTTCCCAAAAGTAAGCAGGAAAGTTGGCAAAAAGCTCGAAGAAAAGGTTATAGGAACGAAAGAAGGTGATGGACCAAGCCAGCCTCTCGCAAATCTTCGATGACCGTCTCTCCAGAACGTACAACACGGACCAATCCAACAACATACCAGAAAAAAAAAGGTACAGCACTCTACGGGCGCAACAAACCAAAAGGAAGTGGGCGATCCAAATAAAAGTACCCGTGGAAATGGCTTCCACAAATAAACAGACCGAGAGAGCAAACACTCAAAAACCACATGCGAAAAGTCTCGGGGAGAAAGACTACGACTAAGGGCGACTATATCGAGGGGGAGGAAGGATGGCCTGGGACAGGAGAGACTCGTGGAAGCGTCCCCCGGGTGGAAATTAGCCGAACCCTGAAACGGTACGACAAGATCATCCAGAGATTAAAAACGCAAGGGCGAAACATGGAGTCGTAACCCCGTCGAGGTCACAAGGCCGCGAAAAGTAAAGAAGAACGAAAAGTCTCTAGAGGGAAGCCATTCTCATACTAAACAAGGGGGGGAGTCCTCGTTAAAACGGAGGGTGATGAAGGGGTAGTAGAAAATGCAACAGGGCAGCATCACTGGAAAGGCCTAAATCAACATGGATGGTAAAAAGGATCCTTTACCATTAGAGTGGGCGCCGCCTTGTGGACAAAAACATGCCCGGGGAAAGGGCCACAATGGAAGATTAAAAAAAAAACACATCTAAGGGTAACGAGGGGGTGACGGGTCGTCATGAACGGCGTGGGGAAGCAAATTCGGAACTACGCACGAAAAAACTCATAAAGCTTAGGCGAGAGGGGACAATAAGTAAAGGGGTGCAACGATGCATGAGGGATTCGACAAAAGAAAGACAAAGTCACGCAGCTCTATGAACCAAAGCCAGCCGTCCAGCTGGCACGTTTAACGGTGGGAACTTTCGTCGGGGAGGGGGTCCTCAACGCAAAGCACAGACCAAAAAAAAAAAAAAAAGCCCCCGAAAAACTACAGAAGGGTGGACGAATAAACGCGAGACAGCTGACAGAACCTCGAAAAGGCTGCATGAAGGCGTTCACGAAGTGGGAAAGCTCTACGGGCAGAAAGTGACAGCGGGTCAAAATAAAAGCCTATAAGGCCTTGAGCGCCGCCGAAGGGAGGGAAGCATCGCTCAACAAACAACTGAGGAGAAAGAGGGGTCAAGCGGCAGCGGAGGTGCCTACGAACGAAAGAGAAAAGAATCAGCCCCTAGATCAACCACGTGGCGAGCCCGCTACAGAGAGGGCTAAGAAAGACGAGGGCTCACGTCGAGGAGCTATTGATTCAGCAAAGAGGGGGCCTGTCAATTCAGGGAGGTTGGAAAGGGGAGAAGGCGTCCGGAGGGTGCAGAACGCCAACATTCCACAGAGACATGAGAACTACACGGAATTGCTGGGGGGGAGAAAAATTAGTGAGGTAGACTGGGGGGAGGGGCGTGATGGCCCGAAGAAAGAACAGGTAAATGCCTGGAATCTAGCCGACTGGACATGTTGGAAAAAAGCGGCAGAATCGTTTCACCGAGACGGAAAGGAAGCCAAAAAAAAAGCGGAGACCGGAAGGGTTTGGGGGGAAATACACAGGGACATTGTGGAATGCATCGGGAAAGGGCGCGCCAAATCCACTCATCTAGTAGGGTAAGAACCACTAGTTCAGGGCAGAAAGTAGGAAGGTGAGGGGACGAAGCCACCTTTATACGCTGAAAAGAAAGACCGGTGTTTAAAAAATGGAGGAGCCTGCTCCAAGCTGTCTTCTCCAGTGGAGGAGACAGGAGAAAACCTTTCCGAGAAGGGGGGAAAGGAAAAGGGGGACGCCGGACCAAGGGGGCTGAGAATCGGGGAGGGTCAGAAAAGGATTTCAGGGGGCCCGAAGTTCAAACAAAGTGACTTCGGGTCAATGAAGAAAATGAAAAGAAGACATCCAGCTCAGAAAGAGGGACTAAAACTAAAACCGTAGTAGAAGGATGGAAGAAAAGCCTATGTCAGAAATCCCCTTGAGGGGGGGGAACGGGGGTTGCATAGGCACCGGGCTTCTTTGGGGGGAGGGGGGAGTTGCAAGGGGGGCAACGTGAGTTCTTGGTAAGGCCCCACTGACTACCCA
>Ga0179593_1579380_pt1 | contig 23251 bp, 25 predicted proteins | sample CZODoug2_1_08_16_FD_185931 | JGI IMG/M metagenome (GOLD analysis project Ga0179593, IMG submission 185931) | Vadose zone soil fungal communities from Angelo Coast Range Reserve, California, USA - CZODoug2_1_08_16fungal (PacBio error correction) | ecosystem: Environmental > Terrestrial > Soil >...
GAAGAGCCGTTGGGGGGGTTTGCCCAAATCACTCGCAGCCAAAAGGGAAAAAAAACCCGACAAAAGAGGTGGACGTCCTCATTCACCGGTGTGGGGGTTGGCCGCGTTTTGCACCTGGTCAACCTCTGGGCAGACGTGAAAGGTAAAAGAGTGAAACCAAGCACACAGTTTTTTTGGGACAAGGGAAAAATTGTTGAGAAGCTAGAAAGCCTCCTCCTCCAAAAACCAAGAAGTAGGGAAGGGGAAAAAGAAAAAAGCGGCGGGAAAAAACCCCAAATTTTAGCTTTTTTTAAAACTGGAAACCGTGGTGCTAAAAAGAAAAAAGCTTGGCAAATTATCCAAAGATCCCCCCCCACCCTAAAAAACGCCCGCCCGGTTTAACGGGAACGGTAAAAAAAAAAAACAGTTTAAGGCCAAAAAAAAAAAAAACCCAGAGGAAAGGGTCCCCCCGGTGGTTTTTTTTGTCGCAAGGAAGTAAAAAAACAAACGGGGGAGAAAATTCGGAGGGCCTCAAACCACGTTTTAAAGGAATTAGTTTTTTGTTTTGGGGAAAGAACACGGTGGGAGGAACATCCCCCGCTTTTTTTAAAACCTTTTTCAAAAAAAGTTTGGGAAAACTAGAAGGAAAGAACTTTTTGGGAGGGAAAAAAAGGGTTTTTTTTTTGTGGCGGGGGACTAAGGAAAGAGGTCTACAAGTCAGTTTTTTTTGGTTGATTTCGGGAAAGCCGTAGGTTTTCCAATAGGGGTTGAGGTTTTGGGGCCCCTGCCTGTCAGGGTTCCCCTACTGTGGCCCCCCCTCAAACTTCCCCTTGGGGGAATAAAGAACAGCTACCCCCCGTCCCCCGGGGTGTTTTTTAGCCTTCCCTCTTAAATCCTTTGGGGTTGTGTTTGGGTTTTTCAAGCTTTTTTTAGACTTCAGAAGGTCGTCTAGGTCCTTGGTAAAATCAACAGAACAACGGCGTTCGCAAAAAAATCCAGCCAATTTGGAACCTTGGGGGCTTTCTCGGGGAAACGAACTCAAATCAGAACAATGCGGGACCAAGGGGTCCGGAAGACAACTCTTTGATGTGACGTGGAGAAAGAGATGTGGGGGGGTTTTGGAAGAGAAAAGATGTGGTGAACCTTTCAAAAAGCCCAGACTCCTGGGGAATTGATGGGGGGGGGGGGGGGTAAGACAACATCTTGGTTGCCCAACCCTTCCAGGTCAAATTGACCGAAGAAAAACTGTCCCCGCGGAGCTGAAAACTATTTCTTGGAGGATGCAAGAGAGGGTTGGGGGGGGAAAAAACCCCTGGATGGTCGTGAAAATACCCCAAACAAAAAAAGGGGAAGACCAAAAAAACTCTCACAGGGGGGGGGGGGGGGGGGAAATTTGGGAGGCCCCCTTAAAACGCCTTCTGATAAAACCCACGAAAAGAGGGACCGGGGCCAGAGTTTTAAAGAGGAAGCCCGCTTTAACACCTTAGGAACCTAGAGGGAAAAAGCAAAATCCACTATGCCCCAGCCCCCACAAGAGGGAAACTTTTTCCAAAAAGGCAATTCACCAGTGAAAACACCACGGGAAGAAAAAGCCCACAAAGCCCGCCCGAAAAAAAGTCGATTGGGAAAAAGAAAAAATTGAGCCAATCCGGCCCGAGTTTTTCCGTAAGTGGGAAAACAGGGTTCATGAGTCCCAGAAAAGGCCAAAAAAAACTTGGGAAACAAATAAGAAAATTGGGGGCAAACAAAAAAAGGGAAAAGGGGGGGAACTGTTAAAGAAAAAAAAAAAAATAGGACCAAAATGTTTTGATGGCCGGACATTCCGAAAACAGGCACAAAAACAAGTGGGGGAAGAGCGAAAATCAAGGGAAGAAACACCGCTGTGATGTTTTTCCGGGCCTGAGTCAGGGAGGAAACAGGACGGTATATGAAAAAAAGCAGGTCCGGGGGGTAAGCGTCGAGGGCTTCAAGTCGCCAATTCCCCGGCACCCAAAAGGGGAATTTCACCCACCAGGGAAAAGGGGAACCTTTTGTCCGACGAGTTTGGCAACGATTCACGTCCCCTGAGAACGAAAAACCCAAAAAGGTTCAAAGGGGGGGAAAACCCCTGGCAAAACCCATTTTTGTTTTTGTGTTTCAAGAAAAAGGGGGGGGAAAAAATAAAAAGAAGCAAATGGGGAAGAACTTTGTTTTTTTAAGGGCCACCACCCCGAAAGGTGGAAAAGGTTAAAAAAGGTCCAAGAGTCCCCAGGTTAAATGATGCCAAAAACGAACATGGACTCCTGGTCCGGAACGCAGAAAAAGTAATCCTTGCTCCCCTTCAAACAGGTTTTGGGGAGTAAAATGGGACAAGCCGTCCCTTTCGTAGAAAACAACAAACAAACCCCCAGAAGTGTGCGCTTCAGATGCAGAGTGCATCCCCTTTTTTTTTCGCCCCAAAAGGCAAACCAACGCAAGTGCGTGAAAGAATCCCTGGGAAGCTGTAATGGGGGGAAAAGTGCAAAATTTTTTGTCCCCCCGAAGTGGGGGAAGGAAAAAAAGGGCAATTTCTTGAACCAAAACCCCCCCATGCCCCGTTTTGGACACAAAAACCCCCGGTCCCCCCCCAAAGGGGTCGCCCGCGCCCCGGGGGGAACGAAAACAAAAAGTGGGCGTAAACATGCTTCCTGTCCCCAAGTCCGAGAAAAAAAAAAAAAAACTTTGGTCCTGGGCAAAAAATCGAACTTGTGCCGGGTTGGGGTTTCCCCCCCCCCCCGTTAAAAAAAGGGAACACACCGCAATCCGTGGGTGGGGACAAAAATACCCAGACAGAAAACACTTACAAAAGGAAAGCCCAAGCGGACCGGAATGGGACAAGGCCTCAGAAAGGAGGACAATTTACCAGCCCAGATGTTGTTTCCCGAAAAACAAGGGGGGAAGGGGGCCGGGGCCTTTTCCAAGGGACCCTAACAGGGGAAAGGAACCGAATGCCCGAAAGACGCGGGGGGAAGAAAAAAATCCACAGCCCTTTCCCGACTTGGGTCCCCCCAGTTTCCAAGTGGCGAAAAGCGAAAAAAAAGAAACAGGAACCCTTTAATCCCCACGTTGAAACGAACCCTGAAGGGCAAATCGAACCTAAACTTGGGCCAAGACGGAAAGGAATTACCCCCCCCCCCCGGGCCGAAACCCGATTGTTCCAGAAAAGGAACGAAAAACCGGGGGGGACCCGGAGGGCAAAGGGGTTTTTTGGGGGTCCAAAATTCTGGAGGGGGAGGAGAGACGGGGTTCCCCCACAAAAATTGTGTTGGAACAAATGGGGTGGCTCACCCCCCCCTTCATGAAAATGGGGGGGGGACACGTGCCCGGGCAAAAAAAGAGAGTCACAACATTGGGAAGGTGCCTGTAATCCCGGCCAATAACACTGGTGGTTCCCCAACCCCACCGGGGGGAAAAAGAAAGCTTACGCTCTCCCACGCAACAATTCGTTTCATTGGGGTTTGTTTGGTTGGCTCACAGCCCGGATCCAATCCATTCGTGAGTGGAATTGTGGGGGCCTTGGGTGCTGGTTTTTCTTTTAAACCCCCCCCCCTAGCGGAACTGAAATCGGGCCAGACAAAAGCCCGCCACGTGACCCGCTCCCCCCCGGGGCAAGGGCCTCCGGAAGAAAAGGTTTAAGCTGGTCTGGGGGTGGGGTAAAAAAAAAACTTGACTGCCCCCGGACCTCGGGGGGGGATCGTCAGGGGGAGTAATGGTTGTTTCTTAATTTTTTTTTGTTAAAAAAACCGCTTAATTTTGTCTGGAAAGGGAAAGGAAAATGGTCTTTTTTTGAGGAATTGTATCCAAAATCATGCCCTAAGCCAGAAGTCCATCAACCCCCCTCGGAAGTGATATCAGGAAAAAAAGCTTTTTTCCAGCCACATCCCTTTTGATAATTTTCCCCGACTATAATCCTCCCAAAAAAGGAAGTGGGCCAAAGTGTGTCCTTATGCCCCAGGGCCCCCCCGTGTCAATTTTTTTTATTTCCCCCACCCCCCTAAGGTAAAATTCTGGAGAAGGAGGTTGGTAAACCCACGTTAAATCCCAGGTGGGGGTGCGAAACGAAAGAAAACCCAGGCAAACCCTTCCCAATCCCCGACCCCATTAAGAAACCCACTCAGGACCTAACAACAATAAACGTTGTTCCAAATACGGAAAAAAGAGGCGAACATAAGTAAAGGGAAACCAAGACGTCCCAAGGTTTTTTTTCCCCAAGAAAAGCAAACCCCCTTCAGAAACAACAAGGTTCTTTTTCCCAGAGCCTGACCAGCTTTTTGGGGGAGGTTTTGAGAAAAGAGGGAAGTGGCAGTCGCCCCCAGGTCAAAAAAGAAAAGAGACCGTGGTGGTGTTCCCCCCTGGGGGGGAATACTCCCTTCCCAGGCAACCTGTCCCCCCGCAGGGGGGGGGGGGTCCAACCAAGAAATCCCAGGGAAAAGAGAAGAGGGGAAATTCAATGAAAAGGGAGGGCGCCCGAAGTCCAGGGGGGGTTGGGGGGGGTTCAGCGGAGTTCCTTTTTTCAAAAACAAGGCCCGGGAAGGGGAAAAAAAAACAGGAGAATGTTTGGCGTGGAACCAAAAGCCACAGAGTTTGGAAAAAAAAATCTAATTACAGGGTTTTTTGGGACAATCAAATCTCCCATCACAAAAAAACAAAACAATATTGAGGAAAAAAAAAGGAGGAATGGTGATTTATCCGGGCCTCAACCACCCCTAAAATCCGCTTGAACTTTCCAACCCCCTCACGAAGGACCCGCCGAAGAAACAAGAACCGCAGACCCCCGGAAACAGGGGGTAAAACAAAAAATAAGAAAACATGTGGGGGAAATTGCCGCGCACAGTTAAAAGTACAATTTATTCCGAAAATTCCCGCTTTTTTTTTGAAAAAAGGAGAAAGAAGGGAAAAAGTACCGTCCCCTTCAAGAAAAAAGGTGATGAAGGGGTTTTTTTTGGTTTTTTTTGGGTTTGAAAGAAAGCAATCGCAGAAAAACTCCAACAAGCGTTTCAAAAAAAAAGGCATTTAGGTGAAAGAGTTTTTTTTTGGGTAGCACAGGGGTTGGTGCTGGGCAGGAAGCATAGGCATGGCCCTCCATCCAGTTGTTTAATGGTTGGGGAAGATGGCCCGGATTTTTTTTGAAGCCTTTTGTTCTGGGGGGGAAATGCAATTGTGAAATTTTAAAAACTGGGGGTCAAGGCCGGAGACTGGGGGGAGACCTTGATGGGAGTGGAGTAGAGGTTTTTGTTTGGAAAAACGTTTTTCCCCTTTAAAGAGGAAAGATTATTGGGGGAAAAAAGCAGCCGAAGGAAAACCTGAAATTTCCTTGGGGGTTAAATCTGGTTCCTCAAGAAAAAAAAGGGAAAAGGGTTCCCCCTTGGTTGAATGGAGGGCCCCGGACAAAAGTTTTCGCTGAACTTTGAGGCCGTAGGAAAAGTGGGGGTTGTTTTTTTTGAAAGGGGGTCCAAAAGGGAACAAAAAAAAAGAAACCCTAAAGGGAGGTGTTTTTTTTACCCATCCCAAAGGTGGTTTTACAGAAAAAAAAATTTCCGCCGAAACAGACCCGAAAAAAAGAAAAAATTCCCCCGCGGGAAAAGGCCGTCCCCCGAAGAAACCAAAGGACCTCGGCAAGAGTTGGGGAGGTTGATTTAGATTTTTGAAAACACACAGGCGGGGGGGGACAAAACAGGGGTGAAAAAAAGGAATTTTGTTGTGGAGACGGCAAAATTTCCACGAATTTTGCTAAAAAAAACACGAACCGACGAAAAAAGGGGGAAAAAGGGCCCCCCAAAACGAAAACGGAAAATCGCCCTGGAACGAAAATTGGCCGGGGGGCCCAGGGAACCACCCTGCAAAAAGGAGATGTTGGGGAACGGGGCCCGTTCCCCAAGAAGGGGGACCAGTGAAACCCTGGTTCCCGGAAGTCCGCCCTCTCGCCTCGATTGAAAAAGTGGAAACAACGATAAGAGGACGGGTTTTTGTTTTGTTTTTGGGAATTTTTGGGGGAAAGAGGGCAGAGCCAAAGAGGAAAGGGCAACGTTGGAAGGCAAGGGATTGCCAAAAAACCGGCCGTCCCCCCCCCCGAATGTGGCCTAAGAAAAGGATTTCTACCCCTAGGATGCCGAAAAACGGGCAATTACTGCTTTGGGAGAAGAATCAATCGCCAAAAATCGAAAAACAACGCCTTATTTTTTGCGATGCCCCCTTAAAAACAGCCCAAGCCGGACAGAAAGGAAAAACCCATCTAGGGGGGGGGGACGTTCGCGGGGGGCCTAAAGGAAAAAAGAACCCCCCCCGCTGCGGGGTAAATTTTTTCCCGTGTCGCGAACGAATTTGAAAACGAAGTTTTTTTTCCGAAGGGTGCCCTCAACGGGGAAAAAGGTTACAACAAGGGGGACCCTGGCAAGAACCAGGTGAAAGGATTGGAAGCGGACCCGGGGGGAGAGCAAATTTTTAGCAAAAGGGTTTTCCCAGGGAAAAAAAAAAACGGGCCGGAAACAGGGGGAAAAAGGGGTAACCAACGGGGGAAAAAATAGGAATTTTTAATCGAAGAAAAACCCTCGAAAACAGCCACCCATCAAAGACCCCTACCGCTTCAGGAGTGCGCCCTTTAGGCCGTTTGAAAGATGAAACCATCACAATCCAACCACCAAAAAAAAAAAAAGTAAGGAAAAAAAAGAGAGAATTTTTGGCCAAATACTTTGGGGGGTCCCAAAACTCTTAAAACTTGCGAAGAAAAACCGGTTTCATGCAGAGGAGGGCTGAGGGGATAAACCAGGCCCCCGTTTTTGTTCCCCGTCCCCGGGGGGGGAAAAACTTTGAAAGAAAGTTCCGAAGAAAACAAAGAAAGTTGTGCCCAACTGAAAAAACTTCCTGCGAAGTTTTCCGCAACAAAAACGGATAAGGGTTCCCCCCCCCCGAGGGGGGGGGGTCCGAGGGGGAAGGCCGGGGTCAAAAAGGTTTGAAAAAAGAACAAGGCCCCGAACTCGTAAAACCCAATTAGGAAGAAAAAAGAACTTAAAAAAACTGGAAAACAAGCAGAAGGGGGGGGGGAATCACCCGCGAAGATTAAAACAAACAAAAAAGCACAAAGGGGGGGGCGATCCTCAGTCGGTTTGTGCGCTAAACTACCCTAGAAAAATTAAGTGGGGGAAAGAAAATTGCGATGAATCAGGAAAAAAACCGAATCCCAAAAAACAAAGCCCCCTTTTCAGAAAATGCCTGACATGAGGTGGCGTCCCCCCGGCCAAAGTTCGGAGCCACGTCCCCCCGAAAAACAAGGGGGAAAGCGAAACCCTTAAGTGCCCGGGGGGATGGCACGTTCCCCCCCCCAGGTGTCCTCGAACCGAAATTTTAGAGTAACACCGAAAAAGCCGGAGGAAGACAAAGGTTTTTCCCACTAAAGCGTCCGGGAAAAAAGCGAAAGAGCCCAAAACAAAGGGGGGGCAAAGTTGAAATTGGAAAATGGGGGAATTGGGGAAGGAACCCACCACTGGGCACGCCCCAACCGGAAAGGGGTGCCTGTTTTGCAAGGGGGAAATTTAGGGGGGGACCCAAAAAAAAAAAGTCGTTTTCAGCACGCCTTTCCCGAAGCCAGCCGGGGGGGAACCAAGCCCGCTTGTCCAACCCCCCCCTTGTTTAAAGCAAACAAAGAGGGGGGGGGGGGGTGTATGCATCTGTATCTCCGAGCTTTTGTAAAAATGTTTTTGTGAAAAAAAAAAACCAAAAAAGAAAAAAGGTGACGGGGGGATTTTTACCTTTGTTTTCCTAGATTACCTCCGAACACACCGGCCCCCGTGGAAAAGAAAACAGAAATTGCGATGTGGTTCCCCCTGAATAGAAAACACCCTCCCGCGGAAGCAAGCCAAAAGTGGGAGGGGGCCAACCCTCCGGAGAGGACGGCCGGTCAAAATGTTGTTGAAAGTTACCCATGGATTTGAGGAAACTGGGAAGAAACCCTGCAAAGCAAGGGCACCGACATTCCAAAAAGAAATGTTCCCCTCTCAAGACAGAAAGGAGGGCCAGCCGCCATCAGTCCCCCCAGAAAAAAAAAAAAAGAACCCTTTTGAAAAGAGTGGTTTTGGTGGTGGGGAGTCCTAGAAAAAGCTCCCCCAATTCAGAAAAAAAGTTTTGGGGGAAAAAAAGGGGGGGAAACTTTTTTTGAGGCCCCAAAGGTAAGAATCCATAATTCACCTCCTTTCCAGGTAAAAAAAAAAAACTACCAAATTCCCGCCGGGGGGAAAAAGCCAACTCAATGAGAAGCACCCACTTCCCCCAGGAAACAGCCCTCGGGCAAAAGAAACCTCAATAAATACAGAGCGAATTGTCCAATAAGGAAGTCAAAAGAGGACAAAAAAACAATAAGTAACACGGGAGTTGCGCCCAGGGCCCCCCCAGGAAAGGTACGCCCCGAACGGCCCAAAAAAAACCTTTTGACCTAACAAAAAAGGGGGAGGGTCAAATAGCCTGAAAGTCCTTTGGTGGGGAAAGGTGGGGTTTTAAAGGGAAATCTTGAAAAAGTTTTTTTTCACAAACAAACCGCAAGAAGAAGGGGGTTGGATGAAAGCGCCAAAAGGTCGGGCGGAAAAATTCTGAAAAGGGTTTTGTTTTTTGAAAAGACAGCCGAACAGGACAGGATCCATTGAGTAAAACCAGAGCAAACTGTGGTGTGGACGAAACCCTTTTTGGGGAACCCCGCCTTGTTTTTTCAGTCCCTGGGGGGGAAGGGTAAGAAGTATGGTTGGGAAAGCACAGAGGGTGTTTTGGGGGCAGTAAAAAAAAGAGAAAAGGGGTTTTTTTGTTGGGAAAACATCACTTTTAAATCAATCAAACTCCCTAAAAAAAAGGGGAATATGATAATGCCTTTGGTCAACCAAGTCAAGGGGGGGGGTACTTGGCCCCAAACCCTGTTTGGGGGAACCCCCCCGGCAAGGAAATCTCATCACTTTTCCCCAAGGCCACCAGAAGGGGAAAAAAACAAGGAGGAACACAAAAGTGGGGGGTTTTTTTTTGAAAATCCAAGGGAAGGGGAAAGAACCAGAATTAAAAACAGGGGGGGGAGACAACCCCCCTTTTTTCGCTGGATTGAAAAAAAAGGGAGAATCGGGAAAGGGCGCTTCCAAGAAAACGGGGAAAAATGAAATTGGGGGAAAAACCCCCCATCGGGGGGAAATGGGGGAGAAAAGGGGTCCCACCCAAAGCCCTTTTTTGAAAACCTATGAAAAAGACTTTTTTGAAAAATGGTTGCTCGCTCAAGGACGGGGGGAATCTTAGGGCCAAGCTCGGCATCGTGTTGGGGACCGCCATGGGCGTATTAAAATCGGGGGGGGGGGGGGTCCCCAATCAATTATGCCCCCCTACAAAAGGGGCCCCCCTCCGGAACGCCCTGGGAATTGGTGTTTTCCGCAAAGACGGATTAAAGGTCCCACGTGGGGGAACAAAAAAAAAAACTGAAATAAAGGTTCCAAAACTATTGCCCCCTTGATGAGGACCAAATAAACGGCGAAACTGAACACCACGGGGAGAAAGCTTGATTTCGGAGATCCTCAAGTTCCCCCCAACCTGAAAAAACCTTGGGGGACGGTCCTTTAAAAGTCACTCCTTCCGGGGGGAAAAGGGGGGTTTGCAACAGCCCGGAAGGAAAGGGGTTTGAAAAAAAAAAAGTTTGGTCCCCAAAACGCAATGCTTGGTTCCTCGGAAGGTTGAAATGGGTTGTTTTAAAAAACGCAATTCAAAAACGCCCCCCAAGAATTCCAGGCCCCCAGGGGAAAAAAATTCCGCCCGAAAGGAAAGATCCCCCCTAATGGGGTTCCAAAATGGGATAGCCATCTTAAAAAATGGGGTTGTCTGGGAAAATTCAGTAGGGGGAACAACAAAGGGGCCCAAACAATGGGGTTTTGAAAAAAAAGAATAAACCCCACGAAATTAGGTTTGGCGAGCCAAAATCAACGCTCCCCGAAACCGGAGCGGGGGGGGGTCACGGGGGAGCCGAAGGGCCGCAGGGACCGACCGGGGCCTTTTTTTGCAAAACCGTATTCCCACAACCAGGTGCAAAAGGAAAAGTGGGCCCTTCCAAAAGAAAAAGACAACCAATGAAACAGACCGACCGACTGGAAATTGTTCCGGGGGAAGAAGGGGATTTTTTGGAAACATGCCTCCTCCGTCCGGCCCGGGGGTTAAAAAAAGATTGAAGAATCCACGAAAGAAGGGGTGTGAGCCAAAAACTGGAAAGGAAAAAAAAGAAAAAAAGAAAAGAAATGGCCCCCCGCCCCCCGGGAATTGGCTTTAAAGGGCTCGACGAAAGGGGGGGGCAATCCAGAATGTAATTTGGGGAAAAGAAAGGGGGGTAATCGCGAAAGGAAACAATAGAAAGGCCACGCCTTATAGGGGGGAGAGGCCCCCTTGGTACCCAGCCCGACGAGAGGTCACAGATTTTGTTTGCGAGAGGGGGAGCGAAAAAAAAAAAAAGGAAATCAGGTCATTCCCGCCTTTTGGCACAGGAAAAAAAATATTTCCAGTCGGACTTTGGAAACAAAACGACAATTTTGGTTTTTTTAGAACCTGGGGTGCCTTGAAAAAAAAACACAACAGCAAAGTCCCCCCCACCTTGGAAAGTTTTTTTCATCCGTGGAAAGCGGGAAAAAAAGAGGAAGCAAACAGGGGAATCAACCTTGGGGCCCCCCGGGCGGGAGAAAGAACAGACGAAAACCGGTCCCAAAAATAGGGGGTTAATCCCCCCGACCCCCCTCGAACCAAGGCCATAGGGAAACCCACTTACCGCCTGGAAAGGTGCCGCCCCGGGGAAAGTAGACAAAAGGGAGGACAAAAAACAACCAAAAAAAAAAAGGGGGAAAACATGAGGAAAGAAAGAGAGGCAAAAAATACCTTTTTTTTGACCAAAACCGCTCATACAAACGAAAGAAATTTAAGGGGGAAGCACGGTAAGAAAAAAAGGCCTTTTTGTCCAAGAAAGGGAAAAAAAAGGGTTTTTTTTAACGGGAAAAAAAGTTTTAACCCTTGGCCCAAAGACCCCCCCTTGTCCTTTCGGGACTGTCACAGGGGGGGGAAGCCCCCCCGGGCCCGTATTTTGCCAGTGACAATGCTTCCTAAGGACTTTCCCGGGAAAGAAAAACGAATTGGAGTACCCGGGGCAGGGTCAGAAAGGGGAAAATGGGGGTTGTGGGGGGGAGTTTAGCCAAAACAACAATTAGAACTTAGGTAAAAAAAGCATTCCGGAAATGAACAAATTAAAGGGAAATGGACAGCAAAAAGAAGGGGAAAATGAACTTTTTTTTGAGCCCCGCCGAAACATAGAGAAGGACCAAAGGGCCACCTTTAGCCCCCCCGCGATAGGCGCTTTGGGGCCAAAGAAAGGACCAATAAGAAATGCCCAAAAAAAGCCGCATGGCGAGGAATGACCGCCGTGAAAAGACCCAGCCCAATACTGTTTGGTTGGTTTTGAAGGGGGCCGCCAAAAGTAAAAAGGCCGTCCCCCCACCCCGAAAAGTTCCACCAACCGGAAAAGACAGCCCGGATTTCTTGGGGGGGATGACAGATGGGGCTTCAACGTCCCCCGTAGAGAACCCTCCTTTTCAAAAGAAACGAAGCCCAAGGGAAAGAAAGGCCAATGGGGGAAAAAAAAAACGGGGAAAAAAACGGGCGGGTCCCGGGGGTGTTTTGTTTTCCCAATGGTGGGAAGAGGAAAATGTTTTAAAGGCCACTTTGGAAAAAAAAATCTGAAGGTGGAGGGTTGCTTGGGGGGAAAATTGGCCCTCACGGGAAACCGTTTAACCCACTGAGCGGGTAGTCAAAGCAAAAAGACCCGCTTACCCGTGGGGGGGGTGTTTTTGGGGAGTCCAAAAGCGTGACATAATCCAGACTAATTTCGTACACCAAACCATATAGTTGGGGAAAATGGGTGTGAGGGAAGCTTTGTGTTTGTTTTGGGGGGCCCCCAAATCCCAGAGAGCACAAAAAACAAAAAAACACAATCCCGGGGGGGGAACCTATGTCCCCGGGGAAGAGGGAAAAAGGAACTTCAACCGCGGGAGTTTTGAGAGCCCCCGCCCCTCGGAGACAATCGCCGAAAGAAAATGGTGAACGGTAAAAAACAATGGGAACCAAAAATTAGAAAAAAAAAGTTGCCTCGGGCCCCCCCCCAAAACTTTTTAAGCACTTCTTTTCAAAAAAAACAAAACCCCTGGGGGCCGTCCTCCCCCAGAGCACCACGGAAATTGTAGTAAGCCCCCAAGCAGAAAAGCAAAACCTTTTTTAAGTAAAAAAGGGGGGTTTCGTCCAAAGGGAAAAAAAGCCTCCCAAAGCCAATTTTGAAGGGGCCCATTGTGTGCGGGGCTTGAAAGACACACAATAAAAAAACCCTCGGGGGGGTTTTGGAAAACACGGTCAAAAATCCGACCCTTTGGGGCAAGGGGGGGGCCCATTGGAAAAAGGAGAACAGCCCCGCGGGCAACCCCATTAGAAAAAAAAAAACATCCCCCCATTAAGAACCCCAAAAGAGGGGAAATATTGAAAAACCATCCGACCGGGGGAACAGAAGGAAAAGGAATGGATGCAAGAGGGAAAAGCTTTTCCGCAGCCCAAAAAACCGGTTCCCTACTAGGGGGGTGGCATAGAGAGGGGGAAAGGTGGAAAATAAATTTCCGGGAAGGTTTTTTTTTCGAAAAAAACTCACCCAAATCATAAAGGGGGGGGGTCCCCCTTAAGAAAACAGTCGCCTAAAAAACAGAAGACAAGGGGGGTGGGAAAAAAAACCGAAAAAGTAAAACCGAATCCCCAAATTGAAAACAAAAAAAAAGGGGAGACGCGAGCAAAAACTGGGGGGGGGGGGGGGGGGTTTAACGTCCCCCCCCCCCCCCAAGTTTCCCCACCCCCTGTTTAAAAAAAAAAAAAAAAAAACCAACGGAAAAAGTAAAATGAGGGGGAAAAAACCGGTGCCATCAATATTTGTGTGGGGGTGCCCGTAAACCCAAAATCTTGTTTTGAAAGGCCAGCCCTATCCAGTGCTCTCAAAACAAAAAAAGGGAAAAAAGAAAGTGGAAAAAAGCTTGGGACAGAAAAGAAAAAAAAAAAAAAAATTCGCTTTTTAAAAAGAACAACACTGTTGGGGGCTTTTTTGCACCAGACCTTTTTTCAATCCGTGCAAACTGACCTACGGCAAAGAGGGAAAAAAAAGGAAAAAAAAAAAGTGGAAAATTCCCCCGCGAAAAAGGGAAAGATTTCCAATGGGATCCGGGGTCGGCTGAATAAAAAGGAAAAGAAAATTCCGGGGGGGAGAGGCCCCAGAGAAGACCGGTTAACAAAGAAATGAGTTGTTTTTTGTTTTGATGAACCGAACCGCGGCCGAATTTGACCCACCTTTGGCAAAAACCCAAAGGGGTGCCAGCGACATTTGGGGAGAAGGGTGCCCGGGGGGGGGGGAAAAGCTTAAACCCCCACCAACGGGGCCAGAACCCAGCAGGAAAATTTCGCCCGGGGGTCCCGGGTTATGGTGAAAATCGTTTTTTTAGGTCAACAAGGGTGTTCCTTGTTTACCTGGGGCCCGAGTCCTTTTGAAACTCCCCCCTGAAATGGGGGGTGGGGTTTTTTTGAAAGCGTATGCGTGGGGGGTTCCACGGGGTTTTTTTTTTTTTGGGACAAAGCAAAACTGAAGAAAAGGGTTTTCAGGGAATGATCCAAGAAAGGCCCTTTTTTAAAAGAACAACGCCTGCCCATTTGGGGCCTTGGGGATTTGAAAAAAACGAAATCTGGGGACCCCAAGTCCAAAAAAAAGGCCTTGGACGGGGGGCCGGAAAGGGCCTTTTCCGAGGGAACGTGGCGGCAACCGGGGGGGGGGGGTTTGGTGTTTTGGGAAAAAGGTGGGGGGGGAAAGAAAAAAAGCCCCCAGGCAAAAAAGGTTCCCAGAGGGGGAAAACAAAATGGGGTAACGAAAACAAGGTGGCCGCGACCCATCCCTCCGGAAGCGAAATCAAAAAAAATACGCGGTAGCAAAACCCTAGGGAAGGGGGGAGAAAACAACAAGGCAGGATTGTTGCCGACAAAATTATAACGAAAAATGAAGTCCAACCGGGGGGGAAAACCATTGGGGTTTTGGAAGCTTAATTTTTTGGCGAGCCACGGGAAGAAAACGCTGCAAGTGCCGAACCAGAGCGGGCGGAAAGGCAATGCACAAAGTTGACCGAAAAAAAATGGGCAACCCCCACAAAAGGCCTTATTCCCAAAGCCAAACATTTTTTTCACGGCACAAAGTTGGGCAGAACACATCATAGGCCCAAAGGGAAAAAGGGGCAGAAAATCACCACGGGCTTTGTTCCAAAAGAAAGGAGGAGTTGACAAGTTGCCCCCCAAAGCCCCCCCTTTGACAAAGGCCGCAAAAGAAAAAAAAGGGGTTCGGTTTAAAATTGGGGTGGGGGGTGAAAAGGAGGGAGGAAACCCCAACGGAACCGTGAGTCCAAGGGAATTATAGGGAATGGGCACCTGGACGTTTCCCCCCCCGAAAAGGGGGGTGCCCCCCCGAAATGCTTCGGATGAAACCCCGCCGCAAATCGAGGGGAGCTTGAATTCCCGAGAAGCGCATCCCGGAACCCACGCTTTTAAAAGGTTTTTCTTAGAAAGAAGCGCAAAGGGACACGACGCTTTGTTTGGTCGGGGTGTTTAAATCCGTCAAGGACCGTCAGGGCCGGACGAAAAAAAAAAAAAAAGAAGTTTGTGGAACAAGTGTTTTTCCTTTTTGAGGGACGGATTTTTTTGCCAAAAAAAAGGTGGGGGAGAAACTGGGGGTGACCCGCCTCAAAAAATCCCAACTGGAACCCTGCCAAACCAGTTCCGAAAGGGGGGGGGATCCACCGGGAACTAAGAAGATGAGCGAAGGTTTTTTTAGGGGAAATCGACCCTAAAAAACGACGAATAACCACACGGGGCAATTGGGGAAGTTTTTTTTTTTTGCAAAAGGCCCCCCTAGGAAATCTGTCCTACAGAGAAGGACGGAGAAAGGAGGAGGTAAAGGCAAACATCCTGGTCTCCCATTCCAAAAACAACTGAGAAATAAGAGGATTGGCATAAACCAACCCGCTCAGGGGAAAAACTGAAAAAAAAAAACGGGTTGGGGCAAAAAGGGGCCCCCACCGGGGGGGCGGAGAGGCCGGTACCCACCCTGGAACTTTAAAACAGGAACCGGGGCAAAGGTGGGAACAAAAAGTTCGGTGGGGAACCCAGGGAAAACAGGGAAAAAGGAAAAAACAGTGTTTTTTTTGCGAAATGCCCTTCGAGCCTCCCGGAAAACCACGACAATTGGGGGAAAAAAAAAACTGGGAAAAAAAAACCTGACAAGGAGTGAAACGGGGGGGTGTTTCCCAAGGGTGGAGAAAAAAGGTCCCGAAAAGGTCCCCGTGTTTGAAAAATCTTAGTAAAAGAAAAAAAGAAAAAGGAGCAGCCTTAATGGACTTTTTTGGAAAGAACGAATATAACGCGAAGCAACATCCAAGTGGGGGTCCCCCCCAGAAAAAGGGGAGAGGAGGAAACGCCACCTGCAGTCCCAGTAAGAAAAGAAGAAAAGGGGGGGGCACACTGGGGAATGCCCTAAAATTTTTGTGAAAAGCCGGGGACCCAAGCATAAAAAAAGAGGGGATTTGACAGGGAAACCAAAAAAAAATTTGTGGCCCCCGTTCAACCACACAACCCCTAAAGACAAAAAAAAGGACCCTTAAAAAAGTCCCCCCCAACCCGAAAGAAAGCAAGGGCCCAAATTAATTCCTCTCGTTTTTTAAGGTCCAAAAGGCAACGGAGGGCAAAATCGGGGAAAAAAATCTTTTACAAAATACGAACGCCGGAAGGAGAAAGTCCAATGGGGTCCCCAAAATAAAGGGGAAAAGATCGAAAGGCGGGAAGTTTGCCAAGTGGGGGGTTTGTTTTAAGGGGGGGGGACCTAAATTAAATGGTGAAGCCAACCTTTTGGCAAACGTGAAGAATGGCCTTTTGGAAAAAGGCACACCAGCCAACTTGTTCGTCAGCGAAAAGGTTCCTGCTAAAGGGCACCCCAAAGAAAAAACACCCATAGTTTTCCCTGAAAACCACCGGTTCGGGGGACAAAGAAAAAACAACGGTTGGGGAAAAAAGTTCCAAAAAGCCAGAAAAAATCTATGTGGTACCCGCTTTGGATGGGTCAAAGAGAGAACCCAAAACAAACAGACTGAAGAACTAAAATCAAAACCACCTTTTCGCCATGGGGAGAAAAAAAAGAAAAAAGACGGGCAAACAAAAAACCCCGAGAGTGGGGTTTCCTTGCCTTCCCGGGGGAAAAAAAGGAGGCGGCAAAATTTGTTAAAAAAAGTAACCATGGGGTTTAACTACAATAACTTCCCTTCAGAAAGAATGGGTTTCCACAAAAATTCAATTTCAAACCACGCAAGAACGGCGCAAGTCCCTAGTGGAAGGTTGGGGTATCCAAAAAAAAAAAAAACAAAACGGCCCCAGAAAAATCCCCAGCATACTTGAGAGTTTAGGGGGTCGAAGAAAGAAAAAAAAGTGGAAAAAAGGGGGAAAAGAGCCCCGTGTGGGAGGCTTTTTTGAGCAAAGCACAAAAAGAAGGACCTTTTCAGTGGGGGGAAACCGTGGGAAAAAAAAAAACAACTGTAACTCCCCGCTTTTTGGCCGAAGCCAATTCCAAGACAACAAAAAATCAACGGGAACAGTGTAAAAAAACACAAATAAAAAGAACCCTTACAGACACTGAGGTGGAAATAACCTTGCACAAACAATCGGGCGACATGGGGAAAAAAACTGAAAATTGGGCACAGAGACCCCCTAAATTTGTTCCAACCCCTCAAACCCACAGAAACCTAGCATAAAAGGAACCCTTTGTTAAACATCTCTTGAAAGGGGGGCAGGGGGTTTGGTGACGGGAAAGAAAAGTTTTGCCCCCGGGTTTTGTGTAGAAAAAAAAACACAAACCCTTCCCCCAGACGGGGGTTCCCTTTTGGAAGCCAGAAAAGAGGACGAGTGTTGGGGGGTTGAAGACAAACCGAAAGAAACCGGGATCAATTGGAAAGGGAAACCCGGCCCGGGGCGCAAGAAAACCTGGTTGGTGTTAAGCCCCCGTTGTTGAAAAGAAAAACAGCTGGCCCCAAGGGGGGAAGAAATTGAAAAGCCGCAACCAACAAAAGAGTTTTTTTTTTTGTTTTTTTTTTTTTGGAAAAAGTAAAAAAAAGGCGGCTCGGGGGGGGAAGGGCCAAAAGGGGTCACCTCCCTCTCCAAACAACCAAACAAAGAAAGGGGGATGGGAAAGAAAAAGAAAAGATATAGAGGGGTCGCTGCCTCAACCAAAATAAGACCAAATTTTTTACTGGCCCATGTGGGCTTTGTACTCCCGCGCAAATCCTCCAGACTGGGACAGAAGGGAAAAGGGAAAAACAAAGGAAAGACCGGAAAAAACACAGTTTTTTTGAAAAATCGCAAGAAACCCGTTCCCCCCCCATAAGGAAGAAGGGGAAAAAAGGGACTGGAAAAAAAAAGGAAGAAAAGACAGGGTCAGAAAGTTAATTAAGTTAAGGTTTTGGGGGTTTGAAAGGAAAAAACCGTCAAAACAACTGAATTTTTGTTAATCACCCCGGGGAAAAAAAAATGCTTTTATATGCGAACTTTTTTTTGTTTGGGTAAAAAGGGGGGAGAAAAACTGAAAAGCTGGGGGGGGGACAAAAAGGGAAAAAATGGCTCCCCAATTAAACAAAGTTTTTTTGTGTTGGAGGGTAAAAAGGGGTCCCCCAAACGGGAAATGAGTTTTTCTGTCGGTTCAGGGATTGTTTCCTAAAGGGGGGGAAAAAAACGCGGCTTGGGGAAAGAAAGTGGGGGAGGAACGAGGGGTTTTGGTTTTTTTGGGGTGGAACGGGTGTCCGCAAACCTTGGAAGCGGAAAAAACTCTTAAGGGAAAAGAAGCCAAAAGAGGACTTCGATCAGGGGATCTTTGGTCTCCCATGGTCTACGACACAAAAATTCCTTTCCGTGGGAGGGGAAGGGACTTTTGCGAGGTAAAGTCGGAAACCCCCCGGGAATTACGTTCCTGTGTGCAAGGGAAAAAAGTGTTGAGGGCCCTGAAATCCACCGGGGAAAGGTTTTTTTCCAAAAAAATCCGGTGGTTTCGACAACATCTTGGCCCCTAAAGGGAAGGCCAGGCGGGAAGATACAAAAGACAGGGGTCGAGCCCCTAATGGCATTGATCGAGAAGGCCCGTGGGGCTTTTGGAATAAACCGCGGGTAAACAAAGGCCCCAAGATTATTGGGGCCCGGAGCACGGGTGGAAAATCACGAAACATGGACCGAAAAAAGGGGGACACCGAAAGTAACCACCGGCTTAAAAACGAAGGCACGGAGGGGGAAAAAAACCCCGAATGAAAAAAAGGTTGGGGAAAAAACCGTTTTTTCAAAAAAGGAAAAAAGGAAAGGTTGCCCGTGAAACAAGGGAACTTTTTCCACACCACAGCAAGGGGCAACACAAGAAACACTGGCCGAAAAAGGCCTTCCGAGCTCAAAAAAGGGAGGGGGGGAAAAAAAGGCCATCGGCCGGTTTGGCCCCCGTTAAAAGGTTTTTGAAAAAAGGCCCGAAAGGGAAGGTGGAGACAGGAAAAAAATTTTTTTGGGGGGGAAGTCCCGTTCCGACAGGGTGGCCAGGACTGCCCCCTCGAAAACCAAAATGAATGGGGGAAGGAGACAAGAGGGAGGGTCGAACGAAAAATTAAAAAGCAGGGGGAAAAGTAGACCACCGGCCCCCCCCGGTGGGAGGTTTTTTTCCTTACAAAAAAAACTTAAATGGCTGGCCAGGGTTATCGGAAACGGAGGGTGGAAACGGCACCTTCAAGTACATTAAAAGCCCTGCTCCAGTGAAATTTTTTTCCTAACGAGTTTTGGCAGAAAAAGGAGTGGGGGTTGGAAACCAAATGGTGGGTCAAAATTTAACTTTTAACCCGGCAAGAACCAAACGTTTTGCGGTGGGAAAGCCAGGGGAAGCGGAGAAAGAAAAAGTGGAGCAAAACTTGTAAAAAAAAGGGAGACCCTTGGGGGAAAAAAACAAAACCCCCAAAAAAAAAGGGGGGGGCCCATTGCAATGGGGGTGAAAATCCCCGAAAGAAGACGAAATGAAAACCTAAAAAAATAAAGGGGGGAAGGTCGAGAACTGGAAGAGTGGGAAACAAAAAGGAAAATGGCACAGGACTCTTCCCCCAGAAACCCAAAACCCAACGGGAAAATGGAAAGAAAGGAAAGAAGGTGCAATAACTTTGAAGAAAAAAAGGAAGGAAGGAAGGGACCCGTAAAAAAAAAAACAGCCCAGAGGGGAAAAATTTTTTTTTCCCGGAAGGGCCGGATTAACCCAAAAAAACCATGGCCCGGGGTTGGAAGGTCGTAAAAAAAGATTTTGGGAAAAAAAGTGTTTCCCGGGCACGGGCCCCCAAAGTTGCTTTTCAATGCAAGGGGAAAGCCAAACGAAAAGAAAAAAAAACGGTTTTTCGGGGGGACCCCCCCCCACCCCACCAAGAAAAAAAGGGTGGGGTTTGCGGTGGGTCAAAATTTGTTTTGAGACAAGCAAAAAGAGGGGGGGCCCCCACTTTCGGAAAGAAAATCTCCGGGGGGAAAGACAAAAACGTGTGGAACAAAAAAAATGGGTTGAAAATCCCCGCGAAATAATATTACCAAGAGGCACACTTTTTGGTTAAAAAAAAAGGCGCGCCCCGGCCTTTTCAAAAAAGGCCTTATAAAAACTAAAAAGGGGGGGGGGGAGGGAGGGAGCCGAGGGGCAGATTCACCAAAAAAAATTTCGAAGGAAGCAAAAATTCAATGATCACAAAGGGGAAAGAGGGTGCACAAAACGGGGGGCCGACCCGCAAAACCCGGGCCCCAAATTCCCGGAAAAAGGGTAAAGTCCCGGAACCAAGAGGAACTCCACAGGTCCCCCCCAAAGGGGCTCGGGGAAAAGGATTCCAAAATTACTAAAAAAAACCGCCAAAGGAAAGAATCAAAAGGGAAAGCAAATAAACAGGGGGACGGAAGCCCCTGAAATAACGTCAGTGTGGGGGGGGGGGTTTTTTGTTTTCCCCCCCGGCCACCCGAAAATCCAAACAAAATGGGGGAATGCACCCAACGTTGGCCAACGCCAAATGGAAAGGGGCAGGAAAAAACAACGGAGTTGAGGTTTCAGCCGCTTCCCGCTAAGGAACCCCCCGGCAAAGAACAAATTTTGCCGGGGTTGGGGGAGGGGGAGGCAATGCAAGGGTGTAACATCAAACCCTTTGGGGGTTTGGGTCTCTCCCAATGATCCCCCCCCCTTTTAAATGTTTAAGATTTGGAAAAAAGTTTCCCATCGGGCCAGAAAGAAAAAAGACCGAGGGGCCTTGGGATTCTTGCCATATGGGCCCCCCCGGTCCCGCGGGGGGGGGGATTCGAACTTCGAAGGGGACCGGGCCCCAAGGATGGGTGGGGGTTTTCCGGGGGTTTTTTGGTTTTTTTTTTTTAAAAAAAATTGAAAAAAAACTTGAAGAACGAGCTGCCCCGGGGAAAAAAGGAAAAAGAGGCAAACCACCCAAACAAATGTTTGCCCCCAGTCCGGCGAACGTCCCCCCCCCTCGAAAAAAAAAAAGTGAAATCCGGCCAAAGGCAAACCCCAAAAAAAGTTTGGAATTTAAGTCAGAAAAATCATTGTTTTTTGTGGCCCAATGCAACAGAGTGCGAAGGCCCCATTTTTTGGGGGACTGAAGAGCAGCCCCCAAGGAGAAAACTTTTTTCAAATGGAAACGTTTGGAAAAACGTATAAGTGGGCTTTAAACCGGCGAACTCCCCAGAGGGAAAAAGAAGGCGGCAAAACAAGTAAGGAAAACGAAAAACCCAGAAAAGGAAATTTTGAATACGCCCAGAAGAGACCAAAGGTAAACTTGAAATGGAAAAAAATCGGGCCCTAGAAAAAAAAAGCCCGAAAAAAGGGGGTCCTGAGTCGCCGAGCTTTGAAAAGCTTTTGGGGGAAAAAAGGGGGAACCTTAAAATTTCGAGGGTGCCTTCCGGGGGGAAACAAACTTCTAAAAAATGTGGGCCTTTGGAGCGCCCTCGGGCCGAGAATCTTTAAAAAAAAATTGGTTTTGTTAACAAATTCCCAAGGAAAAAAAGGGGAATTTCAATAGGACGAGTCCAACCTTTTGGGTTTGGGGGAGAACCTTTTGGTTGAAAATGGTCCCCCCCCACGGGGACCCGGAGGGGCAAAAAAACCAAAGAAAATTTTAAAGCCGCGGGGAAAAAAGCCCACAAGAGTTTGGGCAAAAAGGGACCCAGCATTGGGAAGCAAAAAAAAGAGTAAAAATTCCTAGCTCCTCAAAGCAAAGAACAACTACAAAATTGCAGTGAAAGAGCTAATAGTGAGACCAAAAACCAAAATTGATTTTAAAAGGCCAGTTGAACGGAATGTCTTGTAACTACTCCTGAAGGGCCCCCGCCCCCTGGGGAAAAAAAAATAAGATCACGTTTTACAACCCTAGGAAAGAGACGCCAGGTTTCACCCACCCGAAAGGGGGAAAAAATCCGGTTGGGATGGTGCCCCCTTCTGAAGGAAAAAAACAAAAGGGGTCCCCGCTGGAAAAATGAAAGCAACTCTCAAAAAAAAAAACAAGGGAGAAAAAGGTTTTTTTGGGTAAGAAAAAGTAAAAAGCAGCAAGGGGGAAAAAAGTTTCCACCAAAGTGTTCCCATCCAAATGGGAAAGACCCTTTTGGTAAGGGTTTGAGAAAAGGCGGGAAAGCTGTAGGGGGGGGGAGAGAAAAAAGCCAGTTGAAAGCCCACAATCGTAAACAATTGGGGATCGTTACCCTTGGCAAACCCCAAATTGGAATGTCCTAGGGCCGCGGCCTTTTTTGGACCCCTGGACAAAAGGAGGGAGGGTGAAAAGAAGTACGTGTTTGTTTTTTCCACAGGAAAAAGGGTCCCCTTAATTGCTTTTTGAAGACCCGAACGGGCTTTTCCGAAAAAAAACGCCCATTGGGCAAAGGGAAGCTTTCCCAAAAAAACTCGCTCTTCCGTCCCTGCCGCAACTGGCCATGGGGGAGGGGAAAAATTCCACTCCCATTTTTCCGAAGAGGCAACAAGGGAGGTTTTTGTTTAAGATGTGACCCCTGAAAAGGAAAAGACTCGAAGGATCCCCAAAAACGTACACCTTTGGACGGGAAAAAAGAAAATGGTGACGAACCCGATCAGCACGATTCCCCGAAAGGGGCACTCGCAAAAGGAGCTGCCCCAGAGGGTCCAGGAAAATGGCCGTTTTGGGAAAGGAATTTGTAATCAATGGAAAAAATTTTAAACCGGCTGCCCAAAGGGGGAAGACGAGAGCTTGAATCAAAAAAAAACCTGAACTTTTGCTAACGAAAACCGCACGGAAAGGAGGGGGGGGGGGAGCCCGGAAGGGCTTTGAACGACCGTGCTTTCCCCCTTTAGGGGAAAAAAGACCAAGAGGAGGCGGTGGCGGGGGCTTTTCCACATCAAAAAGGAAAAAGGTTGTTAAAAAGCAAAAGAGGGGGGGCCCGAAAACCGCTCGGTGGGGGAGAAACCCCCCGGGAACAAAACATTTTTTTTGGGCCAAAAAAAAAAGCCCCCTCCTTTCCTTCCAAACGGTTTTCGTAAATGGTGAAGGGAGGTTGGAAAAGGAAAGAAAAGTGGAAAAATGGGGTCAAGGAAAAGGGTGCCCTTTCCGCGTGGCTAACAATACTGGACCCGACTCCATGGAAAATGCGGCGGGACCAAAAATTCCAGGGAAAAAAAAGTGGGAACCCTGGAGAAAGGGGGAAATAACGCACCCCCCGCAATTTAATTGGGGGCCTGTTAAACAGAAAAGGGACGAAAATATCGGAAGCATGTGCCCCAGGGGAATTCCCCAAGTGGTTCCCATTTCCCCCCGCCTGGGGGGAAGGGAAAGGTAAAGGGGTTCCCTTTCCGAAGTTGGCCAACGTAAGTGAGGGGGGGGGGGGGAGAACAACAGAAAATCTGGATCAAGGACCAGGTTTTTTCATCGTGGGGGGAAGGTGATCGCAGAGATCAAAAAGGGGGGAACAAAAAGCAAAAAACAAGGTTTTTTTTTTAACGGGGGGGGGACCACAGAGGAACGAACACGCCCAAACAATGGAAAAAAGGGGAACAAATCCCGAAATCCAGGAACGGGACAGGCCCCCCCTCTGCCAAACCAATACCCGCCTTTTTTCGGTTCGCCTTGAATGCGAAAAGTATTCCCCCATA
>Ga0179593_1326418_pt1 | contig 23250 bp, 17 predicted proteins | sample CZODoug2_1_08_16_FD_185931 | JGI IMG/M metagenome (GOLD analysis project Ga0179593, IMG submission 185931) | Vadose zone soil fungal communities from Angelo Coast Range Reserve, California, USA - CZODoug2_1_08_16fungal (PacBio error correction) | ecosystem: Environmental > Terrestrial > Soil >...
GTGCCTATTAATGCATCGTCCCCCGGAACTAAAAGAGGGAAGGAACAATGAGTCCTTGCGCGCTCACCCGAAAAGAGAAAGGGAACAGGGTGAAGTGGAGGTCCCCTCGCCGGAAGGAGTTGGACCTGCGCAAAAGGCCAAAAACCTGCCCCAGTGGACAATAAGGGGGAGAAGGGGGAGCGCCAGAATCTCGAAAAGGTGCCGAAAGGAAGCCATGGGGCGGTTCAACGGGTCGCTCCCAGACAACGCTGTTACATAAGGAGACTAGACGATCGGAGGGTGATCAGGGAGGGAAGACGTCCCCGCCGAGGTAGGGGAAGGCGCCTTGCTGGGAAAGAAAAACCGGGAAAAGTTCCTCCCTCTCTAGGAGAGGAGGTCAGAAAAAAAGAAACGAACCGGAAGGCGAGAGCAAAAGAAAAGGCGTTCCGAGGGGAGGGAGAGTATAGTTGCTCCGACGGGGAGAGTAAAGGCGGAACGGATCGAGAGCCAAAAACAATCGGCGTAGATAGGAAACTTGCGGGAAAGAGAAAAAGGAGGAGCAGAATCAGGGGGGAGAGCTCGGAGAGGGAGCAACACGAGGCAGAAAGCCCGAGACGACCGCTTGAAAACGTGCCGCACAGAACCCAGGAGAGGTCGAATATGTAAACAAGCAACTCGCAGAGGAGGAGCCCGCCCGAGCCCGGGGCCTGAGGGAAAGTTTTGAAGACAGTTCTCTTCACGTGAAGATCGGGTGAAAGGAGCCACGGACCGAGTCCAACGATAAAAAACGGAAACGCCTAAAAGACAGGAAGAGAAGGTCAAATGAGGTCTGCCCCGAAGTCAGCCACAAGAGGGGGGAAGGAGGAAAAGAAGTAAACCGGGGGACCGGTGCAGGATTCTCCTCATCAGCCAGAGGACTGAACATGGCCAGCGCTGCCGGAAGTTTCAACGGAGAGAGAAGAGCGAAAGCGCGTCCAAACACGAAGGAGGAGGGCCGGGCGAGGGAAAGGCGGGAATAGGAAGAGGAAACCACCCCTCGCTGCGGGTTCCCAAGTCTACACACGCGGCGAAACGGGTGAAGGAGAGGAAGCAAAAAATTGGACGCGCGCCTCTTGGTCGGGGAAAGAGGGGAGGTATGCCAAAGGGGGAGGGGCCGAATCCGTTGGTCGAAGCGAGCGGTGAAGGATAAGGAGTCCGAGGCAAAACGCGAACGAAGTAGAAGCCGTTCGCGGTAGGATCAAAGAGCAAATAGGGGGAAAGGGCCAAGGATCAACTCTTACTCACTCAGGAGGTCCGTTCCCGCCTAACGTTGCCTCAAGCCTCGCTGCCGAAGCCAGGAGAAGGAAAAAACGGGGGCTCCCGTGGCTCTACGCTCATTGACGGGGAGAGAAAGAGGGAGAGGGTGGCCGCGCACACGTAGCGACAAGGGTGGCGACTCAGACGGAACAGATGATCACATCAGCATCACTTCTTGGGGAGGTCGGCCGCGACAAAGAGGAGAAGGCGCAAGCGAGGGGAAAGTTCATCTGCCTGGATTCCGGGGAGGCCGAGGCGCGTCAAGGCCCCCGACAAGGGACTATTTGTAGCCCGAACAAGTCTCCCAACACAACTGTCCCGACAGGCAAGAGGAAGGAGGCAATAGTCCTGAAGAGACTAGAGCAGGCAAAAAGGTGCCAACGTGAACGTCTACAAGACTACGCGGGGTCAAACGGCTCGTATAGTAGACTGACGGAGGGGGTCGTGGAGCGAAAAAGTCGTAAAGGCAAAATACTCGCAGAAAAGAAAAATATGGAGCAAGGAGAGCTGCGAGGGCATCCGCGAAAGAGGGGAGGGAAAAAAACGAGAGGTAGAACACAGTAACATACCAGGGATAGGAAGCATTTTTGCGGCCAGTTTAGCAAAGGTCCAGGAGACATTAAAAACTAAGGGGGACGCGGACCGGAGGGAAAGACAACTGCGAGCAAGGAGAGCAGCGTCAATATGGAAAGGGGAGGGGGGGGAATGAATACTTTCCAAAATCCATGACGGGGGGGCGACGAGGGGTCCGGGGGAAGACAGCGATTTGCGCAAATGGGAGAATCCGGAGAAATCCATATAAGATACTAGGACGGGGGGTTAGGTTCCAGGGGCATTGGCGGAAGGGCCGGCATGAGCGATGAGTTAAAGGGCAAGGCGGAACGCTATACTGAAGCAGGGGGGGGGCCGAAACAAGGGAGGGGCTCCGCAGGGAGGCAAGATCACCCGAAATCGCGATTAAGAAGGTCATTGCTACTACTACTTGTGACCGGCTCAGCAACGCAAACAAGGCGGAAGAAGGCAACGAAAATTCATCTACACTATAGAAGAATCACGGGGGGTGGACAACTGCGACGAAAAGGCCCGGCGTGGGGTACCTCTCTCCCGAATTACGGGCACGGCAGGAACAGGAAGCCACCAGCGTTCACCAACGGAAGAAACATAAGCAGAACCAAAACCGGGAGGGAGCACACAGAATCTAACCTGCAAGAGTGCAGGCCCGAAACAACAATTTGGTGGGTAGCGCAGCGTAGAGAGGAGAGTAAACTATGAAGGAAATAAGAGAAAAAAGCAACAGAGCCGAGGGGGGGGAGACTCGCTCTACGGGAGCTACTCCCCTAGAACGAATGGCTCTAATGAACGCCAGACGGAAAGGATAATGCGCAAAGATCCCGCCGCCGCCATTGCGAGGGTAGGAAGACCTCGAGGCGGCGCGCGAGTCGTGCGTTGGGTAAATGAATGATTGACTAGGAAACATCCCGACCATGAGTGAGAGAGGCGTGTTGCTCTGCCTGGGGGGATAGCTTGGGGTTCCCCTAGGACACCAGAATCCAGGACCCGTAAACGAGGTGACGCAGTTTAGAGGAATGGGGGGAAGGACCTTGCGCTCAATGGTAAAGAATGTTTAAAAGGAGAAAACCCGGTCACGAAAAGAGCAACACGAAACCAGCCGCTACAGCAGAGGCTCCACGCAGGGCGAATAACTCACGATCTAAGAGTGGCAACCGAGCCGTCATAAAAAAGAAAAAAGACGGAGGAATGTTCCGCTCGTGGAGGCGGGGAGAAAACAAGAGGAGAAAAGAACAACCATTCTTCCGCACGGAAAGAAAAGTGGAAGAAGCAGAAGGTCAGGTACAAGAACTGATCTCGGGGAGCTCCAGAAAAAAAAAAACGAAGGAGGAAAAGAGGAAAAAACAAGATGGGATAGGTTTAGACAAGGGGTAAAATGGGGGGGGAGCGAACACGAGCAAAAATACACTCCAAAACACAAAGGATTAGTGATAAGAATGTAATTCATGGCAGAAAAAAGTCAACAGGTTCACCGTTTTCAACAAAGACTAAAAAATCTGGGATCGGGAAAAGGGACGGTCTGATCACTGGGCTTAAACGACGCGCTGGTTCGAGAAAAAATGAAGGTGGGTTGAGGCGAAAGCTGCGGCGAGTTCAGCAGGGAGAAGAAGGAGCGGAAGGGGAGAGAGGGGGGAAAAGAGGGAGAAAAAAGCGAAACTGGCGGAACACGTAGAAAGAAAGAGAGGGCACGGGTGGGAACGGGGAATAAGGTAAGAGGGATGGGCCTGCACCCCTTGGTGGGGAATTGAGGGCTACAACCTAGGGGAGACAGAGGAGGAACTGGCAACAACCCCCCAAAAAAAGGGGGGAGCAGAGCGCTACGGGGGAAATGCACCGGCGTTCCTGAAAAAAACAAAGCAACACCCATTCACAATCTTGAGCAAACAACCCAAACAGCGTTTGAAGACGCATAAAACGGGCGGGCTGGTTATGGTTGACCGAGACACCGCTTAATCAAAAGGGAGAACCATAGGAGCAACCACCCGCAAAGAATGGGAGGCACGTTCAGAACGCACGTCAGAAGCAGCAGAAAAAAAATTTCCCGAGCCGCGCCGCTCGAGGACGACGCGCGCGCGTGCAGGCGATTAAAGACCGGAGATGAGGGAGGGAGCCAGCGGCGCAAATGTCAAGGAAAAAAGAAAAGAAAAAAATCGAGAAAACCACGCCTGGGGGACCCAACAGGACTAGAAGAAACTAGTAGAGACCAAAAGCGAGCTTAAAAGCGAGAACAAGGAGAGGACAAACGTGGGGTGATGGCCCGCACTAAGAGCAGTGATTTCTGGCGGCAGGGGACTAAAATGTCAGGTATTGGAAACTTCTGAGTGGGAGAAACAGACCGGATGGTGAACGAGATGGGCAGGAGCCGGTCGCGGTGAAGGAAGTCGGCTGAGGACAACACGCCGGGGGCACCGGTCGCGTCATGGGGGGATTCAGTAGAAGGAAGTGTCGCTGTGAGGACTCGGCGACTCGCCGCGTGAGCGCGTCCCAGTCATAAAAAGCGCATATAAAAACCTTGGAAGTCTGGCTCGCGAGTGCAGGGGAGGTCGATCGCAAGAGAGCAATTACCACAAGATCGATGAGCGTGGAAGCAGGGAGCAGGGGGGGGGGGACAGACGAAAAGCGCAATGCCGGGAATCAGCAAAACACGCAAGGAAAAGAAAAGCCTATTGATCCCCCGGAAACTGGAAAACCCCTCAGAAATTAAGGACAATGCCTGCTGAGGTAAAAAACAAAGGACCAGAGTCGCAAATCCCAGGGAGGGGGGTCAAAGCAATCATACTCATGGGGCCAGCCTTTCTCGCACTAAAAGTGGGAACATTGAACGCTGCAATTTGTCAGAGAAGGAACAGATAAGCGACTCCGCCGGTCACAAAAAACACGTTGGAGAAAAAGAAAAAAGAAAAGAACCCGTTCGTTCAGGGAGGTTCCCTCAGGGAACGACACCCAGGAACAAGGACACTCAGGGGAGGAAAAAACGTGGGCGGGGTCGAGAAGAAAGTACTGACGTCGACTTCATGAGAGAGAGAGGGAAAGACTACGGCCCCAGACTGACAGAAATAGCACGCGCTACAAGTCGGCTCTGGTCGAAACGTAACGAGAAAAGGATCACTCGCGAATCGGAGGGGGGGAAAGGGCATCAGCCTTCAACCGGGGAGTCGGAATCCAGGGGGTTGGTGGGACGCAAGAAAAAAACTAACGGAGGAGGTTAGAGCTTGAGAGAAAGGAAGACAAAGGAAGGTTAAAGAAAGCGCGCGCAATCGCCGTGGGCGGGAAAAGAAACCACAAAATTGGTAGTGGGATGGGGAGGGGGCGGGGCTTAGCCTCCTCGTTCAGAAAGGGCAGTGAACAACACCGGCGACGTGCTGGGGATCGCCCTCGGAATCGACCGCGAGATAGCGAACGGTCCACAGAAACGGCTGTCGAAACTAATCACGATTATCTGCGGAGAGGAATAGAGGCGGGCTGTGTCAAATATTCTCCTAAGTGCCGGCCATTCCAAGGACGTGGAGAGGTGAGTTTCAGACCATAACTGAGTAAAAGTCTGTTAGAAAAACTACCAAGTGAACGAAGGAGAAGAGCAGGCAATCACGGAGACTGAAACACGCGGGCTGCGGACTAAAGATGCTGACCACTACCAAAAAAAAAAAGCTCAAAGCGACAACTTTGCGGAATAGACAAACGGAGGCACAGGGGAGAGTCGAGGTGGAACGCGGGAGGTTGGGGGCGCATGACATTTTACCTCAACCGGAAAGGGACTGTCCCCAACTGAGCGGGAGAGGAGGAATCGTGGTTTTATCGGCCGAGCGGGAGATCGCACGGGGCCACGTCACGCGCAAGGCAGCGCGCGAGACCGTCATGTGCACCACTTCCCCTCCTGGATGGCGCAAAATGAAAAACACACCTGCCACAGGCACGAACACGGGGATCTCGCCTTCCCCGCAAGTGCGGGAACTCTGGAGCGCAACGGAAAAAAAGCTGCGCGTCGTGGCGGCTCGGAACGCTCACAAAAAGAGGCAGACACGGTGACGGGTAGAGGAAAAAAACAGAACTACGAAAAGAGGCGGAAAAAACGTGAAACCTCGCCCGGGCTCGGTCACCAAGAATACGGCAGGTCAAAGAACTACCGGGTTGAGTCAGAGGAAGGTCAGTGGGGGCACAAAAAACACAGGAGGAGTCGTCCTGTAATTACACTTAGCGCGGGGAATAGGAAGCGGAGCGCCTCGATCAGGAAATCACTACAGGACTAACATCATAAATAAACCGCCTGGCGAGGAGACGATTATCGTTAGGGAATCTCAGAAGGGAAAAAACTCAGGGAAACATCATGTACGGAAGATCAGAGACAGCCCCAGACCTGAACTTTAAAAACGACAAGGGGAAAAAATCCGAAGCCTGGGACCTGCTTTCAGGCAAAATCGCGCCGGGGTCGCGGGAGGAACTGTTAACGGTAGGGAGCACAGGTCAAAGGCGGGAAGGAACCAACGACGGCGGGACGGGGGAGAAAGACCAGCAGAAAAAACGGACGTTATCGCTAAAAAACGAGCTCGCGAATACTCAGTCTGGCGTTACGAACTCTGAAACCGAAAAGAGAAAAAGGAGGAACGGGCTTCAATAGAGGGAATCGAGGGAGCGCAACGGAAAAAAACGACAAAAAATTTGCATTTGAGAGTTCCCTATGCGAAACGCACGAGGGGACTGAGAGGTACCTAAACCAAAAAAGAAAAGGAAACTCTCTAACACGGGCGCGTTCGGTGATCGAAACGGCTCAAAAACCGCGCTACGTCAAGCAAAACTGAGAAATGGGGTTCAAGAGAGAAATCGTCCCATAAATCAACACAACAAATGGGAGAAGGGAAAAAAAAGGATGGGAAATCAGTTCTAGAACACCACCTCACGGTCGCGCAGGAGAGGGGTCAGACAGGAACGAAAAACGAAGTCACCGGGAGGCGAGTCTGTGGGGGACAAACATCTCCGACGTCTTGTCCGCGTCGCATCGGGAATGAGGAAAAGGCCACTTGCAGTTGAGGGAGAACGTGCGCGGCAAGATATAGACGGGGTTAAGCTGCCGAACCATGTCGCGGGTCTCGCTCCCGTACCAGCAGCGAAGGTGGCAGGACGGAGCTCGACCACGGCGTTGAGGCGGGTCGCGACGGGACCGCCGCGTCGCGGGGGCCTGGAACGCCTGGGCTGACGGCAGCAGAAAGAGACCGACATTCGGACTAGCGAAGATACTGGGAACAAGCGAATAGACCGGCAAGGGCGAAAGGGATGGAGCCCGTGTATGAAAAAGTCAGTCCTCTTTGAATGGAGATGATAGGGAAGAATAAACCCAAAGTTGGAAGGATTCGGCATTGCCGACTGCTCCTGAGAAGAGCCGGAGGTCGGCCATTTGAACCCAAAATAGGAGAAATACCGAAGAGCAAAAAATCTGAGGAGGGGAAGTAACGCGAGATCAAGAAAAAAGAAGACATAACCTCGGTTAAGCTTTCCAGCTAATACAAAAACTGTCGATTTCATGGGGCCCAAGCCGCGGAAAATGGGCTATTCATCAAAATCAAGAAAAGGGGAAAAAGGGGAAGTTGACAAAACTCTCGCCGGCCCTTTAGGGAAGGCAACAATTCCCGGGGAAAAGAACCAGATGGAACGGAAACCCTAGCAGAAAAAGAAAAAAGCTCAGGTCAGTTGCAACAAGCAGAAAGAGGGGCCGGAGAGCGAAACGGTTCCGGGCAGTATGGCGACGAGTTAAGGACATGAATATCAGCGCGACATGCGCTGTCTGTCACACTGCTATCAAAGAGAGGGATCTATCAAAAAAGAGAGAGAGAGCCGCTATGGGATGTCTCGGCGGCAGACTACTCCAAAAACAAAACGCACGGTTCAACCGTACGCGCGCACGCGTTAGCCGTACACGTCGAGGCCAACCACTTGTCTCTGTCAGCCGATTTGTCGGCCAAAGAGGGAAAAAGGACCCAATTACAGACCGCGTGGAGTAGGAAAGCGGGGCCGAAAGGCGTCCTTCGTGAAGGGCGATGAGGAGAAAAAGGTCTCAACGCAGTAGAGTCTCAGCGAACTCTAAGCATGAGGGGTTACCTGACCGAGCACGCGGAAGCCCTCGTCGAACCGGGGAAAGGAAAAAAAAAAGTGAAGGACCGCCGCCGATCTGAACTAGGGCGCCCCCGGGCGACAAGCAGGCGCACGGGTCGCGAGAATAAGGTTTCCGAGCGACGCGGTAGCGAGGTTCAGAAGCGGAACCCGTAGAAGCCCGGGGGCGAGGACTACGAACCAGGAGCGGATAAGGACAAGAAAAAGACAGCACTACGCAAGAGCGTGGTCGCCGCGACCAACATAAAAAAGCGAGGGGAAAAACTGTTCACGGACTGATCAGGGGCGAGAGGAAACCGAAACGCCGCCCAACGAATGGGGGCAAACCCCGCAAAGCCCACCACACTGGAGGCTCGACACCAGATGTCCGAACAAACCGCCGAGAGGGATCCTGTGCAGAAGGGAAAAGGGGGAAAAAGGAAAAGTGGACTAAGGGGCAGAACGCACTCGGGTGTAGGTGCGGACGGCGGTGATCGAGAACTCAAGGACTATCGCGTCGCACTGTACGGCGAGAAACGAACTTCGTCGAAGCGAAGGCGAGGGACTTCAGAGGGAAGAGGAGCGCGATAACCGGAGGATTTAGAGCAAGTTCGACCTTGCAAGTGCCCGGATGCCGTAAGACGCGGCAGGAAATGCCGAGGCGTGCTGAGCCAAGCTCTAGGAAATGAGAGCGATCACAGAATACACTTGACATTGAGGGGCAACCACCGCCCGTTCGGTCGACCGGGAAGGGGACGGTCAGTGCACTCTGCGAGATGTGCAGTCCCGCGGGAAGAAAGATACTCGAAAGCGTGCAGGGAACTTGGCGTGGATGAGAAAGTAATGAAATACGCAAGCTATACAAGGAGTTAAGATAAAAGACGGGTGTTGGAGACACATCAGAAGAAGGAGAGGAAAAAAAAATGAAGAGACGCGGAAGGGATACGAAGAGAGTGTGCAGGACGCAAGAAAAGATACAAAACGGTAGAGGCCCTTAAGCGACACGCTATCTAAGCAAACTGGACACTGCGCAAATGAAGGACAGAGGGGAAGACCTCCCTTAGAAGGGAACGCTACCGGCAGACACACTAGAAAGAACTCTGAAAAAACGCCAAAAGAAAATGCAAAGGTCAGCAACACGATAAAACGAACGAGCTGAAAGCTTAAAGATGCCCAGAACCCCACGTGGGTTTCAGCGAACGGCTCGCGCATAGAAAGCTCTCAAAATTGTGGGGGGTTTGACAATAACAGCGGAGCGGCTAGTCCTTAGAACGGTGCCGAAAATCATAATGGGAGCTTAGACCGAGGAAAACGTCGAAAGAATCGCCCGTCTTCCTGCACATCAAAGAAGAGGAAAGAAAGGAGGCTAATAGACATCCTCTTCGTCGCGGCGACGGGGAAGTTCGGGTCTGGGGTGTGACAATTATTCGGAGAAAAAAAAAGGCCATAGGCGAGCGGCGTGTATAAAAATAAGGGCACTTCTGTATGCCGCGGATGGTCCTCGTTTGAAAACATCACAGCCAAAGGCGGGGACTCACCAGTCGGTTTCTACAAGGACTGGTTTATTCCTGCTCGTGGACGTGATAACGCAGGCAGTCAGAACCGGGCGATCTGACGAAAGAAACCAGGGGAAGAGAGAAGACGAGGGCTCCACACAGAAGACTCGATAGAGCTGACCCACCAAAAGGGGCAGCACATCCTCTCAGAAAACAGAAAAGAAGGGCACAACCTAAAAAAAAGGATCGGGCGGTCGAACAGGTTTCCGATAGTTGCTGCGCCGACAGAGGAACTAATCGCCTCATAAAAAAACGATCACCGTTGCAGAAGAATGCGCCGGCCAGGGCAGAGGGAAAAAGAAGAACTTATACAACAGCGGAGACAACCACCAGCACCATATTACAGGAAGACCTGCGAAAGGAGATTACCGAGGTCTCGATAGTGAACCTGGAGAGAGAACGCCACAAAGAGAAAAAAAAAGAACACGGAGAGGAGGAAAGAGAGAGATCGAAGGTCGGCATGAAAACCGGTGGTCACGCTTTGACAAGAAGCAAAGCTTTTCATCTACGGAACGTCCGGCAATGATAAGGTGCTGGGGCAAGAAGGACGAGGGGGGGGTAGAGAGCGAGGTGAAAAAAAAAGGAGGCGTTCTGCGAACAGGGGTATAGTGCAGATACGAAGGTGAGTCACGAGTCCCGAGGTCGAGCGCGAAAGGGACTTAAAATTCGCCGGCAAGAGAGTGGGCTCATGTTGTTAGAGAGGTCCGGCGGAGTGGTCCAGGCCAAGAAAAAACAGCGATCGAGGGGTCTCAGGTTGCCCAGGGAGCGCTCAAAAAGGGGTGTAGGGCGCAAAAGGCGAACGGTAGACTGCAAGGTCGGGATAAAAGGACAAGACAGGGGAGCAAAACTCGGACCAAACCTCCCCGTCTTGTGAGCGCAAAAAGCCCGGGGGTGAAAGACCACGCCAGTAAACCGCGAGGATGGGGGAAAAAACGAGGACAGACGGGCAAAACAAGACGATCAAAAGGAGAGAAAAAGGAGAAAAATAACATCGGCGGCGTCGCACGCACGGAATCCGTCAAACAGGCCAATCACTCCCTCCGTCGCGCCCCTTCGAGGATGATACAGAAAACGCGGGCGGCGCGGCGGGAGAGGATAGGAAAGAGACGGGACGATGCGGCTGTAGATCCAGACGGCCTCAGCAGGGCTAGCGAAAGTGCGCAACCAATACCGCCGAGATCTATTCGAGGGAGCTGAGAATCGGGCGAGCGTTACAGGAAGCGAAAGGAAAGCTAAAACGGCCAGGAGCATAAGAGCAGCTCAGTTAGGATCATTGTAAAAGTTACAGGAAAAACAGGGGAGGTCTTGGTGGAACTCGGAAAGGCTCGAGTGATGGTAACGAGCTGCGCGCAGGTCGCGGTGCACGCGAGAGTCCATATCAACAAGGGGCAAGAAGCGCGGACATTTGCCAGGGGAAAAGGAGGCCAAGCGTGACTCGTATAGGCTCTGCCGGGCGCCGCGTGAACCTTCAGGAAATCAAGAGCAAGACAAGGCCCCGATGGCTAAGCGAATTGGCGGGATGTAGATCGCCAAAAAATAGGGGGAGCCCGATGATGGCGAAAAAAAACAACAGATCGATAGGGAAAAAACCAAGCGGTGACGAGACCGAGAAAAACATGCCGGTCTAAAGCAGTGAAGGGAACACTCTCGTAGAGGGCTTTCCCGTGCCCGAACCGGGACGTGCAAACGCAGAGAAAGGGTGGGAGAGAGGACTGAACGGGGACAAGGACCCGGCAAACAGGGCGGGCACCGATCAATGCAAGTCAGGCCATCCGGGAATCGCGAAGAATTGGGGGGACAGAGCGAGACAGCACGCCGGGCAAAAAACCACTTGGTTGCCAAGCTAAACCAGATCACGGATACGGAAACACCCGGGGGAAAACAAGAAACAAGGAAAGCCCTCCTCCCGGTCTTTCTGAATGAAAAACTTCAAAACGGAGGTAAAAGAAGTTAAAACGCCTCTGAGGGCGTACAACGGTGGAGGGGGCAAACGCCGTACCGGGGGTTGGAAAGGAGAAAAGGAATATCTGCTAGATACACGCAAGACGAAAGATAATAATAAACTATCCGCGGGACTTCACCAGAAGCTCTGGTAATAACGTGACCAGGCGCAAAGGAGCCAAAAAGCAAACGACAGAGCCTGCTACACGTGTAAAACGACATGACCAGGGCGTCAGGCAGCCAGGTGGGGGGGAGGGAGCATTCTTAAAAAAGGCCGGTCTCGGTCTTAGGTGCGCAGCTATGGACAACTAAAAAAGAAGTTAAAGGGACACTCGAGAAATAGCCTAGTGGGGACGAACAAAGACACCAAGGCTGACTTTCTTGCTGGGGAGGCTCGGGACCTGGGACACTGAAAACAACGAGAGAAAAGGAGTAATGCTGGGGAAGGAAAAAGAGGTACCAAAAATAGAGGAACGAGCGATCGCGGAAAAGTCAAAAGCTTCGTCGCCCCGTGGGCTTAGAATGCTGCGGAGGAGTGTTACGAAACTTACAAATGCACGAGGTCTTCCGATTAGCGTAAAAAAAAAAATTGGACAGGCGGGGAGAAACGAACGTGCGACGGCTGGGCGGCAGAGAGGAATGCAAGAAAGAGATGGAATAGCCGCCTACGGGAAACCAACTAGGAAACCTACGCGCAGAGGTCACTACCGACAGGTGCAAAATAGGCAGCTCGAAAACAAACGGGGGGCGGCCGAGAACCAGTCGAAAAACAGGCAGACGAACGGTGGAAAAAAACCAAAATTTAGGTTGGGATACCAGACAGCCGCCCTCGACGTGCCCATAGGCAAAATCAAACTGGGGGGAGCGGAGCCTCGCGGAACATCTAACTTGGAGGACAATAAACGCTAATTCCGGTCCCTGCACTAAGATGCTGGAGTAAAAAACGGACCTGCACATCAGACAATGGACGCGAGCAAGCAACTCTCTAAAGGAAGGCAGCGAAACGTGACCCTTAGCATCTGTCGTTTTCAAAAGGTCCAATAAGATCAAATGCTGGGGGAAACGTGACGTGGGCTAAGACAACGCACGAGGCAACCGAAGCCGGGCGCAACAGGGGAACATCGACACGGGAGCTGACTAGAAGAAGAACCTGGCACTTGGGCACGACCTGGAAATCGTACCGAGAGGAATCGCCTAAAAGACTTAACAAAGACCGCGGGACTGAAGGGGCGCTTAAGGAGAAGAGGCGGGAGGACGGAGACAGACATCGCAAGAACTAGTCTGGCCGACGGTCAAGAGAAACAAAACCTCATAAAGGCCGAAAAAACGAAATAGCGGCAAAAATCCGGGCAAAAGCAGAGAAGTCAATCTTCGGCATGCTATCCCGTAATCCATGCAAAAATAAGGTTGACCTCAATCAAAAACGCCTTGGAAGCCTCTGCGGGGCAAAGCAAAGCGACGAGACCGTATGAAGTTAAGGGTCGCAGGGAAGCCGCAGTCCAAGAAGGAAGCCAAGAATAGCCCCCCAGCGACAATCTTAAGGAGGGCGCGACATCAATAATCAACCTGCCTACGGGAAAGCAGACGTCACGCGATTCTTTACGCGGCCAAAAAACACAACAAATGAAAACAAGATCGAGATCAGAGGCGCGCAAAACGAGCGCCAAGAAAAATCTGAAATGGGGATGCTATGCAGAGCAGGCCGGCAACGAATAGGCGAGTGAAAAGACAAACGAAGAGCCCCTCGAACGGTATCATAAACGGAAAGTGTCGGGGAGACGTCTCACGCCTGCAATATCAAGAGGACTATGAGGGGCACGAGAGGAAATAGAGCGGCTAAAGAAGGTACACAACACAATGAGGAGGATGAAAAGAAGAGTATATGGGCCTAAGTACTAGGTCACTTCAAAAAGCCCTCCGGGAAGGAAGAGAGAAGGAGTGAAGTGCGAGACCTACAAAAAACGCGACCGTGACAACGGTGAACGTTGAGATGGGGGATTAAAATCGGCACATGCCGGGGGAGCCATAGGCCAGAGCAAAAATGAACCCCTTGCATGAGGGGGAGCGGGGCCGGTGACGCGCCTCGAGGTCGCGATACCTGCAAGTGCAAAGGGTATGCGGTCGTTGTAGAGTCCGCGCCGCCAATAGAGCGGAATAGAGAACGAGCAGGGGAGGACTAGGGCGCCCGCCGTCACACGACCAGAGGGACTCGGGGTGCCGTCTGCCAGGGAGGACGGGGCGTTCAGGAAAACTTCCAAAAAGAGATGAGCTTCTGAAACCTCAGAGAAGCCGGCCAAGGAGAGGAGAGCCCGGAAGGACTTTCAGGGCACGCGGGGGACTGGAGGCGTTATCGTGCCGCCGATGCCAACTCTCTAGGAAGGAAGAGAAGGGCCTAAAAAAATCGGCGGATAAACGGAGTCCTTCGGGAAGATATGCCCCCGGAGTAAAGACTCGAGCGACTAGAGTCGATGTCGCCAAAATCCTAGTAGAAACAAGACTCCAACAAGAGGAAGTGCCGCCACGAGTACAAACTCGGGAGGAAGCGGGCCAATCCGCTCGCGAAATGGAAAAAGCCAGCGCCCAGAAGGTGGGAAAGTTGCCGAACTGAGGAGACGGTCATGACTGTCTTGACTACCAAAAAGAGGAACCCCACTCTAGACGTTCGGCAAGACCAACGCAGAGAACTCAGGGTCACAGGGAGAAAACATAGAGGAAAGCAGTCGGGCCGGGAGAGAGGCACCGGGAAGAGGTGAATTTGGATTCGAAAAACCAGTACGGACCATGAAGGTAGCTCGAGGGGATTCTCTCAATGACTGGAAAATTGAAAGGCGGAGTTAACTCAACCCAAAAGCCGGCGCCGCGAGGGAAAGGAAGGAGCTTTCAAGCGTAAAAAAAAAAAAACGACAGCATCCTCGTTCCCACCGGTCGTCTCGCCAGGAACGCGGGGCGAGGGAGAGTGCCGAAAAATTTCGACGACCTCGTTGTCAAAAGAAGGTGAATTGACGTGGCAAGCAACGCAGAGCCCGAGCCCGGGTGCAAGCGGGGCGAAAGGGACTGCTAGAGAAGGAGCAAGGAGCGCGCGCACCAACCGTGCCGCTTCGCGGGCGGCGAAGGGAACAGCCACGTCGTCTGCCGCGAAAAACGCGAAGCAACATAGGAGGTCAAGGGGCCCGCAGAAACTTGTAAGTTACTCGTCGCCGCGCTGGCAAGGGAGAAAAAGGCGTTAAGCCGGGGCGCCCGTGACGCGGAAGCGCGAGGGGGACGCTCAGACGCGGTAGAGGTATGGCAGACAGCAAGAAAAGTCTCGGAAAGGGTTAAACGCACTCGAACGAGGAGCGCGACTAAACTCACCCGAAATCACTAAGCTTGGCGTGGTCTTACGGCGAGGGGACGCAGAATGTCCCGGTCACGTCCGGGATGCCGTACTCTAGCAGGAAACTCCACCGACAAATGTGAGACATCCCTCTAAAGCCAAAAAGGTATAAACGAAGCCAAAAATCTCAAACGGAGAGCCACGCGGAAGAAAAGCGCAGCCTGTCCCTGGCGCCCGTGGAACGTGGAAAAAAGAGCCAAGAGTCTGTCAAAATCAAAGGTTAGGGATCGAGGCCAGAGAGCGCGATCCGATAATGACGTAAAAAGACTACACTGTACAGAGTACAAAAGCGGGGCTCTAAGCGGGTCCGCGCGGAAGCGTGCATCGAGGAGGAAGAAGAAAAAAAAAAAGGAGGATGGCAGGCGTGACATGCGTGGAGCGAAATTTGGGAAAGGAGTGTCGAATATAGAAGCCAGGGGGTTCCGTGCTTGACGCTGCGGTGCCAAGGAGGAGGCTCCAGGATGGAAGTCTAGTGATTCTTCAAACAAAACAGGGGCACCGATAAAGGTACAAGACGAGGCGCCCCTGGCGAACTGGTGACGTCCCGCGGAAAAAAGTAGAAACGACGTATTACTTGGGGGACAAGGGGAAAGTGGAGTGCGGACCAGGCAATTCGAGAGCTCTCACACCTCCATTCACGAGAAGCGAGACGAAGGGGGGGGTAGACCAATCATCGGATCTAGGGGGGCGGCGAGAGAAATAAAGTTAAACACGGCCAAAGGGATAAGACTCTCGTGATGCCGGAAAAAAAGAGTAAAACTAGGTAGTCAACGAAAATCTCAAACAGACTAAGGAACTGCAACTGCGAGGACGAAGAAAGGGCGTAAGCTCTCCCGGCGGACGTGCACCGCGACGGCGCGACAAAAAGTTTGGACAAATCAAGAAGCAATAAGCAGACAAAAAAAAAGGAAAACTGTCAGCAACAACAAGGAAAGAGTAGCGGAGAGGAACTGGCAACACCCAACGTGGGGTTACTCTCCAGCTGCGACGCGCTATAACGGGGATTCTAAAATTCGCAATGATATTCAGGGGGCGGAGGGTCTAAAAAACATCTACGGGGAGAGTACCGGCCAACCGCTGCTGCAAGCACCGCATCAGCCAAAATGCCAAACCGCGCCCGACGCCGCGGAGAATAATAGCAAGGCGAAAGAAAAAAACGGGGGGATGGCCATTGATGACTGAGGGAAAAAAAGCGCCCAACTGGCTAGCGGCGTGGTGCGAACCAGGGTGCTCTGTCTGGGAGTGCAAGCGGGAGGTCATCGGGAACAAAGAATAGCACCGGCAACGGGGAGTTATTCAACCCGATGGCAGGGGAGCGAAAAAAAGCTGGGATCCGCGTGGAGACGCAATGAAACAGTCCCTACCCGGAGCTGCTTGCGCACCGAAAGGGGGTGCAATAGACTAAAAGCAGGGAGGTCATCCACGCAAAAAAGAACCGAGCGTATGCCCACCCAGGTAGGGCAAAGAACATCCCCAAAAACTCAGTAACGACAAAAATCACAACTAGCCGGCGAAGGTGCCGCTCGGTGAGGGAAAGACACCACATACAAAAAAAGTAGGCACACTAACGATCAGCCCGTGTCTTAAATAACTCCGCAAGTAAGTCAACACCTACTGAGACAGCGGGAGTGCGAAACCATAAACCAGATAAGAAAAACGCTGGGTGAACAGAGGGGCGGTAGGGTCGACAAGGTTAACCTTTCAAAGAGCCAAAAAATCAAGATCTAGCACTCAACAAACCGAGAGAGAAGAGCAGAATCGATCTTGTCAGGCAGGTGTCTCAGAGCCCTTCACCTGGTCGACCTCGAAGACCCTTGGGCACTCGGTCAGCAGGTTAGTCCGGAATCGGGGGAGGGAAAATCCGGGAATGTTCGAGATGGACAAGGTCGGGGAGTCGGGACAAAAATCTTCACCGCTTCGGTTCTTCGAACGGGGTGATGAATACGAAAGCGAGGGACGCGGTCGGCGACCGCGGAAATAAAACAACGCGCCAGCCCGCTTAAGGACTCGGGGTGTAGGTGAAGGAGATAACCTGAGGATGGTAGAAAATCCTGGTGACAGAGTCAGGCTCAAACACTTGTCGGCGGAGCGGAGGGGCAACCATGGTGGAAGTGCTGGCAGCGCGAACGGGGGGGGGGGACTGCCATGAGGTAACACGTACAAAAAACGAAACCACTTCCCCACAGTCCTTAGCGCCCCCGAAAGAAGCAAACGCAAGGGACGTGCGGGCTGAAGGAACACGAGGAACAACCAGCGGCAAGAACAACCAGGCCAGCACCAAGCATGATCTAAAAGAACGTTACGCACGCACTTAAGAAGGGAAGACATCCCAAAGAAAAATAAAAATCGACGGAGCCGGGAGGAAGGACGACGATCCGACGCGCGCGGAGCTGAGTCGCAGGAAAGGGAGATGCGGGCGTCAAGAAAAAGGGCTACAGAATGAGAGCTCGCCCCGTAATTCGCTATAACAAGAAGAAAAAAAACGAGAAAAATATTGATCACGACGTTATCGCGAGGGGAACGCGGCGAGCCCAAACGGGTGCGGGCCCGAGCCTAAAGAAGCTCAGGTAAAAACTGGGAGACGGGCAGAGGACCATGGTGTCAGTCAGCTTCGGGAGTTCTAAAAAGAGGTGACCAGAAAGCGCCGGTCGCCGGGACAAGGACATTGCCGGGCGATAGAGGACCACGAGGGTAAAAGGATCACAGTTGCCAGTGAGAGCCGTAGAGTTGAGCTGAGTAGGCAAATTCGACTGAAGCGTGGCAAGCGTAAGAAGAAAACACACGCGATATCCCGTTACCTTCGGGAGAGCGAGCAGGAGAAAGGCCGAAAGCAGAGACGATGAATGGGGAGCAAAACAACCAAGGCTAATTAGGCCGGTAGCGTGACGGCAGGAGAGGGAAAAGCAGGTAAAATCAGAAAGAGGCGGGCCAAAGGCAAAGAATACTCTGATGGCATGTTCCCGACCGGTCACGGTCCCCCGGGATCACGCAAGGTCGAAACGGGACTGCTTTACAACCGGACCCTACGTGTCGAAAAGCAAGGGCGGGTTTGTAACGCGAAGGAAAAGACGGGAAAAAAGAAATTACTAGGAAGCAATTGGGCACTGAAACGTTAACTTAAGCACTTCCGCACTGGTCACAAACCAGACCATCACGGGGGCTCCGGTCACCCAAGTATCAAAGGGGGGGAAGGCACAAAAGACCAGCCTAACGGTCGGAACTGAGGTGCCCCCCAAAAGTCTCCAAAGGACCCTTCCGGACCGCGGAAAGCGGAAAATGGGCGTCGGCAGAAAGGGGTCGAAAAGGAGGGCGAACCAGGGTCAAATGATCGCTCGAACAATCGCTCGAACACGATAAAAGAGGTCACCAGAGAGGCAGCCATGGTCCCGCCACAGAGCAAAACACTCCAGGCTAGAGCTCGGCGCAGCTTGCTCCCTCCTGTCAAAGGCCTGGCGTCGCAAAAAACAAAGTGGTGCGGCGGCCAGGGGCCGGGGAAGACCCATCGACGGGTAAAACGGCGCGGTGCGCCTTCGCGACCGTCAATCATTAAGTAAAAAAAAAGAGAGCGCCTCGTGCCGGGTGGGAGCTCGGCCGAAAGCAACAAAAAAAAAGTCCTTTCGGGAGGCTGCTACTCAACAGGGTCAAGAAGGCGTCGCAACAACGGCGAGACGGAGTGAGGTACTACCTGGAAAGACGACTTTCGGGAGAGGACGCGCAGCTCGCGAACGGGATCAACGACTTAAACACGCGCTTCCAAGCTAGGACCGTCAAGTCAAAGGAGGCGGCAACGACTAGATGGCTTCCGCTTCTCGGACGGGCCACAAACGTTGCGAGTGCGTTCGGGAAGAAGAAAAAGGACGGGGCGACGTCTTGAGAGGGTGTACCGCCCAGCGGAACAATCGAAAACACTCAGCCTAGAAAACGGGAATGACCATGAAGAGCAGTCGGCACCGACCCGAACTAGTTTCGAAAAAACGTGAGCGCGAAAATGTGGGGCAATCGGCTCTCAAGATAGCAACGCAGTGCGAAGAGGTGGAACTCGACGAAGGTGCTTTCCAGGGGGGGGGCTCATGCCGACTGAAAGACACATTCGTGCCCCAGCCGATAACTAAGACCCTCACAGTGTGGGATAGGGGAGCCGCTCTGGGAAAACGTGTGCACCCGTCCACGATCAAATGCCAAGAGGCGCCCGTTACCTGGTCCCGTCCAAAAAAGAGCGGAAGCCAACCTGCAACATCGACGGAAAGGGGAGCCCTCCGGAACAGCTGGGGATGCGCGACTTTGAGGAGGGAAAAAACGTGGAAAAAGAGACTCTCAGGGCGGAGGGGGAGTCTGAAGCTCAAGTAGTCCATGCGGGACAACGGTGAAGGGGACTCGTCCAAGAACGCACGACGGCGAAGAAGGGAGAAGGAAAACTCGCCCTGGACGAGGCTTAACTCACCGCAAGCTGGGAACCAGAAATCTCGTGATGAAAAAGAAGGCGGCCGGCACACGCTCAAGTCGGAAGTGTCGGCGGCGACGGAAAAACTGGGGAAGAGTGCGACATCGACCGAGCGGCCGCATCGAGTCTGGCGCCACTGGGTCACGAGCACTCTACACAGTAAACGGCCTGGAATCAAAACTCAGGGAGGCTTCTCGAAAAGGCAACGCAGGGAGGACGCATCGGAGCAGAAGAAAGGACTAAAAAACCAGCGGACCTGAACGTTGCCTACAAGGCAAGGGCGGAAAGAAGACTGGCGGCTTGCGGGGCAGGGAAGAATCGAGCTCGGGAGCGGAAGGTAAGGTCGCCGGGATGCCGGACGGAGACCAGAGAAGGCCCCGAAGATCAATCGGGATCGGCGGAAAAGGCACAATCAGAAGGCGACGGGGGGAGGAGCAGATAAGGAACTCAGAGGGAAAGAAAGGGGAAACTACCCGTCGACACGGCGGAACGAAATCATAGCGAGGAAGCAAACAGGCTACGTCACCCTCATTCGCAGGGGGAGCAGGCCTCGGGGCCGAGGCAAAAAGGAGGCATCGAAACAGACGCTCCCTCAGAAAAAATTGCTCTAAATGAGGATGTGCGGGAGTCAACCGCTGGCCTCTAAACAAAAGGCCCGGAGGCGGGGGGGGTCACGGATACATCTGATCGTCCATATCTCGAAAACACAACAAGAGGATAGAGTAGAATGGGCCGATTCTATGTAGATTTGAACAAGCAGTCCGGAAGCCGGGGCGAATAGAAAGGTAGCCGAAAACCGAACAAGCGACCAAGACGCACCTTGCGCGGCGATACGGTGGGTCGGGAAACCTAGAAGAAGGAGGGGAAGCAATAGAGGCAAATTCCACCTTTGAACATGAGGGTTAGGAGAAGGGAGGAGCAGAGGAAGATAACGAAAATACGGAAATTGCCGCCATTGTCCGGGCCGTGTCTCAGCACTCCCCGAACGGGATCCTATAGAATCACGACAGACCGCGTGTGCTTATTGTCAGACGTAACCGCAGATGTCTAGTTGGGCAGAAGGATGAAGGCGCGACCTCTACGGGCACCTTGGAAGAACATAAAAGGGACCGAAGGAATGAAAAGGCCACGAAACCAGCAGGAGGGGGGAGACGGGTCTTAAAAAGTCCAGGTCCCGGGGAAGGGATCGGGGGGGATCCAGAGAGATTCCTTAAACAAGAGGGTGGGGACCAGATCGGAGATGCCGCTCATCGCAGTTCGAACGAGGCTGAAGTCTCTTCGTGAAAGACGCAAATCGATCTCGCAAAGGCGTCGATGAGCCAGACTACAGGAGAAAGAGGAACAACAAACGAAAGGGAGCAGTGACACCGCCATTCCGCGAAGCAAAAAGGACAGGGGAGGTGAAAAACAATCCCTCAAGTTGAGAACAGAAGCTCCCGGGCTAATCCTTTGGGAAGAAACAAGTGCTGAGCCGTAGGGCCGCAGTCGTTGACGAAACAGTCCACCGGTAAAAACCAATGGAATCGGGGACAAACTCTCCTACAAAACGACCGAGCACGAGGTCACGTTGGAGAGAAAAGAAGGGACGAAAGAGGGCCGGAGACGTCAAAGGGCCGTCGAGGGTTTTTCAGGGAAAATTGTACTCGAAAAACGTAAAGAAGGGCGCACGCGCTGCGGATAGGAACGTGACACTCTACCCCTCTCGTCTACTACAACACTCAAGAGCAAGAGGGGCCGGAATGCGAGGTCAGGAAGACAACCCCAAGACCGACACCGCGGATCTGAACCCACGGAGAAGAAATCTAATGCGCAGGGGGACCCGCCCCGTTGTCGCGCGCCAATCGTGGAGACAAAAGAATTTTGGCCACAGAGGATCCGACGTGGTTCTAGAGGACGAGAGTGAAATCAAGAGATGCAGTCGTGCAGCTCGCGCGCACGTAAGTCGGGGGCCGCATTGACATTTAACACAATCACGCTAAAAAAACGGAGTGGGCCAGGGAACGCAAAGAAAAAAGCGCCGTTGCACGCCAATCGGTTGACTGCATGCCTACGGGGACCCTAACCCGGGCCCACGAAACTTGTGAAACGTTCGCTATAGGGGCGCGGTAAACAACGTATTTAGGTCGGGGATGGCCGCGCAAACCTAGACCGCCTAAAGTGGCGACGAATAGACACTAGTGGGAGCAAAGACCGAAAAACGCAAGCACGAAGACTGAGTGAAGTTTCGCGAGAAAAACGAGCGAGGAAAGAGGGGTCCCATTCACTGTAAGTAGAGGCTAGAGAAAACACCCCTAAAAAATGGGGCGGGGGTTTACAACGCCATCACCGCCAGACCACCAAGGTGCCGACCCCGGAAGCCTGACACAAAAAAAAAAGAGAGGAGACAACTGCATCCTGGGGAACCGTTTGCAACGTCAAAGAACCTAAAGCAGGGCAGACCTCGAGCGGGACGGAAGGGAGAGAAGAATGGAAAAGTAAAGAAAACGAAGATTCGCACGTTTACGTCAGCGCCCTCACACTTAGCTCAAACAGCAGTGCGTCAAAAACCCGCGGGCGCACGAGGAGGAAAAGGGGCAACAAACCAGTAGGGGAGAGAATTGTTGCGAGTGGAGCACTGGGGGTACTGAGCAGTGAGATGAGAAGGGAAAATGTAGAGACGGGCACTGAGCACCCGCTGAGGAAGACAATTCGAAGCAAAAGAATTATGCGATACTTGGTTTGAAGGGGCCAAAACGCCCGGCGGTGCGACCAGTGAGGGGTGCTGGTGAAGTCAGCACGATTGCCACACTTTCGGAGTTTTAAAGGGTCCTAAAAAATCCGATACGAGCGTTTCAGGGTGAATGTACTTTGGACTGCAGGTAGAAGGAATGCTCTCAAAGAAAAACGAAGCGAGAAAAAGGCTTCTCTCATTAAGAAGGTGGGGACAAGGAAACATCGCGCGGGATAAAAAGGCACGAAAGAGCTCAACGAAAGGGCAAGGGGGGCTAACGCGCGTGTGAGACAGTAATAAGCCCGCGGGAGACCGTACTAGAGCTACTTCAAGCTAAAGAGAAATACTGAAATGGGGCAACAAAGAAGACACGTGGTCCCTCTTCAAACATGACGGAACGCGAATGTCCGCCCAGCTCGGTCACAAATCACAGAGAAAAAGGGAACCGACCTGCACCTGGGGACGAGCACACGCCCTAACCTGAGCTGCTCCAAAGGAGGGACGCAAATTGTCAACATCGCCGCGAAAGGCGCGAATACTCTATACGATGCCAGCGCCAGCGGAGGGAGCCAGTCCTGGCGTCAAACTTGTGGAGACGCGCATCGACTGGGCAACCCACCACGCCGCTTTCAGAAGACAGTAAGAGGAAAGTAATCAGGAAGCGGGGGGGGGGGGCCATTAAGCCGCCGCGCCGCAAAGGAGCTCTACTCGAGAGATATCACGTGGCGGTGATTGCCTGACTGTGACGTGCGTGGCGAAAGATCACCGAATGTCAGGCGAAGACTGGGGGTGCGACGGACTTGCCACTTAAAGTTGTAATTTACGCGGGAGGTCCAAGAGTTCACATCATCAACCAACCAACGGGTGGCGGGTCTTCAACAGGGGGTCGGGGGGGGTCAAAGTGGGGCCTGAGGAAGGAGCGTCCCAGTTCAGCGGGAAGTCTACAAAAGGTCTCGAAACCACTTAGAGAAAAAACGGGAGAACACGCAGGGCGAGACTAAGAAAGCTCTGCCCACAAGGAGGGAACAACATCAAAAAAAACACAAATACACACAACCAGAGCGGATTTGAGGACGTGGTGAAACAGCTCGTTGACGCGGCATCCTACAGTCTTCGGGGGGAAAGACGGGCTAAAGTTCAAGCCGCACAATCACCGGGTCAAAAAAAGCAAAGGGGGAAAAGGAGGTCACGACCGCTAAAAGCAGGGCAGTAAACCAATAGTCAGACTAAACTACTACGAGATACAGATGTCGTCGGGGTATTAAGGGTAACCCGGTGGCAGCCACCGGGCCACGAAAAACGA
>Ga0179593_1476080_pt1 | contig 23250 bp, 42 predicted proteins | sample CZODoug2_1_08_16_FD_185931 | JGI IMG/M metagenome (GOLD analysis project Ga0179593, IMG submission 185931) | Vadose zone soil fungal communities from Angelo Coast Range Reserve, California, USA - CZODoug2_1_08_16fungal (PacBio error correction) | ecosystem: Environmental > Terrestrial > Soil >...
GGCACACAGGTGGGAACCTGGAACGACAAGCGGCTTGTTAGAGACAGTGGGGGGGGGGGGTGGTAGCTTAGTTGTGATTTCTGGAGGACCTTGGACATGGGGTCTATAAAAAAAATAGGGGGGGCGGAGAGCGGAATAAAGTGAGAGGGAAGAAAATAGGAATGGTAAAGTGCGGGGAGTGTTTGTACAAAATTGTCGAGGGGAAAAAAAAAAAAAAAAGGGGGGGGGGTGGGGAACGGCCCATGATAACAGGGGCATATAGAAACAACTTCAGTGACTCCCTGGGGGCCGGACCTATGATTATAAGGGGGAGGAGATGATGATCCAGATATGGGAGGATGGAGATGTGAAAGTGTTAATTGAGAAAGAGGGCAGTGTTCAAAAAAAAAAAAAAAAAAAGTTTGTCACATCACGGTTGTTAAATGAGGGGAGAAAAGAGGGGATTATGTAGGTTCAAAATGAGGGACACTCAGTGTAGTTACAATACAGTGAGGGGGCTGGGGTGGGCGTGTGGGACTCGTGTTTGGGATATCCTCGAAAAAAAGAACATAAGGTTAGCGTGAAAATGGGTTACTTTTAAAACATTGGGTAAAAAGAAAGAACTGGAAAACACCCCTTGACTGGCAAAATTGGCACCGGGATGGTTCTTAAAGGAACATAGTTCTGGGCTAGGAGAAAGTATTTAAAGAAAAAAAATGCAGTAAATTTCCCCAAAGAAATTTCAAAAGACGTGGTGTGATGTAAAGGGGCCATGGTAAGGGGGGCCGATGGCACCAGGAAGGGGAGAAAAAGAAAAAAAAACTCTGAGTCAGGAGATGTAAAAAAAAAAGATTGAAAGAGTGGAGGAAGAAGGAAATCAGATGAAATGCGGGTGTAAGAAACTAAAATACAAGTTCCAGAATCACCAAATGCACCACGCAATGGAGTGGGGGGAAATTGTCAAGAGGCGCCTCCAGGAGTAGGGGTGGGAACAAGGAGAAAGTGGGGGTTGGGATGGAGTGGGAAAAAACAGATATCTGAAGTGGCCTTGGAATATTTGGGGGTCGAAGGTTTAGATCTGGTATTAAGGAGGAAAGAGGGGTGGAGTAGATTGCACAGAAGTGTAGCGCCCTGGGCAGTGAATGGTGGGGGGGAGAGCAGAGAAAAAAATGAGGGGGATGTAAAGTTATCTTTAGGTATTGGAGTCATGACAAAAGGATGGGGTAATAACAGGAGGGGGGAACTTGATGGAATATCAAAAGGTGGGCAAGTAAGATGGGACAAGAAAGGGTGTGGCAAGGGGTGATGGTAATGACAATGGTTGTTGCGTAGCAAAGTGAACGAAAACAATCAAAATTCCATGGGGAGATATTCTGAATGAGAACAAGTCGGGTTGGCAGGGGGGGAGGGTAAACCGGAAAATCTTGGGGGGGAAACGGTTGAAAACAATGAAGAGGTGAAAATTGATATTGTTGAACTTGTGGACTCCGGTGGGAAATCCAAGTGAAGACAAAAGGAAGACTGGGTCCGGGTGTGATGAAATGCGAGCAAGACCGAAGTATTGAAACGAAATGAGATAAGAGTGGAGGGCACTTCGGGGTCTGAGGAAAAAGTGATAATACAGGGGTTTTCACAGAAACAAAATAACATCAATGGCAAGGAGAAAAAGGGGAAAAACAATGAGGTGAAAAGGGGTAGAGTGGGAACGCTGTCGAAACATGGTAAAAGGCGACTATGCGGAAAATGAAGACCCACGGAGTCACTGGGAGTGGAAAAGGGAAAGGCGTTCACGGGGGGGGAAATCCCAAAGGGTCACAATAAAGGAAGAAAATTGGAAAAACAGGGGACGCAGATAGGAAAATAAAAACAAAAAAGGGAAAAAGAAAGAGAAATTTGGAACATTACAGGGAAAAATGAATACAATTCACAGAAACACATCAGAAAGGGGGAAAATGCGTGGAAAAAAAAACGAATCCCAAAGGCCTGGAGAAATCAATGTTGTGTACAAAAACATGAATCAGGTGGGAAGGTGTCTCATGGTGCGGAGGAAGGTCATGACAGATTCCAGACGCCTTAAAAAAAAAAATGAGGAATGTGGCACCCCCAAAAAAGGAATGGGATACCAGGTCCAAGAGTAAAGGGGGGGATCTTAGCATAGGTCAAGAAGAACAAAAAAAAGAAGCAGTCATGTTGAACCAACAGGGAGAAAGGCAAAACGTACATGGGCCCTCTGGGTTAAGGGAAGTTGTAAGCACCCTAAAAACAAAGACGTTGGAGTCATCAAAGAAGGAAGATGTTGAGGAAGGAGGGTCACTGGGGGGGTAATCAAAAAAAGGGCAAAAATCATGAGACTACGCCGGGAAAAAAAAAAAAATAAAAATTGAAAACAATTTGCTTCCTTTTAGGGGGGGCAAGGAAAGAAAGCAGGCAAACACCTGTTATCACCCCCAGGACGAAGGGAAAAGATTACACAGAAGAAAAAGAGCCCAGAACTAAAAAAACCTTGGGGAAAAAAGTAGCCCAAAAGAAAAAGAAAAGAAGGAGGGGTAGGAAAACTACCCCCTCAAGGGCAAAATCTACTGACTACACCCGCGGAAAGACAAGATAACCATCGATAAAAACCCTTCAATACACACACAAAATCCCAAAACGAAGTCCTACAGGCATAACAAATCTGGCAAAGAATCAAAAACAACCGGGATCCAGAAAACTCTAAACGAAATGCATGGGCGAGGAAAAATGTCAACCTCACGGTGGGTTGTTTAGAGGAAGACGAGACCATGTGACATGGGAGAGATGCTAGTTTTCAGAAATCAACTCTTAAGACGAAAGGTGAATATCCACTGAACCAGATTTCCTGGAACTTGAGTGGGTGGAAAAGGGTCAGGGCACAAAGGGCCAGGAATCCCAAAAGGGGGTGGGGACAGGCCCTGTTCAGGATGAAATAAAAAAAATTCACGACGCCATGAAATGGCACTGGGAGGGGGGTTACCAACGCCCATAAACATAAGCGGGCAGTAAAGGTGTGGGGTTAGAAAAAGAAAGGGTGAGAGATACAAAAAAGAGTAGTGGGCAAGGGACTGCTAAAAGAACACAATGGGTAACAAGAGGTTTGGGACAAAATAAGTCAGGAATCTATTAGAGCCCCGACAAAGAAAGGACGGGGAGTTAAAGAAGAAAAAAAGTGCCAGTTCATCGAGGACAGGGCAAGGCCCTCAATGGTGATATATGGTAGAGTGACAGAATCCGAAAGGTGGGGCAAAGAAGCAATGTCACGGGAAAGCTCCGTCATAAAGAAAAACAAAAAGGGGGAATCAAGCTGCAAAGAAAGACTAAAGAGCCCAAACCAAACTGAAACCAGTTGGTCAGGCATATTTGGCTGTGCAGACAGAATTGTGTATGGACTGCTGCACCAAGAAAAAGTGTAAGTAGTCAAAAAAAAATTAGACCTGAAGGGGGCTGAAGCAGACCTGGCCGGAAAGAAAAGAAACAGGAGAAAGGAAATTAACGTGAGGGGGTAACACGTTGTCCAAAAGCAAAACGGGGCGCCCACTCGGTTTCCATTTGGAATGAAAATACCAGAGGACTATTAAAAACCAATAAAAAAAGGAAGGAATCCCGCAACCGTACATTGGGTAGAAATGAAGAGTCAACAAAAATGGGGGGCGGGGGGATGAATAAACCAAAAAGAAAGGGTCCTACACCCAAAGGGAGCCTGGGGAAAAAAAGAAACTACAGGGACTGGGGGAAAGGTAAAGAAAATCCATGAACAAAAAGTACCCAGGCCCGGACTGCCAGGTGGAGCAATCACCTACCGGAACATGCACTCCGGAAAAATCGCGAGATCCAAAAAACACGCAAAAACAAAAGGAGGGATAAGAGATGGTTACAGGCGATTGAATGGGGGGTGGCAAACAAAGAGTGGGTAGCAAACCTTGCCATATGGAAGTGAAATTTTGTAAGTGAACTACGTTTTTATGGGGGCAAAAGCAGACTGAGAAAAAACATGAAAGTGTGAAGGGGGTGACGTACCCTGGGCCCAAGTTTAAAATGTCGTGAGAACTAAAGTGCACCCGGAAAAACAGCAATCGCCGGGAGGAGACTGTACTTTGGGGGCAAAGACGATTGGTTTGGCGGGAGTCTGGCGAAATCCGGCTTTGCTTGGGGACCCCCAAAACTTTCAAACCACCGGATGTGTTAACAAAGTCGGTCTGGGGTTACTGAGGGGGTGTAAAGTGTGACTATAACGAGGGGAATTGAGGTGTTAAAAAAAAATCTCATTTTCGTGGGAAAGGTCCAAGTGGGGAGTCATCATGAAGCAGGGGAGAAGTGAGTAGTACAAAGCACTTGACTTTTGAAAACATACAAACGGCAGGTATGACCAGAAAGGAGCGTGGGGGAAAAAAAAAAAAAAAAAAGGGGGAAAGGGGGATGCCGAAAAATCCCAGTTGTCTGATCAAGAACCAAATAGAGTGACCTTTAGGGAGGGGAAAGAGGCAGAGGGACAGAAAAAAAGGGGTGGACTCACAAAAAAAGAAGGAAAATGTCACAGTCCGATCACCATGTGAAGGGAAAAGGCAGAAGTAGAAAATGGTAAGAGGAAGGGAGAGGGCCATGGGGGGGGAAAAAGAAGAGGAGGGTTGCGGAAGAAAAGAAGACCAGCTGAATGTTGCCAATACGAAAGGGAAAAGTAACACTCCGGGGGTTGGGAGCAAAACTGGAGAAGGAAAAAAAGGGGGTGGGACTACCATCTTGGGTCCGGGAGGGTAAAAAAAAAAGTGTAATCTTCAAAACGCCACCATCAAAAGTAAGTTTTTTACTGGAACAAAAACACCCTTTGAAGAAGTTCCCTTGTTTAATTGTAAGGGTAAAGGGCACATCGAAAAAGTGCAAATTGTAAACGTGGGAGAGAGGGGGGTGAAACCTCAAGAAAGCCGGGGGAAAAAACCGCAACTGGTTATATTGCCGCTTTACGTGTGGGGCTGCAGGACTGGAGCCAGGTGGAAAAAATCAAAGGCACAAGAGAACGATCGAGAGAAAGAGTCAGATGATGGAAAAGACAAAATCAGTAAAAATTACAGCCAATTATAACGACCCAACAGGAAGGTGTTATGGGGAACAGGTAGCCTAAGAAGAACCCTAATGGGTATAGAGGATGCATAATGTTTTGGGTGAGGGAGTTGAAAAACATACTTGGCATTGGGGTGTGGAAGCTGTTAGGTTGGGTGAAGGTGAGGTGGAGCAGATGACCTTAGAGGGGTAACAGAGGGGGGGAGGATGAGGGGGGCAAAGAGTGAGTGGGGACTTGTTCAAATTTTTTTGTGCTGATGTGGGGGGGTGGGGAAAGGGGAGGTGTTTAAGAGGGGAGGTAGGGGTTGGACTCCAGGGGAAGGGATAGGAAGTAGATAAAGAGTTTGTTGCCAGGTTTCAGTTCAAATGTCGAGGAAATATAAAAAGGGTATCAACCAAAACTAAAGCTCATACTGAGACCATCACAAAGGTCCATAATGTTTTCCCGGGGATGGTGGAATTGGTGTACATGCAAAAAATTCAGGGGAAAGTTTTGCCGTTTTCAGACCGAGGATGTAGGAAACATCTCAAACAAAAATCAACCTGGAAAGGGAAAATAAACTGAGGTGTGGCAAGGGTGGTGACCTGCCATAAACGTTTGTAAACAGGGGAAAAAAAAAAAGGAAGAAAGCGGGGAAAAAAGAAAAACATGTGGGAACAAAGGTAAAAAGAGTTGGGCAATTGGTATGGACATATTCTAAAAAAGGCAAAGACACATAGATGAGGTATATACCCAGGGGGGGAGGGGGGTGGGGGGTGCGAGGATGGGGGGGGGGTGGTCGGGCGGAAAAGGCATCATGGGGAAAAAAGACGTGTGGTCGAAAAATGAAGAGGATAAAAAAGGGAAAAAACAGGGAAACAGAAGTAACTTGAATGGAGGAGTGTCAACAATGCAAGGTTTAATGGGGAAGGGGGCCTGGGGGCTCTCTCATCATCAAATGTCTGAGTTGTGGCCAACTATGAGGAGGCCATTGGAAGTGAACTAAGGAAAGGATTGGAAAGAAGGATGTCCACACAAAACAAAAGACTAAGAAAAAAATAAGAAGTATGCAGGGGTGGACTAAAAAGTTGCAAAGGGAAAGCCAGGAGCATTACCAGTAAAAGAAAGTCCCCGCGAAATTTTTAGTGACCTGAGAGACCCCCGAGAAAAGTCATCACTGCAGTGGAAAGAAGGACAAGCTACGGGAGCCCTGGGGGGATCTCCCATGGTTCATTTGAAAGGGTGAAACAGAATCTTCAACAGCTTGAGAAAGCAACTGGGAAAAACCAAGGGAATCGGGGAAAAACCTGAAAAAGCGATAAAAGAAAAGGTGCTTTAGAAATCCAAAATACACAAAAAAACAGAAGAAGGAATTTGGCGACCAAAAGTGCAAACAAAAGGGGGGAAAATAAGGCTGGCAGGGTGGGTAACAACCCAACAACAAAGGGGAATACATATCAGAAAAGGCAGATTGGAGGAAGAAGGTACTTACCCCCATGCCAACAAAAAGGGCATACAAAAAAAATCCAAATTCAGCAGAGCGCCAAGTTTATGTGGGCAAAGGAGGCAGAGAAATCAGGCAAAAATAAGGGAAGAAAAAAAAGCAAAATAACGTGCAGAAGGCAGACAGAGCCCAGACTTCCTCAAAAAAAACATATCAAAAAAAGCCCATAGTATACACGCACCGAAGTGCCCTAATATCCTAAAAAACAATCAGGTGTAGACAAATTACCAATCTGATAAAAAAAAAGGCACTTGTACACCACCCTGAATCTCACACACAACCGACTCTCATGCATAAAATAGGTTTAAAAGAACAGCACAAAAGAAAATTGAAGAGAAAACTTCTAGACCGGGGGCAATTGGGATCCTAACGCATTAACCGAACTGGGGGAGGGGTGTGGAGGCAGAAAAAAACAAAAAAACAATCTGGGGGGGGGGGGTAGTTGGGGGGACGTTGAATTAATACTCGAGATCCGGTAGAGGGAGAAGAAGTGATGGTACCAAAGGAAAAGTGAAACAAGAAAGGCCAAGATCTGGGGGGAAAAACTGCGTCAGGGGGGGAAATAACTCATATCCATCCCCAAGGCAACGGGGGAGTTGGGCCCTACGAAAAAAAGGACAAGGGAAGTAAGGGTTTGAAAAGGATGTAGGATGGGAGGATACAGCAAGAGGTAGTTGGGCTTCCACACGCACCACTTGTATTGGGGACCGCACAAGGGAGGTGTGAAACAAAAGAAAGGTGCCAGAAGCGTAAGGTAAAAAAGTTAAAACTCTTCTGCATGTGCATCGAAATCTGCTTCACCTGAGTGACTTAGTAGGGGGATGGTTAAGTGGGTGAAACCCATCTTTGGTGAAAACAGTTCAACATACTATTGGTCTTAAAGGCGTCAACGAAAGGTCACGCTATGGTAGTGGAAGCTGAATAACAAAGGAAGCTAAAAACTCAGACACAAGGGGGGGGGGGGTTAAAGTCAAAAACGTTGTGCGATTCAAAAGACAGGTAAGAGAATTAAAATGTAGGAAAGGAAATCGTTGGGGGGGGGACCCAACCTCCAAAAAGAGGGAACAGGGACATTGGAAATCGTTTGAATAGCTTCTTTCCCACACTTGGGGTAAGGGGAAGTAATCACAAGAAAAAAAAACCCAGAGCGAATTCCTTCGGACCCAAAAGCCCCAAGGGGGTAAAAAAGTGGGGTGAAAGGGGGAGAAAAATTAAAGGGATCTGGGGTAACCCAATTCTCTTGATCCTGGAAAAGTGGGGTAACTTACAAAAAACAAGACTCAAGAACTGGTCCGGGTGGGGAAGGTATCAAAAAAGTACCGAGAAGCTGGGGAAGTGTGGGGCTACTCAAAAGAAGGGAAAACAAACTGCAAATCACTAAATATCTCAAAAAACACACTTACGGGAGGAGGAAGAAAGGGGGGGAAGGAACAAAGCACGAGTTGAAGGGGGGGGGCCGGGAGGGGGTGGGGACACTGCAGTTATGGTACTTTGGGGGAAAGGAAAACTCTTTTTTAGTTCAAATCAGGAAAGTATTAGTACTCTAAGGGGACTGTGGTACAAGTACAAAAGAGGCAGGGAGGGGAGAAGAGTGGTTTCAATCACGAAAAAAAGACCAGGGAGGGGTTTTAAAAGGGAAAAAAAAGATACAAGAGAGACTTTAAGATCGATCGGGAGGGGGGGGGAAAGAAGGGGGGGACGCTGGGGAAGTTGTGGCAAAAAAAATGGAAAAATTCAACTAAAGGGTGTGATCTTTGCCACGGGGAAAGGTTAAAAAATTGAAACACCGTGTGAAAAGTTAACTGAGAACCGAGGTTAAAAAATGTACTGGTGGGTCAAAAGCTTTCAAAAAATGCCGGGAAATGGGGGGGGGGCCAGAGGTATGGTCAAGAGACAGTGGATAAGACTGAAAGAGAATGGACCAGGTGGTGGTGGTAAAACTGGGGAGGGCGAACAAAGTATAATGGGGGCCTGTGGTCAGGGGGGGGGGGGGATTTCCGGGTCTCAGGTAAAAGGCTCAAACATTGAAAGGGTAAAAAGGAGCTAGACATAGTAAAATGAAGGGAGGTACATGTGGAGAAAAAAGAAGGGCTTACCATGGAAAATCTCAAAAAAAAAAAAAGAATCAAAAGGGGAAAGGGAAGTATACGAAAAGGTAATGTGTAGTGGAGTTTCAGAGAAGGAAGAATGGTTCTATTGATGAAAAAAAAGTCCCAAAGTTAGGTGCAAAGACAAGGATTACAACTAGAGAAGTGATAAGCCTGTTGGCCAACTTTGGCCTTATGGAAGGAAACTAAAAAAAGAGCAAAAGAAAGAATAAACTGTGGGGGGTGGAACTTAAAAAGTTAAAAAGGAAAAATTGCTTTAGGAAAAAGGGGATGGGCATGGAGAGGGCTCCCATGAACAGGGCACTGGGGGGGAAAAACGAATAACTAGCAAAAAAAGGGGGTAAGAAAACATTGCTCAAGTGATTTTGGCAATTGACAACAGTGCCCAAAACCAAGGCCAGACTTAAGGAGTCATGTATCAGTCAAGGAGGGGGGGTCTGTCCGAGATTCAGAAAATGAAAGATGGGATGTGAGGATCTGATCCATCCAAACAAATGGAAAAAAAAGTTGGGGGGGCTTGGTAGCCCATAGAACGAAGAAAAAATAGGACGAGGGGGGGGGGAGGAGGGGGGGGGGGGGGGGCAAAGACGGGGGGGTGGGTGGATTTTAATTTCTCATGAGCGGAAGGAAGGTGGGGTTGAGAGGGGGGAGGGGTTTTTTAAGGTGAGAAGGTTGGGAATTTACTGACGGGGGGGAGCCAATCTTTTGAGTATTGTAACACATGGGAGGGAGTGGTGACGTGAAGGGGGCTGATTGTGAATCATGGGGTACAGGAAGGAGGGAAGGATGGGACTCCGGAAGGGGGGCATAACATAGATTTGATAACCTTATTTTGTTGCCTGGAAGGGAAAGAAAGGAAAAGCCCAAAATAAAGAAACGGATGCATCAGAAAAGGGTTAAAAGGTTTTGAATAGCTCAATGATGGGGTTGGCTGAATACCAGGGAAGTAACAGAAAAAAATAAATTATGTCAGAGGGACTGAAGGGAAACTGAGGTGTGGGGAGGGTGAAAACCTGGACCAACGAAAAAAAAGGTAACAAGGAGATGATTTCATGTCGACCAAGGTGGGAGCCAAAAAAACTGGAAATTGTCCTTTTGGGTGGAGGAACATATAAGAAAAAAAAAGTCCAAAAACGAGGAGGAAAAAAGTTTCACTTAAACCCTTTCGGGGGTGCTTCCCATTGATAACAAACCAAAAAAAAGTGGACAAAGGGGGGGGAAGGAGACGGTGTGGGAAAAAAGAAAGCAAGAAGGGAAAACAAAAAGGTAGATTTGTCCAGCAGTAGATTCGATGATTACACTGGGGGGGGGGGACAGAAGGAGCAGCACCCAGGGAGGGTTGAAGATGAAAGCTTTATGCAAAAAAAGAACAACAGTTGTCAACGAAAAAGGGGATGGGGGAAAGAAAGATCAAAGAAACCAAAAAAACAAACGGAGTAGGGAAAAAATAAGCGGGGGGGGAAAAAAGCTTCTTGTTGTATGAATTCAAAGGAGAAAGAAGGAAAGAAACAGGGACCAAAAGGGGGAGGATGAGAGAAAAAGAAATCAATAAAAGAGTGCACTGACAACATAAAAGAAGCAATTGGGGGGACCATTGTCGAAAAGCCATTAGGGCAAAAGTGCATGAAAAAAAAGAAAGAACAACTGAGAAAAAACGAGCAACTGGAAGAAAAGGAAAGACTGTAGAGGGGAAACCTGTGTATCTCAGAGGGGGATTCCGGGCGAGGGGAAAATAAAACAAGCACTACATTACGAATGCATTTACAGGGGGGACAAGGGGGAAAGGTGAAACAAAAAAAAGTGTACAACCCAAAGAAAAAACAGCAGGGGGAAAATCACACAAGTTCAAGGAAAAGTACTTAAAAAAAAACAGGGGGGGGACAAAGCCACTCATGAAGACCTTAGAAAAGTCACAAAGCCCTTTATACAAGCAAAAGTGGAAAATAATTCACCGAGGGGGGGGGAATGAAGCAGTCAGACACTGGAAAACTAGGAATTGCAATACCTAAAGAGGGAAGACCGCAGAAACAATGCCATGGAAAAAAAAGGGTGGATTCCTCAAACCCAAAAGAAAGAACAGGGGAAAAAGGGAAAGGAGAAAAAAACTCCGAAATACACCGAAAAACCAAGTATAGTCCAAGTGAGACCAGGGGAAAGGCACCAAAAAATAACCATCAGTCCAAAGTACTACATCCAAAAGGCTCCATCTTTTGAAAACAACCACACACAGAGGGAAAAGACAGTAGGCACCAAATAGAAAAAATAACACCTGGCAGTGGGGGGGAGGAAGAAGGAAAAAAAACACACTCCAAAGATGTGGACAGACAAGCCATCTGGTCAGGTCGGACATCGGGGAGAAGGAGAGTCCGAATGAACGAGTAGGGAAATGACTCAAACGCGGGGGATGGGCACTTCCATTGAAAAATACCAAAAAACGAAAATCTGCAAATCAAAAGAATGAGGGGGGGGGGAAAAGGCAGAAAGAAAGGAAATGCACTCTCTAGCCATTAAAGGGGGGGATGTTTAAACACTAAGAACAAACAGCAAGTGGCGTAATGGGGGTTTAAAAAAAAGTAAAAGGGGAAAATTATGTGGGGGGGGACTTGCGGTGAGATAAAAGAAATGGTGAAGGGAGGAGTAAAACAGCAAAAGGAATCTACAAGAGGCCCTGGGACAGAATGGCCGTCTTAACCCAGGGGCAAAATAGAAGGAAGAAGTACTGACTCCATGAAGGGACATCACTAAAAAAATGGAAGTCCAGAAAGGGGGGGAAGAACAGGGAGTTAGGGAAAGGGGACCAATCCTTTGTGAAAAAAGCAGGAAAAGAAAAGGCTGAAAAGAGCAAAAAAAGAACTATATGGAGGTAACCTCAGAACAAGGGACAAAAAGACCAAAAAACCACTAAAAGAAAACCAAAAGGGGGGTTAAAAATTTCAGACATAATTTGGGGGTTGAAAGGTAATGTGCAAAAAGAAAATGGGTACTAGGAAAAAGTCTGATGTCAATGGGGAAAAGAACTCCTGCAACCCAAACGAAACCGAAGGAAAGGGGGGGAAACAAGACATAAAGAGAATTGTGAACTGCGTGAAAAAGAAAAAAAAATTTTGTAACTAAGAAGGGGTGTCCTTGGGAGGAAAAGCACTCTCCATCACTTCCAATCTCACGATAACCAAGCCCGGAAAAAAAGGGGGGGGGAGAAAGGAAAAGCAACAAGAAGTTAGGGGGAATGGGGGAGGAAACATGGACCATACCCATTATGACGGGGCCTGTGTACGGAAAGAAAAAGCCAATCAAAGGGGGGACAGGAGTAGACAGGCATGTGAAAAAAACATACCACCCTCCAAGCTGCGGGGAGCCCAATGAAAAATCTCTAGTCATCTCCTCAAAACCCAAAGAAAAAAAAAAACGGATTTGAACTATATATATGGGTAAGGACGAGTGAGGGGGGGGAGGGTTAGGAGACAAAGAAAGAAAGAGTCATTGTTGAAGGAGAATGCTGGGGGATCCATCAAGGTATTTATTGAGAGGGGAGTGTTGGAAGGTAAGAAAAAAAGGACCCATGATAACAGTAAGTGTTGGTTTAACAATCAGGGAAAAAGCAATACAAGTGGGTGGAGAGGAGGAGAACGGGGGTTGGAGGCTGCAGAAGTCATGAGTGACCTTATTGGATAGGAACCCTGGGGTGTGGGAATCATTAAAAGGACCCCAAAGAAGTTTGGTGGGGAGTGGGTGTAAAAAAAGATGTGGATGGTTTATGGAAAGAATTGTGTTCGGCGAATTTTGAAAAATTAGAAAGGTTCAGTTAAAAGGCATCTACAGTTTTGGAAGGGGGGAGTTGATGTCTCAGGAAAGGCCATTGAGAGAAAAAGGAATAGGGTACAACAAGGTCGGGGAAGAAGAAAGAAAAAACTTCGGTGGAGACTCCAATTCCTGTAACAATTTGGTGAGATTGTGTTGAGAGGTCAAAGGGGGGTGGAGGTCAACCAGGGAAAGAGGTGGGGGAAGGGAAAATTAAGAAAGGGAAGGTAAGGAGAGGAGATAAGTCACCATTTTCAGCGTAAAAAAAAACAACTGCGGGGGGGGGGTTACCAAAGGTTGAAAATGGCTGAAGAGTCCTCCTAAAAGGAAGAAAAAAAAAAAGTGCAGAAATATGAGGGGAAGGGGGAGAAGGTATCATGGATAAGGCCAATATGGGGCGATAGCAAGGGCCAACGGATGTCGGTGAAGAAGAAGGGGGAAGTACCCAAACCAATCAAAAAGGCAGAGGGGGGGAAAAAGAACTGGGACGGGGACTACTAAAAACTACCTTGTGGTTCTTGCAAAAAAGCCATCAGACGGCAAAAACCTTTGGGAAAAAGGGAAAAACAACAAAACAAAAAAACCCAGACCCAAAATAAAACCAAACATCATTTACTTAATGTGTTAAACCACAAATGCCATTTGGCCTGTAGGGGGTAAACTTAGGAAAGGGAAAATTCACCCAACCGGGACATGGGGAAGGGAACTTTAAATCCTTTGGGTCCAACTCCTAGCAGGAAGATGGGGTTGATGCCAAGGGGGAATGAGGTGAAGGGTGGGATTAACCTGACATCAGCAATAACTCCTGGAGGAGGATCTGGATCAAGAAGGGAAAAAGAAAAAAGCACTTGGGAATGACAGAAGAGTGGGCATAAAAAAGAAAAAAAGAAGAAAGGGTCATTTTCATCAACACAAGATTCCCTTCCACCTTCGTGTTTTTGAATCGGTCACTATTACTACCGTGAAAAAGTTATTTGGGGGGTGGTATATTTGTGACTCCTCTGTGTTTCTTTGATGTTTCCCCCAAAATCATTCTTCCTTGGCTGAAAGTGGGTTATGATGTCATGTGGGGTAAATTGTAATTTTTTGGTAGACTGGGAAATTGGACTTGAGTGTATTGCCGAGGTTGTTCTTCTTCTCGTTGTGAAATGTAGGGGGTGTCTATTGGCCAGAGTTGGGGGGCTGAAAAAAAAAATGTGGGGGGTGAGGAGAAAGGGGGGGCCGAAGGTGTGGGTGAGGTTACAGGGGGGAGGGGGGAACCTCAGTCTATTTTTGATAAAAGGGGTGGGGTTTGTCCGAGGGCTAAGGGGGAAAGATCGGGCCCAAAAACGAAAAAAAGAGGGGGGGGGGGAAGGTCATAGACGAGTTTCTGGTGGGCAATGTGGGGGGGGGAAATGTAAAGAGACTTAAGGGGGATTGGGGGGAGGTGATAAAAAGTTGAAAAGAAAAAGCAAACGAGTTCTAATGAATGCTCTGGAAAGGGATTAGAACTTCAGGGGGTGGAAATGGGGGGTGTGGCAAACGGACAAAGAAAAAAATTTGGAAACAAATACAAAATGAGAATATGCCTTTCAAGTACCTATCCCACTGGGCAAAAAAGTGAACTGTCCAATCTTGGGCCTTGTGGGGTGTATTGAAAACAGATGCTAAGATAGATATTCTGAGGAATACATCAGGGGTTCTGGGGGGGGTTTGACAGCTGTTGAACAAGGGGGGGAGGCATGGGAAGAAGCAGTTGGAGAAAGGAGGGGGAAGAAAAAAGGCACAGGAAAATGAACCACAGTTTAGTTGCTTCTTTCAACATGGGAAAGGGAGAAAATTCAGGGAAAAAGGGACAAGGTGGGTGGGGCATCGTCGATCTCGACAGATCCCCCGCTTCTGTGGGCAATGTTGAATGGACGGTCAGAAACACTGGAGACCGGGGGGGACAGGGAAAGGGTTGTAAAAGAAATATGACAACACACAACATAGAAAGAAGGGGGAGAGGGGGATCAAATGAAGGCTGAAACATGGAACCTTTGGAAAAAAAGGTCAAAAACGGGAAGCACAAAATAAAAGGAGGAAAAAGACTAACTTAAAAAAATTAGAAAACACTTCCACAGATCTATCACTGCCTTTGGGAAAGAAGGCCAATAGGACAAAGGGTCAAGTTCGGGGGGGCACGGTGGGGCTAGGCAGGTTTTTAAAAAAAAAGGAACAGAAAATCACAACCTGTGAAACCGCGGGGGCCAAAAAAAAAGAACTCTGGAATGTATAGAAAACATCGAGAAAGGTGAAGGGGAAGGGCACTTTAGGGGACAAGACAAGAAAAAAGAAGAAAGAAGGCAATGTGGACTAAGAAAAAAATTCAGCATCAGAAAACCGTGCGGGGGGGGAAAAAAAGGGAAAAATGGAGGGGAAAAAAGCAAGAAGGTGAAGAATAAAAGCAAAAAAAAAGGTAGTACCCTGGTAGCAACCAATGGTGAAAAAAAAAGGATAAAAGACCAATTACAAAAACAGAATGACAACAAAACATAGGGGAAGCAATGTATGAAAAAGAAAAATTTAGGGGGGGGGAAATGAGAAAGTAAATCATAAAAAAACAAAAAATTTCCAAAGGACTAACAGTTTGTGCCATCTCCAATAGGAAAACAAAACCTCCCACCGTTCGGGGGTAAAAAAACAATGATCCTCAAAAAAAAAAAAAAAGCAAAACAAAGAGGAAGGTAGACATATGTGCACCAGGAGCAAGACCCAATAGGTTACTCCAGAATTACCATTGCGGAAGACCAAACTGGAAACACAACCCCCGAAAAAAAGAACCCACTAAACTGAACTCACGTGTTTCACTGGGAAGCCACACCAACAGCAGTGAAATCAAAGAAAAAAAGAAAAACCTCTACAAACCCGACAACTGGAAGTGGGAAGAGGGCTAGGGGAGAACTACAACCTCATGTTTTCGGGGCGACAATCTAACATCGGTCATGTGACAAGGGAAAAGCGGGAGTCAGGGAAGTAAAGAAATCTGACAAGATGAGAGACTGAGAGTCTCATAGGAAGGTGAAACCTTCTTAGCCAACAAAGAAAAGTGGCCAAAGGAAAAGTCCACCAAAGGGACATGGGGGGAAAACAGGCAAGTCCCTGAGGGGGAAAAAAAGTGACCATGTGAATTTAAGAGGTTCCCCTTGAACCCTAGAAGAAAACAGGCCAATTGGCAGTATGGGTGGGGTGTAAACAAGGGGAAGTAGAAGGGAGACTTTGGGGGAGGAAAAAAAAGGCAACAGAGAAAAAAGGCAGGCATCCAAGAAGTGAAATACACTGATGGTTGCACTTCAGAGGAAGCGAATTAGAACCATCTCCACGAGATGAAATCGGAAAGAGAGACAGAAAACCAGGACAAAGTGAAAGCGACTTCTGAGAAGACAAAAGGTGGGGAAGAAGATTTGAAAGGTACATCCATCGGGTTTGATGCCAACATGGGGGAAACAGACGAATTGTCTGCAGCGTCAATAAAGGAAGATGACGGGGGAAGGCATAAGGGAAAAAAAAGGGAAAAGAAGCGAAAAAAAAAAAGAACACCACAAAAGGGGGGGGAAAAGAAGGTTTATTTCCCACACTAAAAGCACAGTGTACAGTAGGGAACCTGTCTTAAAGTGGGATGAAAAAAAAGACGAGGGCAAGACAACTCCAAAAAAGAAGAAAGATGGGGGAAGACCACAGGGTTAAAAAGATTAAACGGTAGAAAATCTTGGTCCCACAAGATTTGTTATAAAAAGGGGAAGGAAAAGGGACACCAGAAGACAATGAAAAGAAACATCTCGATAAAAAAAAGCCCAAGTGAAAAGGGGATAAGCCAAGAAAAGGGAATGCTTTTGAGGAGTGAAACAAAGAACTGACTCCCGAAGGGGAAGCAAATAATCAGTGGCGAAGACAAAGAAAGGGGGAAGTCCAAAAAAGTCAACGAACACGCAGAACTGCCCAGTGTGGGGTCAAAAAAAAAAAAAAAAAACAAAGAAAGGGACCACTGACTCCTGATCCTGATCAAAAAAACAACACAAAAAAAAAACCCACAAAAAAAAACGGTTAGGGAACAATCACTAAAAATCCAATTTGGGCAGGGGGAAGTATGGGGACTTGTCTGTGGAATGTCTAAACCACCTTACTCCTGTAAAATTAGTTCCTTTTGGGGGTGGAAAAGGGGAACGCTTGTCTGACATAAAAAAGGGGGGGGGGGGGGTTTTTCAGTAATAAGTAGACCAAAGTGGGGGGAAAAATGAAGAGAAGAGGTGTTAAAAGAAAAAAGAGAAGAAATTGTTAGCATGTCTACAATGTGAACAAGGGGGCTGGGGAAAACAGCTCTTTTCGGATTTCGGAGGCGAATCAATGAGGGCTCTTGGGAGTGGCAGCCGGAAAAAAGAGGGGTTAAGAAAGGAGGAAAAAAAAAACGTTGCCTGTTGTTTTTTCTCCGTGTGCGCAACCGGACTGTTTACTGGTGAGGGGCATCGTGACGCACAGTGGGAGGTTGGAAAGACAGACTGGGAACGCAAAAGGGGAGACAGGAGAAGGCAGGACAAGGGAGGTTAGACAGAAAACTTCTTTCTTCCCGCCACATGCGGGGAAAACCAATGTGGTGAGGGGGGGGGGATTCGGGTGAATTGTCGGGGGGGGGGGGGGGGGCAGAATTGGGGGGAGCACCCACTTGCTAGAGATTGGGGGGGGCATACATTAGGGAAAAGGGGGGGGGGGCGCAAACAGAAAGGGGTGACGGGTAAAACACTGTAAACGTCGAAAGACGATGCACCTTTTCGGGAAGCAAGGCAGGTGGTCAATGGTTGTCTAGTTGGGGGAAGAAAGGTGGTCATGAAGGCAGATGGGGCAAGAATGGGTGTCTAAATATTAAAGGTGGACAGGCAATGCAAAATAAAAATCAGGAGTCCCCTTCCATTTCGGTTATAAACAGGTGGGGGGGGGAACCACTAGTCAGGTGGGGACTTGGATCTACTCACAGAGCCCGCATAAAGGGGAAGGGGTTAACCCTAAAAACAGGGAGAAAAAAAAGATTGCTGTCTGTGATGAAAGGGGAACATAATCTCCAAAAAAACAAGGAAGCAAAGGGGGGGGAGGGGGAAGCAGGGGGTTCCGAAGGAAAAGACCTGTTTTGGTCAAACAACGGGATGCAAGATGTTATTTCAATTCATGTTCCCACGGGATGTGTAAGTGTGGGGGCGCAAAAGGAGGGGGGGGGGAACAGCAGTCAAAAACAGAGAAAAAAAAGAATGGGGAAAAGGGAATCGTAGAGGCAAATTTGGATCTAAAATCAGAATCCGATAAAAGCTAAAAGTGAAAAACCGATGAGGAGTGGCGTGAAGCGAAAACAAAAATAGCCGAAATTAGGGGGGTTCTCCTAGTCTGATACAATGCAAGGGGTTGTAAGGGGTGACTCCGGGATCAGAAAATGGGGGGGATGGAGGGGGGAAACAGATTGGCAAAGAAGAAGAGGTGGGGGCTATGCCAGGGGGAAGGTGAACTTTGCCAGCTGGGATGGGACAGAAGGGGTGGAAGGTAGAAAAAATGGGGGGGGCCCGGGAGTGAGGTGTATCCTTACCCCGGGTCGGGTGGGCTGAGAGTGGGGTGAAAGTAACTCAAATTTTGTAGATTCCTGTGGACTAGTGGAGGGGGAGGGACAGTCCTACAGGCGAGGTGGGGATGAAAAACAGGAGGGGGGGGGACCCAAAGGAAAAGTGGGAGTAGGAAAGGGTCATAAAAAAAAAATGCTATAAGGATTATCCGGCACGTGGGGGGTTTCAGGTTGGGTGAAATGGGGATAGGACTTCCAATGTTCGGGGGTGGAAGAAATTGGGGTTACAAACAAATATCTAAATAACAAATCAAATTTGCTGAGATTCATGTGATAGGGAGAAAAAACGGAAAACTAAAAAACTTTGGGTTAGGGGGGGGGGGTAAAAGGCCCAGTGTAAAAACCAGCTTGACAAAGGGGGTGCATTTGGAACTGTCTACCAAGGGTGGGGAGAAAAAAAAAATGGTACTTCATCTGGGAGGTGGGGTTGTAGGGAAAGATAAAAGTCAAGAAAAAGAACGAGAAGAGATCAGACGTGTCTTTGGTTAAACACTTTCAGGGGGGTGGGTCAGGGATAAAACAGTGGAAAGACAACAAAAAAGGGGGATTTGGGGCGCAGAAAGAGGGGAATGAAATGGAAAAAGGGGTAAATTGGCCTGCAGGGTCTGTCAAAAAAAGGCAAAGGGGGGGGGGAAAACTGAGTGCACAAAAGGTTCTGTTGGGGCTGAAGAACTCTCCAAGGCTAGACCGTCAAGAAAGACAAACAAAAATTACAGGTAGGGATGGGTTTTTCACTGCTATGCTCACAAAAGGAAATCAAAAAAAAAAAAAAGAACAATGGGGGTCAATATTTCATAACGGATGGAAAAAAAAGATAGGCTAGATCAAAACCCACTGAAAAGGAGGAAAGGAAGGGAGATAAGTTCCAAGTCAATGGAAAGAGGTGCCATTTTAGTCAAAGATACATCATACCAAACCACATCAATAAAAATGGGGATGCAGGAGAAAAAGAGGCAAACGAGAAAAAGAATCATAATCGATAAAGTGGAATTTGAAATCGAAGGGGAACAAGCCTGGGTTCCCCATTGCCCTCAATGAAATGCAAGGGTTGAGGGAATCAAACACTGCAGTCTCAGAAAGGGGGGAAAGACAAAGGAAGGGAGGGGAAAAACACGAAACAAAAGAACAAAAAGGACCTCAGAAGTTGGGCTTAGAGAATTTCATCAAAAAGAAGAGTAAGTCATGGTTGGGGGGGGAGTCAAAAACCTGGGATGCATAGGAATTGGGGGTTACATGAAAGGTGAAAAAGGATGGCAGGGGTAACAGAGTGGGGGACTCTCAAGAAAAGATTGGGATTGAGAGTCTACAGAGGGGGTATCATCCCCAATAGGAGGATATACATTCCAACCCGTGAAACAACGCAGCAAAGGAAGGGCAAGATTGGGGGGGGGACAGAATTAGCTATTGTAAAAAAACAAACAACCTCCTTTTATACACAACAGAGACTGAAAGGAAAAGGCCAATTACCTAAAGTAACATCCGCAAGAAAAGGAAAAGGTAAAACCAACCCACATAAAAAAGGAGTAGGAAAACACTCAGCCATTGCACCATAGAACGAAATAAACACAAAAGGGACGACCAGAGGAAGTCTCTCAAAAAGTGCATGCAAAAAAAACCGTCAAAAGGACAGAAGACATGACCCACAAGCACAACCACAGAGGGGAAGCGCATAAGGAACACACGCCGACAAAGAGCACCCCGGGGGGGGAATGGGGGAAAAAAGCGGAAGGATACGAGGAACCTCCTGTTGGGGGGATATATTCGAAATCTCCATCTGGAAATGGTCTGAAAATAACTGAAAAAAATTAAAAAAGGGACAATCACAGGGAACTCCTGAAAAAAGGAGAAGGAGAAGCGTTACACAGGGGATGGGGGGACTTTGAATGGCAAACCCTGTACATCAGCCGGGAATAAACCAGGGGGCAGAAGTGGACAACAGGACCTGGGTCAGGGAAAAATCAACTAATAGAAAATAAAAATGGCAGGTTGAAAAGGAAGAAGGTCAAAAACCCAACTGGGGTAATGGTTGTTTAAAGTAAAAATGGGGTACAAGATGGCTCTTGGGGAGAGAGGAGAAATAGGGTGGCAAAAAAAAAGGGGAAAGAACAACGCCCCTGAGTGGAAGAAACAAGGGGAAGGTATAACAATTCATGGAAAGATAATAGAAACATTATTGAAAACTCTCTGATCAATGACTACATCTCACAATGGAAAAAATGGACAGGCAGAGTGAAAGCCTTACCATAAAGGGTGAGATGGGGAAAAGAGTTTGAAACAGGGTTGAAAGAAAAGACTGGGGGGTTGATCACTGAAAACTATGTCTGCAACCAGCAACACTCTTGGCAGTGGGGAAAGATATGGAAATGAAGAGGGAAAAAACCAAAAAACCACAAACGGCAAAAAAAAAGTTCAAGATATGGTGAGGGGAAACAACAGGAGGTTTGGAGGGGGTCGAAAGGGAACAAAGGGGTACGGGCACATATACAAGGGCTTCAATTGAGGCATAATATGTCCAATAACCTACCAAAAAGATTGAAAACAAGAACCGGGAAAGAGGGGGGAAGATCAAAAGTACACGCATATCTTTCAACATCTTGGGGGGGGTCTTGGGAAAGGAAAAAGAAAAAACAAGAATAAAAGAAGAAAACTCCAATTCTCTACTCACGACACCAAATGAACATGGGGGACAGCTCAAATTGCCTTTGTGGAAAACAAATCTCTAAAAGCCCCAGGGGAGAACGGGGGGGGGCCTGGGGGGGGAAGAAAAAAAAGCCTGGGAGGAGACCCAGAGGGGCATGGGGGGAACAATACCCGACCTCGCGAAGGGTGGGAGTCCCGGGAAAAATACAGGAAAAGCAACGAGGGAAAAGGAAAAAAAAAAAATAGAAGTTCTACAAAAAACACCCGGAGGAGGATAAAATTCCGGAACATAGGGCCAATTGGCCAGGAAGGGAAGGGGGGGTAAAAAAGCAGGGTAGAAGGGGGTAGGGGACTGGTGACATAATCGTTTCGGAGACAGTGAGGGGAGTTCATGTTGGGGGGGAAAGGAAAAAGTAAGGGGGGAAAGTGTTCTGGTAAGATTTTTGGGGAAAAAAAAGACAATAAGGCGTTTTGGGAAGAATGTAAAACGAACATTCTGGGGTGCTTGTCCTGTGGACAGGGAGGTGGGGAACATGAGAGGGGGCCCCAACTATTTTTGTCCATGTACCAGGAACCAAAGCATGGGGCCAAAAAGGTGTTCTGGGCTTCGTCCACCCCCAAAAAAACACCCATTAATAAACCCGGGAAAAATAACAAGGAAGTCGGGGACAAAAGATCCTTACTTTGGATGTCCTTCGGCACGAACGTTGAGAAAAGTGAGTGTCCGAAAGGAAAAAAAGAAAGGTGATGACCTATTTACAAATACACTGCCCCGGAAAAAACTGGGTGGGGGGAAATGACTCACAAAGAGAGTGTAAAAAGGGGGTGGAGATGGCTGGGTGGTCACAAAAGGAGGCATTGAGACCAAAGCCCATAGATAAAATTTAGATCTTGGACAGAGAAAAGGGACAGGGGGAAAGGGGGGACTAAAAAAAAAATGAGGGAGGGTGACCCATGTAAAAGACGATAGAAGAACACCAAAGGTAATAGAGATGGTCATTGAAGGGTAAAAAGGAAAGCAATTAGGGCAGAAGAGGCATACAGGGTCAAGAGGCCATTAGGGGGGGGGTTCATGTGGAAAAATCAGGTAGCCACCCTGCTCTGTTTAAGACTTTTTTAACCGAAGAGGTCAAAAAATTGTCAAGGGGGATAAAGCTCAACAGAGACCAGAAAAAAAAGAGGGGGGAAATGTAAAACGTGAAACTTCATTGGAATTTCCCTGTTCTTAGGGGAAAATTTAACAACTCAAAAAGGGAACATTGGATGGGAGAAGATTAAAAAAATGGACCACAGATGTCACCTCAAAAAAACAAAACCTGCCTTCTAAAAGAACCCCTGGTTTTAACACACTCTATGCCATAAGTGATGTCAAGGAATTAACAAGGGGGGGGGCGGGTGGGGGGGGGAAACAAATATTGAAAGTTGCAGGGGGAACAAAGAAAGTCCAAGAAAGGAGGTCTATCTTCAGAGAAGTCAGAGTGATCTGAATCAAAAGAAGAGTCAAGAAGGGACAGAAGGGGAAAGATTGTCTGAAAGGGAATCCAACAAAAATGCACCCGAGGCACCGATCATGGGTAATCTGTCTCCATGCCACAGAAACCTACGGAATAGGCGGTGTAGGGGGGGGGCGACTCTGGGGGCATTCTGTGGGGGGGGGGGGGGGGGGAGGGATACAGAAAATGGAAAAGGGCCCAGGATTGTTTGCTCCCCCAAGTGCATGGTGGGGGTTAGAGGAGCGAGAAGGACTGCGGGGAGGGGGGTAAAGGCTGTGTAGGAAAACGCGAAAGGGTGTGGCCAACGGAGGGTGGGGGAAAAGGGAGTTCTATACTATGGGGGTGGAGCACCGGGGGAAAAGGTGGAGAAGGGACACCTCATTGGAGGTTTGGCAGTGCGGGAGGAGGAAAATGAACATTGGGGGGGCATTGCTCGCTATTAAAAGGGACAAGAATATTCAAGAACAAAAGAAAGGGACCAAAGACTTGTTTTCACAAGGGAGGGTGGGAGGGGAGAAAATCATGTTTGTTGAAGGATAAAACATAAGGACATCATGATGCTCTGAGGATGGAGAAGGCACAACTTTGGAAAGGTGTTGGAAAGAAAGAAACAGGGGGGTAAAAAAAAAGGGAACCAAGTTGCTTTCTGGAGAAATTTTTCAACCCTAAAAAAGGACAAGAAAATTGCCTCACAACGGGGGTCGGAAATCGGAAAAGAGGCCCCATCTGAGATGATTCCATTGGTTTCTTGTTGGTTCAAAAAAAGGGGAAACAAGGGGGGTGGCAGAAAAGGAAGAGCAAGCAAAGGGGGGAGAAAACTGTAAGAAACGAAAAAGTAAAAAAAGGGAGAGAGAAAAATAACACCAAAACAAAAACCATAATTTAACATGGTCGAAGTGGGGAAAAATGGTCACAAGGGCAGTGAGGGGATTCCTGAAAGGCAAGGAGGTGAGAGAGATGTGTCCTACTCAGGCATCCCAGTCAAGAGGGGTGGGCCGGTGGTGCACGGAAAAGTGCATCCTGAAGTGAAAGAAAAGTCACCAACTCATGGAGTGAACTTC
>Ga0179593_1501055_pt1 | contig 23245 bp, 27 predicted proteins | sample CZODoug2_1_08_16_FD_185931 | JGI IMG/M metagenome (GOLD analysis project Ga0179593, IMG submission 185931) | Vadose zone soil fungal communities from Angelo Coast Range Reserve, California, USA - CZODoug2_1_08_16fungal (PacBio error correction) | ecosystem: Environmental > Terrestrial > Soil >...
TCGGAAAGAAAAAAAGGCAATCCAATTAGGGAGAGTTAAAACAGAAGAGGGAAAACGTTTGCAAGCCTTGATGTATTCAAGACTATAGTTTGGAGGCCTCCTCCATCCAAAAATCGGGGGGGACGGTAAAAGGATTTTTGCTTCCTTGAGTAAAAATGAAGAAGGAGGCGGCCCCAGGGCTATCGTAAAAAATGAAAAGAGGAGTATCTTTGAAATAATGAATTCCATACTTTTCCAGTACAGCTCTGAGCGGGGCGGTGGGGGGGTTTCAGGGGGGCTTTCTAAGGTTTGATAGAAAGAACTGAAAAAAATGTTTTTGAAGAATGGAAAAAGGCAATATGTTGTTTCATAAGAGGTGATTTGTTGGGGGTGATGACGGAGGCCTATTTTAGGGGGGGGAATGGAAACAGCTATGAAGGGTCAAGGATGGAATGCAGGAACAGGAATGAAACGCATGAAAAAAAAACGACGGGAGATGAAAGATGAACCTCAGGGAGTTTACAGTGAAAGGATTGTGTGAAGATAACCTAGGATGAGGGAAGCGAGAAATGAAATTACATATGAGGAAGAAAAGCAGATCGAGTGACTCTTGGGGTGGGCTCGAACAAACTATTTCTAGGGTCGAGGAGAATGAATCTAATATACAAGAAGGGGTAAAAGCAAATTGAAAAGTATAGGGGGGGAAAACGGTTTTTAAAAGCACGATTGGAGCTGTTCATGAAGCCTCCTAGAGGTTTCTTCTGAAAGAAAGGGTGTTGAAAAAAGGTCCCATGAAAAGAGGGTCATGTAATAAAAGAAAGGGGAGAGTTATCTAAAAAAAAAAAATGGAGGTTCAGGAAAAAAGAAGGAAAGATCCAACATGCATTATATAGAGGTCGGTTACGAGGGGCGGACGAGGGAGTGGTAATAGAGTTTTGGGGCGAAGACTGTGAGCATAAAATGTAGTGAATAGGGGCACCAGGCCCAAACTTAAGCTAAAAAATACCCTAGTTTGGGGTGACACTGAAAGTTTTGAATGGGGCTTGTCTGTGACTCTGGGCCGTCAAATTGAGAAGTCGGTACTTCGGGTTTTCGGGAGGGGGGTGGAATTCCCGGGGGGCCTATTGGGGGGTTGTATATATTGAGGGTGAAGGAGGGAAGGGAACGGCACAGCATTAAAGAGCCTTCGAAATCCTGTCGTAGGGAGAAAAGTTTTTTCCCAAAGAAGCGATTCATTCCAGAAGGGGGGCATCTGGAATCACGAACCTCGGAACACACAACTTTATTCTCATGGAGAATTTGCTGTGGCCAAAAGGAATGCGAGGTTTATCTTCCGATGATGGAAAGAATTCGGAGTTCAATACGGAAACTTAAAAAGGGGGTGGCCAGGAGCGCGGGGGGGAAAAAGGTTGAAGGTCTGGGTCTTGAAAGGGAAAAAGTGAAGCAAGGGAAAAACATCCACCAAGATTAACTAGGATCAAAACTCAATTAAAAGAGAGGATTTGAATCGTTACGGACAGGGGTCGTGAGAAAAGTTCTAAAGGAGTGTTATTCAAATGGGAGACTAAGTAGCAAGGCGACCCAAAGCATGGGAACGAGGTTGATTATCCCATCTCAACTTGACCCTTGGGGCAAAAGGACAGGCTAGTGCAGGGCAGAAAAAAGAGGAAAAAAATTGAGAAAAGACGCTATGGTTCCTTAAAAGGAAGAAGTCAAAAAAGCTCAAGATGGGGACAATCATGATGTGCACCTAAAGGCAGAGTGTGGAAGAAAAAAATTCAGGGGGGCTTTGAAAGAGGGGGGGGAATAAAAACTGTTTTAAATAGGGTCCAAAAAAATAACTTTCGAGCCGCAGAGCAGCTTATGAAAGCAAAATGAATGACTCACATTGGTTGGGACAGCAACGAAAAAACGTACTAAACAATAGCAGAGAAGCGAGCTTGAAATTGGAGTTTGTGGTGGCTGATAACGCTAGAATTGCCGAATCAGGGAGAGGTGAAAAAGAGGAAAGACCTCGGATGAGGGTTTGTCCGTTAAGGAGAGGTTCTTAGGGAGGGAAAAGGTAGGGTAATCTGTGAGGATTACAAGGAATAGCGTATTTGACACGATGTCAACATAAATGTCAAGCTTGAGGGAGTGGGGATCCTGCAAGGAAAGGTAGAGCTACTAGCATAGTGGGGCGAAAGGATCACCCCCTAGTGACTAGGTGGCTAAATGGATTGGTCAATTAGAAACGAAAAAGACTTGGGTAGAAAAATCGCACTAACGGATTAGTTAAATGGGAGGGTATACATCGGGGGTGTTACATGAAAATCTACTCAAGGGGGGGGTATCTACAGAGAGGTGACAGGAGGTAATCTGGGGGAAAATGAGTTCTGGGGGCAACGGGGGATCAGGTCATAAATTCACGTCTCGAAAGTGGGTAGCGGGAGGAAGAGGGGAAGACTTCAAAGAGGAAGGTCTCAGAGCTAAAAACAGATGAGAAGGAAGTTCTTAGGAAGGGAACTTCTATATTTCCGACGAGCGCCGGGGAATTAGAGGGCAAAGAAAAGGGATGAGTCAGATCAAAATCTACAAACAGACATCTTATAGGAAAGCATGAAAGTAAAAAATCAGGAGCGAAAAAATAAGTCACGCTTGAAAAGACTCTCAAAACGGAAAGTTAAGAACTCCATTTGTGAGAACCTTGATTAAAAATTTCATTTAAAAAATCATGATACAAAGGGAAATTTGGGGGGGAAAGGACTGAACAACTCAGAGTAAATAGCTAGATAGTTAATTGACCTGTTCGCTTGCACGGGAGAGGAAAGGTCGGACATTCAGGGGGGGGCTAATCCTCAAAAGCGGACAGTAAGGGGACACTAACTTCTCTTAATAAAAATGATCAATGTACCCCGCAGGGAGTGATTCACGAAAAAGAGTCTCATTGAAAAAAAATTCGTCAAATCAAGCAACCCAGCAGCAGCAATCCCGGATATCTGAGGAAAAGGGGGGGTTATACGGGGCGAAGTAGGTATTTGCTGTTAAAAAGCTTCTTGTGGGACAGAGGAAGGCATTGTATAGGGGGGGGCAAAGAGGAGTGGTAGGGTCGCTTGGGAGGCTAAAAGAAGATAAAAGGGATTCGACGGCCTAATTGCGGGAGACCAAACTCCTTGGGGGGGATCACAGCCTGATTGAGGAGGTTGAGGGGGGAGCGTCTAGAGGCATGAAAATGTGGAAATGGGGGGGGGGGAGATATTCAAAAGGGAGGGCCTCAAAGTCAAGCTTGAAAACCGGGGGGGGTAACAGTTGGAGACGGGATACCATCAAAGAAAGAAAAAAATTGTCTCCGGGGCTCGAAGCGTAAGACGTGAATAAAACTCCTGGGGGGTGTCGAAGCAAGACCAAAGTGTAAAAAGGGAGCAAAGATCGAAATCCAGCCTGGGGAAAGGTGTATGTGATATAAATGAAGCCTCAGGGGGGGGATGAGGCGCGGTCATATCAAGGGAGGGGGGGAGGATTTGCCCCCAAATTGAAAAAACTTGGTTTTCCAAGACTAGAAAGTGGCCACCAAATAAAAATTTGAGCAATGCGAATGGACGGGAAAGAAAGGTCACGTCAGATAAATATGGTCATTTTTGGAATGTCCCATTGGAAAGTAGGTAGAAAGAAGTACCTTAAACGGGAATGTTCGTGATACTCTTAAACCGGTAATTGGGCAGATGCAGGGAGGGGGATGCTCCCATCGACATTCAGGCTGACGGGGACCAGGGCAGTGGAATCAAAGCAACCTTTAAAAAATAAATCTCTAAGGAAAGGATTAAGCCACGTGACAAAACACAAAGACCTGACTTTAAATCAACATTTAAACCAGAGGTCAACGTAAAGAGGCAGAAAAAGAGGGGGAGACAACTTAAGAAATGGTAAGGGGTATGGACTTCAGGTGACCTCTGGCCTGGGGGGATGATCTAACAGGGGGGGGGATATTGCTGCTAGCATCTTGGTCCTTGCCAAAATCTCATCCACTTCTTCCGCTGGAAATCTGCAAAGAATCTATCTCATGCTGGCAGGGATATTTGAAGGAAGTTCAAGAAGTTTTTTGCAAAGATCTAACAGAGGAGGGATACCGAAGGGGGAATGACATTCCAAAGAGGTATTTGAAAAAAAAAAAAAAATGTGGACAAGACTCCAAAATAGAAGGGGAAACGAAGCTTGCAGGAAAAGGGGGGAACCAGTTAGCTCCGCGTTACGCTCTAAACTTTTCAAGAGAACCATAAAACGGATAGGCTTGCTTCGGTTATCTATAAAAGAAGGAAAACCAGTTAGGGCAATATGTGGAGGGAAAAAAAAAAAGAGTGACGAAGTCACTATAGTAATAGTATGGGAAAAATGGGCAGAGGCCATCACATAGGGAGCGTTAAAAAAAAGTGAACTGAAATTCACTGACTTTAGTGATGAGTCAATTTGGATAGAATCGGGAGGATGGGTTGTTTCAGAGGAAATACTCGAATCTATGCGCAAGGAAGAAATAAAAGAGGGGGGAAACAAATCGAAATTTTTGAGGAATCAGCCAAAATTAAAAGACTTATGAAAAAATCCTTTGTGCCTGGGTTGACAGGGCCATCTTCAACTGGGGGTCCTATTCTTAACCTAAGCACCCAAAAACCGGAAAGGATCTGGAGATTGGCGGAAAAGAGGGGGGAAATAGAGGGAGGAAAGTCTGAGCTCACTGGGTGGAGGGTTCCCCGAGATCCCTTTGTTGGGGGGGGAAATCACCGGGCCACGCGGGGAGCAGTGAAAATCTGACTAGTAAGTAGAACTGAACTATGGGGAGGGAGGAGCAAGGGGGGAAAAAAATGGATTGATAAGCAGTACCTTCCGGGGCAACCTGTGGGGGGGGGGGAGAATTGATCTAAAGTGTAGAGGGGAAAAAAGGACGAAAATCGGTTTTTCTCTCAACAACAAACGGGAGATTAGTCGGTGAGCGAACATAAAGTATTTAGAAGTGTAAAAAAACTCTGAATTAAAGGGGCAACATGGGGAGAATCAATGATATTCAAAAAATATTAGCAAAAAAGGCCTCCGAAAGGGGAGGGGGTAGTCATCACTATTCAGAATGGGGGGGGGCTTCGGGAAACTCTGGGGAAGGTGGGCCGGGAGCTAAAAAAAAAGGGGACTGTATCGGAACACTGCATAAATATTCATTTACCAGTGAGGAAAAGAAGGGTTCCAAAAACTTACAGGAGAGAGGAGAACTGGACGGTGGGGGGGAAGGAGTTCAACTGGTAGAGGAAAACAAGAACCGAACGGGGAGGAAGCAAAGGTCAAAAGCAAGAAAAAATATTTGGGGGAAACAGGACTTTAAATGGGGTTAGCGGGTCAAGATTTGCTGCGGTGGGGGAAAGCGAAAAGGAGGATATTGAATGCAGGAAGAGTTCGAGTGATGAAAACAGGAAAAAATAAAAAGGCAAAGAGAAGAAATTTCAGTGATTGGAGGGGTTGGGGGGGTTGACGCGACAAGGAGAGAAGCGCGACTTGCAAGGCAGGGGAATAAAGCCGGAAGCGCGTCTCGGTGTTAACTGAGAACTAGGGAAAGAAAGATTTTGTTCTCTAGGCTGATCAGAGAAGCAAAGTTAAAAGGGAAAAGTTTCTTAGCGTCCGGCGGGTCACCTCAAGGCAAGATTGGAGAGGGAAAGAAAAAATCTTTGAAGTCACTACCAGTCGGTTGGCCAGAAGGGAATGTCAAATGACGTTAAAGCTAGGGGAGTGAAGAAAAAAGCGCAAAAGCTTTGCGAAATGAGGAAAAAACGCCTTAGGGAGGGAAGTGAGTGCTCAAGCTGACTATCAAAGGGGCCGGTTAAAATCTCATCTTGAAGGCAATATCAGACAGTGGGGGGGGGCATGGAAAAGGTTACCCACGCAAGAAAGGCAGCTCCCCGGAAGAAAGGGCAAATTATTTTCGGATGGAAAAAGTTGGTTGTTCGGGGAAGGGTGTGCACCATATGGGTCGTCTGGAATGTCCCCGGGGGGTTGCTGGGGGGAAGAGGGCCTGTTCAAAACCATTTGTTATGATAATTTTAGGTAAAAAAAAGGGAGGAAAATGGACACTGTAAAAATGAGAGACTACATACTTTTAGGGAAAGAACGAATTTTGGTAGCATCGCATCCAAAAGGGGAGCTGCTTCAAAGAGGAAAATCCTTATTCGGCAAAATTTGGGAGCAGGGCATGTAAAAAGGAAAACTATTAGAGGAGAGGATTGAGCAAATTCGAGCTGCAAGAGCTTAAGGGGGGGGGGGGGAAATAATCTTTGGAAAAAAAGGGTAAAGGGGGATACTTAAGGGGTATGGTCAAATTGATATCTCATGAAGCAGCAAAACAGGTCCTATAATACAAAAGGAGAAACCGCTGTGGGGGGGATTCAAGTCATGGTGACACTTGGGGGGGGGGTAATGGGCTCCTTTGGTCGGGGTGAGTCAAATGTCTCTCAGGGGGAAATAAGAAACAACAATTCTGCGAGGGTTGGGGGGCCCCTTCTCAAAAACTTGGAACGGAAAAGGGACACTGGGAAAAGGGAAGCCCAGAGGGGAAAAAAAGGGATATAACGGGTCCACAGGCACCTGGGGGGAAAAAATCAAAAAAAATAGCAGCAAGTCGTGGTATAAAGGAATGCGGGGGTTAAGCAAGCAGAGGGGGGAATTGGAAAGGTTAATATTATGGGGCTAGCAGCACGACGAGGGGGGAAAAATAAGCTTTACAGAAGAGTATTGGGTCCTGCAAAGAATAAGAATGAAAAGTGAAAAAGCCTGTTGGTCGCAAAACTGTAAACTTAAGAAGAAGAAGCCTACGCGTTAAAGGGAGGGGGGTTGTGGAGGAAATTTTGACCAAGAAAAGAAAAGGAAGAGGGAAAGGAGTCCAAAAAAGGGGGGGGGGGGGAAAAACGAAGTATGTTTGGGGTCGGAAAAACTATTTGAATTTCTGGTTTCAAACGGTAGTTAAACTCGGAGGAAAGAAAGGAATATAGCGATTTACAATCGTGTGCAAGAGGAAAGATGACAAGTGCTTAAACTGCGGCTAGAAGTGGGGGGGACAAACAAAAGTGGGGAGGGTCTAGGTAAGAGAAAAGGGATGTTAAAAAATGATAGAAGAAGGTAGCAAGGACTAGTGATTTAGGGAAAAGGGGGAGACAAGGTCATTAAAGGAGTTGGTTGAAGGGCATGGAAAGTGGGAGGTTCACCCATCCTCAGGCCGAAAGGTGCCTCGGCGGGGGAAAGTTCCTGCGGGGCCAAGCCGCTTTTTGCTCTAGGGGCATTCCCGTCCCGTGATCCGGCAAGGATCGGGGCGCGGCGCTCCAGAAAGCTTTCAAAGAAAACCGAGAAAACCAAACTGTCAGAAAAAAAAGAATCTAGGGAAGGTTGGGGAAATCTGAGCTACTCTTGCGTCAAAACAACGCGGCATGAATGAATTTACTGAAGTTCAAGAACTAAGATTGAACAAAAGGAAGAATTTCCAAAAAGCATGCAAAAAAAGAGGGAAGACCATTGAAAGGGGAACTGGGGCACGTTATGCCCTGGGAGGGCAGAATCTACAGTTATTGCTCTGATAAGAGAATTCATGAGAATCCATTTTAAGCAAGAACCAAATGGTTGGGGTGCCAGACTTCAGGCACCCTAGAAAGAAGCATCGCTGGTTTAAGACGGTAACATTCAAAATGAGCTGCACACTGATAGGAAAATCGGCGGGTGTTGCTCTTTAGCAAAAAATACAGTGAAAGAAACTCGCCGCAAATAGCTCTAGGGTCAGAAAAGAGCAATTCGATAGGGAAATTTGCGAAGATAGCGGACTTTAAAATCAAATAACCAACCAAATCAAAACTGGAAAGTAGCAGTAGGCCTGGATGAGGAAGGGGGGGGTGATACTTTGAGGGGGAAAACAGAAGTGGGGGTTGTCTATTCTTGGGGCGCCATACCTGAAGCGGGGGTGCGGCTAAGGGCGGGGGGGGTTCAACGTAGCTGATAGAAAGAGTAGTGAAAGGGCCGGACTTCAAAAGGACGAAGTGATGGTCTGCCCCACGCCATTAAGGGGTGTCATCATACCGCCGAAGGCCTGTGAGCTGGACATGGGCAAGGAAAATGGCTCTTGTATCGGTTGGGGGGAGATATAGTCAATGGGGAGGAAGTCCAAGAATGCAGCTTAGAACAGTTGAAAAGGGAGGGAAGGTGTTAGAAAAATCAAAATAAAATGCTGTTGTTCTCGGGGAAGGAAAAGAATTTGTAAAAGACTGGGGGTACCGAAATCAAGACCAAAGAAAAGGCCTATCAAAGACGGCAAATCAAAGTGATAAGGGAGGGGGGGGTAAAGGAAGGTTATGAGGAACTTGGGAAATACAATGTAACAAAAAGAAACCCTTTTTAAGGGGAGGAAGGCACAAAAAAGGGAGGAGTTTGGCGCGTGAGGAAAATGCGGGCAATGGCGAGAGGAGGACAATTTTCATTTGTCACCAAAGGAGCAAAGTAGCCCAGAAAATAAAGGAGTGAGAGTGGATAAGCTGCAACGCGATCTGGAGGGGAAAAGAGGGACATCGTGGTCAGGAAATCAAGACAGTATGAGACGCTCATGGGGGGGGAGTCATCGGTTCAACAGATGGGGAAAAAAAGATCGAAAAAAATAGGGAATTACAACTAGGACAGCAAAACCGAGGGGGACCGGAAGGACCAGAAATTTTACCACACAAGAAGGGCCAATAGGAAAGAAAAATCTACTAAACCCTTAAGAAAATTTCAGTTTAAAAGGGTTCAGAGTGACTCTGGGCCGGGGGGGGAAAAATTTTATGCCCTCCAAGGGGGGTTGAAAGGCTGCGCAGACATTTGGCAAAAAGGACATGCACACTGCTGAGGGAAAAAAGCTTACATCACTCTTAAACCAGAAGAGGTCAGGCATGAGAAAAAGGACTTTGTAAATTGCCGGGGGGTCGGAGAATTTGGGGGGGGGGGGAGTATCTACCATCGAGGAAGGTGAATGACAAGGGCACGAAAGGGGCTCCAAAAAATGATTATTAGAGAGAGCCATAAGAGCTCCAAAGTGCAGGGGGGGTCCACCAAATAGCAGGAAAGGGGAGCGCAGACTTTTTCATAGAATCGACTCTTGGGCCGGGAAGAAATTAGATCAGCAGAGCAAACCTGGAAATAGGTTGTTTGCATTAAAAAACAGGTCACTCGATTGCTTGAGGAGGAAATCGTATGGATATAACCACGGGCACAACTTCAACCATAGGTTATGAAAAAAAACAAAGGGACTTTCTTTTTAAAGAGGAAATCTGAATAGAATTTTTGCAGGGGGGGGGGGGGTCATGCGGTCAAGCACGAAAGAGGCCTGCATGCCAATTTGGAAGGAAATCAAGCAGTTTTTCCCAAGAAGACAAAAAGGTTATCGGCAACGGTGGAAGAAAAAAAATTTAAAAACTGATGAAAATATCTAATGGGGGGGGGGGAGGTGCAGGTGGGTGACAGGGGGCTCAAACACGGTTTATTCTAAAATGATGAGAAAACTAAACAGGCCAAAAAACGCAAAGCTCTAGAAGGGGGAGAGGGATATCTGTACAGGGAAAAGGATGTGGAATTAGAATAAGTTTGTCTGGAAGACGGAAAGTTTTGTTCCCGATAAAATTTGGCAGCCTACTGGGCCGGCAAACAGGACAAATTCTGACTAGTTAATACGGAAAGGGGGGGGGGGTATGAAGCTGTTTTGAAAAATTTAGGTATTAGAGCGGAGTGAAAAAATTAATGGTGTAGTAGTACATTCCAGAAAGAGGGGAGGCGAGCGAAGCAACAAAATAAAAAGAGAGATATTTCAGGTTCTTGTAGGAAAAGAAAAGGGGATCCAGTAGTAGAGTACAAGCTAATCGGACAAGCCTTCATGATGGAAATATGCAAGGAAAACAGGCCTCAACCCAGGCCAAAAGGAGTATCTCATAGGGGGGCTTCCTCAATGATTTAACCGCGGGGAGGGGAAGGGCGCCCAAAAATTGACTGTGGGAAACAAAAAGAATCCAACAATCTTTTTCGGGTATTCCGACTGAGCCCTACTTTTCCCTGTATCATAACGTGAGGGGTTGCGGGATGGCAGAGTTCAGAATCATTACCCATCAAAGGAAAAGGGGTTAAAGGAGCACATGTCAAAAAAGGCATGAAAGGGGGGTGGGGTCATAAGTCTTGGGAAGGGGGTGGGATTATATAAAGTTATCCAAGGGGGAGGATTGGGGAAAAATTACAAGGGTTAAATATGGGAAGGGAAGAAGGATCGTTATGGGAAACGCAGAAAACTCCCCATGAAAAGGCAGAAAGGGAGTTAAGGGAAAAAGTGAAGGAGTTTTGGTTAGCGAATGAAGACAAAGCATATCCTATAGGGAAGGAGTCAAGAGGTCGTGAACTGTGGTTGTTACCAGAGGAAAAAAGGGGTGTTGCATAGATACCTGGGAAATAATTAAGAGAAACAAAGGGGAGTGATCAATATGACAATTTCTAGGTAACTCTGACGCACAAAAGGGGGGGGAGGAAAAATATTGGAGCTGGCGTATGCTCAAGAAAGGGCACTCCCAGTATTTTGCCATACCTATTGGCCTAGGAAAAAGGGTAGGGGAGTATACCAACCTCTCCTAAATCGTGGGAAAAAAAAAAAGAAAAGATTGAACATCCTGATAAGAGGCAAGGAGGGCGACTATCAGCAGTGGAAGGGGAAGTTTGAAGCTCAAGATTGACTGAGAACGTTGGAGGGCATTAACAAGAAACCAGGCCCAGAGGAAGAAAAAAAAGTAATCCCATTCAGAATGGGAGTTAATTAAATGGAATGGATTTTATTTGAACTTGGGCCCTCGGGGTGGTGTAAATTGAGGGAATGTCCTACCCGAGTGACTGTGGGATATTTGCAAGGTAGAAAAAAAAAATAGGTGTGATGGAGGGTGGAAAAGGAGGACAGCACAAACTTACAACTTCAGGAGAAAAGACGATATGGGAAGAAAAAATTTGAAAGGATCAGGCCTTCAAGAGCCGGGTGCAATCCGAAAACCTCTGCTCATCAAATGGGAATTTGGTGTGAATTGAAAAAAGAAAAAGGAGAAATTTTCAAAAGAGATGGAGACGATATTTCCATCAAATGGGGGGGGGGGGGGAAAAAGGGGACATGGGGGGTTTCCATCTGTAAAGGGCACGGGGCGGGTTCATACTTGGGTATTGAACGGAAGAAAGCAGCCTGACCTCAACCGAGCTTCATATCTCAAAAGATGGAGTTGGGTGAAATCATGACAGCAGGGGGAAAAAAGACACTTAATGGTACAAGGAGTTTAGTCAAATTAAGGAAAACAAGGGAAAACAAAGTATCGGATATTGTATGACCATTATCAACTTTAACGGCCGTGTCTCATCTGCGGCTATGTGGGAAGGAAACAGGCCTAATATCAAAAAAAAGCAGAAAAAGGGGGGGGGAAAAACTGGGCAACCTTTCATAGAAAGAAAATCAAGTCCTGGAGGAGCCTAACTGAGGGGGAGGGTCAACAATTCGGCTTTGGGGCAGTTCCACTTGGGGGGTTAGGTCTAGTCGAAAGAGTAGGCCGGTATAAGCCTATATACAATCGTGGGGGGAAGCTTCAAATAATAAGAAGGAACAACAAGGTTCATGAAAAGGTTGAGTCGAACTAATCCCATAATCAATAGGGGGCTAGCTCTTTAAGTATTTGATGGGGGGGGGGGGGGAGGGGATTTACGCTAATTTAAAGAGAATCAAGGGAGAGGTCTGCAATAGGGTCGAATTGGAATTTGGGAAAAAGGGATTTAAGATAGCTAAAAAGGAAAGGGTTGTTTTTTTGTAGTGGCTAAGCTGTGAGCGCTTAAACAAGGAATAGAGGGGAAAGGGGGGCACAGAACTCACGGGGAAGGCAGTCAAGCGGAGCACTATCCCCTGGAAGTGAAATAGCATGAGTTGGTCCGATGGCAACAATTTGGAATAACATTATTTGGAAAGGGGAGAGATGAAGCCAGGAGCAAGGGAGAATGATTTAGTAAGTTGAGACGTCACCAGGGTTATTCCCATTGGAATATGAAGATTTTTAATCTCAATTGCAGAAGGAAAAAAAACGTTGGAAAGAGGGAAGAAAAAAGGGCGTGGGGCAAGGTGGAAGACTTGAACTTAAATTAAAGGGGAAATCCAATATTTGGTCTCTTCGTCAGATAGGGGGGAAGGAGAAGAAGCTCTCAACAACAAAGGGGAAGAGAAGATTCTTGGATTTGAAGAGTCAGGAAGAGTTCCTCGAACGCTCAGAGGTAAGTGTGGGGAAGATTCAAAATCGGCAGGGGACGACACTCCTCTTAACTCTTTCCAAAAAAGAAAAAAGTTTAGATAAACCATGCAGTAAGGCGGGAAAAATGGGGATAACAACTCTAAGAAAGGGATGCCATCATCTCCGTTTGTGAGAATAATCGAGATGAGTTAGGTAAGAGCCCTGAGACCTCATTGTAAAAAAAAAAATTTAACTTCTGAAAAACTTCATCTAAAGAAACTGATCAAATAAAGAGGGCACCCGTGAGGTCAAGAGGGAGAGGAAAAAAAATTTTAAACGCTCACAGATTGAGCAACTAAGGAAAAATGCTCTTAAGTCGGGAACAAGTTTCAGAAACGGAGTTCCTGCCGATTGGGACACTATCCTAAAAAAGACTTGAATTTACTACAAAAGAGCCAACCATCAATTCATTAGGCGGAAGATAGAGAGAGGGGAGGAGGGTTATACGGGGTTGGAGAAAACGATGTAGTTAATTTCTGCGGAGGAGGCAATCCTACGCTTGTGATAAAGGAAGAAGGGGTTCAAACAAAAGGGACGAAGACATATAAAAAGGGGAATGGACGAAGTATACCGAAGGGGGAAGGAAATTCGTAGGGAGAATAAAACTGACTTGACTTAGGGGATGGGACTTCAAGTTCTTACAAAGCGTTTTGGACATTTGGAAACAGGCAATTGAACTGGCCATTCCAATCTAAGAAGAAGAAAAAAACCCGGAATGTGGGGCGTTCAACACATCAAAATCATATTTTGGTCTCCGGGACGAAGGAAATAAGAACAAATCCAACAAGTTTGTAAATCGAAGAAGCAGCCCACAAAAACTTTCGACTCGGGTAGCTAGACGTGTGAAGAGGAGAAGGAGGGAAGGGGGGAAGGCTTCAAGAGAAAAACAATAAAAGTAAGAAATGCCCCCAAATTTCAAAAAGGGGGGGGCCCATAAAAATAGAATTGCCAAGGGGGGGTTCAATTGGAAGAAATCAGGAGGACCAGTGTCATCTTCAAAATAAATTTAAGGGGTCGGTTCAGCCTGTCAAGAGCAAAGGGAAAAAAATTACGTTAAGGGGGGTGGGCTGCACATCGATCGGAATGAAAGGGGGAATATGGGGAAAAATTCGTGGAAGGGGGAAAAAGGAGAAGTGGAGAAAGGTGTTTCTGTGTAGAAGAGGAAGGGAAAAGAAATAGACAAGTAACAAAGAGGGTATTGACAGCAAAAAAAGAATTTAAGGACATTAAATGCCCGGGGTGACCCCACCTTTACAGAGGACCCGGCTTAGAAAAATAGGAAGCAGACACTGAAGCCGCTTGGAAGGGGGAATATTTATTTGGGATTGAAAGTGGCCTGGTGGGGGGTAATTGTAGGCGAAATCCAATGTTTATTATCTTTATAGAAACTTGCAATTTTCCCAAAAAAAAATGGTCATCTGAGAGGCAGACGGAGAAATCACTCCTACAACTAGAGAAGGCATTGAGTGGAAATAGGTCCTGCAAAAATATGTAGAGAAGGTTTTTTTTGGCTAGCGCGAAGAAGAACCCCTGAGTTTTAGGACAAGGGACTAGTTGGGGCGCAAAAAAACGGGGCAAATCCAACAGAGAGAGATCCGAACTTGCGGCGGGGGGCAAAAGTGGTAGCTTAAAAGGGAGGAAGAGTGTTTCACGGCAGAGCGGCGCTCTTTCTGAGGTATTAGAATTAAATAGTGGGGGGGAGGTAACAAACAAGCGTCTTGATTTCTTCCTAAAGGGGGTATAAGCTTGCACTTGTCTGAATGAGAGAAAATGTGGTGATCAGAAAAAGGGTACTGAAAATACAGGGATGAGGAGGTATAGCTTTTATTTCCGGGTAAGTTTTTGAATCACTCGAAAGAGGGAAGCATGCAAAGAATAAGAGTTGGGGAGGGTCAATCAGCAAATTTTATCGAACTCGGTATACTCAAACAAAGGGAAAAAGCTGTTTGGGTAGGAGAGCCGTTGGTTGAATGCAAAACACTGTTTAGGTGGTGGGGAACAATGTTTTTTGTTGAGTAGGAAAACTCGAACACCACAGAAAGCTGAGAGTAGCAGTTATCAGAAAAGTCGGGGGAATTAAGAGAGAAGAAAAGATGGTGAGGACCTCAAGGGAAATACAGTCAATTTTTGTGGGGCAAAAGAAAAAGACAGGTGCCACGCGTTTAAGGGGGACAAAAAGGCTGACGATTTATACCTTCCAAAGTAGTAAGGTGGAGGAGGCCTGTTTAAAAGGAAGGGAAGTGAAGAGCCCAATGGAAAAAGGAAGGGTAGATTAGGGATCTGCCAGAGTACGAAAAGAGAGAAAAAACAACAACAAACGGGGAATGAGCGAAAGAGGGGTTAACGCTTCAATCAGGGAAAGTGAAGGCTAATCTTACAACAGGGGGGCAAATTGGGCATGTCCAAGAATAATTGGGGGGGGAAAAAACAGGCCATGAATAATCACTAGTCAGAATGGGTCAGGAGAGAAGTAACGCGTGGCCTGGTGAAAGGAGGGAACAAAAAAAATCGGGAACAAAATGCAATAGAGGAGAAAATCTTTTCATTTACTCCTTGGGGAAAAGAGGGGTCAAGGTACCTTACAGGAGCAATAGAGGGTGTTTCAGTTGAGTGGGCGGGAAGGAAATGAAAAAAAAAAGAAACGAAAGAAGACTTGTCACAAGGCATAAGAAAAAGATTTGTTCAGAAGTTTTTCCCCGGGGGGGGAGGGAGTAAAGTGATCCGGCAATGGGGGACTGATTGGGAAAAAAAAATACAAGATTGCAAATTTAAGTGGAGAAACGGCATGAAAACCCGGAAAAGAGAATAGAATCTATCATAATGTCATTGTTCATGAGGAGTTTGTGGGGAAAACCTATTAGAATGAAAAGAGAGGGAGGAAAGCTGGAGAAGGAAAAAAAGCAGATCGGGGGGGAGTTACGAGTTGGGAACGCCAACAACTGGGCATAGGGGAGAGGAGGAGCTACTCATCAAGAAAGGAGCAGGGGATGCTAAAATGAAGGGGGACTACGCTAAGGCTAATTTGAAAAAAGAAAGAAGAGATTAATATATCAGTGGGGAAAAGGCTGGGGGCACTACAGGATTTTTAAGAAGGGGGGGGGGCATTCATTACAAGGGGGGTGCATCGAGAGAGAAAAAAACCGGAAATATTGCAGGAAAAGTACAAAAGAGACAGGAGATAAGGCAATAGAAAGCGGACTATACTCCGTAGAAAAAAAGTTGAAAACTGGATCCGAAGGAACAACTTTTGAGGCACTAAAAGGGGCACAGGCGGAAATCAACAAGGGGAGAACATGAAAATAAACTGAAGGCTGTAAGTGTTAATGGAAAAGGGTTGTCGTTCCAAGGGAGAAAAGGGCCGAGTGGGGTGTAAATTTCTGATTGATGTCCGTACCGCGTGGTTGATGAAAGAGTGAATGTAGAAACGCTTTTATTTTTTTCCAGGAAGAACGAGGGACACTGCACGAAAAGAACTTCGAGGAGAAAAAAGGAATGAAAAGAACCGAATTTTTTAAGACAGACATTCATGAGAGCCAAGCATGATCAACAAACAGAGGGAAAAAGACCTTGGAGGATAGTTGCTTTGGCGCCTGAAGGGGGAGGGAAAAGGAAAAATGCTATTGGTACTGACGGGTGGTGAGAGCGTGACCAGGCATTGGGGGGGGGGAAACACTGGAGCTTGGGAAAAAAAGGTTGAAGGGGCATCTTGGTATTGCAACTTTATATCGCTGAAAAAAAAGAGCTCCTCAAACCTCTTCATAGAAAAAAAGGAAAAGTAGCTGTAAGAAGATTGTGCTCAAGCATGGGGGACTTTGGTCTTGATCATGGAGGGAAAGGGGTTAGGGAAAATGTCAGAGAAAGAAGTCGAGCAATGAGAAAAACCAGCAGGTTTGAGATGGGGGGGGGGACACCAGGCGAACCGCCACGGGTTCTCAAAAGATCAGGCGGGGTGGAAGCATTGAGATAAAAACAGGGGGAGCTTTTGTACAAAAGTGAGAGAAAAAAAAGAAGCCTGGGGAGGATTGATGACCTAACAGCAGGGGGAATTGGGGGTTGCCCAAGGGAGGAGGGGGGGGAAAAGTAGGCATTTAAGGGGGTATTTATGTTAAGCGCGTTGAAAAATAGAGGGAAGAAAGAATAAAAGCGGAGGATTATGCAAGAATAAGAGGCCACAAACAGTCCGGGGAGACCTTAATTCGCACACGCAAAATAATCAAGGGCGCGCTTTGTGGAATTTGGGGTGGGGGTTATATCAATTTTCAGGAATAAAATATTGAATCAAAGCGCAAAAAGGAAGGGATTGTTCCCTTAAAAAGGCTTTTGCAAAAGGGGACGGAGGTCGGGTAAGGAGAGGGGACGAGGATCAGGGGACACGAATATCACGTGCCGAGAAGAGGCTAATTTGATATTGCAGAAGTAAGTAATCTGGCTCTCAGTGGAGCCTTAAAAGGGTGGCCCGGTTGGGGAGAAAGACATGGGGAAATTAGAAGACTATTGACTCGGTGAAGAACGGGTTCATGACTTGGGAAGGGGTGAATTTAGAGGGTTAATACCTTTTGTATAGAGACATGGGGTAAGAAAAGGGGGACTTGAATTTGGAAAGAGTTAACTCCGGGTTCGTTGGCAGGGAAGGGGAGACTGAAAAATTTCATTTACGAAACAGGGGCCTCTCCAATAGTGTTGAAGAACTGAGGGGTCGAGGCAAAGAAAGAATAATAACAACAACAAGTCTGGGAAAGGGGAGGGATTCTTTAAAGGATTTTCTGAAAAGCGTTCAAGCCGTAAACAGATTGGGGAGAGGATAAAGGGCGGCAAGATCAAAATCGGCTGAAAAAAAACCGACCCTCTTAATCTTGTAAAAAAGGGCGGGTAGAGAACCAAAATGGAAAAGCAGTAAAAATTGTAGGACACCCGGGAAGACCGGTCGCTTGTAAGTAGAAGAGAAAGGGATTGCAGAAACGAGTTCAATGAAGGGAAAAAGGAAAAAAATGTGTTTATCTCCAAAGACCCCATGTGTTTGGAGGGAATTCCCTCATCACGAAGCGATATTCAAACCATTCAAGGAAGAAGTGCACCACGTGAAGAGGAGGAAAAAAATTAATTTGGGGAAAGAAAAAGGCCCCCCTCATTGCCCTCCAGAATCACAGAGTACCGCGAACACCTTAAAAGGCGAAGAAGCTTGGGCAATATCTCCCTGAGGCTTCTGGGAGAAACCAAAATCAAGCCAGAAAGCTCGCTTGGAAAGCGATGAAGGGGGGGGGAACGTTTCGCTCAACAGTAAAAAAAGGGAAGGTATAAGGTTGGGAAAAGACACGTCTTGGTATATGATCGGAAATATTTGGAAAAACGGAGCGGTCCCCAGGGGCAAAAGGGAAAGGGCCTACTTAGCAAGACGAAGGGGAGTAAACCCCAAGAATAACATCAATCCGATGAAAAAAAAGTCTGTATTGGAGGATTTTGGAGAAAACGTTTGAAATGCAAAAATAAGAGTATGACGTTTGGGGAGATGAATGGTCTTCCATGCAAAGACCAGCGGGGAGAACCCGGATTTGTGAAGGGAAGATGTTGCTCACCAAATATCCGATAAAAAGGCTGTTCTTGCTGGACCGGGGGGAGAGAAATTGACTGGGGAAGAACGGATCAAGACTAATGTGAAATGCTGGAGGCAAAGATCTAACAATCAGGAGGGGAAAAGAGGGTAGGATTCTAGGACTCGGTATGAGGGGAGGTCCAACATACCCTGAAGTTGCAAAAAAAAAGTGGGAAAAACAGGGAGAAAGCTATCAGATCAAAAGGAAAATGGGGCAGTTCTAGGGGAAAGAAAGAGGAAAGTGCTTCTCAATTAAAATCGTCAAAATTAGCATTGAAGGGTGGTCCAAGGGAAAAAAAATGTAGCCCTGAAAGAATGAAGGGTTTCAGGAAGGGGTATTGGAGCCAGGCAGAGATGGAATGAAGGGACGGGAAAAAAAAGTCAACACCAGAACAGAAAAATGAAAGCGCATTTGTTACTGGGGTGCAGTCCTCTTGGGAAAGACTTGAATAGATCAAAAGAAAATAGGGAAAGGATTGAACAGGAAAAAAAACTCCTTTAAAGACTTTAAATTTTTTAAATGGCGGTAAGCACATGACTGGCTTAGGATTCACTAGAGTCCCTTCATAAGAAAAGGAAAACAAGTTTCCGCCCCTCAATGACGGGATTTTCTTTTGCATTAATGTGGCCTCTGGTGCCTGTGGTTTCGGGGGAATAGGGTACCCTCAACTGGTGGCTGGGGCTAGCATCGTGGGGGCAGTGGTTCAAAAAAAGTTGTAAGGAAAGCTTCACTGCGATGAGTAAAGCGTATGCCAACCTCTATAAAAATCAAGTTCGGCCGGATTTGAATGTGCTTGTCCTCAAAGGTACAGGAGACGGTTTTCTAATCTAATAGCGAGATAAAAAAATGGAGTGTGAGGATGGGCCAATAGGTAATTGGGCAGAAAAACGTGTGGAAAAGACCTCCAACAGAGCCAATGAAGCTCCAATATGGACGGAGGTTTTGTGACCAAATGTTATCAAGGAACAAGGCTTGGGAACCGTACGTGTACTCGTTCTTATACTGAAAAAACCAGAACACCCACATTCTTCACATTCCTCTGGTTGGTTAATTACCAACAAAGGTGATTAACCGTTCTATTTTTTTTTCTTGTATAAAAAAGGTGTATGTTTTGCAAAAGCTTATAGTTTAAGTGTTTTTTTTTTTTGTGGAGGTTTGGTTGGTTTTGGCATTGAGTTTTTTGTAAAACGGTTGGTTTGGTGGTGTGTGTGTGAGGGGCATTTTTTGGCGTTTTTTTCAGTCTGTCTTTTTCTTTTCTGTAGTTTCTTCCGAACTAGTTTATATTCCACGTCAAGTCTGTTGTTACAGTATTGTGGGGTGTAGTATCATCAACAGTTAGACAATCTTTTTGCTTTATGCGGTTTGTGGGGTTTTTTTGTGGGGGGGGTGGTTTTCGATTGTTTTCATTTTTGGGGGGGGTCAAAATCTTGTTCAACGAGTAATCGCCTGCAGAAGAGAAGAGGGGAGTCGGTTTCCAAAGAAAAAAAGTATAGGGGTCCGCTTGAGAGCACCACAAAAGAGGTGCAATAACCTGGGGGGAGGGGACTTAATTACAAATTTGCAGAGAAAAAATCACGGGGTTGGGTGTCCATTATGATGAACAAAGGAAAGCTACCAGACAAGCCAAAGCTTTCTATAGATTTAGATCCAAGGACAAAGTAGGAAGGAAATATCAATTGTAATGAAAAAGAGTTGGGGGAAACGCGAAAGGGGGGGATGGGGGTGACGATAATTTTTTGCAGAAGAAGAATACAGGCCACGGGGAAGCAAGGTTGAAGTGATTATAACTAAACTATTGGGGGTGCAGGTGTCCGGGGGGAAAAATTACAGAAAGATAAAGAGGCGCTCATGTGCAAACATTGTTTGGGGGGGACGGAAGGGGAACCTTACAAGTCTAAAGGGGGGGGTGGGATGCTGAAAGACGACCGAAACTCTCTCGAACAACAAACAACGGGAAGAGAAGGTTCGTGAGGGTAGACACGACGGAAAAAATTGGACAAGGCTATCTTACACTAAAAGGATGTGTCAAAAGGGTAGACTTCACTGATTGCAATAAGAAAAAAGGGCAAACAGCGGACACATCACAAGGGATATATCAAGAAAAACAGAATTTTGCTTCCTGAAGATGAAACGCGGCAAGGGTTGAAAGGGGGGAAGTCCACCAAAGGGGAATCTGAAGGAAAGAGTTTGAATTTTTATTCTCCTGAGGGGAAGCATATTCCACTTGGGAAAGGAGAATAATCGGGGAGTGGTCAGGGAAGGTGCCTTTCTATAGTGAGAATAATGACCAAGTTGTTTTTAACAGATAATCGGGGGGGCTTAAAAGGGCATGAAGGTAAGCATGATTTTTGGAGTTGTAAAGGGGGGTGTTGGAGGACTTCGAAAGGGGGTGCTGGAAAAGGTACAAAGGCTGGCAAGAACTAATATCTATTCTCAAAGGTGCACCGTGCAGCTGAGGGAGGGGAAAAGAAGGAAAAAAGCCCACGAAGATGGGGAAAGGAGATAGCAAAATGGGAGTGACATTTTTAAAAAGAGGAGTGGGGTGGACTCTCAAAAGGAGCTGAGTGCAAAGTATCCAATATTCCAGGGAGAAAGAAAGCCTATCTAGTGAAGGAGGTTTGTTTTTGCTCTATGGCAGAAGGGAGAATGGAGGGGATTATCAGAAGAAACAGGTGGGATGGGGTGGGAGATAGGGTGAAAAGGCAGCTCTTCAAAAAAAGAAGTAAACAAGCAAAAGTATTTGGAAGCAGGCATTAGATTCTAGCTCTGTGGGGTGTGGAGTTGAGGCTTTTTGTGAACAAAAGACCAATTAAAACGAAAGGGGGTTTATCACACTCGATTTGAGCAGTAAAAAACATTCTCTGACTACTGGGAAAAAGAAAAAGAATTCCAGAACATCCTGAGAGTAGAGGTAGAGAGAGCGGACTTCTTTATCGCCAGTGGGGATAAGAAGGTTATCAGATTTTTTGAGGGGGATCACACTATATGTGGGCATCGTACCGTACATAATAGACACAGGTTTCTGAAAAGGCAAAGAGGGATAAAGGGAACCTGGTCGCGGGTTCTTGGTTTTTGTATTTGGGAGATTTAAGTGTGTTTGAACGAGGTACTCTGTCGATCGGGGAAAAGGGTAGAAGTTTATGGGAACGTGTACAAGTTCGGGGGGGGGTTAGTCAAAGTGGACTTATTTCAAAAAGAATTTTGGGAATCGACGTTGTGGGGTAAAGGTGTTGGGAAGAGGGACAGACAAAAGCCGAAAAAAAAGAGAGGGGACAACTCATTTACTGTCTGATGGTGAAAACGAATTTTTAACCATCTGCAAGGAAAGAAATCGGGCATGGGTGCCGGAAATTATACTTAAAAACCTGTTCTGAACGAACCGGTATTTTCTTCAGGATAGGGTCTTCCGTCTGGGGGCTAATGAAAAACAAGTTCTGATGCACGTGCTTTACATGGAAGAAAGAAGTGCGAGTGTGTTTCCTTATCACTGAGGGAAAAAAAAGGGGAAATTAGTTTTTTGGGGGGACATCTGATAGCTGGTTTAAACAAAAGGGGTGTTGTAATTGGGAAGTCGGGTAGAAAAGAATCGAAGACTTTCACTCATCAAACCTGAGCAGTGACGAGGATCAAAGGAAAATGTTAATGGAAAGTTGTCTTGCAAAAGAAGGTAATGGATCATGCTTTGGGGGGGGGCTTGATCGGGACAAAAGATGGGATTCAAATTGCAGAGGTCCAGCAGTCGAAGGCTCTTAATCGGTATATTTGGGGGAAGGAATCCCCTGTTCAAATGGGAGAATGGTCACGGCTTCCTCAAGAGAGGTGAGTGGGGAACGCACAGTGCCAGAAAAGGGATCACAATATCTAGGGTTGAATATACCTCTCTGGGTGAGGAAGTGATAAAAAGAAAATATTCAGGAAAAATAATACTTGATGGGGAAGAAAGTAGGGCCATTTAGCAGAGGAGGGGGGGGTGGAAATGGAACGTACTGATAGGGCGAAAGGTGACTATGCCAGGTCTCTTAAGGGGGGGAACGCATCTACAAGCTGATATGGAGAAAGAAAAGAGGGACTTGTCTACACAGGATAGGTGGGATAATGCAACCAAACCCCTGTTTAGGCTTAATACATAAAAAAAATAACAGAAGAAGAGACTGGGAGAACGAAGAGTAAGGGGAGTTTGGTTGGACGTCGGGGTGGGGTCGCATGGGAAACTTGAGGCGGAATTTTCACGTCGGCAGGACAGGGGGGTCGGTTGAAAGTAGGTTTGAGTTGTTTGATTGCACGATTTGTGTTAAAGCGGGAGAGATTTAAACATAGATCGAATTCACTAAATAAAGGTGCGTTGGTCAAGTCTGGAGTAATGAGGCAATGCTGCCACTCGGGGGGAACTAAGTGGCTTGCCAATGTTCCATACAACTTCTGTTAGAAGGGCGAGATAAGTTATTTTGGGAATGGAGGTAATTAGCGTTTGAATTGTTCATTCAGGGTTATTGTTCGTTGGACTGGGGGGGTGATGACGATGGGATGTGGGACCATTTTGAAAGAGACTCCAATGAGTTTAAGGTGTGATTTTTTGTGTTTTGATGTTATGGGAAACTCTGTGCGGCCATTCGGCGGGGGCGACAGAAAGAATCGCGGGGGTAGTGTTCAGTTTCGTCATGCTCCAGAGGTTGCAGCTTTTGAAATATTCTCTCAATGTGTTGAAAGGAAATTAACGATCTGGATCATCTGTTGAATTCAACTGTCGGAACGACCGTACAGGAAATCCCGTTCACATATGTAGCGCCAACAAACTTTCATCCGTTTTGCGTGAAGGAAGACAAGAAGGGATTGTCGCTGTGGCTGCTTATTGGAAGAAAGATTCGGCGGACACAATTCTTTCAAAATAGTTGGGAGACCGGAATTGTACGTGGGGGACCAAACATGGGGCGGGAAAGAAGAACTCCTCGCCAAGAAAAGTCACACATGCCCAATGTTGTAAAACAAACTGGGAAGATAAACAGGGTAAAACACGCGGAGGGAAAAATGATTAAATACATCATAAGAAGTTCTTGGCAATCCGGATTAAAGAGGAGTCACGAGACCGGTTATAACTGAGAAAGAATTGGGGTGGGGGGACCGTTTAAAGGAAAAAAGGGGAAAAAATGCTATACAAGAGGTAATAGTTGGAAGTGTAGCAAATTAGAGAGCTTATCTGCAAAGGATTTAACCTTATTTGACCAGGCATGTGATCTTGTTGCGATCTCAGAGTTATATCAACCCTAAGTGTAATGAATTAAGGAAAAAATAGGCTCTCTAAAGCGAACAATGGAAGAAAGGGAAATAAACCTGACTAGGGACAAGGAATCTCGTTGCTTTAAAAGGGAG
>Ga0179593_1415569_pt1 | contig 23240 bp, 28 predicted proteins | sample CZODoug2_1_08_16_FD_185931 | JGI IMG/M metagenome (GOLD analysis project Ga0179593, IMG submission 185931) | Vadose zone soil fungal communities from Angelo Coast Range Reserve, California, USA - CZODoug2_1_08_16fungal (PacBio error correction) | ecosystem: Environmental > Terrestrial > Soil >...
GGAAGCCGCCACGAACTTAAAAAGCCCGAACTATGGTGGCAACGGAAAAGAGGCACGAAAGGCAATTGATCACGGGACACCGAAAAATAAGAGAGACCAACCGTCGGACAATTCAGGCATACGCCAGGCGCTCATTCCGAAGCAGAGGCACTTCCTAACGGACCCAACACCTGTTCACGACAAAAGAGCTATCCCGGCCGGTTAGTGGGAAGGCGCCCAGTTAACGAAGGGGACCGCGCAGGAGGTGTCTCGGGTCCACCTTGGCAAACGCGTACCCTACTACTCTCCGAAACCTTGGGAATACCTCGGAAACAAAAAAAATTTCCCTTCCAGAAAAAGGAAAGAAGGACCGTAAAAAGGCATGACAAACGGACCGTATCAGTCCGTAGTCTCGCAGCTCACTTAGATTCGCTGCGTTCGGATTCAGAGCACATAGGCGGGACATCGAGCAAAAGAACCGACTGGGGGAAAAGTTATGGCCTGGGGAAAAAAAAATACTTTCATCAAAAAAAGAGCCATATGATCGTCTCCTATCAACTGTCGATTCTTAACCCCGAAAGCGGTAGAGACATTTGTAAAGAGAGGAAACGTTAACGAAACAAGCAACGAAAAAAGAGAAGTGGACGGAGAAAAGGTTCCGACTGAACACCTTACAAAAAACGCCATCACAGGCATGGGAGGGAAGGGATCGAGAGCATCCTGCCCTTAAAGCCCACGGTGAGCAAAAAAATAGTTCCTCGCCCCGAGCGGCAGTGCTAGACCCCAGAAAGGGATCGTGGCCGCTGGGAAAGACAACTTCGTGGGGGAAGCAGGAAAAGAGCGGGGGTAGAAAAATGGTTAGGACTCGATAAGGGTCCCTTTGCTGCATAACAGGGAAGGGGTCGGAACTTCTGGAGGGAATCAACGCAACAAAGGTAATTTCTTCGTCCAAAGAAAGAATCCCGATCGGATAGGCGGACATTGCGAGAATTGGACGCGCCAATGGGGGCTTGGTCGCGGCCCAAGGCGTTCTAGGACAAAGAACAGGATCTCCAGACCATTCGAACCTCTCTAAGCGGAGGCTGCACCTGGAGAGCTGATCCATGCCCTCAGTGAGGGACGCCCGGCCTGCACTGCGCCATAATAAACAAGGCTGGTTACCCTGGCTCGACCAGGACTAACACAAAAGGAAACGCGCTGATCTCGGTCTGTCAATGGAGCCGCGAGTGCTGTTCATTTCGAAAGAGGCCATACAGGCGAGGTGGAAGGAGGCAAACGCCGAAACCGAAGCCGTCACCGGCTTACATAATTGGGGTGGGAAGGATCAGCTGCCCTTATAAAGAAACATGCGTAACGTGCGGAAAGATCTGATCCTGACACTGCGTTTCGCAAAGTCAACGCCATCGAGTTTGGGGGTACTCTGGAAGGGGAAAGGCGCGGCTGGCGACGGGTCCCAAATACTCTAAACGACAGCGTCAAGGAACACTTACTGTTACGCAAAAACCACTTGGAACCACAAACCTAGGCGATCCGCAAATGGGAGCTAACCATAGGGGAAGGAGGTTCCTTCATCCGCTCAGGAGCGGAGGGGTTATAGTGGCAGTCCGACCAGGAATGGACTATAACAAGACTGAGTGAGGGATTTGCAGATCGCAGCAGGAGTCCAAGCTCAACATCGCAGCGGGCCATACTAGGAAAGACGGAAGCCACACTCAAAGCTGTTCAATATTAGGGGGGTAGCTGCACGATCAAGCTTCAAACTCTCCTCGGAATCTCAGGGAACCGCTGGAGCCTTCCTGGTCGCTAGCATCTTCGACATGATCAACAGACTCGTGCTGGGGAGCTGGGGGGAGGGTCCGGGAACGCGGGTTAAAACGCCCAAAGCCAAAGGGTCTTGGACGTCGGCTTCAGAGGGAGGCAGGCTTGCAGGTTTCGGCGCCATGAGGCGTTAGCGGAAAAAAAAAAAAAAAGAGATATACCGTGCAGGGCATGCTTCGGGCGGTAAAGCTCAGCTTAAATGGTGTGACAAGATAGCCTCGAGCAAACGGGTCATCAACATGATGGGTGTGGCAGCAAACAACACTTGAAAAACACGGTCGCAGGGCTGTAAGGATAAAAGACGACAGGAAAAAACCTAGGGTGATTCATCCTGGCGGAGTAGGACGGGGGCGTGTCAAGGACAGGAATGAAAGGATCATGTTGCCTGTCGGGCCGCATAATACCGCATACTCTTTCGCATACAAAAACCCGAAACACGGGAATCTGTGCACAGGGCGCGGTCTGACACCTGTATCACCAATCAACTTAAAATGAAGCCGGTGTCAAAACTTATACGGGGCGGACCGGAGAGCCGCACCAAGGCGAAAAAGCTGATGCATACGGCCAACGGCGGGAAAGCAAACTTGAATGACAAATGCTCTCATGAAGATATGCGGTCAACGCAGACTGTCATTTTCACCTATCTTTCAGGGTATTCCCGGCAATAAGTATACAATGAATCGCGCCATAGCGAGGGATTACAGAGACATAGAAAAACGCTGTGGTTACGGGCGCTTCTCAAGGACACGATGGCGCGCCCCTATCAATCTAAAACACGGATTCGGGTTACATCGAGAAAAACCTTTTGGCCAAACTACCTGGTCCTGACATTGTAACCGAGAATCAGGTGTATCCGTTGGCTCAGGACAGCTTCCTGGAAGCAGGGAAAGACGGCTCGCTCGATCAACAAAGATAACAACACAACCTCCCCGACACCAGAAAAGAACGCGATAGCGTCGAGCCGATACTGTCAGAAGTGTGAGTGGAAAACAACTTGCCCCAGAACCGATCAACGGATGACGGTCGGGGAGAAACGCCCCTGCCGAACGGCAGCAAAAAAGACATAACTCCATCACAGCTGGATCACGGTCATAGTAAACAGGAAAAAACAAGCAGGCCGCCAATGCTTGTTCTCACTAAAGAATTAACCAGCAATCCCCCTCACACACCGGGGAGAGTGCCACAATGCGCCTCAGTGAACGAACATTTTCGGGTTAGTCGATTGGGGCGTGCGTCCATATGTCGACGTTATAAAGCAGCAACCAAAAAACAAAAAAATGCGTGCTCGGAGGAAACTCTGTCAATCGCCCGACCAAAACCCATGTGTACTACTGAAACAGCAAATCATCTTCGCGGACGGAGCAGGTTGCTGGTAACGAAAAAAGCAAGAGATGGGGCCAAGATGATCGCCGAGAAGGTGCTTAAAGGCGTGAAGGACGGATGGGCTTTCGGCTTCAACTCTCTCCATAGATGGCGAGCTGGGCCGAGGGGGTCCGACGCGGATGTCGACACCCCACAAGGACGTAAGCGCATCCTCTGCATCGCAAAAGACGCTCGGAAACCGGAATGAATCCTTCCTGCACTGGACAGGCTGCGATTGCCGACGTCCAAAAAAACATTAGCGGAGAGCGATGCTCAAGCCGTTCGGGCCGACAAAAACACAAGCAAATACACCTCGATACCATAAATGCTGGTATGCCATCCGGCCATGCGGGCTGCCTCCGGACGAAACGCAGCCTACACAAAACTCTCTCAGCAACAACAACAAGGTCAACACTAGATTTTCGCGCATGATCAACGCATCGATGCAAAACCAAGCTGAGCTTATGAAAACCTCCGACTGGAAAGGTCCGGTCGTGGGAGTAGGGTCGACACGAAAGTGGCATGCAAATAAACTCTTACGCACAGTCTTCAAACCTTTGGACGGTAATGAAAACATCGCCAAGATCCGGTGCCAGGAAATGGAGAAAGACTGACGACGCCAGCGAGTTCAAAAACCAAAGCCGTCCGGGGTGGGTTAACTAGACTAAAAGTTCCTCTGAACACCCCTCGGAACAATCCAAAGGCGCCCAGGCCCGCAACTTCCTAAAGAAGCCGCTTCAGGAGATCGAAAAAAACCTTCAGCGTGTAACCAGCCCACGGAGCAGTCCGTAATATTTTCAGGGGGGCCCGTATTCACCGTGTTCATGCGGAGGAAGACCAGAGGGAGGCGAAGCACATTGGCCGCACCGGAAACCGGATTTCAAAAGTGAGAAAAATCGCTCGACATAATGGTACAGAATACACTCCCTGAAATCGGAGAAAATCAGTGCGATTGTGGATCGACAAAACAGGCGGAGATTTAAGGTTTATGTTAATGCAATGACTCCCGAGCTTGCGTCCTGGAAGGAACGCGGGCCCTCGTGGGTAAGAAGGGTATGTGCCCGCAGCAACTTTGGACCGGGGTCGCCGGGCAGGACGCCACTAAGTCATATCCCAGCAAGAGTGGGTAGCACAGAAACAGGTGCACCGTCACAGGAGAGAGAGGAATCGGGAGGATGGCGGATGCTTGGATCGAGACGAGGTATCCATTGGTTTAATAAGCACAATGAGGGGCGGGGTCCCGGAGCCACGGATAGGGCATCGCGAGAAGCCAGGTAAAAAGGATTAACATTGTGAAACGTTTGACGAGGTCACAGCGCGACAACGAAAGCCGGGTTTAAACATGAGAGCGAGCCATTATGTTGCCAAATCGTGACGACCACAACAACAGTACAAGCGGGCAACTAAGACGTCAAGATAGACACCGAGCCAAACCTCACAGGCGGTATCAGCGAGCGAAAAAAAAACTAGGATCAAAGGAATTCCCGTACAGGCACGCCAATTCAGAAGTCAGATTGGCATTACAGGGTGTCCTGAACTGGAACAATTGAACAACATCATTGCATCCGAGAAGTCACGGGCTGGGCGTCACCCGGCAAACTCGCACGTAGAAAGAGGCGTTAAAAAGGGGGTAGGGTGAAACCGGGACGTGGGTCCACTGTCCAAGGCGTGAAAAAAAGGAAAACGATCGAAAGAAATTGGCAGGGCAATAAATCGGGAAGCCAGGCGTCCGCAGTCAAGAAATGTACACGACACCATGAAGGTCGATCCCAGGAACCCTCGCCGGCAGGAACCATGGGGAGGATAGAGAGGATCAAAAAAAGTGGAAACAGTGGGAGACCACATAAGTGGGAGATACGGGCCACCTCCGAGGGGGCCAAAAGCGTAAACGGGACGGACATCCCAGCAGACGGGTTAAAACCGGCTGTATCGCGTCTTCCGACCGCCATGCGCAGGATAAACAGCAAAACCGCAGAACAATTCAAAGGGCTTTGGGGGGGGAATAGTGAGACCCCGCCACTGAAGCAGGGATGGGGAAATCATGTCGAGCTGCTGCAAAAAAAGGACTAGTGGCAAAAAGATCTCGGGGAGTTCATAATGACCGCGACAGCACGGTACCGATGCACCAAATGGAGGATAAGCAGAGGGACACTTGCGTCTGTGGAGCGGGGACGGATTCGCTCATCTAATCATCGAACCCTAAAAACCGACAACCCTGGGAAAAAGCAAAAGGTCCCAGGAGCCGACCTGGACCAAGGACGCCGCTCAGGGTGAGAATCGCTTTCGCGATGGGTCGCGCCCAGGGGGGTCGCAGATGACAGTTGCCAAAGAATTTGGAGGAACAGGAAGTCCCTGGTAGGGGGTCGAGAATTTGGGACCAGCCAAGCCGGACCTTAAAATTATGGAGGAAATTATTTGAAAAAAAGGTCATTTCTAGAATTCCGATGGGGTGGGGAAGGGAATGGCATATTAATAGGCTAAACTGCGCCAGAAATCAGACAGGGGGCCTCCGACCACAGCTGCTACCGAGTAGGCCGAATAGATAAAGCATACGAGAAAATAGGAAGACAGATCAGCACAGCCGCTAAAGCTGTCGAGTAAACCTCCGAGAAAACAGGGATGGAACCAAGCCGGGTTGGGGGCAGGCCATGGAACGAGCAGCCCTGGTTAAAAACACAAAACACCACAGCGCTGGAAAATGCAGGATATAATGTCAGAAGCAGACGATTAACCTGGACAGAGTCGGAGAGAAGATGGGTCGTAGAAAAAGTTGGAACCTAACCCGGCAGAAGACAGCACAAAGCCTGAAAACAAATGGAGGCAGCAGCAGGGGAACGCAACCTCAACGTTCGTGACGAAACATTTTCTAAAACTGAACAAAGCGGTGTGTCGAAGACACAGGCATGAATCTGACGAAAAGATCAAGGGGCGTAAAAGAAAACCTCGGCGTAACAACACAAAGACAGCCGAACTACGGTGGTGAAAGAAATCGCAGGAATGCGCGGAGGACAAGAAAGACAGGGGCGAGGTACCCATATTGAAGAAAAGAAGCTCCGGAAGGCCGGCGACGGCGTCCCTCCCCGGGCCACTGATGGTAAAAAAGTTCCGGCGGTTGCGCGAGGCCCAGGGCCCCTCAGACTGCTCCAGTCTGTGCAGTAAAGGTGTTGGGGACACTGAAAACACGGTCTCTGTTAGACGAGGGGACTCGGGTTTCCGAGAAGAGACAGATAGGTCAACAAAAGATCGGGGTGTGGTCGACCTTGCAAAGTTGATGAAGCGCCAAGGATAAACACAAAGAGGTTGTTGCTCGATCGTCCACTCTCAGACTGAAGAAAGCCCGGCAAAACGGAAAGTACGTAGCTAAAAACTAAGGAGGAAGGGAAATATCATAGTTGTAGAATACGGGCGTTGCCGGGTTCTGTTGGAAATAGTTCATCCGAGGCGAAGTCCTAGGAGCGGGACGTAGACAGGGGGCATCCTATTATCGGCACCGGGGAACGAAAAACTAGAAATTCTCATGACAAAAGGGGAGTCCAAAACGAGGAGAAGGGAATCCGAGTCTCGACCAAATGAACAGAGTCTGGAAAAGGGAGGAATGGTCCTTAGCAAACGTCGACCCTGTAGGGAGAAATGGGAAAGCATGATTGCTCTACACCTGACTTCCGTCCAGCTGGGCTGCCGTGCACGTCTAAATCAAATTAACTTGCAGCCCTCCAAAGAGTGCCAATGGTGACGACTATTTTTAAAAGCCCATCTGCGGAGAAGATCAGAGGAAGAAAACAAAACAACGGCGAGGGAAATAGAGAGATAGGGAAAAACGCCGAAAACGTTACGGACCATAAAAAAAACAAAGAGGCCACGAACAGAAAAAGCTATTAAAGCAGGGAATCGTACGAACGCAGAAAGCATGAATGACCCCATCGATCCCTCGTCAGAATAGACATGTTAAAAAAAAAAACTAAACGCTTTAAAGAAAGGAAAGAAACAACTTATTCATCACTGGGGCGACGAAAACAAAGACCGGCTTGGAGGGGAGACCAGTTCATATCAGAATGAAGTCACAGTTAAAGCTGAATGGTCCGGCGGGGGCCACAATTTTAAGAAAGAAAAAAGGACCCCTAGCTCGAACTCTCCTTGAAATAAATCGCATGAACGGCGAAAAAAGAAACCTGCCAACAGGCCATTCTCTGGCGTGTCCGCAGAAGAAGGGAGGTAGCGTCAGCTACGCGAAGTCAAGGGCCCGCAGTCTCAGTAGGCAAGAGTTAATACTGACAGAACACACCGGGGCCAGCGGTCAATCGCGTTCGGGACAACTGCAATACAGAACACGAGAAAAATATCAGAGCTGAGTAGCAGCAGGAGAACCGAATCTGATAAAGAGACCGACCTGCGGAAATATAACAAACAAATAAACTCCTAGAAAGCCGCGGAAAGCTGCAAAAAGGGCCCAACGGAAAACATATTCCAATTAGACATCATTGGCGATCTCACGACGCGGCCTGAATACACTCAAAAGGGTGCGCACCATCTGGTTAATAATCCGGCACGTTCAAAAGCTTGCAAAATCCTATCGGCCAGAAACGGGTGGCCAACAACGCCCGGGCGGCCTGCGCTGTCCGGATACGCTATTTCAGGTGTCGGTCTCAGATAATTAGACCATGGTTCTTGCAACCCTCTCGGTCGGAACTGCTGTCATTAACCCAACAACGGGTGTTCGTTCGCGTCAAAAAATACTTCTTCGTAAGAAGAGAGGAATAGAGGGAAGAAAGCGATTGTCACTGCCTGGCTTCGGGACGCCAAGGAAAGGGGTAGAAATAGGACGGTTCTAAAACAATGATGGTCCTCTGGGAACGGCTTTCAAAGGGAAGGCCTATAACCCTGTTGTGGCGCCGTGCCGGCCGCACGGGCTGCCAGTCCAGGAAAGATCAAGGGTTTAAAACATCCCTGCACTCGCAATGTGAAAAAACGACTGAGAAACGGGTAAGGATCTTTTCTGTCAATATTACAGGGAAGCCACTAGAAGGCTGATTAGAGGAGGAAACATCCTCTAAAGCACGTAGTGGTAGAGAGAACTCCAAAAGAAAAAAAGGATCACCGGATGAGAGAAGGTGGTTGAAGATCATCTGCCACGATCCCTGACCAAAACCAGAGCAAGGATTCAGAAGGATACCAACATGAAGGAAGCCAAAAAAATTCAACCTCGACTTTGGAGTCGATGAAGGACAAGGAGACGCGGGGCGGGTCCACAAGGAGAGAGAACTAACCTCGAAATCCTGTGGAAGAAACTGAGGGGGGGGAACCAACACTAAAAAGAAAAAATCCCAAAAAGAAAAATCAACCAGTGATGGTTCCATGATCATCAGTCCGCGGCGTAAAAAAAAAGGTGGAGCAGGGGAAGGGTGGCAAGAAAAGCCAGACACCAGGATGCGTAGAAAAGTGTTATTCGGGGAGCGTATGAGACGAGAAAGGATACACTATAAAGAAAGCGCCGACGTCCATACTCGGCCGCAATTCTCAGGAGCTGTTCAGGGAGTGGACCCGGTGCTACTGTCGCGGAAGGCAGTAACTAAGCTAGCACGCTAGTTTACCTACTGGAGGCCTGACGGGGAACGGGAAAGGTGTCTCAATAGTCGCTTACAACCGTGCGGGGGTGGAATGGACGGGTTCCTGAAGATGGCGGTCCAACCAAGAGCCCGAAAAGTCGCCGCCTGGATTGTAGGGGCGATGTATGCCGGCGTTCGCGATCATCGAGACCGGGTTACGGGGAACCTAGCTGGTGAAGGTTACGATTCCAAAAAGATGCATCATGGGCACACCGCATCAAGACTTTGGACGAGAAGAAAGGATTTTGCCCACGTCTGTAAAAAAACTGGCATGATCCTGAGCTTGAACTCAAAGAGACGTTTCCTAAAAGTGTCCATAAAAAATGCGACATGAACGTGAAAATTACATGAAGAGCAGGAGATCACGATGTAACTGGAGGTGAATATAAATCGTCGTTCGCAGAGTGCTACGCAGGGGAAAGCCCTAAATACCACCACGAGGGGAGGAAAAATCCCTAAATTGAACGATCGGTGAAAAAAAGTTTGTGCAAGGGGAGCACCAAAGAAAAGGTGAAGATAGGGCAAACAGGTTCATAAACGTCGGGTGACCAACTGGAATGCCATCCGAGGAGGAGAGAACACAAAGCGGTCCCTGCCAGTCCAGAAATCAGCTTTATACGAGTTTCATAAAAGCAAGTTCCCCGGCATAACGGACTGTCCTGAAATATAGCGGGGAAGTAAAAGAGCCGTGTGTCGGGCATGCAGATTTCACAAATCCCATAAAAACCAAAGCATCAGAGACCCCTAGGAATGGGAAGTCAAGCAGGAAAAAATTAACAACTTAAACTTGGACTAACGGCGGCAAGAAGAAGGCAAGACTCGACAGAATGTCGCTACGGAAGGGAATGCCCGATCATACGTCCTTCGATCAAAAGAAAACAAGAGCCACACCGACAAATGCTCGATTACGGCGATCGCCGCCTGTGGGGGAGGTGAAATGGGGTTCGTAAAAAAAGAGGCATCACACACAAAAAGGATAGCAGAAAAGACGTTAAAGTAAGCACCTGCAAGACCATGGAAACGACAAGCTCGTGATGCGGGGATAAAGAAGGCTCCAGAACCAGAAGAGTATCGCGGAGGAACGACCCTCCGCCCACAAATAGGGCGCACCCTTCGTGATGCTCATAAAAAACCCACAAATACTCGGGAGCAAAGGTGCTATCACACGCGCACTGATTTGACACGATACGAAGATGGACTGCTCAATAGACGTTAGGTAAAGAGTAAGGGGACAGGAAAGAAGGGAGGCGGCTTCAAGAAAGTGGGAAAAATTCTTGGAAAAGGCCGGACAAGAAATAAAAGCAAGGGGAAAAAGAAGGGCACACCGGGGGAACATCATCTCCGTGAGCTAAAGAAAAGTTCTAGGCCGAGGGGCAAGAGGATACTGACATGCCTCTTTCGTCGAGGATTCGATTGGGTGGGACGGCGATCCTGAAGTACGTATAATAGGGGAAAGAAGGGGGTCCTTTCCAACAGAGGAAGCTTGCTCCCGACAAAAAAAAAGAATGCAAAAAAAAAACGGGAGGAACATGACGTAGGGGTACATAATAGTCCGTAAAAGGGGCCATGACGGAGGACCTGAGGGGGAAAATTTAATATCTAATGTCAAGGAGGGCCGAATAACAGGCGAACATTATTCATTAAAAATGAAGAGAGAAAGAAGATCTCCGTTTCTAAAAATGCAAAAAAGAAGAGTTCCTCAGAAATAGAAGCGGGGCAACATATTCTTGATTGCAGAAGAGGAACTAGGTCAGCTGCATGCAGCCCCATGAAAAACCGCATCAAGGAAAAAAGCAAGGAACAACAAAAAGGAATAGGAAAAAGAAGAGCGGAGAAGCTCATTTGGAGGTCGCCTGAGCACAAACGCAATGAAGAAAAAAATAGGAGGGATCGAACTGGTCTTGTCTTATGGAAGAGAAAAGAAATGGAGGCTCCGAAACCTCGCACACCTGTGGGAAGGTTTAGTCAAAAGAAAAAATCGACTCTTCCTTACAGAAGGAGAAAGGATTTAAAGGTCAGCGTATGCAGTCGAGGGAAAAGAAAAGTAATTGTGGGGGGGGGTGACGACATCCTCTGAGGACAAAAAAAGTCTCATCAAAAATATGTATCGAGAGAAGAAACTCGCAACATCACGCCTTAAAAAAGAAGAAGGAAGTCGATGGAGATCAGAAGGTCACACATGCCCCGGACGCGTACAGCCACACGGAATCAGAAAAGAGAAGGAGCAAGGGTGGCGTAATAAAGTGGTTTCAAAAGGGGGGGAGGGGGAGATTAGGCTCCAGAGAAGAGGCCCAAAAAAATACAGAAAAAAATAAATCAGAGAGAAAGAGAAGAAACATTGACGCCGCATCAGACAACGACTAGGGAGGCGAAATCAAGGAGCTTTGGGGGGGATTAACTCACCAGGGGCGCCGCGTTATTTCTGGGGTCAGACGATCACGAAAATGGGACAGGAACAACGACTTAGGCCCGGAGGCCATAAAAAGACGATAAAGCTCGTGGAAGGGTTCTCAGAGGGGGAGGGAGAAAAACTTGCAAGGTTCATCAAGGGGACGGTTAGAAAACAAGAGAAGATTCAAAGTGACCGTGACGAAAGCGGGTGTTTCCAAAAAAAGGGAACATTCCAAGAAATGGTCGGGGCCGAGCAGGGGGCATAAGTCGTAGTTCTGGGTGGCGGGGGGATAGGGCCGGGATGAAAAAAAAAAAAAAAAGAAAAAAAAAAAAAACAAATTGCATGCTTGAAGGGAAAAGCAAGGAATTAAGCAATAACGGGTTAAGTACAAAGAATCCGCACAAACGATAATTCCGCACATGAAGAAATAGGTAGTTCAACGGGATTAAACGTTAAGCGGGGAAAGGTAATCTCGAAGCCGGGGTGGCAGAAATGAAGGCTAGAATTCTCTGAACCTGTGAAAACGTCCTAGCAAGGAAACAAAAAAGGCGACAATTAAGACAATTGTCACCAAAACAGCCTTGATGAACAGAAAGATATGCTGAAAACAAACGAGGATCCATGAATTAAAGAAGAAGAGTCAGCAGTGCTCCATTACTTTCAATTCCAAGTGGGGGGGGGGACACGGACTTGCCTATGAACCACAGGGCGAAAAAAAGGGGGAAGGGTTAGTTTCATTCGAAAGGAGAAAAGATGCAAAGGAGAACATAGGGTACTCTCCAGAGCGAGCAAGGGGGAACCGGGATGAAGGCAACGGGGGAGAAGAAACATACGCAAGTCAATATCGAAGAGAGTTGGTTTCAGACGGTGCAATAAGAAAGGGGGGGCCTCATCCGTTGGACGCCAAGAAGGGGAAAGACCTACAGAACCTCGGAGGATAGAGCCCCTGACAGGAGATAGGAAGAAAGACCTTTTTGTTTCAACAGTGGAAGGCCCCTCAAAGGATAGGAAAAAAAAACGGGAAGGGAGTCGGAGAAACCTTCGTCCGAAGGGGCCAGGAAAGCACAGGCAACTAACCGTAAATGTAAGAGGAGTCGAACACCATTGGCGACCGGAAAAAGAACTCTCAGGCGAGCCGACGGTCCACGAGCATGAGAGGGGGGTGCAAAAAGATTCTTAACACTCCACACCCGAATGGCGTCTTTGCCTAAGGCAAAAAGACTAGTCCCAACAGCGGTGAAAAAGGAGACAAAAAACCGATCTTGAAAGAATGGAAAACTCGGAACAGCAGATCACGCTGTCCAGATCAAAAGAGAAAGGGGGAAAAAGAAGGATACTTGGACGCCCGAGCGGCTGGGGAGCGGGAAAAAAGCGTGAGACCTCAAGAGAAATTCCTCAAAAAAAGGGGGGGGGAAGCACATCCGTTGGTCCTGGATGAAGAAAAAAAGAATCAAGAAAAGACTCCGGCGTCTATGAGGAAACAGGAATGGAGATGGTGAACGAAAAATGTTTGATGCTGGGGAGAGGGGTTGGTTAAAAGGGTGCGGCAAAATAAGGGCAAAAACAGGAGGGGGGTCTCAATGTTTGGGGAAACCAAGAAACGCGCCACTGCACCAGGAGAGATCAAATACAGATGAGGAGGAGTGAAGGGAATCGAGCACATAAAGATGGTTTGGAGAGAAGGGGCATAGACTTACCAAAACTGTTGGTGAGAATCCGTTAAGAAGTAGGGGTGGGAGGCCTCGACACCTCGTGCGTGAGAGGGAAGAGGTAGCACAAATACACATATAAACAATCGGGATCGAGCGCCTTTCCACACCGTAGAGAAGAAAAAAGAGTCGGGTAAAGGGTCAAAGAGAAGGGACTATCAAGTGGATGTAACCAGAAGAAAAAAAGAGAATAGAGCGGAACCACAAACCAAGAGGGAGATTCAATTTCCATGTCGAGCCGACGAAGGAAGAAAGAAACAGTAACATTGTATAAGGAAATGGGGGGGATATAGAAGCCTTTAGCCGACTAAAACAACCCCTGCCCACCCCCCCCAGAGGGAAAAGAGAGGAATGCTATCAAACTGGAAAGCTACGGGGAGGATACAAGTGGTGATGACGCCTGAAAGAAAAGGGGGGACGAAAAAAACCGGGAGCAGAACAAAAATGGCTCACGTCGGACCTACAAATTCCTACAAGAAGGAGGGGGAGAAAAAGAAAGCCACATCGGTGTCAAAAACACGAAGAAGGAAGGGGAGTGTATTATTACAAAAGAGCCGGTCATGAACAAAAGGAGAAAACCATCAGCTGCCAGGCCGTAAGAAGGCTGAAAATGGAGGTAGCCAAGCTGGTCTACTTACGCCAGGGGAGGGAAAAAGGAGGAATTCCCTACTGCATCTTCTCCGCGTCCAGGGCTAAGCGTGGAGGAACGGGTGGACCGGGGGCCAGAGAAAAGAGAGTCACTAGTGGAGGGGGAAGAAGCTAAAGAACAGAACCTGAGAGGTACGGAGGGCGACTTGCATTTAACAGAAAGGAAAAGAGGACCTTCCAGGTTGTTCGATCAGGAGGGGTAAAAGCAGGTGCGACTGAAAAAGAAGGCCCGGCAGCGAAATGCGAGGAGAAAAAGAAGGGCAGCAACATGTCCACAGGAATCCCTGGTAAAGGAGGACGGGTGATGGGTCTGCACAGAAGGGGAAGGGGGAAACTTTCAAAGTAATAGCAGGTAGAACGAGGGCGCAACGGACCAAAAGCACCAAATCTTGAGGGGATTGGTGGTTTCAGGAGCCGGTCAGCAAGGGGCGATCTACAAGAAAACGAACCGAGAGCAGAGAACAACCATCAGGGGAACAGGTTTCTGTCTGTCTGGAAGGGATAGCCTTGACAGTCAGAGAAAAATTGGAAGAAGCATGCCTAAGGCTCTCTTGTCCAGGCATCTGGGCCTGGAAAAGAGGCATGCATGTCTGCAGCCAGCCGTTGCCAATCATATTAGGGACAGGGGTAGGGGAAAAGTGCGCTAAAAAAGATCCTCCAAAAAAAAAAAAGGAAAGGAAAAAAGGAAAGAAAGTAGGGATAATGGCTACCAGAACAGAGAAAAAAAGAGGGGGGGTCAAAGATCACAGCAGCAAGGCATTGAGCGAGCTGCACGAAGAAAGGGAAAAAAAGGGGGGGACGACCTCGCAAAATGGGGAAAAAAAGAGGGGAAAGGCTAGGCAAGACATCCCACCACGGAAAGAAAGAAAAGGGGAACTTTGGGAGAGGAAAGAGGGAACCCGTACCCGTGGAGATACGAGCAGGAAGAAGGAAAATCATCGGCGTGTTGACGGGCCCGGTTCCGAAGAGCACGGAAAGGAAAAAGACGTGATCAATCATGATCCAACAGACCGCGGTAAAAAAAAAAAAAGCGCAGGCATTCCGGCGTGGACCGGCAAAAGAACGTCAATTTAAATCAGCGCTGAGACTCGAATTCGATGCCGGGAGGGGGAGAGGCGATGTCAAAAACATTGAAAGGGAGGAAGGGAGAGGACTTGCTGAAATCGAAAGAAAGAGGATATCAATTGGGGGTCTGTGAGGGGAGATGAAACACGAAATAGAGAACAGAAAGGGGGAAAATCGTAAACGCACCTGACCAAAAGCAGGACGAGGAGGAAGCAAAAAAAAAAATGGTGAAAAAGACAAAAAAAAAAAAGGAAAAGCTTGCAAAAGAGAACGCCGGAAGGCAGGCCCGGCAACTGGTATTAAGACAGAATTTTCAGCGAAAAGGGAGAGGAGGGGAGCCAAACGCCATGACCACCCGTGTGACGCTGGCGAGAAAAAGTACAAAGGGGACTGTTGTCTGTGCACCTACAAGGGGAAAAGGGGGTTCAATTAAGTCAGATTTCGCAAGGTGGTGGATGAGGGACCCATCTCTTTCAGCCCTTGAAAGAAAGAAAAAAAAAGGGGGGGTAGGAATCCAACATGCTTGCTTGGAGAGGAGATACAAACGGGACAGCGCGGCGCTATTGGGCCGAGTGACCATGAGCGATGCTCTGAAATCTGAACTATTCGGGGTTAGGGAAATCCAAAAGGGGAGGGTCCTTCTGATGCGTCAGGCTGACAACAATGGAAAGATGAAGGGTACCGTCGGGGTGTTGGACCCAGAAATGAGAAGGAGAACTCAAGACTGAAGATATCCAAAATGGGGTGAAAGGGGAAAAGGGAAATAGACCAAGAGGGGGAAGGGGGTCCGAGTTCTTGCAATAATGTCGGGATCGATGATGCGAATCCGGGACAAGGAAAAGAGAACACGAGGGTCGGCGACCACTCAAGTCACCCAGCTGATCGCAGGTGGGGGGGGGGAGAAGGCTTCCAATGATCAGACCCACATCGGAAAAAAAATGAATGCTACCAGAAGGAAAAGGGAGGAAAAGCACAGGTCGATTTGTCTATATAGGGGAAGGGAGGAGGCGGCTTTAAGGGGTCCAACTGCAGAGAAAAATGAATCTAAACCTGCCTGTTCCTCACAATACGGGGACCAATCCTCCAAAGAGCAAAAGCGCCGAAGGGGTAAAGTGGGCGGGGAATGAATGACTCGCCGGCCTTAAGGTGGTGGAAGTTTTCAAAACCACGGCGCTACCGAGGGAGGGGGAAAAAGTGATGTGGATTAAAACAGGAGTTTTCGGAAACTCTAAAGAGGCAGTCAACTCTCAGGGTAAGAAGCTCTTAAACTAAGAAGGGAAAGGGGACTTCATGCGTCAATAACTCAGGGCAAAGAAGATAGACTAGACTCTTCTAGTGCAAAACAGGATGAATGGAAGAAACTTAGAAAACTATCTAAAATGGGAAGGCTTAACCCTATTGTGGAAAAAAGAAGATCTAACCCGTCTCTCGGGATGAGCATTATTTTTGTCGAACAGGAGCAGCGGTCAAAAAAAGCGAATAAGTTCAAGGGGAAAATCCTTATCTTCCAAAAAACGTCGGCAGAGGGGGAAATAAAAACCGGTGGCGATACAAAGAGGGGCCGTTGAGGGGGGGGGGGGGTAAGCCCACGGGATGAAACCCAAATGGCGGGGGAGAAACTGATATAAGATGCCAGGGACTCTTTCGCGGGGTCAGCACGCTGGCTTCATAGGAGGGGAGGGGTAAAAGGAAATAAAGGAAGGTTGCGTGCGTGAAGAGGTAGAAAGACACAACCCAATTAAGCGAAGCGGGAAACACAGCAAGTAAGGACTTTCAACACATGACCCGTATCTGGAAACGACATAGGGGGTAACAGCGATCGTGCGAGGGAGAAGAAAAAAAAAAACCCGTCTCGGAAACCAGTTTGGCAACGGCCGTGGAGTGGACCCTGAATTCACCATACTGGGAGGCGCATGGAACTACTTTCGGTAAAGACCTGATCAAAAAAAAAAGGTCTTCTGTTACGGGACTGTCAAATGATCAAAGCGCAAGCACGGAAGAAAAGAAGGGAAACTTCCACTACCATTGACCTTAGGGGGGCGTGAGCGCGCAAGATGGGCAAAAAAGACGCACAAAGGGAAGAAATAGGGAAAAAAGTCTGAAGGAAGGATCAGAGAAAAGATTCAACGTATTACAAAAACCTGTTAATCATCGGGAGAAGCCAAGGAGGCCACTAGATAGGGGAGAAAAGAATGGTGCTTCAGTGAGCAAAACCTAGGAAAAGCCGATCAAGCGTCGAGATAAACAGAGAAACCCCGGACAGAGAGACCAGGCAAATTAAGTCAGGCCATAAGGGAGACATGCCCATTTGGGGGTAGTATGAAAAAAAAAGATTGCAGCCATCTGAGAAGGAATTCCTAGCGGGGCGGTCTCAAAAGACACGAACCGCCATGCAACAGCGGGGCCGCAGAACACCGCATACCCACAGCAGGGCAAGAGGAAGGGGTTCTCAGAAACAGCTGCCCGCAAGCTCGAAGAAAGTAGCAGACTAAAAAAGAAAAAGAAAGAGCCTCGTAAGGAGATCCAAAGTAGAAGGGAATAGACCACTAGTCCAGGTGGGAGAGGAGAAAGAGCAATTTCGACTTGATGCTGTAGTAGAACAAGCGGGTAGCGCGGTGGAGTCAAAGCCTAGATGGCTAAATCGCGTAACCCGAAAGAAACTAAGGTACCACAATCCTATCTACTTTAGCAGTGGGCTTGGGAAAAAAACGGCGGCAGGATCTCCTAGAACGAAGGTCGTGAAGAGTGGGTAAACAGCGTCACGAGGGGATGGAAGAGGCGTCTTGTCCGAATGCAATCACAAACAAAACGCGTGAAAGAGAGAGAAAAAAAAGGGGGCTACCAAAACAAAGAAAAAGCCTTAAATTGGAAATGAGTCAGGGTTGGGCCAAAACCCGGCCCCAGGAATGGGCTAAGGGGGACGAGCCTGCTTCGGTCTCGTCTGCAAAAAAAAAAAAGAAACAACAAGGACCCAGAAGAGAGAAGAGACAGGGATTATCCAAGGCTTGAAGAGGGGTGCTCTCAAGTGCGAAGCTCAAAGAGGAAGAATCTCGCATCAAAAAGAAAAAAAACGTAGAGGGAAAAAAAAGAGAAAGGGAAATGCATGAGCCTCACAGTCAGAGAGAAAAAAGAATCTATCAAAAAAGGAGGCAACCAGAGAGGACGATTTGCTGATTCTGGAGGGAAAGGGGAGGCAGATACAAGAAAGAGCTAATCGCAGGAAAATAGACTTGTGGTTTCTGGGGTCAGGAAAGAGGAGAAAGAGCTTCACTGCCAGGAATGCGAGAAGGAAGGGGATCCTCTCTGGCAAACTGCCGCAGTAATGGCGGAGGGGGTCAAAGAAGCGTTAGGCCCGAAAACCTAGAAAATAGAAATCAAAGAATAGTGAAACGTCACTGGGACTTCACGAAAATTCCTTCATTCACGGAAAAAGCGACTCATTACAAAAAAACATGAGAAAAGAGGAAAGTTGAAAATGGGCTCGATTGTCACCATTGGTGGAGGAGATTGCGGCACAAACATAAGTGTAAACAGACCAGAAAAAAGCAACAAGGGCAACAGCCGGGCTGTCATGGACTGCGAAAAAAATCCCATATGGACTTCAAAAGTCAATAGAAAAAAGGACTACGTTCGAAAACAGAAACACGCTGGGGGAATACTCTCCGCGCTGCCCAGGAGTACTAACTTGAGTTCATGGCGGCATAACGGAAAGGAGGAAAAAGGGTTAAAAACGAAACAGGCGGCTGAAAAGAAAAGCAAAGATATGGCGCAGGAAGGAGGCCGAGGACCAATTGGGAAAGGGGAAGGGGGGGGGGGGAGAAAGACCCGCTCGAAAGACCGTGGCTGCAAGTTTGGAGAGGGAACACAACAAACAAAAGGGGGGCAACCCGGGCAAAATGGCAAGGAGAGGGCAGGGCATAGGCGTGAGAGGATAATTTCTTTAACTAGGAGTCGGCGGTAAGGGTCTTACGGAGAACTCGTTCAGGGGGAGCCACGGAAGAATCAAAGGCCAGCCGGGGAGGGGAACACGTTGATGGATGACAATCGGTTGATCGAGGAAGATGATGAATCAGAGAGGGTGTGCGACGTAGGGCAAAAAAGATGGGGGTGCAAGAGTTCCGCCAACGCAAGAGGATACAACGAGCAAAGGGAATCTGTGGAGTACCCAAGGATACCAAATCACAGGTGATGCCACGTTTCGTACTAAACGGCTGCGAACATCAGCAAGGATGAATCAGGGGAAAGGGGGGAATGTACCGCCGCGTCATCAGCGCCTCCCTGTGGGCAACTTGACCATGTGTCCCCTGTCGCTATGGAAAAAAGGCGGTGGCGACGATAAGGTACCACTGGTCCGGGGGGTGGAATTAAGCCCGGCGCACGATCATGGGAAAAATATTCTGTTCCAGATAGGTGAAAGGGGGCAGACCTAATTGAGACCTGAAGGTGGAGGATAAAAGCGGTCAGCAAAGATTCGAAAAATATGGGTGGAAAAAAATAGGAAACATCAGCTCGAGGAAAAAATGAAAGTGCGGTGGAACACTCCATGAAGGAAGCCAATTGTGACACCGCTGAACTGTCAGGCAATGGTAAGAAATCAATACAGACGCCAATTTTGTGGGGGGAAAAGTTGCTTTGACAATCATGTTTATATCGCCAAAGTCAGGGGGTATCGGAAAGGCACCACATGTATGCAGAGGGGGACAGTAAACCCGAGCAGCCTGGTTGAAAAAGAAAAAGGGTATTGGATTAACCGGGAAAAAGAAGGCTCAATAAAACGAAAAAAAAGCGAGCACGACTGAAGACAGAGGGGGTGGTGAGTGCAGAACACGAAAGGAAAAAAAACGGGAGGGGGAACTGGGTCTCATGAAACGAAGCTGAACGGACAAGGAAGACTAAAATCGTGGGAAAAACAGACGATGTCTAGCGAGGAGTAGAGAGGGGGAAAGCGACAAACAACAAAAATACCTAAATGAAAAGGGAATGTAATAGGACAGATGGCCTGCGGAGAATGGGGAAGAGGAAGGGGGATTTCTCCCAGAATCCTTACTCAGAAAGGGACGCAGAGAAGGGATTTATTCTGAAACAGAGACACAGAAAAAAGAGGATTTGAAACAGGAGGGGAAATGGTAGCGTGGGATGCCCGAGTTGGAAGGGGTGGAGAAAGTGAAAAGAAGGTTCGGAGGGAAGCTGCTGAGAGAGTGGGGAATCCAAAGACGACTGAAACCTGTATGAGGAAAAAGGGTTTAAAGACGCACGAAGGTAGGAAAAGATTCATGGGGGCAGACTAAGGGGAAAGGGGGCAATGAACTTAGAAAAGCGGAAAAGATAAGGGAAAAAGGGCGAGGTCGCGGAGGCCTCAACAAAAGAAGGGGACGGGGAAGAGAGGTTCAAGATAGCAACATCAGCGTTGATCCAGCGAAGGGACAAAAGGAGCTCAATACAAGTCGTCAGGGGGACGGTCCAATCCGGTCCGGAAAAGTGGATTTACCATTACTTCAAGGAAAGTGGGAGGACCGAACAAGAAAGGCGCCACTACCCCACAGCTGGGACGAAGGCAGCTGAAGGGGACTGGAAGCATGAGAGGGGTCGGGGTCCAATATGGTCCATATAGAGAAATGGAAGGCTGAACCCCTAAGAGGAAATAGCAGCGACAAAGCACCGATCTGATTAACTGGAGAAAAGGTGTCAAAAGAACCGTTGTGCGAAAAAGGAAAATTAGTTCCTACAAGCGCGGGGGGAGAAAAAAAAATGGGGACGAAAAGGGAAGGGTATACAAAAACGCAATTGTAACCCGGGACAAAGGATAGAAACAAAACAAAAGCACTTTCGGCCAGAGGAAAGAGAGGTCTGAGGGTAGATCCAGCAAGAAGGGACGAGGAAAAAAAAGGGATTTGACCAAGGAAGAGGTAGTGAAAACGGTCCTCAAAGGAAGAATATAGCACAAGGCTGCACTACGGGAGAGGTTCAAAACGACGAGGCCCTTTTTGCAGAGAGAAGAGAAGACTCAGAGGGTGACGGGTTTATTGAAATCCGGTTGCCAAAGGAAGAAGTATCAATCGGACGAGGGTGAGGGGGGGGGAAAGGATGAAACTACAAACAAGTACGAGGAAAGGGGAACTTGTGCGTTGTCCCGATCTCAAAGAAAAGGAAAGGGAAAAGGTTGTGTCTGGGAAGACTACGTACAGAAGAGATGAAAAGAGAAAAGAAAGGGGTTCGAGTATGAACTCCGGAGAAGGGGACACCCAGGGAAAGGCACGTTATCTAAAACGGGTTCGTTGCATTGCAAAGGGGAAGACGGGGGGATAATCGATGCAACGAGAAGGAAAAGGGTAGAAAGACTTTGCAAAATTCCGACAAAAGCAATAAAGGCGCCTGAAGAGAATGGGGGGATACTCCCCTAACACCGGGAAGATCGGAAGAGGGCAAAAGAACATTCGGCTGTCCGGGAGGGGGAAAGTGTGAAGTGGACGGTAAAGCATGGAAGAAAGGCGAGATTCCGGAGAGAGGAAAAAGGGGTCCGAGCGTTGAGCTAGCAAAGGACGAAGAGAAGGGCAGTTGACGCGATGTTTGGTCTAAACGAAAGACGGGGAGAAGCAAAGATAAAAGGCTCAACACAACGGGAGCTGAGGGAAAAGAGAGAGGGTGGGGAAGAAAGGAAAGAGGTTCAGCAGAAAAGGTCGGGGGCCCGCACTACCGCAAGAGGAAAAGGAGGAGTGTATCTAGCAACGCAGACGCAAAGTGGGGAAAGAGAAATGAACAGGACATCTAGCGCCCTACTTGGCGAAAAGTAAGGGAAATCTAACCCGGACAGCACTGTTCACGCAGGGGGACGAGGGAAGGCGACTTCACGGAAGGTTCGTGGGTGGGTCGAAAAGGGACAGCAGGAAGAACATTATAGGAGGGGGAGGGGAGGGGATCCCTGACAGAAAGCCATTGACGACAAAGGAAACTCTGCCGAATGTCGACCTCAAGCCATCTAAAGGGATAAAAAAAAAAAAACTTAATCGAGTCCTGCTCAGTGGAAGGGAAGAGAAGGGAAGTGCGACGCTCTAGTGCGAAGTCAGGACGGGAAGGATTAAAAAGGGAAGACCGTCGTTGGAAAAGAGGAAGCATAAAACAACCCTCATGGAAAATGTACTGGAGGCGGGCAACTGCAAGTAAAAAAATAGAGAGCCGACAAAAAGAGGGGAGGAGATTCAAAAAATCTGATAAGATACCTGGTAGATAATCATGCAAGTAAAGAACGTCAACCGGAAAAAAACATACGAGCATGAAAAAGAAGAGGAGAAAAAAGGGAAACAACCTTCAAAAGGAGGCGAGAGCAGTAAGGGGACAGTACCAGACTCGGTCCAAAAAAAAGGGAAAATCAATAAATCTCGAACGGCTCCTGGCATTGAATACCTCCAGAGAAGTACACGTGCCGAAAACGAGAGGGGACGGCAGGGCAAAGAATTGGCGTTTGTCCGGGAATGGAGGTCACGAGGTTTAACCGTGATTCTGGAACCAGCGAGTTTCTTGGCACGCAAGAGCGATAGAACAAGAATTTTTCTTACGTTCCTCACAAGATGCGGGGAAGAAATCAATTGGCATCGTCGCGGGGGGGAGGGCGCTAAGTGGCTCTAAGGGGTCTAGGCCGTCGGTAACAGAGGAAGAGGATGGCTCACCATGACGGGTCACTGCGATAGAAAGAGGAAAAAGGAGACCTACCTCGAACTCTGGGGGTGGGGAGACCCATGCACGGCTCCATCATGAATGAAAAGGGGGTAAAGCACCCTTGCTAAGTAAGGGACTCGGAAAAAAATCGACGATTACTTTCCTTCGAGAGCAGGCAATGAATTGCCTCCGAATGAGCTATATAATACTGAAAGAGACTGAGGGAAGAAAAAAGAAGTTTCGCGCCGTCACGAATAAAGAAAGAACGTCGACAAGTTTTTGGAAGTCAAAGAAGGGAAAAAATACCTGTGACAGCTCTATCACTTACCATCGTAAGCAAATGACTAGGTAAAGTGACAGGTAGAGAGGGAGTTTCAAAAACGTACCGACGCTCCTCCTTACCACCTTCAGGGGGGGAAACCCTTCGGCAACCATACCAAACGGCGGGATAAGAAAAAGGTGAACGCGACCAGCAGACCATGGGTCCAAAAAACTAGGAAGGAGGACCATGTTCGGCATCCATACACATCAGGAGAGAAAAAAAGGATGGATTGAAGAGGAGAGGCAAAAAAAAGGGGCAGCTTGTCTTCAAAGAAAAAGAAAGACGGGTCCAACTCGGAAGAGCAGTGACTAAAAGGAGATCGCGACCAATGCGGCGGTCCAGAGGGGGAAAGGCATATCGAGCGGCATAGGAGGGAAAAGTCCTAGGAGCAGTAGAGAACGGGGCATGAGAAAAAGGACAGTCAGGCTACAGAAACCGGAGTTTGGATTTCAAACGGAAAGAGGTTCAAAGCAAAGAGAACCGTCGGAAAAAAACATCTGGACAGGGAGGGGGGGAGAGGGCTACATCCGATGGAGATTAGTACTTCAGATAACGGTTACAAACGGGGGGGGGAAAAAAGTCAGATCTGCTGTTCTGAGAAGAGTCATCGTGTCGATACGAATAGGGAACGGTGGTCCGAATCCTAACTATTCTTGGTGGGGGGCAAGAAAAAAAAGAAAAACCAAGGA
>Ga0179593_1558820_pt1 | contig 23239 bp, 24 predicted proteins | sample CZODoug2_1_08_16_FD_185931 | JGI IMG/M metagenome (GOLD analysis project Ga0179593, IMG submission 185931) | Vadose zone soil fungal communities from Angelo Coast Range Reserve, California, USA - CZODoug2_1_08_16fungal (PacBio error correction) | ecosystem: Environmental > Terrestrial > Soil >...
GGGGAAGGGAGTTACCGAACCATGCCCCTTTCAGATACGGATAGAGATTAAAAGGGTATCTCTATCTAATCATATCTGATTTTTTTCATAAAAATCATGTCTCTTCACTATTGTAAGGCCTGAAACGCGGAAAAGATCCCAGGGGGTAGATACGCCAGGCTCTTACGGCTCGAGTACGAAAACTGTAGAGAGGGACTATCGACAGAAACCGGCGTCGTAAGCGGCCGGGAAATTTGGCAACTGGTTCGGAGAAAAAATCACAGTGGGATTCGCAAGGGGAGGGGTTTTTTCTAGATGACTGGGGGGGGAACGGAGAAAAGACCGGATGGCGGAAAGCGGTGTGAAAGGCAATCAACTCAGGGTCTAGAAAAGAGAACTACAGACAACCGACGAAGGCACGCCACCCGGGAATAGAGGAAGTATGCCAAATACCCATGAGGGACGGCAGAGGGAAAACAAATCAGGTAGATGAGCGCGTGCAGGAAGACGTTAAGTGGGCGGCAAGCGAGCTTAAACGTGCGGCAACAAATCACAGTAGGCCAGGGAGACGACGGCGGATCAAGGTTCGCTTTGAGGAGCAGGAGATTAGTAACTGTGGAGAAAAGGTGTGAACTGGGCGGATTTTGACATCTTCAGTCGAGGACAAAGGAATGAAAGGAGGGATTATATATTACCATTGGGACGCAAATTATTGAAAAAGAGGGGGGACGTGGAGTGGCGCCCTGCATGTTCGAAAAATCCAGAGCTTTTTCCAGGGCTGCCGGCCCAAAAACGAGAGACACGCAGGGGGTTTGATGAATCGGCTGCTGCCCCCACGGGAATATGAAAAAAGGTCAAAGATCAAAACAACGGATAGGAAAATGATAAGCTGGCTGCTCCGAAAGAGTAGGCACCGCGATTCCAGAAGCTATTTGAAACACTCGAGGAGGGGGACCGAAGTACGCACTAGCGGAATGGACGAAAAGACATTAGCAAACCTCACCAAGGGATCTGATTGAGACCATAGAAAAACGGCGGCAAGGGGAACATCCCGTCCAGGGGAGCACAGGCAGGTAATGATCCGTTTTCCCACGAGTAGATGGGAAATACTAACCCTTGAAAACGAAGCTGACACGGGAATAATCGCTCGTCTAAGGAGCAAGTCGCCGGGGCAAGGCTGTTGCTGATTTGGAGGGTGTAAACCGGGGGGGAGGATGGAGCACTTCAATCTTATTTCATGCGATAGCAAGGCCGCCAAGGAAAGCCTCAACGAATAACCTGTTTTCCAAGGAAGAAGGGGGTAGTGTAACGATAAAGCCCCGAAAGGGGTTCGGGTCGGAGGCTCTGGCCCAAGATAAGGCGGTGATGCGCAAACGGCTTGCATTAAAAAAACAAACAGGGGTTCTGTCAGGAGACCGGCAGACCGTGGCTTGTCCTTTTGGGAACGCAACACGTCCTCGCCAAAAAAAGCCCATAGGAACTCACGGAATCACAACATATGTGAAATTTGTTGGGCATCCATGAAGCGACCCGAACGGAGATTGTCGAAAAAACCATATCGGGTCTCAAAGGGACGGGGATCTATTACGATCGCGTGGGATTTCGGCGGGGGGCCTTCTATAAAAAAAAGAAACGTCACCGGTCGTAAACCAAGTCGCGTGGTCTGAAAAAAACAGAAAATAAGAGTGTATTGGTAGATAGACGAGCATGCCGGGAATGCGAGATCTTCAAGGAAGGGGTCAAAAAAGAAAGACAGGCCGAGGGGAGCAAGGCTTGTCAGGAATCGATCAGGCATGAAAAGTCCGGTAAACCGGCTACACTAAAAAGGGGGGGGAAAACTCAGGAAATCGAAATTCAGCCCAAGAAGAAAGGGGAGACGCGGCCTGCCCTGCACCGGCGAAAGTTCGCAGGATTTAAGCAATATCTATCAGAACCAAAGAGGGGACCAGGAATAATTCCAGAACCTCACTTTGGACCCTAATAAGAAGAAAAAAGCCGAAGTTGGATTTTTGAGAAAGAAGACCGACGTGAAAAAAACGACTCGCGGGGCTAAAGGGGGAAATCAGCGAAGGAAGCGCAAATCACCGAAATGTAACCGTCCCGACGCAGGGGGCGGCTCGGGAGTCACAAACAGAACGGGGGTGTGCGGAAAGGTAGCCGGGGTATCGTAGGGGTCTTCGGGGGGGGGGATGCAAACGGACATCTGGAAGGAAGAGTCAAGGAAGGTCAGAAAAAAAATGTGGACGGGGGACCTAAAAGCGAAGAAATACTCTGAGAAAAGCGAGAGCACCTGGGGCGGGGAAACCGGAAAATGTGCAGAGTACGAAGCGGAAAACTCTCGTCGGAACGGAAAATGGGAGTACAGGGGCGTCTGGAGAGGTCCCATTGTGCCCTGGGGGGGGTTGAAACTTTCTACAAGCAAAAGGGGGGAGTGATCTGACTTCTCGCCCCCGTAAAAAGAAATCAAAAGCACATGCATGGCTCTATCGGGGGGAAAATAGTAAGGAGCCAGGGTGCGTTCTTCGGCAAGGGGAAGGAGGGTCGTCCGGGATGATATGTGACTCCACGCACGAAATGAAGAATGCTTGAATCCCGCATCGAACTCACAGGAAGAATGGGGACGAAGATAGGTTTTAAAAGTGGAACAGGAAAGAATGTCGCCAATACCGATCCGGCTGCGCAAAAAATTGGAGGAGCGGTTTCAATGAAAAAGAAAAAAACCAGCCGCGGATAACAGACCGAGGAAGTAATAAAAAGCGGTGACTCCGCCGAATAGTGAAAGGGGGTCGGCAGCAGGTTTTTCCCCTTCCTTTAGGCCGCAGAGCTCTCCGTAAAGAGCCGGTTCTTTACGCAGGGAAGGCGCGGTGTTCGGTCCGAGAACAGAAAGAAAAAAACGAGAACTCGCGATAGCGTAACTCCCCACTTGGGAGGGGGGGAAAACAGGCAGCACCGAGGCGCAATCCGAAAGTAACTCATGCATCTGGAGGTGATAGTGATGCGCACGGTGTCAAATCATTATTGCCATACTTAATAGTACGTTGGCCGTCGATAATCACCATCTCCTAGCATAGAGGTAGAACTCAAAAAAGAAAAAAGAGGAAAAGAGGGATACCTGAGATGAGAGGGGATAAGAGGTACGGTAAGGCGATCTAGGCCTTTAGCTACCGATCAAGCCCCGTGCTCTCTCTAGAGACTGTCAAGCAAGCGGAACAGTCTTTATGAAAGAGGAGGTCAGGGCGCTGCCTGCCTTACGCGGTGGGGAGGGTAAGCTAGAAGTTTTCTCTGTTATATTTCAGGCAGCTTGCTCACAAGACGGACAGAGCCGCAAGAAAAGGCTTCTGCGGCTCTAACGGGAGAGACCGTGATGTACAGGGTAAAGGAATCTCAACCAGGGCTAAACAATCCTCGGTCTTACGGCAAACTGGTGGAAATGAACGACGGTGTCTCTTAAAGTATCCGGAAGTTTGTAAGTATTGCATTCAAAAAAGAACATAAGCATCAACCGAAGGACTTCGTCTGGCACACAAATGCTTCAAAACAGGGGAAGAGCGGAAAAGAAACTGATTACCCTCCGGAGCGATACTGAAGCGGAGCAGGTTGAAGTTTGGTACGCAAGCTACCATCATGGGCAGAGGTGCAGAAAGAAACAACACTTGCGCCACCCAAAGGGCCAAATCTTCGACCCGCCGGTGATTGCAGACGGAGTGCTTCCGCCAAAGAAGAATCCGACACAACATTTCAAAAAGGGGCTTTTCTGTAACTCACCAAAAATGCGCCTCTGGAGCTGAAATCTCCAAAATCAACAAGGGGAGAAACCACTGTAATACGAGATGGGATAGCAAAAGGAAGGAGGGCGCATTGCCAGGTTGGGGGAAGAACCTGAGGGACCCTAACTCTTACCTCTGGCTGAGGGGGAGCGGACGGCAACACTTGCTTCAAAAGGGGTTTCGAAATGAAAAAGACGAAAGGCTGGGTGCAAATGCCGGACCGACAGGTATTACGGCAAAGACACGAAGGGAGCGTCGGAGGGTGTGGGGGCAGACAAAACAACAAAAAAGATCCCGCGGCTCATGTCGGGAGAAGATCGAAGCGATGAGGGGCTTAAAAGGGGCGAGGTCTTCGGCTCTCAAGCTGGGGTTTAGGGAAAAACCAAGATCGGGGTCGACAGGAGTCATGGACGGGAAGGGGGGGGGGAATTCGGGACCGGTTGCAGAATCATCAATGCATCGAAGGAATCGGCATGTCGTAACATTCCATTGTGAACCTAAAAAGGGTCGCAGGGGCGCGGCGGGATTCGTGCGCGGAAACTAATGGTCGCGAACAAAACACTCGCGGGAGCTTGGGGAGGGTACTAAAGGGTTAAAGAGGGGCACAGCCGGGCAGCTCTCGATGAGCTACGAGTGAAAGAATCGGGTAAGGGAAAGAATGAGCGAAGCCTGGGGGGATGAAAAATTGAGCATGAAAGTTCGGTCGTGAGGGCACGGCGGCGAGACAAAGAAGAAACGAATACTGGGTCTTAAGCAGGCGCCGGGGATTCTTACACGGAAAACCGGGCAAAGGAAAAAAAAGAACAAGACGGCAAGATAAAAATAGAGGGGGATCAAGACCCAGTATCAGCGCCTTATGTTCCAAGTGCGAGGATCATGAAATAAAAAACGGGGGTAAAGCGCTTGCTGAAAAAGGGGGTTAAAATTTATTAAAATTCCGTGGGGGGACGCCTGTGCGTTGTTTTTCTCGATGAAAGGGTGGAAAAGGGGAAGGAGCAATAGCCGGAACGGAAGGAGATCCGAGGACTGGCTCGAACGACAGTTGCGAGAAGAGCCTCTCAACGAAAAATTGAAGAAAGAAAGATTCTCACCGAATATAACTTTCAGGAGTCCATACCCAGCATTCGATCAGGTCAATCGAAAAGAGATCCCGAGGGGGCATGGGAGAGTGGCAGGGCAAGATTGGTGAAAAGGGGCTCGGTGCAAAACCAAGAAACGCAAAACGATTCTCGGGGATGCCCTGAAAAGGGAGGATCAGGGGGACGCCCTTCAAATGGGAATGGGGGAAAGAGGGGGATAGGAGGACAACCGAGTGAAAAGGGACTTTCTGAGCCGGTAGTGACTGGGACGCACCGAGGTTAAAAGAGGGGACGGTGTGAGGGGGGGCCGGGCGCCCAGGGGGGAAGGGCATCCCAAAATGCTCGGCCTTTCCAGGGAGGCCTGCAATTGAAAGAGCCTTCAAAGAGAAGGGGGGGGGGGGAGAATGGCAAACAAAGGAGATTCATGGGAGCTGGGAAAAAAATCTCAAAAAAAAAAACTGAAGGAAAAGAGAGAGATGGCGGTTTCCCAAGCGCCATTCAATCTTCGGGGGGGTGGGAAAGAGGCAATAAGAAAGAGAAGCGGTCAAAACAACGGGACGCCGTCAGCCCTGGAAAAGTACCTGAAAGGGGAAAAAATGATGGAAAATGGAAGCGCCCGTCGCCAAGACCTCAAAAAAGAGAATCGCGCGGCGTCCCTTGGAATAACTTCAATAAACGGGGTCAGCACAGTCAGTCGTGGTATAGAATGAAAGAAAAAATCACGCACCCGGAAAAAGGCTAGAGCCACCATCAAGAATCTCTCTGAAATTTGCCATCGATAGCGACATCCTGAGTGGCAAAAGATCTGTTGGGGAGGGGGCATAAAAAAAAGGGCAAGAGGGATAGGAGGTTATCAATGGCCGCCAAAAAGATCAAAAAAGTCACACGCTAAAGACAAGAAAAAGGGCAACAAAATGCCCCAGGCTCGAATGAGGTAGTGTGGACTACGGCCATTCTGAAGGGCGGACGTCGGAAAGCAACTACTGTCTTGGTCTCTAAAAGGTCAGGGCAGTAACGGACAAAAACGCGGAGGGGGGCTCCTTGTGACAAATCCGGGTCCTTAACAGACAAAAGATAGAAAAAAAAACAAAAAAAAGGGAGAGCGTAATAAAGGAAATTTTTTGCAGGCCAAAAAGGAATCGTTCAGACGCAGGTGTAGATTTTTGAGATAAATAGATAGAATGGGCACGGTTACGAGAAAGTCGCGATTACGGGGGTCAGCAAAACTAAACGTGAAAGCAACTCAGGTCGTAAATCTTACGCGCCCAGGGTCTGTCAAGTCGGTGCACAAGCCGGTGGGGCTGAAATACCAAGAAAGAGAGGGGGTAGAAAACCGCAGAAGAATACGCAGAGACGAAGAATTCGCATTGTGGAAAGAAAGGGACTTCGAAAATTCAGTCTGTCCTAAGGGGAGCGAAGGGGGGAACAATGTCGCCGGCTGGAGTTATTGAATCGACAAGGGAGCTCCGAAAGAAAATCGGAGAGAGCGGCCGGGCACAGGACGCAATAGGCCAAGCAAGGGAGTCAAATGGACCTTGCTACCTTGGGAAGAAGAGAGGCAGAAACATGAAACACAAACCGCAACGCAGGGAAAAAAAACTGTACCCTAAAATGGATGTCGATTTTAGGGAAAACGCCAATAAGCGCCTCGCGCGCTAAGGGGTTCCCCTAACATCAACGCGCAAACCATAGGGAAGAACATACAAGCGCGGCGGTGGGAGTTCCAAAAAAAAGAAGAAAAAAGGGCGGTGCATGGTGCCCGAGGGGGGCGGGGACATCTGCACCCACATGTGCGAGCCATCGGGGGGAATAATGGGACGGCCAAGGAGAAGCGAATCCGCTGAATCGATAAAGGGGAAGGGCCACTCGCCGGACTGCCGTCTAAATGTGGGGCCGTCTAAGTGGGACGACCGACGGGAGGAGGGGAGGGGGGCGTTCCAAAAAAAGATTGAGCTTCAGGGAAGCCAAGACTTTGCCAGAGGTTAGGTGGATCGAAAAGAACGCTGGTATTCGGCGAAAACGATGGCTAGCAGCCGGAAGAAAGTCAAACTTGCCAAGAGAAATGAAGGGATACCTCGCAGGCTGCGGGCTTGGGTAGCCAAAAGAATTCGTAATGGTAGGGGAAGCGTTAGGGAGGAAACTCCAAAAGAAAGAACGGTCTAAAAGAAGACGCATAGAAAAACTCACGTGAACTCAGTGAAAAAAAACGTGACGATTCAAAGGGGGGGAAAAAACCGCGTGGCCAGGAAGCGAAACCGAAACTGGAGCCGAGTCGCTTACTGGGAAAGCATGAGAGTCCCTCACTCTTATACTCTCCGAAAAACCCTCCGGGTAAAGGCGGGGGGGCCTGCCGCCTCCTAGGAAAAATCAAATTTTTCTCCCGTTGGCGGGAAGCCAAGGTGGCGAACGACGTCTCGTCTCGATGCGGGGAGCCGGGAAGCCGGTGGCGGGCGACGAATCGAGTAGGCGCGGGATTCATGCTTGAAAGGTAAAAAGAAACGACGGTGCGCGTAACAGAAAAGCCACGAGCACAGGCCGTTAGAACCCGGTAAAAAAAGCAAAGGGCCCGCTCCTGAGAAAATATCAGGAGGCGGGTCGGAAGGTGGACAAGACCAGGGGGAACGAATACTCAAAGCAGATCACAAGAGCAATAGTATCAACACGAGAGGGAAAAAGAGGTACCCTCGACCACGAAGCGGTAAGAATAGTCTCACCGACTGCGGCGGAAAAACGAGGAAACCGTGGCGAATAGATAGATGTTCGTAAACTGCCTAACTCACGGGGGCATTTACGTGGGGGCCCAAACTCCCGGGCGTGGAGGCCGATAGAAGGCTGCTTGTCCAAACATGATATTGGTGGCCTGGAAAAATTGGAAGGCCTGATTCCGACGCCCTTCTGCTCGTCGAGCGGGGGATCAGCACGCACTCTCCGGGGTCTCGTCCTGGGGAACTCGGTGAAGGAGGAGAAGTGGCAAATCTGAATCTCACCATCTGAAAAAAAAAAAAGGGTATTAGCACCGAGGGGTACCTCCTTTCTGTCAGGAAGTCTCGATCGAGGGCATGTCATAGTCATTAGATAAAATCAGCGCCTATCGGTCGTGAGACCTGGCCGAAGAAGGAATTGATCAGGGGAACGGAAACTTTTCCTCAATACAGCGGATTAGAAAGGAATGAAAGACGCATTTCGTTGCAGTTGGGGGGGCGATGCTGCGCCGGACCCACGCGGCAGTTGGGGCTCTAAGCGAATCCTTGGCTGGGGACCCGTTCAACAGGAAGGGGGATCCAACTTAAAGGGATGCGCAGCCATTCGTTGAAAATCAAGCACCACGAGTAAAAGCCACCTAGAAGCAATTCCGGAAGGGTGAAGAAGGGAAAAGAGGGGGGAACGAAAAATGTACGACGAGATCGTTCGGGACGAATTCCAAGCGGGGGCGACATTGGTGACTAGAAAGAGAAAGGACTCGGGGTATCGATTGGCAGTGTGAGGGGGGAATGTTGAGATTGGGATTTAGAGAAAAAGTGCTCTTCATAGAAAGTGCCGAAAATTGAAAAGAGCCGACCGGCCCCCGGCGTTGGGGGGGGAAGTCTTCTAAAGGTGGGGAATCGGCCTCACGAATCACTCGGAAAGGGAAGTTCACCGAGGATACATGAGGGAACAAAGAGGGAGCTGGAACACCTTAGCCAAGGGGAGGGCGGGGGGAAAAATCGAGAGAAATCAATGAGGGTCTAAAAGGAAATCTGGACGTCAATGGCGTGGACTTAGGAAACGGGTTACTCGGCCTCTCTATCATCGAAAAGACAGCGAGCGGGTCGGGATGGAGAAAGGAAAAATGCCGTTGGCCGCAGGCATGCACGGCGATATTCAAAGGGACAAGAAAGATACTGGAATCGCATTGGAAGGTCCAAAAAGAGCGAAGCCGGACCGAGCTCGATTCTGGGGATCGAGAATGCTATCGGCCTTCAAAGACTGCGGGAAAAATGCCCTGGCAAGAATTCAGGATGAGGTCAAAGGCGGCGCGCACCAATACATCTCGAGGTTGATTGAAAGAAACTGATGGGGTGAACTACGGGGTGACCTAAACTGTCGCGGGAGACAACTAGAAAAGGTCCAGAGAAAAGGAGGCCGCTGCCCAAGTAATCTGTGAAGTAACTGGAAGGAAGGGGGAGGAAAAGGGGGTTAGTTCAGAAATGGCTTAGCGATGAGGGAACACGTTTGGTCAGAAAGTAAAAAATAGTTGAGGAAAAAGGAAAGAATGGGGAGGGTTTGGGGGAGAACGGGCGTGCATGCAACGGACCAGCGAAAAAGACGGAGCTTCACAAAAAGGGCGAGAAGAGAGCAATCAACGCAAAGCATGAAACCCTGAAAAGCGAAATAAAAGACGAGGCATTCTCGGTAAAAAAAAACCCAGGAAAGGGGGACATCGTTAAAATCTTTTAAGGAAGCTGTCGGTTGTCGGGAAAAGGGAGGGAGGAAAGGCTCGCGGCTGCCCAAATCAGCAGTGCGAAGGGGAACACAAATCATGACGAAGGGGGGGGTACGGGCGACGAAGATGTCGCTTGATCTGATTCAATAACGGGGGGGGAAAGCGTGTGAAAAAGACCGTGAAAAAGTGGGTCCCCGGGTGCGGATTTTGAAAAGGGGACTCGAGAAAATAAAAGAGACGCAGGGTGACGGTGGGGAAGGAACGCCTCGTTGGCGATGGTCACAACATCGGGGGGGCCCAAAAGCATCCCTTTGTGCTCCAGAAAAATGGGGAGAAGGAGAAAACCGGGGGGGAGAGGAAAAAAGAGGAAAAGTTGATGAATCGCGGCTGCCCGAAAGGTATTGCAGAAGGGGCAGAGACCCAGAGTCAAAAAGACGGGGGATAGATGGGAGCGCCATGGAGACAGGAGTGGGGTGGCAGCCTCGATTGAAGAACTGCGAGGGGGGAAATCGAACGAGCGGGTTGGAGGAGCAATGACCACGGACAACTGGTAAGGGGGCACGGGAGAAAAGGAAGTGCGGAAACCCGCAAAAAGTTAGCGGGAAAAGTAGGGAAATCCAAAAATAAAAAGAGGGAAAAGAGAAAGCACGCCACAGGCAATATGGTCTCAAGGAAGGGCCAAAATCCAACACCGGCAAAACACATGGTCGAAGGGCGCTACACCTTATTCATGAAGCTCGGACAGTGACTCGGAGGGGGGGACCCACGGGGTCTGAGGGTCTTGGGGTGGAAACCGGGAGAAAATAGGCGTAGGGCAAAATCATCTGGGAAAATGGAACTTCAGGGAAAAGAACACTCAGAAGGAAGGTTGCAGAGGGCTCCAAAGCGGAATGCATGGGGGGGTGTACAATAATAAAGAAAGTTTAGTCGGGGCGGGGGATTCGGGTAGGGGTCGCTTGCAAAAAACTGGATAGTCGTCTCGGAAGGGGAGTGACGACAAAAAGTCAAAGAAGACCAGAGCAGGGGACTGGCGTGCTGGCAAAAACCAACAAAGCGCCAAAAACAAGAAAGCAAATAATCAATTTGATTTTTCTTAGAAAGGTTAAGCGCGAGAAGATTCGGGGGGTCTGCAAATCGAACCGACATTAAGATGGAGAGGAAGTAAGGCAGAAAGGGACGCGTTCGCCGAAAGTGGCCGTCAGGGACAGATCCAGTTTCTGTGTCAAAGTTGAGAGGGAGGAAAGAACATCCAGGAAGATGGTATTGGTAGCTCGGAGCAAGAAATTCTCACGAGTATCAAAAGGGAAGCACATAAACTCAAGGCCTTACGCAGTCTGTGAAGGAACGCAGGAGCCAGAGGGGAGGGAAGCCGGCTGAGCATAGTAGGGCACAAAATGCGACGAATGGGGGTCCTTAAGTCGCTGCGGGAAAGAAGAAGGGGAAACAAGCCGAAGGGAAGGGATCTTTGCGACCTCAAAGATCAGTACGGGCCCTAGAAACTGCTAGTACCCAGAAGAAAAGAACCGAAAAGACAATGACAGCCAGAAAGGGTGCTCCCCTAGTGGAGGGTTGCGAAAGCCTCCCAAGGAGAGAGCAACCCCCGATCAGGTGGTATTGAAAAAAAGAGTCCTCGCAAATCATGAACGCTGGGGAATCCTCCCCGACCGAGAGGTCGTGAGGCCGATGCAACACACAGCAAAGGACCTGTGCGGTGGCCATGGTCGGAAGTTAGAAGAGACATCGGACGGAAAAAAAACTTGAACATCAGGGAGAAAAAAAAGACAAATGGACACAAAGTGCTTGAAAAAAGATCAGACCCACAAAAATCCATGAGGCTAAGGCGCAAAGGATTCAAACACCGGAAAATCTAAGGCGTTTTACTCAAACGCTCGCGTATGCAGAGTGAGTTACCCCGGGGGCTTGGATTGGAGGAGAAAAAAGCCCGAATGGGGATCTGAGATATTGAAAAAGGCAAGTCGGGTGTAGGGATCTTCTTAAAAAAACGACAGGATACCAGACTTGGTCCCGAAGCGGGGTGGACTTGGGAATGAAATAGAAAGGGGTCTTCTTCGGCCCACCGGCAATGAATGGGTGGAGTCGCCCTCCACGGAAAAGAAATGGGAGGAGACGGGGAGAAGAGAGGCAAGAAACACTGAGGAAATCAGTGACTTACTCCCGATCAAGGGGAAAAGTGGACGAATCGTACGGCCATGTGCAGACTCCACGAGGGCTGCGAATTCGAGACGGTCTTCAAGAAACCAAGAAAAAGTCACGCTCCGCAAGATCGAAAAAAGTTAACAGGAGGGTGGCCCCAAGAAGACGACGAGGATTGGTCAGAAAAAAGGGGCGGGAAAGGACAGTCCACGCTAAATCACAAGGGGAGTGGAAAAGCCGGAGGAGAAGCCGTGGGTGGGAAGAGGGGGGAGGGGGCAGGGAGGATGCCATCTGAAATTAAAAAGAGGACTAGCGACGCGTCTCCTCCAATAGGGAAGGAATAACCGCTGAAAATCCATAACGACGGCCGCGGGGGAATGGGTTGGAAGAAGTAAAACCACGGGTTCTAATCATTTGGGGGGGAGAAGAACAAGGGATTCAAATCTATCCAAAAAAACGCCAGGAAATGGATAGACGAACCTCCGAAAAACGGGAGGGGAAAAGATATTAATCGATGATCAATGCGCTGTTTAGTTACAGGCTGGGATAGAAATGCTCTTAACTCACTTAATATCGAAGTCGAGGGACAAAGGCAGAGGAAAAAACATTTCTTTACGGATTTCCGTCTCCTGTCTCAGTGCGAGGGGTGCTTGCGTAGTTTGGCTATCTGATAGTTGGAGATTAAGGGGCATAGGAGAACCTCCCTATCACCAGGCTTCGCTAGGGCCCGACGGCGCTAAAATACCGGAGGGGGGCACAGAGGGAAGCGCAACGTTCAAAAAATACTAGAGGGCGGGGCGGAGTACTGGCTCGCGTCGAGGTACCGGGAGGCAGGGAAGGAAAAGTCTCGAGAGGTCCAGCATCCAAGATCGGACGTGGACCGACTTTCGCACATTTAAAAGGGGGATCAAGGGGAAGGAGTAGTCTTCAAAGAGATCGCATTTCGGAGTGGTTGTTGCAGAGGATGCTGAGCCGACTACCAAGGCCAGGGGAGCCAGAACGCATCCTGTCCTTAGCGGGAGAAAGGGGGGGAAAGCGGCGCGCCAGCATGCTGGCAGATATGGGCTGGGCAAAAAGCTTGGCAAGACGGAAACAAATAGTTCAGGAGGACTAAAAGCAATGGGAAGGGTCCGAAGCACTGGTCTAATATCGGCCACTCGAAAAAACGGCGGGGGTTGGAAAGTCCAAGGGACTAAATTGGGGGGGAAGCGAGAAGACAGGAAGAGGGACAAAATCTTTTATCGATTGCAGCGGGGAAGAAGGGTGGGGCTTGGGAGTGACAGAAATATTCTTTCATCGTAAAGGTTCATAAGACGAGACGTCAAAAATCACCTCGGCGACATGCCACCAAGGGGAGGGCGGGGGGGAAGGGCTCACACCATCGGAGGGATCTCCAGCGGGCTATCAGGTCTGGGGAAAAGGAGGGAACACCTTAGAAACAGCGACGTTCGCGGGGTAAAGAAACTTTGAAAATCAAAGGGGGCAAGAAATTCTGGAGGTCAATCGGGGGATGGGTCAGGAAGGGACATCGAGCGACTCACAGCGGGGTATCGGAGCTTTGCCGTGGGCAAAGAAAAGGGGAAAAAAAGCACAGGGGGGGGACCGCTAAAGGAGGAAGGAAGGGGACTAGGGAATCAACGACACTTGCGATAATCATGGATCGGGAAAATCGAGGCCTGAACGGCTAAAAAACCGGCACCTACTCTCGAGAAGAATAAGGGAATAAAGTAAGACGCAAGCGCGAAGCGAGATGGGGAAAGCGAAACCAGTGGGAAATCGCGGTGAGAGTGTGAGGGAAGGAGCTAAAAGTGAGTTCCAGATATACCACGGCTGCCTTGGAAGACTACGGGACATGGACGAAAGAAGAAACGAGACTTCCAGAAGAAAGGCTCTAGGAGGCCAGTCGCGAAATTAAGGGGGGAAATGGTGGTTCGGAAAAAGGAAACAAAATCTGCCTTACAGTCAAAAAGGGGGGGGAAACGTTTTTGGGGATGAAATAAAAATTTCACATAGGGGAGGCAAGCCCATTGGGGGGATGGGGGGGGGGGGGGCGAAAAATGCCCGTTGGCGGGAAAGGTCTTCAAAAAAGGACAAGGGGGCGGAGAATCGGTCAGTAAAAAAGGCAGAACAACCAGTCAATGCTCCAAAGTTCACGGAAAAAATCGAATGGATACAGTCCAAACGACCATTCATGCGAGCCGGGGATCCTCTCAAATTCTGATTGTCTGTTGCATGGCGGGAGGGAGGCGAAACTCTTCGAAGTAGCGGGGCCAAAAACCTCAAGAAAGAAGAGTAGACGTAATCGATGTCGTCATTTTAAAGCGCCGGGGGAGAAGGGTTAGAAATGAGAAAGTTTGCGTGTATGTTGGGCCTCGCGGGTCCGGGCTTTCTGGACCGGGGGAAAGGCCTTGGGGTTCCTCGGGGGGGGGGCGAAGGGGGACACCGCCATAGAGAACTGGTGTTCGTCAGAAACTCAAGGGGAAGGAGAAGACGCGGCGTCAGCCTGGGAAAGGAAAATGACTCGCGGTACAAATCGCAGTTGATGAATCGCGGGAGGGCCGACCACTACAGAATTGCGCGGCAGGAAGAAGACCAAAACGGAATGAGAGTAAAGGTAAAAAGACCAGATCACGGAGGGGGGGGCAACCGCGATTCAAACAAATCGGCAGAGGTTCGCAAACGGGGTACGTTGGCGGTCAGAAACAAAAGGAAGGGTGACGACGGTGGCGAACAGTAAAGTAACCAGCACAACTTTCGGAAGGTGATGGGCGGGCATAGAAACGCGTCCACATTTTAAAATAACCGTCAATACAGAGGCATCACCTTCCAGATGAAAGTCTCAGAGAGGGGGAAAAAAGCAGAAAACCGGCACACAGGGTTCGAAGGCAGAAAGGGTTATCAATCGGAGGGCGATAAAAGCGCATCGATCGGAGGTATGGAGGGGCGTGTGGGGGATGTGTGGTGTGGCACCCACGGAAAGACGTAGGCAGAAGGGCAAAAGTCCTGTCCGGGGCACATCGGAAGAAACTAAGGCAACGATGCCCATCCGTTGAGGGGGAGTGGGAAAGAGAATCAAGGGATAACGTATGTTCCGAGCCTTGACTCGTATTTGGTCGGCTAAAAAAAAAAGTACCTGGGGGGGGAAGAGCAAAATGAGCAACCGTGAAGGAACTCCGATTGGCAAATGCGTGGAGCACGACCAAAAACTGGTGTCATAGCCAAAACAAACCAAAAGGGGTTTTTTACTCATGCCAAAGCGGCAGGGGGGGCTAAGACCAAAAGACTTGCGACAGTAACGGGGGGAAAAGAGTAAGAAAAAGGCCGTGCGAGGCCTTGCGGGCCTGAGGGTCGGAAAAGAACCAGTTTCGGTCAGGGAAGGGAAAAAATGCGCGTCTGGGGAAGAAATGAAAGTATGGGGTAATTGTAGCAAACCGCCGGTTCCTCACGAAAAATCTTCATGAAGGCGGGACTCCAGCCGGAAAAATGGGGACAGAATCGATTCGGGCAATTCTATGGGGGAACAGCATAGGGAGGACCGCCAAGGGAAGTATAAAAACACTTCAGGAAATCGAAGGAGACCGCGGGTCGTTGTAGAACATGCCGCATGCCGAGGGGAATTTTCTAAGGGGACGGGGCCAACTCTCTTCCTAAAGGGGGGACCGAAAGAAGGACTCCATTCCCCTGGGAAAAAAAAGCAATGGGGAAATCCATCATTCCGAACTCACCAGGGGGGGAGGATAGGGGAAAGAGAAAAGCGCGGAAAGAATCTGAGATTTCAGAAGCGAAAACGCGCCCAAGACCTACAGTAACCTCTTGGATCCCTAAACAGGGAGTGCTTCGTGACCGATGTCCAAAAAAAGAAAACTTTGGGGGAGTTAAGGGGGGGAGGTGTCTCGGCGTCGTACTTACTGAATCGGCACCGCCCATCCTGGGGAGGATTCAAAATTTAAATAGAAAGAATGGACGCCAGGGATGCCGGGGGGGGGGGGGGGAAAAAAAGAAATAAAATCATAAAGAGGGACCTGCTGCGCACCGATTCGTCAAAACGCAAAAAAGGGGGAGTGAGTCGACAACAAAGAAAAGATAGAGGGATGGGTCGGTTTCGTGACGTATTCTTGTAAGAACCGAATTTGACGGTCTGGAGAGGGATTAAAAAAAAAAGGAAAACGGGTCGTCTTCTGGGAACGTCAGAAAAACGAATAACATGGAGGAGGGGAAAAAAGTCAAAAGAACCGCTAGAGACAAATGTGATTCCTCAAGACCAAATAATGGGGAACAATGTTGGGGTCTTAAAGCAGTAATGGTGGGATGGGTAGGGGGCCGAAGGATTCGAAACAAAACTGGAAACACGAAATGCGATCCTTGTGTAAGTACTCGGACGTCAATCAAAAGGGGACGTAGGTTTTCATTTGTCAAAGAAAGTGAAAGCCGACCGCGCTCGGGGCTTACTTGAAGGGTTGGAGGGGGAACCTTCCGCGCCGGGGTAACGCGCCGGGACGCGGTAAGACAACCGGCGGGGGAAGGAAGCCCTACCGCGGAGTGTTCTACAAAAAAATTGTGGTGCCAAAAATGGAAGTCGAAGGGAGGAAAAAAGGCGGGGGGGGTCCGCAGCCGGGGAAGATGAAGACACTAGTGATATAACCAGATGAGTACTCCAGAGATAAATCGCGATGAGCGGTAACTCAAAAGGGGTCGCGCAGCAGCGCTGAAATAAACGGGAGAATCCAAAACCCTGCATCGGGGGCCTCGCTGCAGTTACGAACAGAAAGGTCCAGGGTTTCGATCTTTGGGGACATCCAAAAATAAAAAGAGGACTTTCCGCGTCCGCTGAAACCAGCGGACGAGAGAGAGAAAAACCAACGGGAGGAGGAGAAAGAGAGAGGAATACCTCAGGGAATGTTGCGAGACTTAAGAACGCCGGTATGGCCAGGGCTGAAACCTGATCGAACCCGTCAAGAGGGGGGAGTCTGTATTAGAACTAGAGCAGGGCGGGAAGTTATTTATCTCGAGGGAAATGGAGAGAGGGCTCAGGGGGGAGGAAGGCAATCTCTAAGTTCTAGGACGGGAGTTGCATCTCGAGAGCCCCACCGCTCTAAACAAAGCAAAAAAGCTTCTCGCCAGCGAATCGAGGGTAGTCCCACAGCTTAAGTAAAAAAAAGCAACAAAAGTAAAAGGGGAACCGCATGGTTAGCCGCGAGGTCTGAAGCTTCTGCAGGATCCGCGGTTGGAAAGGGGAAAGCGCAGCAGCCGCCTAAACGGAGCGGGGGGCAAAAACGAAGATTCGGTTCCAAAGGAAAAAAAAGGAAGAAAAGGGAAGAAGTGTGATTCGTCCTGGCAAGGGAATCGTAGGGGTTCAAAAAGAAGACCTGAAAGCCATACATTTACGAACGAAACGGGGGATCCCTTAATGCTGGAGATAAAGCCAACACCCTCATGGGGGGGGGGGGAAAAACGGGGTCGTGCTCCAGGCTTTGGAACGTAAGCACAAAAAGAGGAAAAAAACTGGCTTGGGAGAGTGACTAAAAACGTTTCGGGAACTGGTCCGAAGAACTGGAGCTCTTGAACTGTACGAGAGGGAGGGTCGGAGCCAAGTAATACGAGACATGTCTCAGGTTGACAATATGAAAAAGGGGGAACTTTTCTCGCTTGCCGAGAAAAAGGAGAGGATAAAAAAAAAATAAAGGGGGAGACCATTTCTTTCTAAAAAATGTGCTCAGGTCGAGGTGGAAAAGATAAAGCGGATCACCCTCGTCTAAAAAAAAAACCGGGGAAGCTGGGGGGGGGGGGGGACATCGGTCACGAAACTACCGCGTCGGAAGGGGTATGTATGCCTAAGAGAATCTCCAGGCATATGAAATACCCTAGCGTCGCGTTCAGAGGTTTAGAAAAAAAAAAGAGGGGGGGGACAATTCGGGGGGGCCGAATCGATGTGTGGGCGATTTGGGAAACGGTTCCATAAAAGATAGGCATGGTCCATCGGAGAAAGGAGCTAAATTCCCGGTCTGGGAGGTTGCCGCTGGGAGCTTAAAGCGCAGGAACAAACTAAAAGTCGCTATCGCTGGGGAGCATGAACCGGAAATAAAAAGCCAGCTTCACCTAAGAAAAAAATTCTGAGACAGAAGAGGGAAGGGGGAGGAAGTGCCTTCGCGATGGGGGCCTTGAGGATTTGAAGAAATTCCCAACTGGAAAGGGAATCTGGGGAGTGCTCGGCGTAGACAGTAGGGAGGTCAAAGGAAAATAAAAGGCGCCTTGTCTGCGACTACTGGGGTAAAGGGGGGAAATGCTGAGGGAGAACCCTGAGAAAATAACAGTTCTCCACGAAGCTAAAGTAAGGAGAAACTTAATCGAAAGTGAAGGATGGGGGGGGATTTACAATAAATCATTCGGGAGCGGACTCGAGAAGGGTTGGGGAGAAAAGTCAGGGAAGGCCTTGAGCGAAGCGTTTGTGGTGGGAGGCTATTCTCTGTTGCAGGGCAGACGAAGTGACAAAGGGCGAAATCTGGGTACTGCAGAAGCAGGGAAGCGAGGGACTCACTCATACAATATAAAGAGCAACCACGGGAAAGTCTAAGGTTCATGGCTAGGAAAAGAACCAGGGCAGACGCCGGGATGTTGCACAGAAGGGTGGGGCATTAGGGGAAAGGGTGGGGGGGGGGAGATTAGGCTGTCTTCCCCTGGGTAAAGAGAGTCCAGGGTAAAGGGGAACACTACAGAACGCAGAAGGGAATTATAAAGGGGGAGGTCGTGACCTTTTGGGCACAATGGGAAGTAAAGTAGGATAGTTAGCTCAAGGAAGGAAAAAGCGCAGGGGGGGGGAGGGGAAAAGATGAATCCGCGAGAAAAAACTAAGGAGGGAAGACAGGCCTGGGTAAAAGGACCCTCAGAGGGGGCTAGGGAAACAGACGAAAAAAGTGGCGGGGCTAACTGGCTGTTCACCAAAGGGGAAATAAGGAAGGCTAAAGGGGAAAACGAAACTGCCTGCGCCCAAGGGAAGCTGGGAAAATCGAATATTTGGAGAGCGGGGGGAGGCGAAGGAGATTGCGCGCTTGGGGAAAGGGGGAAGAAACATCTCTCAACGGAAAGGGCGGGAATTCCCAGAGCCCTTCAATCAGAGAATTCGGAGAACAAGGGGGTGGGAAAAGATACGGGTCAACTTGTTGCAAGTGCCGCCAGGTAAAAGTCACTGGAAATTGGGGGTGCATAAAAGTCATTCACCTGGGCCCCCTCAAAAAGGGATCGATGTCAACAGAGGGGCGTATTTGACAATAACCGAGTACCTTCTAAGAAAAAAAACCATTTCAGGAAAAGCAGCGAATTCCAGATTTGCCCAAAAAGAAAAATTCAAAAGAGTGCGAAGAAGGTATCGAAAGAGCTCGCGACAGTGCAGCTAGAAAAGGAAGCAGGGGGGGAAAGTCGGGAAGGATTGAAAAAAACCTGCGTTAGGGGATGGGGGGGGGACCGAGGGATCTCTTAGCCGAGTAAAGAAAGGGTCCGAAGCCTTAGAAAAAACAGAACCAAAAAATTCAGACCTTAACAGGGATGCTCCGCCGGCTCGAATGCAGGGGGTAGTTGGGGGACCCAAAGGGAAAAGCGTGTCGTGCCGTGCGGGAGTCGGGGCGGGAGCGGGAGTTCTTGGAAAGTCTCTGCAGGAAGCGGCCAAAGGGAGGTTGAAGGACAATTCTCGGAACCTCCAAAGGGACGGAACGAAGCCGTGAGATGACAGAAATAAGACCGCCATGGAGCTCAAGGAAGCAAATATGGAAAATTTTGCATGAAACCCAACGAAAAAAAAGGGCGCACCCCCGACGGGGGGGGGGGTTCTGAAAGAGAACGAAAATTGACAGTAAGTCGCGATTAACGGGTCATCAGCCGGGGGCGTGAGTAGGGCGGTCTCGGGATCAGGTCACCAAAAAAAAACATGGGGTTCAAAAGGGGTAGGGGGGGCATAAAAAGGCCCGTTTAGAAATCAAAAATAAGTATTGGGGGGTCGAAAAGAAAATATAAGGGGGGACGACAAAAAAAGAGTAGCGGGCAATGGGGAGAGCCAAAAAGCAGCAGCGCAAGGAAATAAAAACTCGGGCACATGAGGGGGTCGATAAAGTCAGGTGCACAGAAGGAGAGAACGTAGTGCAACTTCAGGGCGTACAAGAGAGAAAAGGATAGGGGTCCGTAAAAAAAAAAGACGAAGCATGCCGAAGAGTCCAAGGAAGGGGGCTCAATGTACGGGCCGAAAAGCGGGAAGAAAATAGAAGAGGTCTCTAGAACCCGGAAGTCCAAAAAAAAAGTTTGCCCGTCCACATTAGGCGATAAAAAGGAGGGAGAAACGATGGGGTTTAAATCTAGAAAAGACGATCGTGCCTTAAAGATGGGTAGGGGCCTCAGCTCCGCGAAGCGGCCCTCATAAAATGGAAAGCTGGAAAAAAAAGGGGGAGGTCGTGAAGGCCTCGGGGCCAACAAAACATGATCAAAAAAAAAGGGAACGCAGGTGAATCAGGCGTCATCTGGGGGCGGTGAACAAAAAACACCACCAAAGGCCCTTGGTCGAGCGCACGAGGGTGGTAGAAAAAAAAGTACCAAAAGTGCTTGAGCTACAACAGCTAAAAGCCGAGAAAAAAAAGGTAAAGATTCCCGGGGGGAAAAAAAAGCTCACCAGGGGGAAAAAGATGTCGCCCGTTGGCTTGGAAAGGACCCGAACGAGAAAAGCAAGGTGCAGGAAACACACGAGCTTGGATAAACAAGGGGAGGTCTGGAGAAACACCCAAGGGGAAACCTAGGGAAGCGTAAGTTTCGCACTCAAGTGAAATCAAGGTCGTGATTGCCTTGGAGAAAGCAGGAAACAAGAGGAATGCGTGGCACTAGAAGCGTGCACTAACCCGGTATCCAAGAAAATAGAGGGGGGGAAAACAGGTTTGCTAGGGGGGGGCGTGGAAAAAAACAGGGGGTTCTGAGAAGGAAAAATCATCAGGGGCCGTCACAACCGGCCCTAAAGAGATAAGTCTTAAAGGAAACTCAGGGGCAAAGGTTGAGTGACGCCGAAAGGTTTCAATGGGGGGGAAAAACAACCCGCAGGCCTTCGCCGACGAGAGGGCTGCCGAACTCGGGAGGGGTGTCTGAATACCCCCGAGACCTCGGAAGAGTAGAAACCTTCAAATCCAAACGCTTACCGGGGACGAGAGAATATGAGGGGGAAAGTGTTGTCAGACATGGGTTGCAAGAAAAAAAATCGCGAAATAGAAGGGCTGGGAGCCGGAATAAAGGCTTTGGCGTTCTACTATATCATTTGCGAAGAGAATCTTCCCCTGGGGAAAAATCGGACCTCGCGTCCTGATTGGAATAAAAAAAAAAATTGCCAACGCAAGTGATAAAAAAGAACCGCCTGCAATCCAGTAAAGAACTTGCATCTGGGGGAGCGCTTGAAAACAATCCAATGTTCTATCGGGGAATCCAGTAGACTCAGGAAAGTCGATTCACCAGCGCCTAGAAACTTATGGGGGAGAGAACTCAAAAATTGAAATGGGGGGAGAGTATAAAATTCTCGAAAAGGAATCTCGAAGGAGCCAGCTTTCACCGGCCGGGGATACGAAAAGGGGGACCCGTGAAGAAAAAATTTCGAAAAAAAAAGGAGAAGGGGCCGGAATTTTCATCCGAAGAAAAAAAAAGAAAAGGCGGAAAAGGGGGGGCGGGTCGCGTCGCAGGAGCAGGAGGGAGGGGGGAAGGGAAGATGGCATAAGACCTCTGAAAGAGCCAGACAACCAGGAGGAAATCCAGTAGCGGAAAAAAACGAAAAGACGAAGGAAAAGGCTGAAGTCGCAAAAGTCGAAAAACCTCGTCGTCTGAGGATGCCGCGTTGGGCGTGGAAAACAAAAAAGGGCCAGGCGGCAGGAAAGCGGGAAACAGTTCAGGACACAGGGAAAGTCCAAGTCTGAGAAGGCACCGCGAACCGAGGGGCCCACAGGGGAAAACTAGAAGGGAAAGAAAAGGTCCCAAGTGGTTGAGGAAGAAAAGTTCAAGAGAAAAAGGGGAGGGGAAGGGGGGGGGAAAGCAGCGATGCTGACGCCTAGACCAGCGTTAAGAAAAGTGAGACGAGAAAGACCTGGCTAATTAATGAGTATGCAGGAAAAGGGGAGGGAAAGTTCTTTGCCTCAGTATGGGAGATCAAAAGGGGGGAGAAGACTCATCAGAAAACCCGAGTGCACTAGAGAAATTCCTACCACCCTACGTGTCATTACCGTCCTCCACCTCAAATCTGGGAAAGGAAAAATGCGACTAGATCGTTCGTGTTCTGAACACGAAAAAAAAGGAGGGGTGGAAAGGACCGTATGCTCCGACCGGGTCTTAAGAAGAGCTGTCGCGTTGATCATCAAGAAAGTTGGCGTCAAAAAACCATGAAAAGTAAGGGATCTGCCACAAAGGGGCAGGGGGCGTGCAGAGGAGGGGAAAAAAGACCTAGGGAACTCGAAAAAGGGAAACACCGCACTTCGGGCGGGGTGTGGGAGCAGGAACCTCAAAACCCCCGCTTCAGGGTCGGGGAAGGGAGCTCCAGCGTAGACGGTCGAAGAGGAGAGGAACCTAGCGTCGCGAGGAAGAAATTGAAGGGGAAAAGAAAAGCGCATCAATCGTGGGAGAGCCATGGGGAAAATGACTGGCGTGCCCATTTGACGGGGATGGAAAAGAGGGACCGCGAGCCAAAATCGATGGAACGGAAAGGAAAAATGGAAAGAAAGAAAAAAGAGAATCTTTGCTAACTTCGAATTGCAGAGGAAGAAAAAGGATATAACGCACTTTTAGATATCTGAAGGGGTCGTACAGGTGACACGACGGGGGAAGATCAAATTCTGGGACGAATGTAGAAGTGACAGAATCGAGCCGTAAAAAATCCTTAGACAGGCCTGGAAAAAAAAACTAAAAAAGAAAAAAGCAGCAGCAATAGGTGACGGGTGCGAGGAAACGGGAAACTAAGTAACGGAGTGCCAGACCGAACAGCGCCCTGGGGAGGGCTTAAAAAAAATTACCAAAAAAAGAAAACTCAACGAGATCAGTAAAAGAACGGCGCTGCCAGTACTGCGACGGAATGGAAGTGGCTAAAGTCAAAAAAAAATCGAACTGCTTCACGGGAAACGGGCAAATGCAAAAGGGTTGGGGCACAAAAAGGGAGGCCTTGAAGCGAAATGGCGTTTGTTTTTTTTCTACAGATTTAACCTTTGGGGGAAAAAAACGGCTCAAAGGAGGGCGTGCTAGAATCGTTTGGTACGAATCAAAGATAAAAAGAAAAAGAAAAGGAAAGCTACGACGCAAAGAAGGGGAAAACTAACAAAAAAAGGATCTTTTGGGCAGGGAAATCACACACCAATGCAGGAAAAAAGAACGGGGAGCTTTGAAAAGGTGGGAAGCTGCTCTGTGCGGGGCCTCTGGGGGACTTGGCATGGCTCGAAAAAAAAAAAAGAACGAAAAAGGGAAGGACGCGTTGCAAAAAAGAAAATAAAAAAAAAGGTTAAGGAGAGGAGAGGGGGGGGAGGACTTTGATCGATTAAATTGATCAAGAGATGATAAGGCTTAAAGGGGAGAGGGGCAAAAACATTTCGGTTTTGGCCGGAGAGCTCGAGAACCGAAGTAAGAAAGGGACCGCCGTATTGACGGTTATGTCAAAGGACGACCTCTTTGGCGAAGGGAGGGACAAGGGGGAAAAAGTGGGGGGCAAATTGGCCTGTGAGCCAAGGGGGGCAAACCGGAGGGAGGGGGTAAGGAGAAGACCCCGTTGACCGCTCGTGACCGTCAAATCTGAATATTGGTGAATCTAAAACACCGAAAGAAAAAAAGGGGCGCTTGGAAAAGCAGCC
>Ga0179593_1583985_pt1 | contig 23239 bp, 32 predicted proteins | sample CZODoug2_1_08_16_FD_185931 | JGI IMG/M metagenome (GOLD analysis project Ga0179593, IMG submission 185931) | Vadose zone soil fungal communities from Angelo Coast Range Reserve, California, USA - CZODoug2_1_08_16fungal (PacBio error correction) | ecosystem: Environmental > Terrestrial > Soil >...
CTGAAGGAGAGCCAGAGCCAGAAGAGGGAAACGTGCGATGGGTGTCATGGGGAAGCACGAACTGAACTTTGGTCTGAAAAGCCTCATCATCGAGGAAAAAGTTGCTGTGGGAAGGGGGGCTCGCCGGAACCTATGGCCCGGTCTTCATTCGGAATGTGGAAGGGTTTGGTGGGGGGCGTCATCGGTCTTACATTCCTTTACGAATAAAGGAGCACCGAGATGACGCGCTTTCATTAAAAGCTCCGCCACTCCGCGTGTGCGGGAGGAAAGAAGATTTGTGCTCAGCACTACGACTTCTAAAGGGCCGTCGTGCCGGGGAATCCGAAGGGGGGATGTATTCCGGAGAGAGGAAAGTGGTCAAAAGGGAGAAGAAGAACCGCATTGAACCGGTGAGTACTAGAGTTGCGCAGCGCAAGACGAAAGGATGGTGGAAAAATGTGGGCAATCGCAAATTCAATGGCTAGGTCAATGGGGGGAGGGGTCCTCTGGAAATCTCGCACGGGGATCAAAGAGAACAGGGAAGAGTACGCTTAGCACCGTGAAAAAAAACGAACAGCTAAAGGTTTATTTACGACGCTCCTCCAAAGGGAGGGGGGGGGCGGGGGTGAATAGCAGTCAAGAAAAAAGAATTCGATTATGCAGGGTAGAAGCAAAACCACACTGAATGGACCAAAGGGAAAACGCTAAACACTATGAAACTTTTTTTAGATGGGAAAAAGACCGATGATTGGTACGTTCTAAATGTGTCGGAGGGGGTTGGCGCTGGACACTTTTTCTGTAGTCGAAGATGGGAAGAACAAAAGGGGTGCGAAGGAGTTGGAAGGCGGGAGGGAGAGGGAAGGGAGGGTTTGTAGGCGAAATGGCAACCCGCCTCTAAGTGGAGGAAGGGAAAAAAAAAATTTTGTACCCTTACACCCCTGGGGGGACTCGGATTGCAACGATTGGGTGGAGGGGAAAAACCAACCCAAGGGGAAAGAGGAAAAAGGGGCGCAAAAAAAAAGAAGAAGGGGGGTAAACGGGGAGCAGGAGACAAAAGCTTTTTAAGAGCGGGACAGTGGGAAAAAAAAGTCTGATTTTGAAAGAATTGACAGAGACAAGTAAAAAAGAGGAGACCGAGAAGAAAGGAACACATAAGCGAAGTTAAGATTAAAGAAGATAGGGAGGGAAAAGAGAAGAAAAAGGAGAGAGAAAGTTTATAAGGTTTTAGGAAACTCTTCGGTTTATTCCTTAAGTGGCCGCCGGGCGCAGGGCAGAATAAGTGCAAATGCAAAGTGGAGGAATGAAAAGAAAGGTAAAAAGCAGCAGGAAAAAAAAACGAGGCCAGGAAAGCGTTGGCCGGAAAGATCAAATTTGGAGAAAGGGGGAATCTGACCACTCAACCCAAAATAGGGCCAGGAAAAAAAAAGGATTAAAACAAGACGACGTTTAGATGGAGGAACAACCACCTTCCAAAGGCGATAAAGGGGCGGGAGAAAAAACACACAGAAGAAAAGAAACTGCTAAAAAGCGTGGGAGAAAAACAAGGAGGCTGAGCCCTCGGGTAAAAGGGGGCATAAGGCCAAAAACAACAGCTTTGTTACTAAAAGGGGAATCGGGGGAAAAGGAAAGAGCAGTAAAAGCGAGAGGAAAAAGAGGGTGTAGGGGCTTGCAAATATGGGGGGTTGCTCTTGTTTTTCCGAGGTTGAAAACCGGGACAAGGAGGAGTCTGTAGGAAAAGACAACAAAAGAAATGGGGCTCGTAAAAAGCTTAGTGGTGAAAGCACGCAGGGGAGTGGGGACCCGAATGGCGCGGGAAAAGAGGACTTATTACAATTTTTGGAGGGAACGCCGGGCAAAGGGAGGGACAGAAGGGTCACAGGGAAGGTGCGGGGGGGGGGAAAAAGTACGAAAGGGGCGTATCCCGGGGCGTGGAAAAAGGGAGAAAAAAGGCCAGAATCAAACTTAGGAGGCAAGAAGAGGAACGAAATGGGACGAAGCATAGGAGGAAAGCAAGAAGGGGTCCTTATGGGTCTCTCGCGTTAGAGCCACAAGAGGAATGAAAGAAGAAGCAAAGATTAAAGATCGGGGGAGAATGAAAGGAGAAGATGAGGGAGCCTGTAACTATTGCAAATGTAAAGTGAAAAAAATCAAAGATCACTATGAAAGGCTTGCAGAAGGGAGGATGTAAAGAGATAAAACTCAGGAGGACAAGCAAGCAATTTCTTCTATGAGAGGAAAATAAAAAACGGCTAGATAGCTCTAGTGAGTAACGGAAAAAACAGACCAGGAAACAAAGACAAAGAAGTTCCACGGAATCCGATGGCGACAGAATGGTAAAGAAAAAAAAGAACTATAGAAAGGTATATTTCAAGCTCTCAGATCTCGCCGAAAAAAGAAAAATAAACCTGGGGGAAGAAAGGGAAGGGGGAAAAGCGGAGAAGGGAACGGGAAACAGGCATCTGGGCGAACCAACGGTAAAGTGCGCTAGAAAACAGGATGAAGAATGGGGAATAAGGGAGTCACTCTGGGGGGAGGGGAAGGAAAAAAGAGAACGAACCCAACCAGAAAGGAACACCAAGGAGACACGCGGAGTAGCAAAACTGGACAGACGTGAGAGAAAACCGGAAAAACTGTCGGTTGAGTGTCTCCAGAAACGGGAAAGAGAACGAAACAGGGAACAAAACAGTAAGAGAGTTTGGAGAGTGGCCTGATGGGGAGAAAAAACTTCCTCCAAAAAAACAAGTCGGTTGCAAAGTGAGGGGAAAAAATTATAGGATCGGGGGGCTAAGGGGAGGCCAGACTTAGGCTGATCAATGCTAGGAATCCAGTAGAACTTCAGGGGGAGAAGACCGGGGGAAATAAGGGGGGGGGGAATCCGAAGAGATAGGAGGGAACAGTACAGGAATTGGGCCTGATTTGTTGTGAGTTGGGCAAGAAGAGTGGACTGAGGAACAAAGTTGAAAAAAAGGACTCGAGAATGGAAAAAACCGGCGGAAATACTAAAAAAAGTAATTATTGTGCGATAAAGCTCGAAAAAAAACAAGGAGACCAAAGGGGACATAGATAGAATCAACGGGGGGGGAAAACCAGGAGATCTATCCTTTGAACACTGGAGGAACTTGAAGGGGAAGGCAAAAAATAGTAACATCAAATGGGAAAAAAACAGAACAACCAAAGAGAATCCGTAATGGAGAAAATCAGGGGGGAAAGGGAGCAAAATAGTATATAAGGGAGAAGGAAACCATAAAAAAAAGGCCACAAAAAGGGTACACTCTCCGTTTCATAAAGAGGAAGGGATCCTCGAAATTGGTACCAGAAATAATAAAAGAGATAGGGAAGAAGGAAAACAAAAAAACGAAAAACTTAAAGGGATAAATCTCGGAAATCTGTTAGATTAAATAAAACTTCACTTGCAGAAAACTAAAGAAGTGGAAAAAAAGCGAGGGGGAAAGAAAAGCTAAGAGTCGTGGGGGGGGATACAAGAGGGGTTCAAAAAAAGTGGTTCGAAGGGGAAATTCCTCAGCAAAGAGTTTAAGGCCGGGAGGGAAAAATTCTAGGGGGAAGAATCACGCAAGAACCTAACGAAAAAAAAAGGAAAAATCGTCTCAAAACGGCGGAGCAAACGATTATGGATTACCGGGCGGAAAAGTCAAAGGGAAAGATAACTGCGAAGCGAATGGAGTTATTAAGCAAGAAGGATAATGATTTTGAAAGGAAAAAAGGGGCTTTCCAAACAAGAGAGGGGAAAATGGAAACGTGCGGTGGGAGTTTTCATGGGTTGGCGGGGGACTCAGAGACAGCGAGAAGGAAAGACAAAAAATAGGGGACGACAGGGAAAGGGGGGTGATCTCAAGGACCTCTACTTCATCAAAGGGATTTTGAAGAAGTCTCAGAAGAAAAATGGGGGGGCCTTGTGAAAAGGGAAAGACGAAAAAAAAGGGAAGAAATTGAGTTAATCAAAGTTAGATTCTAGCGGAGGGGGGGTCTCTCAGCCGGCGAATTATAGGTCGTTGGTCAAAGGGGGATTCCGGAAAAAGGTCAGGATCAAGAACAAGACACGGAAAGCTTCAAATGAATGTTATAAAAGGGCTCCCCTCTATATCGATACCCTAGTGTAAGGAAAAAGAGAAAAGAAAAAGTTGAAGGAGAAACCGGCCGTCCTCTTGAGACAGATCTTAATAACCAACATGCGTAATCAGGGAAACCTCACACAAAGAGGCAAACAAAGTGGGGGGGGGGGAAGTGTAAAACACACTTCCAGAAAACCAATTCTTTGGGGTCCGTGTTCGAGGAACAAAAATTCCTTGCTATGACCGGGGGAAAGAAGACCAGAAAAACCAAAGGATCCCTCCGATAGAATCAGGATCTGGGATAAAAGGAGAAAAGTGAGTTAATGGAATTCCCTAGAAGAGGCCTCAAGGGAATACGGGGGGGAAGGGGTTCCTTCTCAAGCGTTCCTATTTAAAGAAAAAATCAAGAACCCTCGTTTGTTAGGCCGAAGAGGGGTAAGCGGGCTTGCGGAGTTGGTGTGCAAGAAATTTATACGCAAGGAGAAATGGGGTGTCTTGGAAGTAGGGAGTAAAAATAGGTGGGGAAACTGAAAGAAACATGTGTTTTGATGAAGAAAGTGGGGAATGGGGGGGTGGAATGAACATAGTTTTGACAAAATGGGATTCCGAGACTGACAGGGGGGACAAAATTATGCCGTGGGTAAAAAGGAGTCTTGGGGAAAACCCGCTTTCGGTGGGGAAAAGGGGTCTAGTGAGGAGGCACACACTCGAAAATAGGCTCGAAAACGACGAATGGGAGGAACACGCTTTAGGGCGGGAAAGGTTAATCCGGGAAATAAAAAACTAACAATACGAAGAGCTTCATAAAAAAAAAAAAAAAAGGTAGGAAAATTAGAAAAGATCGCCGAGAGAAAAAAAGGGGGGGGTTAAGGGGGTGGAATCTAATAGGGGAGGCTAAGAGAAAAAAAGGCAAAATTCCCTGGAAAAAGGGAAAATAGGCAGGCGTGTGAATTCTGCCATAAGAAAAAGGAAAAGGAACGGAGGAAAAAACGGCAGAAAAAGTTTGAAACCAGGAAAATCCAGGCAAACTTTGGCGAAAGGGTCAAAAAGAGACTCAACCAAACGTTGCAAGGAGAGACAACCAGAAAAAAAGGGGGGGAAAAAAAAACTCTTGAAGGAAAAAAAGGGACCAAAAAAAACTTCTTGCATAAAAGGCAAAAAATCCCTCATCCCACCGACTGGGAAAAAAAGGAAACAAACATGGATTGAGAGGACAGGAAAAAAAGTGGAAAGATTCAACAAAAAAAACATGTGAAAGGTTCTGTAAGCCTTAAATCTGAGAGAAAAGGGGAGATATAGAAAGGAGGTGAAAATTCCAGGGGGAGATTCTAAATAAAGGAACTGTCAAAATTTGGGAAAGTGATCACCAAACCACAAGAATTGTGAAGCAGGAGGGGACATCAAAAAAGGGGTTCGTTGTTGGGGGGGGAAGTGAGTCAGTAAGGGCTCGGTGTGTGTGAGAGGGGAAAAGAAAAGCAAAAGAGACTGCCAACAGAAAACAGGGTGACGAAAGATTCCACTAGGGCGGTCTACAAGGGAGGAGAACCGAGTCAAGCGGAAGACTTCGGCAAGGTCTGACCATCGAAGACGGATTACGAAACTTCTGAGGGAAGAAAAGGGGAGAAAAATAAAGGGGAGAACACAGCAAAACTCCCTCCTCCGAGAAAAAAAATGATTCGCACTGAAAAAGCGAACGTCGAAGTGGAAATGACGGGAGACGAGGCCGAAAGGGAAATAGAAAAAAGGGCTTAGGAAAGGAGAGTGCCTAGGTAGAACAAAAAAAAGCACTTTCGCGAGAAAATGAGCTGAACTAAACGAGGGAGAGAAAAGGAGAAACAAATCCTTAAAAGAGGCACTTGAAATAAAAATGAGGTGGTCCGATCCGGAAAATGAAATCCATGCATGTCAAAGAAATCAGAGCTTTTCATAACACGAGAGAGAGAGACGGGGGAGCGGAAAAGCTTAAGTACAGGGGGGAAATTGGAAAACAAATCTATACCGACGTTGAAAGGTTTCATAAAAGCCCCCACTGGACGGCTGCTCTAGAAAGGAGAAAATGGAAAGGTCAAATCCGAGTCAAGAAGACAAAAGACGAACACCAAGAAAAGTCTCACCAACAGCTCCAAGTATAAAAAGGGCGGAACGAGAAAAGACTGGCGGGCTTTTTGGGGGTCCTCAATAAGCGAGTGATACGAAACGAAAGAAGCTTTGGAAAGGAGTAAAAAAATTGGAAACGGGTAGACCTCTTTGGGGAATTCTTTAAAGGGGAACTAGTCTTTTTCAGAATTGTGGTAATCAACAAGTCGGAGGCTAGAAAAGAAGAGGGAGACGGAGGAAAAAAGCTTGGCAAGGACTCTGAGGGAGGGTGCGACTCCAAAAAAAGTATGTGGCCCTGAAAAGGAGCTAAGGCGAAAATGTAAGTTGGGGGGGAGTGAAGGGGGGGCCAAAGGGGTTTAAGTAATTGCCTAAGTAAAAGAAGGGTAAAGATAGGGGGAAACCGCGTCACAGACTATAAATTTTGATAGGAGAGGAAGACAAAAACAGGAGGATTCGAATGGTGGGAAACCAAGATCTGGGTCTTTTCGATGTTTTTTGACCCGGATATAATCCTTTGTACAACGCCCGTTGGGGAGAAAAAAAACCTCTAGCAAAGGGAAAAAGCAAAACAATTGAACAATCGAGAATCCTGCAGATCGAGATGAAGGGAAACAACAGAGGCAAGCGTTCGTCGCAACAAGATCAAATCCTTGGCTTCAAGGGGTGGAAAAGAAAAAAAAAAGAAGAAGAGGGGGACAAAAGAGGGACTTAAACATGGACATGGAGATGCCCAGAGGTAAGGGGGCCCTGACAACGAGTCCAAGTCCACGCAAATCTTTTCGTAGAGAGCAAGAAGCTGGTACGAAACCGCCAACTGTAGTCTAAGGTAAAAAGCCTCGAGAAGCTGGCGCAAGTTGGGTGAAAAGAGTTTGAATGAGGGGGTTCGCTTGAAATTAAAAGGACAAAGTAGTGAAGGGACTTAAGGATAGGAAAAAAGAGCAGAAAATTTTGCCAAAGCAAAAGAAATCCTGAAGACCACGTAATGGGAGTGATCCAGCCAATTACCTTGGACAAGTCCCACGATGAAACGGTAAGGAATGAGAGGGAAGAAGTGTAAAAATAGCAGGCCCACGGCACTCTTATATTGTGACCAGTTCGGACTTTGCCAAAAATTGGAAGGCCGGGGGGGTTCGGGGGTCTAGGAGGGGGACAACTACGGGCCATCTACCGTGGAGGCGTTCCCGTAAAAACGCGACATTGCGTGGAGGGTGATCAAAAATAGACCTGCTGAGAATAACGCTTGGAACAGTCAGCGTGAAAAAAAACATTTCCTGGAGGGGCTCCTGCGCCCTAACGTCACTGGGCCATAAAAATGGTAAAAAAAATTGGGGGCGAGGCGGGATTTGTACAACGGAGTTGGGTGGTAGGGAATTATAAGGGGAACTCACGTTGGGCAGAAAAAGGGGGGGGGGGGAGAAAGGGCGTGACGAAATTTGACCGGAGGAGAATCTGTCGGATGCCGATTCTCTTTAAAAAAAATCGTAAGCGCAAAGAGGGTAATAAAAAAAAGTTCGCTTACGGTAAGGGGGAAAAAATCAAAAATAAAGAGCAATAGAACAGGATCGTAAATAGATCAACGTAGAACAAAAAGCATAGGGTGCCAAAGAAGGATCAATCGACATAGCTTGGTGTGAGTGTGGAAAGTCGCTCAAACAGGGGAGAAAAAAAAGGGGAAAAGTAGGAAGAGCAAAAGGGGGGACTTTGTCAAGAGGGAAGCTGGGCGGACCCTAGAAGTTGCTGAGGACTTCCACGAAAAAAAAAAGAGGGTACGTCCTCACTGTAACGGAAAGAAGCCGAAGAGAACCAGAGAGCCTCCTCCATTGTTGGGAAAGGCAGGGACTTGTGCAAGCAGTCGAGGGAGGATGGTGGGAGCTAAAAAACGCACGAAAGCGGTGTCGATTATTGCGAAAAAGTTTTGTGGATAAAAAAAAAAGCCCACGGTGCGCTAATGGCAGGGGGGGGTGTTGGGGGAAGATCCGGGAAAAAGTTTGAGACTGACGGTAAAAGATTTGAACGTGCCGGTGTACAATGCTGCGTGGGGCGAACCCTTTTTGCAAAAATCAAAAAAAGATGAGAACGTGGTTGACTAGGCCCAAAGGGCTAGCGCCAAGCGAGGAGAATTGAGGCCTGACCGAAAAAAAGGAAAAAAAAGAAAGGAGCAAAAGACGGGGAAGTATGCATCTAACAAAAAAAAAAACGAGGGGAAAAGAGACGATAGCTTGCAGGGTAAGTTTTTTCGAGGGACCTACGGAGGAGCGTGGACAAAAGTCAGAGAAAAAAAGTGCGAAAAAGGATATACAAAAATCGGGGGACAGCAGGCAAAAGGGGAGTCCCCAAAAAAGAAAGTTCATCTGGGACACGAACGTCAGTCATCGAATTGGAAGCCGAAAAAAAAAAAAAATAGGGGCCATAAAAGGGGGGGGGAAGGGACAGGGGAAAAAAGAAGGAGGGGGGGGGAGGTCAACCCAAGGAAAAAAGTCGTACGATCACAAAAAACCCCGCAAAAAAACGAAAAACTAAGATCACACGAATGACCTCAAAAAGGAGGACGGGCTGGAAAAGTAGCCATGGGGAAGAGAAACCAAAGGGAGAAGTAATTGGGGAAAAAACTCGAAATTAAGGCACTCAGAGGTCGAAGATATTAAGCTGGAAAAGCCAGGTGTGGGGAAAAAGGTCAGAAGGTTCAAAAAAGGGAAAGAAAGGGGAGGACGGATGTAAATCAAACCCTAAGGGGAAAATCGGAGTCAGTCCTTGTTGAAACTCAAAAATGGGGGATTTTGGGACCAGGGAGGCTTGAATAGAAAAACTGGTGGTGTGGAATCCGCCTCCGAGATGCACAAAGGCAGGACTGCTCAAGGCAAAAGGTGCGGAAACAGGATGGCCCTAGGGGCAGAAAACGAAAAATAGATAGCAAAGTCCAGTCCCGAACGAAGAACTGGAAGCGCAAGTTGCGGAAATCGAAAAAAAAGCCGGGGAGGAGTGACCTTCCCAAAAGGAAGAGAAACTGTGGAAAAAAAAGGGCGAGCACAGGCGGGAATCGGAATCCCTAGCAACAAGGGAGTGTTCGAAGAAAAAAGAGAATAGGACGGGATCAAAAGGAATGCGGAATTTAAAAGGAAAGAAAGGAAATATGTTTCCCAAAGGAAAAATTGGGACCGTGGTAGGAAAGCATCCACCCAAGCAATGTAGTGATATGACTCAAAAAAGTTCGGAAGAAAGGACACCAACCAAAAAAAGAAAATGGACCGGTATTCCGATCTGGCGCATAAGAAAAGCTCCCGGAAACTTTAAGGATAATTTGGGGACCGGGTAGGCATAATAAAAAAAAGCGATTCACAGGGGAAGAGAAATCAGACGGGTAAGCGAAAAAAAAGCGTGGCTCCGAAATGAAACTTTTCATCTGAAAAAAACCAGGTCTGCAATGGGAGCGAGCACCCTTGGGGGGGGAAAGAAAAAAAATGAAAAAGGGATCAAAAGCAAAAACCAACAGGCGCACCAACCATGAAAAAGAGCGAGGGCGTACGAAAAAAGAACGAGGGGGGTACGATGGGGGGGCAAGAGGGATTAAGGAAAAACTGCCAAGTTTCAAGTGGTGAGAGTGCGAAGGGGGACCCATTCGGGGGGAATCTTCCAAAAAAAGTCTTGGCAGAAGTGGTCGAGAGTGTTTGGTGGGGAAGAGGCCTAGTTGCGAGACAGGAAGGAATGGCGAAGGGGGAGGGGAAGGTGGGTCCGGGTAGACTATCTTGCAGACGGATGTTTGCAGACCGGCCAGAGAGAGGTAAGGAGCGGACGATTGGTTCCCTGGGGGTTTGGTGAGGGGGAATTGGCAGGGACAAATAGGAGGGGTTTAAGGGAGGAACAGGGAAGGGCAATGAGAGATAGCCCACAGATATAAAAAGAGTTTAAGGAAAAGATTTGCGATCTCCCCCCCAAGGAGGTCAAAAAAAGAAGCGAAATTGGTGAATAGCACCCATAAAGTGCAGGGGGGTCCAGGAAAAGAAGAAAACTTTAAAAGTCGCCCGGGCGGTAATAAAACCCAGTAGGAGCCCTCCGCAACAAAAAAAAAGCAAAAGAAAAAAAAATAAACCTCTGTAGCAAACATCCCGGGGGAAATAAAAAGCTTGAAATCTCACGAAATCAGGAAAGCGGGGACATGGAAAAAAAGGAGAAGAAAGGAGAAAGGATCCGGACCAACACTCTCGACAATGACTAACTTAGTGACATGGAGAACCCAAGGGGCCTCAAAGGAGAAGATCCGGCATCTCAGGGGTGAGTTAGATCCAGTCTCGGGATAACCTCAAGGGAAAAATCGTCGGGAAACTCTGTCTGGGGTAAAGGGTGGCTCGAGAAATGATTCGAGATTTAAAAAAAAAAAAAAAACATCCGGTGGGGAAGGAGGAGAAGTTTCAACAACATCGCAGGACCTTCAAAGAAAAATATAAAGTTAAAAACCACTCCGGAAGCAAACATTGTTATACGGAAGACAATAGTAAGGAAAAAAAGTTTCCTTGGAAGAAAAGAGATCCTACAGGCACGAGGATGAAAAAAATAACAAGGATGCGGGGGGTCCAGTGAGCTGACCCGGATCGCCATAAAAAGCCGGGGGATGCCTGAGTGGAAACACTAAAAAGGTAAGGGGGGATTTGCCACTCATCGAAGGAACCTTGCTTGGGAGAATCGTAGGCAACTCAAGACAAAATTGGAAAGCGCCACTGTATGGAAGGCTACCTAAAGTTCACGGAACGTCAACGGTGTAGGGTGGCCAACTAACAAGATGTTGATAGAGGAACTAGGGTGAGGCGTACAGGTAAATCAAAAGAGCGGAACCGAAAAAAAAAAAGTCGCAAGATCTCGTCATCCAAGCGGGTGATCGGGCGGCCGTATTTGAGAAAAGCCGGGGAAAAGGATAAGGGGGGAAAAGTCCTAAGGTGTCGTTCCGTGATGCGAGTAAAAACAGCAAATGAAAGCCACAGTCGGAGGGAAGAAAAAAAAAAGAGGGGAGTCGAAAAAGGGGATCCTTGTAACAAGTCCCTGTTACAAAGTCGACACGGCAGGAAAACTCTTGGCATCTAAAATGAAAAAAACATGAAAAAAAAAAAGGGGATGACGATTTCCTCGTATGACAAAACGAAAAAAAGGGAATGGGGGTGGAGCACCAAGATGCCTCCGTCTGAAGGGGGGACTTGTAAGGCGCTCCCAAGAGGGGGGCGAGAAAAGGGGAGAATTCAAAAACCAAAGGAAAAAACCGGAACATGGACCAAACTGGAAGTAAGTGATTCCCGATTCAGTACTCGCACACAGCTTGGGGCAAAAGGTCCTAGGGTCACCGGGGCAAAAAAGGGTAAAACCTCAAAGGGTGTGCGGAAGGAGTTGAGCAAGTCCAAGGGCTGAGGGAGGGGGTGGAAGGCTACTCCTCAAAGGTTGTCTTGTGGAGGCGCCGGGGGGGGTAAAAAAAAAAGTTTTTGGCGAAAAGGGGGGGTTGAGAACAGAGACCCATTTCGCAGATGATTAACAAAAGAAAAATTGAACTACTAGTTGTGGGTACGCACGGGTAGACGGAAAAAAAAGAGGGGCCCAGGACTCCACTGACGCATAGAGGAAAGGGGGGATCTCACGGGGATTAGAAGGGCTTAAAAAAAAAAAATCTTCGAAGAGAAACAAAAACTGAAGGAAAAAAGGAGAGAATTAGAACGGACTTAAGTATTTGTTAATTTTAGATAGCCTTGATTGAAAACAAAAGGGAGCTAGACCACCTTTTCTCAAAAAAAAGGGTAAGCGTGTTGGGAAAGTTGAAAGGAACCAACAAAAAATATCCCCAAAAAGGGGGAAACTCGGGGAAAGGAAACAGCAACTTTGGGCGAAATGGGTAAAATATCAAAAACACAAATCGCATTAAGATTCAGGGGAGGGGAAAAGCCACAAAGTGGCTTCGCAAGACAAGGATCTTCAGAGAAAAAAAAAACAATCTCATCCGACTGAAGAAAAACGGCGCAAACAAATGGGAGTAAGGACGGAAAAGAACAAAAAGGAGAAAGAGCAAAGGCCAGCTGTGAAACATGGCAGAAAGGAATTCCATTAAAAAGACAACAAGCGGCAGGAAAGGTTTTGCAAGGGGGGGTGGGACAGAAGCAGAAATTCCCGAAGAACGTACGGTGGGAGCTACAATCAAAAAACACAAAGGAGAAAAAAAGGACAATGATTATCACAGCAGCAAAGGGGGGTTCCAGACTTTAATCGTCCCGGAAGAAAGGTGAGACAATGGCCCAGAGAAGAAGGGGACGACCAAAACAGGGTGCGAGGGTGATCTCCTAGGGGCGAAAGGAAAAGAGAGAGAAAGTCAGCGAAGCAGAGAAGAGGAGGGCGCAAGATCACCTCCAAGGGGACCAAAAAGGAACCTTCCAAAACGAAAATATAGGAAATCGTAAGGAAAGAAAAAATCCGGCAGCGCCCTAAGATGCAACGAGGAGTAAAAAGTGAAGGAGGGCTCAGGTGATTAGACAGGAATTTAAGGATATGAATAAGAGTAATTGGGGTGAAACTTTCAGAAAAGTGAAAAAAACAGGGGCTACAAAGAACCCGTCAAGCAATGAGAGTAGCGGAACAGCCACGTTCTAGGGGCGTCAAAATGTCCATGAAACAAAGACACTCGCCACTATTCCGAGAGAGGAAAACTCAAAGGTGGGAAAAAAGGGATAGGAAAGGGGGGGAAGAAATCGAAGAGAGTCTCGGCCGTGAAAAAAACTTTTTGACTTCGAAATCTCCAAATCAAAAAATTTGTCTGGAAGGGGGGAAAAGAGATGGTCATCTGAAACAAGGCTGCAGAAGCACAAATGGGAAAAGTATTAAAAAAAAAAGGCGTGTCTAATAAAAGGAATGAAACGCAAGAGCCACGAGGAAAAAAACCATAAAGACAGAGTTGTCGTGACTGACGAGAGAAAAAACTTCCTCAAGGGTTGGCGAAAAAAAGATGGGGGGCTCAGGACAGCTCTTAAAGCGGATGCAAGAACAAAAAAAAATTTTGCCAGATAGGTGAGAAAAGGACTGGAGGAAAAGATGGGGGTGAAAAAAGGGATCGAGGCGAGGAGAATCGTTCTTGTCCATATTCTCAAAAAGGGCATGGCAGCAAGAGCTGAGTAGGCGCACCGAGAAAAAAATGTGGTGTGCGAAGGAAACCGCGAGGGGAAAAGAAGTCCTGTGTTTGTTGATTTGTAGGGAGGCAGACTAAACCGATTAAAAATCTCAAAAAGGGAGAAAGTTGGAGGAATGGCATATCCGGAAGCGGAAAGGGAAACGACTTAATTGTGAAGAGGAACAACCGCCAAAAAGCGGAACCTAGGAGATTAAAAAGGGGCCCAAGAGAGGAAGCAACCTGTTGTCGGGGAGAAAAGGACCAGGGAAGGGGGCCGGACTACGAAATGCAAAAAAGTCGATAAAGTCCAGGAAAAGCCCAAACTCCAGAAACATCGAAGAAGATCGAAAGGTTGACGAGCAGGGCTAGAAAGCAGGCAGTGCTTCCCATGCAAACGCCTGTAGAAATGAAAATCGAAACCTCGATTGGGACCAAAGAGAGACAAAAAAACGACTTAGAAAAGAAAAGGAAAACGGCACAAAGGAAATAGGACCCTAAAAGGCACAGCAGTCATCATAAAAAGAAAAATGGAAATTACAGAATCTTGGAAGGAAAAAACCGCCGAAAGGGGGGACTCTCGTCAGTAAAGCAAAAATAGCAAAGTTGGGTGTAAGGGAAATCTGGTTGGGCAAAGAGGCATTCGTTAAGGAGGAGGGTTACCCTGAAAAAAGGGGGAAAAAGGGTCAAGGAACCGTCCGCTTCCAAACAAGGCTGAGCAAAAAAAAACGATTGGAAGCAGGGAAAGTAAAAAAAGTCCATCATCGTCGAAGTGTGAGCATGTAACGAAGAGAGAGGCAAAAATAAGCAATTCTGGGGAAAAGTTCAGGAATTAAAGAAGCTGAGTAGAAGGGGGAGGGTTCCTTTTGGCGTGGGACTCACTCACCAAAGAAAGGGGATGGAAAGAAAAGACGAGGGGAGGGGACGGGAGGTCTCAAAACAAATACGACAAAAGACAGTCAGTCTCGATGAAAAAAGGGAAATAGCGATCGTCTCAGGGAAGAGTTAAGAAAAAAAGAGGAACTTTCAGGAGAAAAGGAAGCGGGGAAGGCGGGAGGATGGAAAGCCAGTAAATTTGGAAGAAGCCCTGCACGGCAGATCGGAAAAGATATCAAGTTGGCAGAAGAAAGGGGAAATTCGTAATCCGGCAAGTGGCATCAAATTGCCAGGTGAAAAAGTAAAAAAAACGGAAACCTGGGGAGACTCTTTGAAAAGAGAGAGGGGAAAAACAGGAGGGAAAAAAATTGCAAAAAAAGTCCCCCTGTTACAGGAGGCCAAAGTAAGTCCTTGAACATCTTGAGGAGAAAAACACAAAAAGTGAGATAAAAAAAATAGGAAAAAGAGCTTGGGGGGAAAAAATACGAAGACCTACATCGGGGGGGCGTGGGGATCAGTCCGCTGAAAAAAGAAAAATTAAATAAGGAAAAGACAACAAAGGTACTCTTTCAAAAACCGACTAGGAAAGCAAAAGTCTCTATAAAGTTCACGAACCAGGAGGGAAATCGACAAACCCCTACGTTTGGAAAGCACACTTTTGCTAAGGGTCAGCAAAATCCTCCCTGAGGGATAGTAAAAAGGAGAGATGAAGGGAGGGGGGGGGGGAGGCTACTTTGAAAAAAAGAATTGGGGAGTGGTTCTTAGGAAGAACCGCAAAAGAATAAAAGGGAAAAAACGAAAGGTCTCGAGGGGTGTGTGGGAAAAGATACTCAGAATTTAGGATGAAGGCAAAAAAGATGTGACTCAAAGCTGGGTTGTGAAGAAGAGGGGCTTTTTCCCAGGAGGGGGAAATGAAATTCCACACAAAATTCGCAGTGACGAGGAAATGTGTCTAGACCAAAGGAAAAAAAAAAAAAGAGTAAGAAATTCAAGGGAAAGAAGAAGTAGACGCAAAAAACAAAAAGAAAAAATAAGGAAGGAATTCAAGCTCAACAACATAATGAAAAGCCTATGAATATAGAAGACGAAGAAAATGGGAAGGGATAAAGGCTGGTGGAAAAGAGTGCGAGAAAACAAAGTCGAATAAAAAAAAGATGCTGGCCATAAAATAAGGTTAAAAAATTCAACGACACAGAAAAAAAGGTGAAGGGGGTCAAGGGGGGGAACGGTCAGTAAAGGGGTCCGAAATAGAAAAAGAACACCGAAAATTATAATCCAACCAGGGGAAGGGGATCCACAAACTCGTTGGCACATAAATTCTGATGGAGTACCTACAAAAAAACACCGAACACCACAAAAGGCGAAAGTGGAAAGCCGGAAAAAAAAACAAGGGGGAGAAACCCTGGTAGAAAAATTTTAGCAAAAGCCAGAGTGAAAAAGTGGATTGTAATTCAATTAAGATACTTAAAAGGTCGCTATAGCCGTGGTTTGCAAAAGGGGGGGGGGTCTCTTAGCGGATACACTCGTAGCACGATGTAAACAACAAAGAATGTTGCGCGTAGAATTCTTACAATCAAAAATTTGAGGGGGTTCCTATTCGGTGAGTAAAAAGAGTAAAGCAAATGGGATTGATACGCCGAAAAAGGACTGCCTCAAGTCGACCTAAAAGGGGACTTTGCGATTAAGAGGGTGCGACGAGAGCAGATGCAAAAAGGAAAAGCCAAAGGCCGAAGGGGGAAAGTAAGGGGCACACGACAATCGCCTAACTTAATCCACCTTCCGTGAGACGAACGAAAAGAAAGCGATCAGAAAAAAAATCTTAACTCGCCTCCTCCGATTAAGGAGAGTGGATGAAAAAGAAGCACTCAATGTGTTAACGATTTCAAATGGAGAAGAAAAAGAGGCAAAATGAAGGGAGTCGAGATAAGGAGAACGGACCATACAAGAATGAGCAAGCCCTTCTACGAATAGTCGGTTGCGGCCCAAAACAGAACACGCAATAAAAAAAAAACTTCGACGAGCAAAGCAAGGTAATGGAGTGGGATGTAATCGAACATGAGGAATCAATCGCCGTGAAAAAACAGAGTAAGCATTTGGCCCACAAGGGATCGAATTGAGGACATGGGATCAAGCGCCCCCAAGTCTCGGGGGGCGGAGAACACTTTAGGGAAAAAAGGGAGAGAAAAGGGAATAGTCATGGAGAACCCGCAAACAAAACACCAGCCCAACCAAAATGAAAAGAGCGCGGCTTACTGACGAGAGAAAAAAGCCTTCGGCAGAAAGACGACAAAAACGAAAAGAATGGTAGCGGAGGGAAGGGGAAATTGAGCCCGAGAGTTCAAGGGGCCTCAATTTAAAAAAAGGGTCAGGAATTAGATCTTGGAGACGAGGGCTCTTCGAGCGGGGGTCCGAAAAGGAGGAAAAAAAGACAAAATGCAAGGAAGTGGATTGAGTACTACCCCGTCTGAATAGGGAAGTTTTGAACAAAGGAGCTCAAGCTAGTGACTTTGACTGTGCCGTGGGGTTTTGTGTTTTTGACAGGCAAAAAAAGAAGGTTTTCTGAAGAAGGCAAACTTTCAGGGGAAGGAACTGCGAAGAACATACGTCGGTTTTTACCTATGAACATAAACACCACGGAGGAAGGCGGATACTTGTCATAGTCACTAAGTATCTGAAGTGAGAAAATTCTAAAAAAAGGCCCCTTGGGAAAGGGAGGAGAAGGTACGGAGATCCAAAAAACCTCCGAAATCACAACCAAGACTCCCATAAGTAATCAAAAACTCAAAGTCGAAAAAGTTAAAAAGAGCAAACTAAGGGTGAAAACAAAGCCTTGGGTAGCACAAGAATCAAGGATCAGGCAAGCGCCTGAGAAGAAAAAACGCAAATCCAGTGGAAAACCAAAAGAGAAAAAACTGAGACACTCCTTAAAGAATTCAAAAAAACAAATGAATATATCAAACTCGTGAAAGAGATAGGGAGAAGATGAAGGATCGAAAGAAGTAGAAAGAAACGTCGGACTCTGCTGAAGGGGTGAACCGTGATTGGTGTTTAGACCAAGGGGAAGTGAAGGGTGGGAAAAAACTTAGACTAATTGGGAAAGAATGATAAAGTGCGAAAAAACGGGCCCAAGAAAATCGTCCTCAAAAGAAGGGGGGGGGAGGGTAGTACTAGACAAAAATTTCCGAGAAACGGAAAAAGATCATAAAGGAAGATTTAAAAGGGGGGAAAGATAGAAGGGGGAAAGGCGAACACGTCAACCCGATCGAAGGGAATTGCGGATTGGGGGTTATAGGGTACGAACTAGAAGAACTAGGGGGGCGGTTCACCTAATCATCGACGCAATTTAAGCGGGTGATAAAAAGAAGAGGGGGGGAATAAACTTAAGAAGGAAGTGGGGGGGATATGAATCCGGCGCGGAGGAAGAGCCTTGAAAAGAAATGACCGAAAAAGACAGACTTCGTCAGAGGAGCGAAAACAAAAAACACTCGCTCGAGAAGGAGGCGAGAAGAATTGTGCGCTCAGGAACGCTCAAAGAAGGGGGCAGGGCAGGGACCGAAGCGGGCGATGCGATTTTCAGAAAGGTTAGAAGTCTGGAAAAAGGTATGGTTCTGCTAGGGCTCCTAAAAGACAAAAAGAAGGGGGACTTCAAAAAAAGTGAAATCGGGGCTCTAAGGGTGAGAAAATAAGAGCTTAATAAGGACGGCACGAAATTAAAAACAACAAAGTGGGGGTGGGTCAACTAGTGGGTCGTGGAAAAAAAGGGATTCCCAAAATGGAGAAGAAGATGAAAAAAAACACACTGTAAGGCAGCCAAAGAAACTATCTTTGTGAAAAAATCGGGGGGGGTAATTGGGGGAAGTCCGATTCAAGAGAGAAAAAACCAAAACTGTTGCTGAAAAGGGGTGAAGTGCAAAAGGGGGGGGAAAAGGGGGGGACTCCAGGGAACAAAAAGAATTGGAAAAAATGCCAAAAAGGAGGGGGAGTTGACACTGGGGGGGGAGGAAGCGCATGGTGTCAGGGACTTGGCGGTAATAAAAAAAGGGGTGGAAAATGGAGAGAATGGGGGGGGGGAGACAAACAAAAGGGGGAAGATGGGTCGGCAAAAAGAGGTGAAGAAAAAGGCCGCTGTTGGGTGTCGCGAACCTGCTTCTGAGGGAAAAAAAAAGTTCAGAAGGGGGGGATAAAAAGTTGTAAAACTGCCATTCGGCAGTGACAGAGGAAAGGTGGTTAAGGCGCCAAGCTGGTGCAATAATGAAGTCCGATAAAAAGGAGCAAAAAGAGAAACATAAAAGAAAGGAAAGAATAAAAAGCTAAAAGGGTTAAGTTTGGAACGTCGGACCTTAGGAAGTGCCCCTAAAAACTTTAAAAAACTGGCGGGAGCAATGAAAAAAAGCGTTGAAAACTGCTACCCAACAGAAAATCAGGGGTTCCGACCCATAGCAATTTGGCGAAATGAAAAGAAAAAAAAACCCCAAAGAAAATCCAAAGGGGGGGCAGTGGATCCACAACAAGGAAGACCAAAATAGCTTAAGGGAGTAGGTACGACGCAAAAAAAAAGAAAAGTCAAGACGCTTAAAAAATTCGGCCGCAAATTGAAGAAGGAGAAGGAGGGAAGAATTAAAACCGGAAACTGCTGAGCGTATGAGGGAGAACACATGTAAAGCTAAAAAGAGTCGCGTTGTCCGGGGAGGGAACCTTAAGGGGAGAGAGTTAAGAGAATCTAAAGGGGGAGGTTTGTGATAGCCCAAAGTTGCGCGGATAGCATCCTTAGTTGGAAATCAATCAGGGGGGGAAGAAGTGAGAAATCGTCTTAGTACGAAAAAAGGGGGGGGGGTGAATAAAAGGGATATTAGGACTGGCCTCATGGGAGCCCGAGAACGGGAATGGGGGAACAAAGAATTCCACTGGGGGCTATCAGATAAAGTCGGCAAAAAAAAAGTCAAACAACGAAGAGAAAGCGAGGGGCTGTAGCCTCACAGGCAACTTCGGGATGATCCACAACAAACCTTATACTTGGCGGCGGGTAGCACAAAAAAGAGGGCATCAAAATCAAAAATTCGAGAAATTGCAAAATCGAAGGAAGGTTATGTTAAAACGCAAGATTCAGTGGTCCCATAGGGAGAAAAAGGAAGGGGGAAGGGTCAACGCATCAAAAAAAAGGAAATCGGAGGTAAAAAACCGGCAGGGACTAGACTAAAGGGGGGAACCAATCCAACAGACAAACTTCCACTGATGAAAAAAAAAAGCAGGGCAATCTCAAAAAAACAAAGGGACGTTTCATAAAAGAAGAGATCTGAAGGCAAGGGGGCCGGAAAAAAATTAATTCGAATAAGGAGAGCGGTTGCTAAGATTGTTGAGAAAAAGGTGGAGGGGGTCCCAGAGGTGCGAAAAAACATAATTGGAATAAGACACAACGGGGCACTGGGGAACAGAACCTAATTGACGAATCAAACCCGAAAAAACGTTCTCACAAGCTCCGAGATTAAATTCTGGTCTGGGGGCATAAAGAAACCTGGATTTAAAAAGAACCGGATTGACAATGACTGAAGGGGTCTTTCATTAGGAAGAAAGCAAGTCAGGCAGAATTGGGGAATTGGAAAAGTACGGAGGGGCTCTTTGGAAAAATCTTCCAAAGAAACGTCCATGGGGGGGAAACAAGAAGGAAACGGAGGCCGGAAAAGGCCTCTGAGAGGAACTTAAACGGACGCGGAGGATTGTTTGGGGTGGGGACCAGGCAGTACGGGGGCAAGAAGCAAAGGGAGTTTGAATAAAACAGCGGAGCTCTACTTATTGGGGAAAAACTCGAAACTACAAAAAACGTCGAAAAAGGGTTGAAGGAAGTAGGGAAAGTTGGTCCAGGATATTATTGTAAAAGGGGCCGTGAAGGAGGCCCATTTGCTGCCCTAAAAAAAAAAGACAAACTCAGCACAATCGGGAAAAGCGAGCGCTGGGGGGGGGGAAGTAGAACCGGGGGGTATTAAAGCGGTAGGGGTCGGGGACTTCATGTGGTAGGCCGAGTACACGCCCCGGGGGGGGAAAGAAAAGAAAAACCAGAAAAAGGTTACCAAAAAACAAATTCAATGAAACGACTGGAAAACTGATCACCAAAAACGATGCAAAGGCCTGAGAAAACTCGCGTTTCTGGGAAAAAACCAGGCTTCTGGGAGGAAAACCAAGGAAAAGGGGAAAGCTGTTTGGAAGAGAAAAAAAAGTTGGGAAATTGTGGAAGGGATTCTGGGAATCCCAGCAAATGACCCAGTCTTGTCTGAAAGCGCACAGAGAATAGCCTCACAAAGAAGGCAACCGATTTGGTGGAAGGGTAGGCAGTCAAAAAGTTTTAAAACTACTAAAAAACACCTGGAAAAACAAAAATCAAAACATAAAAAAAGAGGGGAAATATGGGGCAGGAGATTGCACCTATAGCCGCAAATCTGAGAACTGAAAATGGCGTGTCGGGGGTGGACAAATCGAGCAAACTTGTGTTCAAGCGAAAAAGGCGACATGGTGAAAGGGTTATGGTCGCCGCTAAAGGACCTACTTCTTCCAAAATTAAAAAGAGGGAAAAAATTAAAGAGATCCCATGAACGAACTGTTCAGGATAAAACGACAACTCCGAATCGGACGAGCAGAGGTAGAAAAAAGAATCGACATGGAATAGGGGGGGCGGTACTAAAAAGAATTTTGATTCAAAGACAGCAAAGAAATCTGAAGCTCTGGATGGGGATCCTCTCGGGGGCTAAAAAGCTATCGGCAAAAAAAGGGGAAGAAAAAAGACTGGTGGGAAGAGGCAGTCAGAATCTCCGGCGTATATCTCAAACAAGCTGAGTCCAGACTAAACGAGAAGTGAAAGAAAATGAGACGCAAACAGGGTGAGGGTTTATCAAAAAGGAAGAGCTTCAAAAATACAGAGACTAAAGAAAAAAAAAGCACATGGAAAAAAAACCCGAACTACTGCACTCTCTACTGGAAATGGAAGAGAAGTGACAAGCTGGGGTCAGGAGGGGGAACTATGCAAAAGGGGACGAAAAGTCAGACCACTTCCAGGGGGGTCGGTCGAAGAATCTTGAAAAGGAAGGGCGTTCTGAGGGACGATGTCCGCACAAAATGCGTGGGGGATATCACGAATCAAGGGGTTGGGGGAAGAACAAGGGTGGGGTCTCTGAGGTTGCGGAAAAAGTTCGCCAAGTTGGGGGAATGACGGTCGGCAAGGAACGGCCCAGCTTTTGAGGGGTAACGCACTCTGAAGGAAAGAAAAAGGATCTCACACAATCGCAGACAGAAAGAGGGAGCAAAAAAAGGGTTCGGGGGCACAAAAAGTACCAAGAAAACTCAGGCAGATTAGAAAAATCAAACAACACAACGAAAAAAGCTGAGAGAGAGCGAAACGGGGGATTTTGGTAAGGGCAAAACCCCTAAATGGCGCGAGCAAAAAACTCAAGATGGTGGATATACTGCCCAGGGGGGAAAAGCGGGGAAGCACAGTGCGTACCCAAAAGAGGCATTTCAAGGGGGGGGGACGACCGAAAAGAAATGAAGAAAAAAATTGAAAAAAAAAAAAGGTTGAAGAGGAGCCAACCAGTGGGTGGCAGGGGAAAGCCACTGTTTACGACGAAACAAATGTGCAATGCCAACCAAAAACCTACCCCACCGACGAAAAAGAATTCTACAAACAATTGAGAGGAAGGGACGAAACTATCCCAGAACATCTGGATTGGAAAAGGAAAGTAATCTAAGCCCGTTCGAAGGTCGCGATGTCCTGGGGGGGGGCAAGAAAGGGGGGGGGAAGGGTTCGAAGCAAATGTTGTCAGCTCACCCTCCCCAAGTGTCTATGCGACGAGTTAAGCAAAAGCGCTTGTGCGTGTGTTTCTCAAATCAAGGCTACAAGGCCTGATGATCCGTTTATGGGGGGGATTGGCCACTTGGAGGCAAAGAAGTGACAGTAGGCGTGCGTGGACAATTGAATGCAAGAAAAGCTTTGGTTAATATTACTGGAATGCTTATCCCTGATCGCGTTCAGAAGAACCAAACGTCCAGCAATAAAGATTTAGATGGGGGGGCTCTGAAACTCATACAAGAACAATCGATTGTGCTCAACAAAACTTACTTAAGAGGACATGGAAAAAGGAAAAGTTGACCGACCTCCGGGGAAAAAGAGATGATTTTCGCGAGAAGTCACTGAAGCACGTTCCCTGCTCCAGGGCAATTAAGGGAGAGTTAGAAACGATCCCTGATCCACTTGGAGGAGAAAGACTAAGGGGAAGTATAAAAAAATCAACCAAAGTCTGAAGGAAGAGCTGTAACGAAAAAAGAACGTCGTAGCTAGTGCCTTCCACCTCCAAAGAAAAAAAAAAGGGACGGAAAGAAAGAGGATCAAGCTCCCTTGAGAAAGAATAAGGGATGTGCAGATACTCGTAGGGCAAGGAGCTATCGATCAGGGGTCCGTAAAACCTGTAAAAAGGTAAGAAAAACGTTTGCTAAGAAAAAGGGGGGATAAAAAGGAGAATTAGAGAAACTTTTTTGAAATGGGAAGCACCTCCGTTCTGGGAAAAACCAACAAATAACCACCCATCGCCAAAAAAAAACCGCAAAGGACGAAACCAAAGCAAGAAGGGGGAAGGGGTCAAAATCTACAAAAAGAGAGGTTCGCGGATGAATTCTTTTGGCCCTCTTGAGGAAGGGAAAAACTACAAAAGATTAAGGGGTGTTTGGGGTCAAGCATTCTCGGGAATAGAAAGGTCGTGCTGGATGAGAAAAAGTCCAGCAAATTTAGGGATCTTTTCAAAAACCGACAGCTGGGGAAAAGGGAAGGGTAAGGTCCCCCTCTCGATTGCGGAATTAGTGACGCTGGAAGTTGTGTGGGAATTTGGAAAAGATTGATTGGACCTAATATAGGGCAGGCTCAAAAGAATATAAGACCACAAAAAAATACTAAATAGGGGGAAGAACCGTAATACCAAGAAACAAGAAAAGTATGGCCTAAGGGAAATATGAAGTATTTAAAGGGGGAACAGAAAAGACCTGGTAATTAATGGATATACGAGGCATAAAACCTAAGACTGCAATGACACAGAACCCCAAAAAATAGTAAAGA
>Ga0179593_1379079_pt1 | contig 23238 bp, 32 predicted proteins | sample CZODoug2_1_08_16_FD_185931 | JGI IMG/M metagenome (GOLD analysis project Ga0179593, IMG submission 185931) | Vadose zone soil fungal communities from Angelo Coast Range Reserve, California, USA - CZODoug2_1_08_16fungal (PacBio error correction) | ecosystem: Environmental > Terrestrial > Soil >...
AAAAGGATGTTGGGGGCAAAACAGGACTCTTTTCAAAGAGGCTCGAGAATACGCCACGCTTCAAGAAAATTGCGGGAAAAAATGTGACGGATAAACCCGGAAAGGAAAGAACAATAACTTGAAAAAAACCGTCCTGCCAATCTCACTAGCCTCCCCAAAAAGTTACAGTAAAAGAGCTAAGTGGTAGTGCCCGTGCCAGACAAACTCAAGAGACTTGTGCGAATTCACTTCTGGGGGGGTGGTGGGGGTGGGTTGACAAGAAAAGAACCGCTTTTCACCCAACCCAAGCAGGCGACATCAACCGCTTCACCGAAGCCGGGTAAATCACTTAAACTGGGGGGGGAGGAATAAGAAAAAAATCCAGACTGAAAGCGGGGCCCGGAGCCCGCAGCCCCCTCTGGGACGCAGGATGCTTAGGCAGAGGGTCACTTGGAATGTATGGGGGGAGGAGGGGAACAATTGCAGGGGCCGTACTGTCCGACCGGCAGGATGGCGTGGCCCACGGAAATGGGGCGGAGGGACTGCAAAAAATATTTGGGATTTGAGACTGGCTTACAAGCCTCGACCCTGGTTTCGCTGCGTGGCCCACACGGGCGACGGGGGGGAAGGTGGTGGAAGGAAAAAAAACCCAGGGGCGCTCCCAACCAAAGCCTGTCCTGTTCTTTGGGTTTTCGCCCGGAGGAAAGGGCCGCCTGAGAAAGTACCACTGGTTCCAGGGAAGAAAAAACCCAATTAGAAGCATGCCGGAGCAAGTACCTCAACAACAAGATCCCGAGCAGGGAAAACCATTAAAAGAAAAAAGAGGGAAGCGAGGAGGAAGAGGTTAGCTGGGAGGGGGGAGGAGGGACCTTATTGAGCGCCAAGCTGGCCGGCTCAGCGGGCGAAAAGAGACCCAGGGGTTGGCCCGACAATCCGACCCTTCGACGACTATTGTTCAGGACGCGCGGCCAGCCGTAAGAAAAGAACTAGGGGAGGGGGCCATGAAAGGGGACTGAAGAAAGAAGAACCTCTATGGGGGGGAGAAGGTAGTCAACGACCCCTGAATCACACAGGAATCAGGGTGGCGACGCACGGAACTTCGAGGAAATGCGAGGAGGAAGGATAAGGCAGAGGAGCGGATCTACCAGGGGGATTTGTAAGGAACCGGGACCTAAAGAACCGCTCACGACCGGCATCACCCGAAGAAGTTTACTCCAGCCAGAAGGACACTGACACGAATCAGACTGGGGGGGGGGGACAGGTCTTTGTCAAAAAGAAGGAAGGGGGAGGTGGCTCGTCCCGGCAGATGGCGTTCCGGTTTCGGACGACACACATAGGAAAAAAAAACTCAAAAAAAGAGGGGAACGCGATTGGGAAACACATTCGTGTTCCGCTCCCCAGACACCATCAACAAAGGTTCCCCACGGGTCACGGTAACAAGAAAGAACTGGAACGAGTAGAAAAAAACGCAGACGCGGCTTTTTTCATTGCAGAGGAGTCAGGCCGGAAAACACGATTCAGAAGAAGGGGACAGGGGGGGGGTGGTGCAAACGATAAGAAGCCCTCAAATGCAACGGACGCGGATAATACACGCCACTCAGCCGGCGGGGGAGTCCTAGGCAGTAGTCAGGGACAGGGCGGGGGGGGGGGAGGAGGAACCATCTGTCCCTTGTGCCCGAGCAAGGCAGCAGGGAGTGTCGAGGAATGAAACATGAAAGAGGTGGGAAAAAAAAAACCTCACCCGGATGCCTGCCACCGAACAACAAGACGGACCTCGGGAAAGAAAAAGTAGTCCTCTGTCCAGTGCCTGCACTCCTCCATCCGGTTCGCAGCGACAGAGTCCGAGGACAGAAATCGCGGACGGCCAGGCAGTACAGGCCCCCGTCGCCCAAGACGGAACCAACTAAAAAAAAAAGGAACTAACGAAGAAGTTCAGCCAACGTGGACACCAGGGCGGAGACAGTCATCGCAGGGAAAGGTCCCGGGGAATGGGGAGAAGAGTCCGGACACATCTTCGTCTAAAAACGGCGGTCGTCACGCAAGGAAAAAAAAGAAAAAAAAAAAGCGAAGACAAGGGTCATTCCAAATAAAAGAAAGGGGACAAAATTTGAGTCCGTCCGGTGCCCAGGGGCCGCCTTCATAGGGCTGATTACCCTACTGGGGAAGAGGCCTGGAAAGAAAAAAAAGGAGGGGTGTGAGAAAGGGGAAAGATTGGGAAAGTGTGGCAAGAAGAGGTTTCCACAATTCACCGGGGCGGCGGTGCGGAAAAAACCAAAAAAAAAAAAAAACTGAGGGAAGGAAAAATGGGGGGGACCAAGGGCAGGTGAGAGAGAAAGAACAAAGACCGGCGGAACAAGCCGGGAGGAACCGCACGGCAAAGACACACATAATTCCAGAAACAGTACTCTGAAACATAAGAAACCAGCAGGCAAAACCACCTTATTCCGCCTGGCGCCACAGCTTTCGTAAGGACCAAAGGTCAGAAGAGATAGTTGGCATAAGCTTTCCGGGGGGGGGCCAGCAAGGGAACTAGGGCAGAAAAAAGAAAAAGAGTCAGGGAGTGGAAGATGGTCGAGCACGCCGATTGCGGGGGGGACTCTTGTCATGGGAAACGGGAGTGAAGAAACTTTGAGGGGGGGGTCGGGTTGTCCACGCCTCGCACCGCCTAAAAGGTAAGAAGTGAAGGAAGGGGTAGTTTAAGCAGGAGGGTGTTAAGTACGAATATTGTACACTCCGTCGATCCACCGGTGTTGGGTGTTTTAGTAAGGATATAAAAGAAAATAAAAGAAAAAACTGGGGGAAGAAAACGAAAAAGTTGGAACAAAGGGATGAGGGAAAAAAAGAGGGTCTGGCGGGTTTGCCCTTGAACAAGTTAACCAACAAACCGCTTGGACCCGAGAGGGGGGAAAACGCGTGAACAGTTGGGGGAGGGGAGTTTTAAGTTAAAGGTACGGTGTGGAACAGTTTTGACCTCGGGCAAACACGCATTGGAGGTTCCTTTGCTGTGCAAAAAAAGAGTGCCGGAAAGAACTCTCCGGAAAAAAGGGAGCGTCAACAAGGGGGGAAGGAGGGTAAAAAGACTCGCGATCTTGAACCAGTGTGTCAACGCTTTCAGTTAGAGTAAATCAGGGTAAAAGAGTAATGGACAAGAGTGGAGGGGGGAAAGTCAAAGGTAGAAGGGGGGGGACTTCTTGGTTGCGGGTCGAAAAAGTCCGACTTTTTCAACCACTCCGTAGTGAAGGAGGGAACGTAGGGGGGAAGTGGTCCATATGTTCTCAGGAGTCAAAAGAGGTCCAGTGGGTCGTGGTTAGTCGTGCACCGCTGAGGCGGTTCACGTGAAGGTAATAAGAAAAGGCTGGGAAGCTGACTTCAGAGGTACGCGTCACTGGGAAAAAACGGCGGGGTACGTCGGATTTAGAGGGGGAAAAGACCGCACTTAATCCTCAGTCTGAACAGTTCACGCAACGCGCAATCTGTGGAAGGGGCAAGACACTTGAAAGGTACAGAAAAAGGGGCAGGTGGTTTGCATTTCGAACAGTAGTCCCCCCGCCGTTCTCGGTATTTACAGGAAAGCGGTAAAAAGTAGTAAAAGAACGCTAACGGTCAAGGGGGAGTCAATAAGAAGAAAGTAGAGGAAAGGGAGACCTGCACCAGACGACAGCATCGGTGTGTGCCTGTCTTCAATCACCCACAAGGGAGGGGAGAACAAAACGAAAAAGGATTATGATGGAAAAAAAAAAAGGGGAGGCAAAAAGACGCAAAAAAAAGGGACAGGGGGCATATTCATGGAAACGCTTCGAGCAGGACGCTTGCGCGGACCGAGAGAATTTAAGAGTGGGGCCCCGGGGAAGAAAACTGACACGAATTCAGGGGGGAAAACAAAGGAACAAGTAGAACCGGAGCAACTCAGTTTTTGCTGAACGGCAAACCAGGATGGAAGGAATCACCGGGGGAAGGGAGATTGGGGTGACAAAGTAAGGTAGCTGGTGAGCAAGTGTGCCCTACCTGGCGCAAGCGGCGGTTTCACCAGAGAATCCTCAGCCCCGCCACCAGGGCTGCGCGAAACACGCTGAAAAGGAAAATCCCAGCAATTAGAAAGCAAAGGGACCGACAGGGAGCTGGGACCTTCCTTCACGAACCGGTGACGCTGGTCATTTCAGAAAAACACGGAAGAGAGAAAAAGGAAAGACCGAAAGCAGGGGATACTCTGCGACCAGATTTCCACACTTGTTGAAACAAACTAAGTTTTTCGTCCCCGGCAACCTCCAAAAGGCGAGGTCCGGAGAAAAAAGAGGAGGAACTTAAAATGTATAGAAAGAAAAACCAGAAAAAGAACCAAAAAAAAAAACGAGACGGGGAGGGTCAACGCACGGAAGACCTCTGACAAAAAGAACACAGACGACAGAGAAAGTGCCAGGGTTTTGGGAGGATGCTTGACCAATAACCGCCTGTATAGCATCAAAAATCCGAAAAAAAAAGAGAGTCGTGGCCGTTTCCATTGTCCAAAGAATAGAAGGGCAAGAGGGCAGGGAACTTGCTGTCCAGCAGAATCCGGAAGGAACGACTTGAGGGGGACATGGGTGGAAAAGCTAATGAAACAGGGGGAAAATTGTCCCTCCGGGGAACCTCGTAAAAGGTTGGGGGGCGAAGAAGAATCGGTGGGGAAAAAAGAAATTGGGGGGGTGGGGGAAAGATTTAAGAATGACAACAAAAAGAACCGCAAGAGGAAAAATTTCTGACGCTTTGCTGCACGCACAATGCCGGGGGGGGAAGTTGGGTTCTAGAACTTGAAAAAACAAACCCAAATGCAAGATGATCAAAGATGGATTCAGGGACGCGCGGATGAACCAATCCAAAGAACATCGCCTGTCAGTGTATGTCGGAAAAGAGAGTGGGGGGGGGAGACATTGGAAAGGCATGGGGAACCGAGTAGAGACGCATCGAGGAGAACCGAATTCTTTCGGAGACTATTGAGTAGTCCACAATTAGCCTGCGAACGCGACATCTAAACAAGGTGAGAGCAGTAAGGATCACTAACATTATCGTTGCACTTAGGCATGTTAAAAACGGTGCGAAAGACGGAGGGCACGGGGAACTGGGGAACCAATTTGAATCAAAAAGGGCCTTCCACAGCCAGTAAGAAAAAGCTGGAATTGAACTGAAATCAGTTTAGCTTCGGGGAGTATGGTGGACGAATTGGTGGGTTCTATCAAAAGAACCGATTGGGGCTGTGACCGCTCTGCTTAAACGGGCGGTAAGCGCATTTTAAGTCGTCTGGGGTGGAAAAGGCTATAAAAAAAGCGGGGAAATTTACGAAGAGAAACTGGGGGGAGCATCCGCGGGAAGGGGGGCCATGAAAATTACGCACCGGGTGGGAGACTGACGGAGTGTGAAAAGATGCTATACACAAAGGGAAAAAAAAAAGAGCCAGTGGGGCCTACAAAAACAGCCTAAAAAAGGACGTTAAGGGGGGCCTCGCCACATCGTCAATCAAGAACAGAGAAGTATAAAGACAGAAAACCTTTGGCCAACTCAAAAGGTAAATGGAGGGGGAGAAAAAGTGGAAATGAAAAGTGCTCAAGAGGCCTAGGGAGATTGGAAACCAAGGGGGGCATGTTGATGCCTGTATCCTAGTCCGGAAGTTCTTTTTTTTTTCTGGAAGAAAGCGGGCGGGCCAAGCGGCTCAAAGAGAAAAAAATAACTGCGGTGGGGAAAGGCAAAAGTAGCTGACAGTCTGGGAGGAAAAGAGGGGTTCACAAAAGGGGTCCGAAGCGTTGTCGCGGCCGTGGGAGAGTGGATTGGGAAGGGGATGGGGGGGAACGAATGTGCGGTTCGGCCTGCAAAGTGCCCTAGATGAGAAGGGTACTCATGAGTGGAGGATAAGAACTGAAGTGTAATGGGGAAGACCCTCAGTACATCGGGGAAATAAAATTGCAAGAGCAGGGGAGAGGGGGGCGGGCGGCAGTGACTTGGGACGTGTTTGGGAGAAATTTGGTAAGATCAGTGTTCCAAAAGAGGATGGCAGAGAAAAGAACGCGCGGGCCCACCGAAAGAAAAAAATTGTACACGATGGGAAAAGAGAGAATGAAAAAAAGGAAAGGAAAGAGGACTGTTAAAGGAAAAAGAAATACCAGAACCTCAAGAAAAGAAACTTGCCAGGAAAAAAGTACCTGACACAGGCCGCTGGGGGAAAGGACAAGAGGAGGGAAAGGATCGTCCAAACAAAAAAGGTTCCCCCGGGTAAGCTGAAAAAAGCGGGAGAAAAGCAGGGAGGGAGGAAGGGTTGGGGAAGGAGGAGGCGGGCGTCGGGGGAATTAAAATCTTTAAACCGGGTGTGAACCCTTTCACTGGTGGAAGAGCTGTTCAAACAAAGAAGAGGGAATAGGATCTTTTATTTGAGGTCAAAACTTTGTTCGAGCGTGGTGGGGAAAGAACTCCAAAAGTACACGGAACGGTCGGTAAATCAAAAAAAAACGCTGTCAAAGGAACTTAAGGGGGTGAGGGCGGGAAACTGGAGGGTAAATCTCTTCAGGTTCTTGGTTCCTGCGGGGGGGGGGGGGGGGCGGGCAAGGTTATGTACGTGGGGGAAAAGGTCAGTGTATATTTAGAAGAGGAGTCAGAGCGGGCCAGGAGGTGGGCCTGAAAGTCACCCAGGGATAGAAAGAGGAACGCCCCTCAAGGAAGGGGAAAAAAAAGCCGGGGAAATTTTTCCCCCTCAAAAAAGTTTTGCGCGCCGAAACCCAGTCCAAAAATGGGAAAAAAAGAAAAAAGAATTCGGAAAAGACAGGGTCGAAAGGTCAGCTGTGATAAAAATACGGGGATGGGAGGCCAGGGGTACCGCGGTTCTACGGGAGGGGAAACAGGGCGGAAGCTACTGTAAAGGGAAGATTGGAAAAAGGGGGAGGGACGGAAAGGATGCTGTGGGGGGGACTCGGTGGGCGTACCGTGAAGACTTACAGAAGACCCCCATGCTTCAACAAGGGTATACGGAACAGGTTTCACCAAGCCAACCATCGATAACAACAAAGACAGAAATAGATGAGGGATCAAAAACCCAATAAAGGTAGCCAAAAGGTTTGGTGTGGCGGGTGTTGAAAAGTCGAGGTTTATCAGAGAAAATCTCTTTGGTGGATCGCCGGAATTGTTTGGGAGGAGATCCGGGATCACCATTGTTGAAACTGTGGGGACTGGGGCAAGGGAGCGGTGTAAAAGGCCCGCCGGCGTAAGGAAAAAAAAAGTTCTGGGGGGGGGTTGGGCAGAAAAAGAGTCACACACCTTGGTTTTAACGGAGTAAATAAAATGGGACAAGGAAAACTCGTGGCAACACAAGCTGTACGGGATGTCATATCTTTGTTAAGCAGAGGTACAAAGCTGTGGAACCCTCAGAAATGCCAAAAGGGACGTTTTTCCAAAAGGACCAAAGACGCGTTCGGCTGTACCGGGGGAATGAAGAGAAAAAAGAAAACCGTGTGTTCATCCAAAGGAAAGTCAAGAGCGAAAATATACAAACTAGTCAGTAATGGCGGAAAGGGGGCAGTCAAGAAAGACAAAAAAAAGAAACGGCTCCGTGAAAATAAGGGAAGGGGTATTTTAGAGGGGGGGTTGGGGACAAGCGGGGGTGGGGTAAATTCTAGAAGGCAACCGTAAAAAGTGGTTAATCGTTTTCTGGGGAGGGGGACCAGAAGGTGGTGGGAGGGCCCACGGATGGTGTCAAACCAGAAAAAAACGAAATAATAGGCAAAGTACTTTGGGTTGAGGGGGGGTCAGGAAATTATACCAAGTAGCATTGCAAAGTCAAAAAAATCCTTTTTGTGCCTGCTCGCTTCTTGAGTTGAGGGAGTGAGCCTGCTTCCGTTAGGTGACTGGAAGTGTAAGGGCCAGGGACGCCGGGTTTTTGGGTCCCCTAAAAACTTGCGAGACTGACGGAACACGGGGAAGGTTTTGAGAGTACGAATCGGGGTCCCGGTTTGATTCGTCATACTAAAACCGGGTCGGAAACAAAGGGGGTAGATCTCGAAAGAAGCAGAGGGGAGGTTGAAGAAAGATGAATACGTTTGACCCGAGGAAGTTTTTGAATGGTATAAAGATCAAAGAGAATACTAAAACGTCAATAGGCGTTGGCGCAAAAGGCAAAGGAAGACCAAACCACTAGAGACCGACAATGAATAAACTGAAAAGACTTCCTAAATCAAAGCGGCAGAAAGAAAGAGAAGTAGGGGGCAGCTAACGGGGGGGGGGGGAGGTACTTGAAAAAAAAAGAAAAAAAGGACCACAACACTGACCCCGTGGCAAAGAGTTCCCGTCGTGGTAAGGGTGGGGTTTAAGAAGAAAAGTTACAGGAAAAAAGGCCATTAAGAAACAGCAAAGACTGGTCACCGGACTCCGGACTTACTGCGAGGTACAAAAACACAACAACAGGAAGAAAGAAGGCCGATAAGCCCTTCGTAAGAGGGACGGAGGTATTGGGACGGGGGGAAGACTCAAACCGGCAAGGCAAAAAGATGGGATTGACACTTGATGAAGCTGACAAAACTTAAAAAAAAAAAAAAATGGACAGAAACGTAAAGAAAAGGACTAAAAGAGGGACAAACTTCATTGCGGACGGTGGGCTAATATGCGTTCACCACAGCTCGGCTCAAAAGGGCAACGACCGGTTAAAAAAACCAGGGGGAAGAAACGACCTTGACAGGGAGGGAACAAATGGGGGGTGAACACAAAAAAACAGCTGCTTCCAGAAAAACAAGAACCGGCAAGCACCACTGTGTCGGGTGCCTGGAAAGTTGTAAATAAGGCCGGAAAAGACCCGCCAATAAAAAATAAACTCACGAAACCAGTGGATATCGAAAAGTACATCACAAGTAAAAGGGCGGGAACACCGGAAAGAGCAGAGTATGAGGGGGGACACCACAAAGTTAACCAAAAGCAGAAAAGTTCCTAGGGAGCGGAGGTGATATGGTTCGCTTTAATCTAAGGTTGGAAGGGTGTACACTTCTGGTTCCGCCTTTTGACCGCGTGGGGGCGGGGGCCACCTGGAGCGTCGGAAAAAACCGGAGGGAAAGGAAGACGCAAAAGGTGTGTGCATAAGCCGTAAGGAAAATTCCTAAGAAAAGAAGTTATGGTTGGGCGCTCCGCATCAGTCTGATCAAGAAGAATTGACCCTTCCTGAAACGGAAAGGAGGCTAAAGATATGGTTTGGGGACATACAGTAATTAAACCGGCGAAAGGAAATCTTGTGACCGACCGAACCACGGGGCCAATGGGGGCAATTCCGGAAGTCAAAAATGAAGGGGGAGAAAACACCAGTGGATAAAGAAAAGGGTGTGGGGCCTACTCGTCGGGGAGGGGCACGCCCGGCAATAACAACACCGGACCTGAAGTGTGGGGGACTCACGTACAAGGGCCTGGGCACAACACAAGGCATACAGATTTGAAGGAGGTGCCCCCTAATAAGTTCAAAGGGGGCGCGGGGGGGGGGGCCAAACTAAAGAAAGAAACCTGGCAATGGGGACGGGGGTGGAGGTGAAGGGGTCAAGGCTATACCATCAAAAGAGCAATAAAGCGGAAAGAACGGATTGAGGAGGGCAAAAAAAAAAGGGGGGTTAAAGCTAAAACATCTGACAGAAAAAAAAAAACCAGTTTGAAAGCGTGCCCATACGACGACGAGAGCGTTTTCATGGTCACACAAAGCAGAAACGCAGGAGGTCCAAGAACGGGACTGAGGGGACCCCCCATCACAACAAGCGGTGGGGGGGTCGAAGGGAGGTCCAGACGGAAACTCATCTACAGAGACGGGAAGGAAGGGAAACCGAATAGGGAAAAACTCAATAGATGGATTTGTCGCCCTTTCCAGTTAAGGAAAAAGCTGCCTTAATGGGAAAAAAGAAAGAAGGAAGAAAACATCTTGGGGGGGGGAAAAAAAGTGTGGGGGGCCTCCCGGGACAGGCTAGCCCGTTCGTTGTAAAACGCGGCCTTACAAATGTCAAAAAATCCTGGTCAAACAGAGGGGGGAAAGGAAAAGAAGCGGATCCCAAAAAACAAAGACTCGTGTTACAGGTAAAGGACAGATGCGTGAAAGGCGAGTGAAGCAATAGGGGGAAAGAAGAAAAGGAAGCTCAAAGGGAAAATCAACAATCGGACCGCACCAAACTTAAAAAGGCCAGAGAATAAAGAGAAAACACAGGGTACGGGCAAGGGAGTCCATCACCATCAATTAGACGAACTACAGGCGCCTTTGGGAAAGGAGAAAAAGGAAAGAAGAAAAACCAGACAAGAAAGAAAAGAATAGAAGGAACACATGGGTCCCATAGTTGGGAGGCCCGCCTCCCCGGGTACAGAGCAAAGAACCGTAAAAAGACGTAACAGCGGCAGGACGCAGTCAGGGTACACGAAAATAACTCAAAAAAGATCGGAAGAAGGACTCCCAAGTTTCAAAAAAACGGGTAACATACAGGAAAAAAAAATCGGGGGAAAAAAAAAACGCAATCATCGAGCATAGGAAAAAGCCCTGATGGCCGGGGGCTGCAAGGGGGGGGGGGGGGTGGGAAACCCAGAAAAAACACTAGGTTGAAGAATCAAAAGAGGTTACCGGCCAGGGTAAACTTTGAATGAAGGAGGGTTCTGGACCAGTCTACAGTCGGGGTTGCACCAGGTCCAGTTGAAGGGGTTGGGGTAGCTAGAGGACAAAACAGTAAGGAAATGAACCCTGGAAGAGTACCAGCATACGGGGGGGGGAAAGGCAATCTCCAAACCACCGTTCCCAACGAAAAATCTAAGAGAAAAAAGAGAAAACCAGAGGAGAAACCGATCAACGACTCTACATCAGAAGCGCAACCGTCTCCAGCGAATTCAAAAACAGGCTGGGGGGTGGGGGAAAATAAGAGGAGGGGGGGAAGTAAAGTCAAAAAAAACTCCTGGTCCCTATAAAAAAAAGACGTCTCCTTTAGAAGGAAAACTGTGTACAGGCGCAAAAAAAGAATTCAAAAAAAAAAAAAAAAAGGAAACCGTGGGAAGGGGAAGACCGGTGCAGAAGAGTGTGGAAGAAAAGGTTGATGACCAGGCAAAGGTTCAGCAAAACACTCGTTTCAACAAACTGAATAAAAAGAAAAACTTCAGGAACGGACTGTGGGATAAAAAGAGAGGTGTTAAGGAAGAGCATTTCGATCATGCGGGGGTTTTGTGGGAAATGTATTCCTACCAGAAATGGAGAAGTCACGGTAAGAAAAGGGGGGTCAAAAAAAAAAACGTAGAGAAAGGTAGCGTGGGAGCTGACAGTTCCCAAACAACCGAATTTTCCCCAAATCGGAGGGGAGTCACAAGGTGTCAGTGAAAAGGGGGGGGTTCCAGAAGGGAGGAACGGGTCACGGCCGTAAACGCAAGCAGGAGGCCCTGGGGGACTCTAAAGGGGTCCATTAAGGTTAAGGGGACAAATCCCCAAAAGAGGAGACAAAAAAGACCGCGGGTCAGCCAAAGCTAAAAGTCGCCAAGGTCTGTACGCCCCCTGCACGGGAGTATTGGTAAAAGTAACTGTTAGAAAAAGGGGGATCAAGGGCACAACAAGTATCATGAGTCTGTTAAGAAATCATGGAAAGAAGGGCTCCGCCTTCTACGGAACGGAAGGTCAAGAAAAGATTCGGGTGGGGGGCCGCAGTGTTACAAAAAGAGGGAGCCGGTAAAAAAAAAAGCGAGAAGGGGGTATTTTTTACTTTCGTTCATTAACAAAGGTAGAAAGTAGGTTTGGGGAAAACTACTATTAAAAAGGGGACTAACTAAGGGGGGCATAGGCAGTGCGAGCCTGACACACCACTAAAGCCGCGTATCCCAGACAAACGGAAGCTGGGGGTTACACCCCCTGTCTGGATGGGCGACGCGGGCCGAGGGGACGTGCGGAAAAAACAAGGCATTTTCAACCTACGCCAATGGTCGACACAAAGGATTGGGACATCAAACATAAAAAAAGGGCAAGGAGAACAGGTGAGTGTTGGGGCAAAGTTGGCAGGCGCTGCTCGATCATGGGGGGACGCAGGAAAAGGTTGAAAGTCAGGACAAAAAAGCTAAAATGAACCGGGGGGAGTCAATACATCAAAAGCAAAAAAGAAGAGGATCAAAAACCAAGAAACGGGTTTGCGGGGCGAGCACTTCATCTCTGCTCAAAAAAAAAAAAAAAAAAATGGGGGGGAAGGGATAAGGGGGTGAGATAATCAAGACGGAAAAAAAACAATCAACACAAGTCAGCTTGGCGAGCCAGGCGCATCGAGCAGGACCGGTGCCTGCCGTACACAGAGGGCAGTTCAAAATCAGGGTGAGTGGGGAAAAACCTACGGGGGGGAAAAAGGACCTTAAGAAAGAAAAAAAGACCAGAACCAAACACGGCCTTCGCAAGACCGTGGGAAAATGACAGAACCCAAAAAAAGTCAAAACAGGCGGCGAAGGTCCCTGAGGGAGGCTGGAAACAATCCGTGAGCATGGTCAATGCGCAAGGTGCCCATACAAGGGAAAAAAAAAAACGACGCAGAGAATCTATTCCAGTACTCAGCACCTCTCCAGCAAACTGAGAAACCTCGGGGGGGGGGCATAAAAAGGGAGACCAGGAAGATTGCAGACCCAACAGGAAAAGATAAATTAAATACAGTTGACCGCTTCGAAATTGAGTGAAAATGAAAAAATAAAAAGAAAAAAAAGGGACCGGGAGGAACAGAGGTTCTGAACAGACCCGGTACCAAGACAATCACATTAGCTCGGCCACACTCAACAGGGGGGACTAAAGGCTTGGAGCCTGATGTGAAAAGGTACCTTCGAAGAGAAAAAGAGAAACCAACAACCTAACCGAAATGGTTGAGTGTTACGACACTTGAAGGAACCCTAGTGGAAGAAGACTTGGGAATGGGTGGGTAAAAAAGTAAAAATCAAAATGGGGGATGAAAATCAGAGACAGAAAAAAAGGATTACGGTGCCTTTTCCTGGATCTACTGCAAGGAAAAAAGGGGAAAAAAACTCTGTAAGGGCCAATAAGACGAGAAGGGGGGTCCTGGAATGAGGGACGGAGAAAGAAAAACTCCGAAAGGGACATGGCCCCTCGGTGGGCAGAACCTCGGAAAGGGGACCAAGAACAAGAATTTGACAAAATGGGGGGGGTTGGGGCTGGGAAAGAAAATCAGAAGCCTTAAAACTCAAAAACGGACTTGTAGTGCGCCAGGGGGCAAAAAGTGTGATGGGGTGACGGGGATATCAAAACAGGCCATGATCGACAGGAAGCCACCCAGTGAATGTTAAAACTCTCCGTTACCGTTCAAAAAAAAAAACAAAAACTCAGGGAAAAAACCCAAAGGAAGGGACTGCTGGACCAGCTGTGCGGAACCTTTTGCAAATGAGTGGGCACCGGAAAACATGATACCTATGGAGGGAAAGGGGGGGAAACAAAAGGAAACAGAAAAGGAAAACAGGACTCAATGGTTTTGTGGTCGAGAACAAGGGTAATGCTAAGGCCAGATCGATTAGTTAAGAATCCTTAGTTTCCCCTGCTCGACTAAAGTGGCAGGAAGAAGATACACTGGTCACAGAAGATCTGCAGGTGGAGACGGAAGAGAGGCAAAAAAAAAACCTTGGGTGACTATAGGGGGGGGTGGGGGCCGGGGAATAGAGAGGGACGGGAAGGCCGCTGCAGGAGAAGGTAACTAGTCAAACGCAGGGAAAAAACGGGGGGAATCATCAGTGGGAGGGAGGATTGAGGAGGGTCACAAAAGGGAAACCTTTGAACCGGGAGGAGTGAATTAAGGGGCGCCAGCACCGAACAGCTGCAAGAAAAGGAAAACCTGTGGGTGAAAAAAATTAAACCCCGTTTAGAAAGAAGGGGGGCGGGAAAAAGAACACTGAGAGGGTTGTGAACATCGAAACAAACCCAGCGGTTCATTCCTCTTACCAGGAAGGAAAAGTCCCTTTCCCCAGTCTTGGGACAAAGGGAAATGTAACCAAATTTTGAAAAATGCGTTCCAAGCGGACGACGTTACACGGCAGACCGTGCAGACACCCTGACGAGTTTCCTCAGGGGGATTGTTGGGGGGGTCTGAGCTATGTCCGGAGAGCGGCGCAAGACTCTGGGACTGCAAAGAGTGTCTCTTAAGACGTGGGGGGTGCGCGTGGTGGTGAAACGGGACCTAACTGAGCAGGGGGAGTGCAGGAAGGTCAAAAAATGGGGGAGGGGTGAAAAAACCCCCGGGGGGCAAAACTGGGTCGTGTTAGTGGACAAATGGGGGGGGGCAAGGGGGAAAGACCTATCGGTGGAAAGAAAGGAGAGGTCTGGGGGGAAGGATACAACTGGAAGCAACGCATCGCTGAACGTTGAATCTCGGTGAGGGAGGTAGTGCGTCGTGGAACGGGGGGCCATGGGGACAATTTGCCGACTTGGCGCCGCTAAATCAAAGGAGAGTGTCAGGGGGTAGTCAGGGGTAACAAAAAGGGGGGGAAAACTGGCTGGAAAAAAAGGAAAGAATGATGCTCTCTTGACAAGGGACTTACTGGGGGGAAGAACCTGGGCCAAGAATTACGATGGTGCACGGGCCTCGCACTGGTCGGCCTGCAAGCGTGTCAGGAGAAGTGCAAAAACTGGGATCTTTGGTCAACAAGGGGGAGAGGTAAAGGGTAAAAAAAAACCTGACGGTGCGCGGGGGTGAGCTATGCGCGGCGCTGGGGAATAGAGGTAGGGGGGGGAGAAAAACCAGTGGGGGGATTAATGGACGGAGGGGTAGCGAAACAAACGAGAAAATCGAAAAGTCCAGACGGCTGGCGTGCGTTCATATCGGGGTGGAAAAGGGAACGTCCCAAAAGAAACAGGGAGAATTTGCGGGGAGGAGCGTCTACCTTCAGGAGTGGAAAATAGAAGGTAACCTTCGAGTTGGCATGCCTGCTTCGTTATGTAAAGGCCTGAAAACAGTGGTACCTGGGGGGGGGGGTGGGGTTAATTTAACTCGAAAGGGATCTTGAACACTAAATGCCTCCTTTAATGGAAAACAAAAGGGGGAAAACTCAGAATCTTGGGTACCACCGCCTCTTCTGGTTCTTCCGCATGGACAGGCCTTTAGAAGAGGAAGGGGTAAGAGGAGGAAAAAAAAAAACGATTGTAAAAAAACGTGACTGAAGTCGAAAAAAAAAAAAAAGAAGAACGGGGGAAAAAACAAGGGGAGGGTACGTGACAGTGTCCACTTCATGACCCAAAACATTCTCGGAACCGGGCGACGCATTAAAAACAAGCATAGTAACTTAAGGAAGGGGAAGGGGGAAGGGGGAACACTTCTGGGCAGGGACCAGTCCGTCTCGGTAAGGAAAAAAGAAGAAAAAAAATCTTTCAATCAGGGGGAAAAAAAAGGTAATTATAGAAAAAAAATACGAAAGCTCACTAACAGACCTCGAGCGTCCCTAAAAAAACCGGGGAGGCAGGTACTGTGTGGGGGGAACCATGCCTGATGGTTATCCTGAAACGCAGCGCTTAACATTGTTCTCAGTTGAAAAGATCGTCCACTTGTGTACTTTGTGCAAAATTGGACTGTGAAAAGAAAGGGGAAAGAACGGGTGTCGAACAAAAAAAAAATTTCCCGAAAAATACAGCGCCTGTGGTGAGGAGTCGCCCCGACCTTTGGGGGGGGAACGCCCCCATGGCCGCAGCCCCGTCGTGGCAAAGCAGCGGACAGTTTCGGTAGCATGGGGGGGAAAAAAAAATTTTAGGGGTATAGGGGGTGGACTAAACAATCCTAATGCCGCAGAGATACTGGTGACCGTCCGTGGAACCAACTACTCTGCTGCGGTTCGACACGTGTAAGGAATAAGAAAAAGGTGTCGCAGCTCCCAGCCAAGAACCGCGGACACTCGACCATAGCGGGTTTCGGAAAGCCACAGACGATTAAAAAAAAACGGTCCGCCGGTCCGGCTATTATGATGTGGTGGTTTTGGACGCGGAGAGTCATAAAAACACAGGAAGGGTATTGAGTGGTCGTCATGCTTGTTGCGGCCAAAAAAGGACGGGGGGGCAACCAAGAAAAAACGGAAAAAAGGAATCATGGACAAAAAGAAAAAATGGGTTAGTTGGTCGGAAAATGCTTCTCTAAAACCTGTGGGCAAATCAGTGGGAGGGACGGGAAATAAAATCCGGGTTGGGGTAAAAATAAACAGTTCTCAGGGGTGGGTCTTCCTGCTCCTTGCCTGCGACTAAGGAGGTGTGACAGGGGTGGGGCGTAGGGAAAGGGGAGGAATCGTAGATCGGCCGCCACCTCGGGAGGGGAAAGGAGAGACAATAATTAACGAAAAAAAAAAAAAGAAAGAGAGGGGGAAAAGTAAAAGAAGATATATACGTGCCCTACGTGGAAGCTGCAAGAAACCCAGTCCAAGGAACGGGAGAGGCAGGGGAATTATTCAAAAAAAAAGAGAAATAAGCCAGTTATCAAGAAAAGAGGCCTGATAAAACGCAAGATCGCCGACATAATACGTCAGACCAACCAAAAATAAAAGGGGCCAAGAGGACGTAAACCACCAAAAAAAAAGTCTTGTTTCACCCGGGAAGACGCAACTCATTCGGCTACCTCAAAGGAAAATGACACTAAAAAGGAGAGGGAATGAACAGGTTGGAAACGAAACACCACATGCATTAACCTTGAGTCCGTGCGAACCTCGGCCGAGTAGGTGCTTGCCAAAGGGAAGGAAAAGGGAGGGGGACTGCAGTAAAGGGCTACAACACGGGGCTCGGCCCATACAGGTAGCGCACGCGGGCGCCACGGCCATTTTTCGTACTAGGGGGGGGGAAGCAAATTTGAGGTTAGGAACCGAAACGGCTTAAAGAAGAAAAGCGCGAAAATGGGTCTACGCGCGTGGAAAATGCCGCGGCCCCCCCATGGGGGGGCAATCCCCACAAAAACCAAAAGGGGGATCACGAATACCGCCAACCCAAAAAACAAAAAAAAAGTCTTGGGTTCTCCTGGAACCGGCAAGGCGAAAGTACCCCCGTCATAGACAAAAGGAGGGGGAAAAGACCTTGACAGTATCAACAAATTAAAAAAACTTGACGGGAATTCAAAAAAAGCAGAAAGTCAAACGATCATCCCAAACAACCGGGGGACCGAGAGAAGCAGTGCTGAAGGATCGATTCTCGGACCGGATGTGATAAAAAAAGGGGACGCGTGAGGTGGAGGAGGGAGGGGAGGTCCAAACAAAGAAGGCGCATAAGTTTGACGGACCTACAAACAGCGGACCGGATGTTCAGCGCTTCCGCGCCACCATTATACAAGGAGAGAGGGAAGGCAGTAACTGAAGATGAAACGCGAGGGGGTTGGGTACGAAAAAACGTGGGGGCGAACACGACCGCGTTACACAATGAATCGGGTCGACGGAGCGTCGTAGTAAATCGAAAAAGAATTAGGGAAAAGAAAATTAGGAAAAAAGTTAAATGAAAAGGCTGTAAGTGGACCGGACGCCGCTGCGAAAAAACTGCCTCCATTCAAAACCCAAGGGTAACCTACAGGGGGGGGGGGGGACGGAGGAAGAAGGACCCTCAAAACGCGTTAACATGTGCCCCCCGAATTTCTTTGAGTGGTTTACAAGGAAGTCAAAAAGTCACATGGGGGGGGGTGTCCATAAGGAGAAACCAAAAAAAAGAATAAAAAACGCTGAAAAAAAGCGTCCTCACCCGTGGGTGAAATGATACAAACAAATAAGGGGGCAGAAAAAAAAAAACGGTGTTCAAACCCTACTAGCGGATAGCGCCGGGGAATATAAAAGACTGTTGCGGTGTTGGGGAAAAAAAAAAGAAAAAAAAAGAAACCTAGGGGACGCTCCGGACGGTTACACCTCTGGGGAAAGAACAACGGGGGTAAAGAAAGCAACCTAAAAACAAGTAGGGCATGCAGAGTCGCAGTAGAAGGAAGGAAAAACTTTTAACGGCAAGAGAGGAAGGTTGTGAAAAGTGTCACTCTGAGAGGGGGAAAAATTACCTTGCCCTTCTAGTCCCCAGCCTTTTTCCTACGGGAAAGGGAAAAACTGGGGGTGTGGAAGGACAGAAAAAAGAAGCGGAACGGAAAAAAAAATTTAAGAACGTAACCGAAAAAGGAAAAGGAAAAACATGCCTTCCACAGGCAAAAAAAAAAAGAAGGAAGGTACAACCTAAGAAAAGCGGTCTCTAACCGTGCCAGAAAAAATTTGATCCCAGCCTCCGGTAGGAAAAGAGTACAAAAGGAAAAAAAGAGACCGAAAAAAGAAAAAAAAATAAGAGGACGAGGAAAACTCAAAAAAAATGGCCGACTCCACTTTTCTGGTGTCCAAAGAAAGTCCATGAAACATAAAGCAGAAGGATCGCCAAAAAACTCCATTTTTAAAAAACATCTCACAGGTCGAACATACAAAGAAATGAAGTGTCCCGAATTGCGGCCACCCCGCATAAGGGGGCAAGTCCCAATGGCAAGCAAAGGGCGGCTGAATCGTGAAGCTTAAACCTGCCCTGAAAATGACGACAACAAAGTCCGAAAAATCACTAAACATGCCAGCCTGGTACAGAAATCGTGCCCAGGACGCTACAGCTAATGAAAGGAAAACAGGGAGAGGGAAGGGTAAGTGAAAATAAAAGAGGGGGGTGGGGAAAAAAAACGGAGGGGAACGGGTCAAGCAAGGTTTTCCAGCCCCGGAGCGGCTTTTCTCCGGTCGCCAAGGTGAGAGGAGGGGAAAAGAAAAAAAATTGGTGACAAAAAAAAAAACCGGAGAGGAGGGGGCAATATCAGAACGCCGAAGATGGAAAGAATATACCTCTTTACAATCGTAAAGGGGGGTAGAAAATCCCGAGAAGGAAAAAGATGAAAAGAACAGGAAACAACCGGAGCAACTAAGATCCAATGCAGAGGGGAAGGCCGAACAAAGCAGCATAAAAGTTGGTGGTCAAAAGATAGCAGGTCCGTCCCCCTCACTAAATGGGGTGGAAATGAAGGGGACTGTCTTGAGAGAACATAATAAAGAGGAAAACCCGGTCAATTTCAGACGTAGCAGGAGCATCAGCAAGGGTCCTGAATCTGGGGGGAAGAATCAGTTCGAAGATGTCGCCAAACGGCAAAGGTCCACCAAAAGCGTCGGGGGTACCCAGAAAGGAGAACGAGGGGGAGGGTTCTCAAAAGCTGGTTTTACGTACAAACAGTTGTAGAGAAGCGTCTATCATGCGTGGGGGGGGTGACAGGATCTCATACAAGAAATGGGGGAACAGGGAAGGAAAAAGGGTTGACACTGGGAAAGAAAAAGAAGAGGAAGGATCGGCTGTTTGAACTGAACAGTTTCTACAAAACGCTTTTCAGCGTCTGGTCCCACTTTTACGGAGGGGGGGGGGAAAGGATGGGGGAAGTTACGGTTCAAAGGGGGAAGGTCCAGGAAAAGGACACTCAGAGAACCGCGCTGATGCGGGTGCACTGAAATTGGCCGGCAGCGACTCTAAAGGGAAAAAAAGGGGAAAAAACGGGGAAAAACTACTCAGGGGGCAGAGATAAGGAGCCGGGGAGGTTTAAACGAAACCATGCACGGAGGAGGGTAACTAAGTGCGTCACCACGCCCCGTCGAGACGGGAGGGGGGGGGAGTTTCTAAGAATAAAAAATGACGAAGCCGGGCACCACATAGAGACGAGGTGCCGAACGTCCGGGTTGGCAGCCAGGTTTGTTTCGAAAAAGAAAGGGGAAAGAAACGCGGTCTTCGATGGAGGTGTAGGGTAGGCAACTGAAAAAGGAGTCGAGCTTTCGACGATAAGGTCCGCAAGGAACAAGAGGGGAAAATCGGTCACAAAAGAAGGGCGGGAAAAGAGAGAACAACATGGCCGAGGCGCCGGCTTTTGAGGGACGGAAAGAGTGGACCAGGGAGGTTACGGGGGCGCATTGCGAGCCAGCCACATTGGTTCAAATCCCAACAAAGGGACCAAAAAGAACCACCTGAAAGAAGGGTTTTCGTTGAAGGGAGCAGAGGGGCACACACCGGTCCCCATGCCCAGGACGGTACGCGGTAGGCCAGACCGCGAACGGTATTTGACTTTCAAAAATGAAAGGGAGGGGGGGATCAGTGGAGAAAACTGCAGGGGCACAAACGCCAGCACCGTGTTGAAAGGGGCTTCAACTCCACGCCTCTCAACCACACACAACAAGTTGTGGGGGGGGGGAAAGAAAGAGGTTGACAGGACACAATACAAAGACAGAAAAAAACAAGGGAAAAGAAAAAAACTGCTGGGCGCTCAGCAGATCTGTCAGGACCGACCAGGAAGGTAAGACTGGAACCACCAAGTGAAAGGAAAACCTGGAGAACACGCAAAAACCAGCAAAGAAACAAAGAGCCCAGCACCTACCTGGTTCCTACCAAGAAGACACTCAACAAGAGCCCAGTGCGAACCCGAGGAGCTGAAACGGAGGGTTTGGAGTGAAGGGTGCTCCGGTACTTCGCGCAAGCCGGAAAGAGTATTCCTAAAATCAGGAATCATCAAAGAACGGGATCTATTGAAAAGACTGACAGAGAAAGAAAGATTTGGAAAGGAAGACTCGAAAACTAAAAAATAAAGGAGACAACCTCCGAAGAAGTCTGGGACCCAAAGTTGAAGAACCAACGACATGAAAACCCGAGCCGAAAACGAGGGGGGAATGAAGAAATCCAGAGGACCAACCTCTGCTTCAGCGGAAGGCAGACTTTCTGGGGAAAAAAAAATAAGGGAGAGGCAGGGGGGGGAAATCCGGGGTAAAAAAAAAAAAGTCTGGTAAATGTCTCAAACCGAGACTGGGGAAACCTGGTAGAAGTAAAACCACTAAAAACAAAAGACTGGTCCAGCTACACGTGGCATGTGACGTACCAAACAAGGTTGGACTCAGGCAGATGGGCAGCACTATGGAAGAACAAAGGGGAACCGTCCTTGTCGGCTCAGGACTCTGCCGCGGCACTTGCCGGACCAAAAGAAAGCTCTGCAAGGAAAATAGGAGTTCCACGTGGGGCAGATAAGAGGGAGGGAACCTGAACATTGCACCAAAACCCAATCTTGAAAAAAAGGATAGGTAAAGAGGGGGGAAAGGGCGACGGCTCACGGGGGGCCAAAAAGAGGGGGGTTGGTTGTTAACGGTGGGGAACAAAAGTCAAAACACACGAAGGACCTGGAAAACTACGTGGACTCTGCCGGCAAGCAAGTAGTCGATATCATTTCAAAAAAAAACAACGGGGGGAAAAGGGATCTAAGGGGGAAAAAAAGAAAACGGCTCTAAAAAAAAAAGAAAGAAAAAGTTACTTAAGCCAGGCGCCCAAAAACGTCCTCCGTAACCGACCCTATCGTTCCTGGAAACGGGGGTTGGGAGTTTTGGGTCAGCGGGGCAACCCAGAAAAAAAAAAAAGAAAAGACTAAAAATGTGTCTTCAAAACCTTCGGACAATGGGAAGAGGGGAGAACTCAGACGGGGGCTTGGTTAGGGGCCCGTAACAAAGAAGGAGAAAGGCAAGGCCTAAGTCTCTGGAAGAAACGACCGGATGCCCTGAGCACTACCTTTGGAAGAGGAAAAAAGAAGAGAATTGGGTGGGAGGTAAAAAACAAGGAAAAAATCTAGAGGCCGGAGAAAGCCCGATAAGGTATAAGGCGGCGAGGGGGGGAAGATTGGGGGGGACGTTATAGTCGCGAAAAGAGGACATTCGAGGAAAGAAGGGTTAAACAGTTGAGCAATACATGGGTGAAAAAAGAAGAAAGACGAGGCGGGCTTGATGCTGTAAAGGTCCACAAGCGACAATTCAGGTTGCTAAGAGAAAGAGGTCTACGGCCGCACTGCTCCACAAAGTACTTATGGGAAAAGCTTAGAAGGCCGGGTCACTATCAAGGCTAAAAAAAGAAAACCGGTTTCTTCACTTGACCCGAATCCAAATAAGATTGGACAACCAGACAGCGACAGGTTAATAGGGGAAAAAGGGCACGGCATTGAAAGTGTGCAGGCTTCTGGGGATCCGGAATTGGGGGGGGGAGATAGGGCATAAAAGGGTCCTGAAAGGAGTTTTAAACTAGTTATTTCGCAGCGGGATGAGTCCTTGAGGGTCTTTCATCAAACTAAGGGAAAGGAAGGGAGAGGGGTTGGGAATCGGGTGACACTCGCGTTTTCACAGAAGGGGCGAAAGGAGGGGATGGGAGGGCAACCAGTGGAAAGTGGGGGTGGGCGAGGGGGTAAACAAGGGTGTGTGTTTTGACCTGCCAATCGGTAACTATAATTGGGAGGGGAAAAAAGGAAAAATGGCGGGAGAGGGAGCCAAAAAGAAAAGTCAATCAAAAAAAAAAAAAACGCCATGAGCGAACAAAATGGGCTGGTTTTTTCCAGGCTTCTGTGCCGGGGGGTGATTGGGGGGATGAACCGGGGGGGGGGAAAAGAGATTTCAAAAATTCAGGTAAGGGCCGGAAGACAAGTGGGGGGAGGAGCAAGGGGAGGGCCCCGAACACTTGGTGTGGCGCTGCTCGCTGCCGTGGGAATACTTGAGAGGAAATGAAAGTAAAAACGCCCGTACATCAAGGAGGGGCAACTAGGGAGGAAATTCCCCTAATGGGCCATATTCTTATCTTGCACCACCTTCGCTAAACGGACGGGGGGGGCCCTGGAAAAGAAAAAGACGAGATTGGGGGAAAAGTCAGGCAATCGCGGTACTTCGGGTGTACTAGGTCTTTGAAAAAAAAAGTGGGGAGTGGGAGGGGGGGGGGTGGTTTATCATAAAAAACGAAAAAAACACTCAAAGAAAAGCAGCAGTGGGGGCATTGGTTTCGGGAACTAAACGCACCAAAAACCACCGAAACCGTGACGTTCTTGGAAATACCAGGGAAAAAAAAAAAAAGAGAAAAAGCCCGCAAAAAATTCTTAACATGGGGGAAAACTGGGGGGAAAAGTTTGGTAAAAAAAGGAGGCTTCAGGGGGAAAAAAAAAGGCTAAAAAAAAGAGAAGCTTCTTTAACAGGTTTTGAAAAGGATTGGTAAGGAAGAAGGGACCGACGAAAAATTTGAGAGGCCAAGGGAAGGCCGTTGGGCTCCGGGCAAGTAGTTCCCGCAAAAGAGGGAAAGGTCAAAAACAAAAAAAAAAGGGGGTTCCTGCCGGGGGTCGCGTCGCGAACCGTTGAAAAGAAGGAAAAAAAGGGAAGGGGGGGGGGGGGGTTAGGTGAAAGAAAACGGCGCAAAAAAAAGACATCAAGAGAAGGGTTCAACTGCATGCCAATCAAATCAGGTAGGGGGGTAAGAAGAAGGAAGCAGAAAAAGGACCAAAAGCATAG
>Ga0179593_1278182_pt1 | contig 23237 bp, 14 predicted proteins | sample CZODoug2_1_08_16_FD_185931 | JGI IMG/M metagenome (GOLD analysis project Ga0179593, IMG submission 185931) | Vadose zone soil fungal communities from Angelo Coast Range Reserve, California, USA - CZODoug2_1_08_16fungal (PacBio error correction) | ecosystem: Environmental > Terrestrial > Soil >...
AACCTTCACTGGGGTAACTTTCTCGTCAAAAAAAGAAGGGAAATCTAGGGAAGAAATCGACCTTGAAAGGGGAAAGGAAAAACGTTGAGGAGTCGCGCGAATCGTCAAAGGGCAGCAGGGCAAGCGAGAGGTTTCTTTACGGTAGAGAAAAAGGACTCCAGCGCCTCAATACAGAGTCAAGACGCGGAAAGAGTATCACTCTTCCAACCGGGGCTTCACGGCAACTATAATAATACCTCAGCAAGGGAGGGGGTCGTCACAGGAACTGCGGCTGGTTGTGGTGTAACCTTAAAGAAGAAAAAGGACCTAGTGCTCCTTTCGGGGTGGAGGAGGAGTAGTCACGTTCATAAACGGTGTTCGACCGCAAAAGAAGGGGGGAAACTCATCGAGACGGGACCCTGGATTCTGTCATAAAGGTTAGACTACAACTCAAAGAAAGAAACCTCTATCCTTACCAATTTCTTCAGGTAAAACCCTCCCCCGGGTGAAAAGAAAAAAAAAAAAAAAAGGACATGGGGGGTCAAATACCACCCGGTATTCGGGCAGTACCAAGTTAAAGGAAATGGGTCACTCAGGGACTTTCTTACCGCCAAGGAGGGGAATGGAATCGCCAGACACGACGTCATTTCAAGCAAGGGGCACCTGGTGACGGAGGGGAGATCCGAATCACTCTGAGAAAAAGGGAGCAAAGTCGGTACAAATAGAATATAGTAGAGGGGAGACTTGTAGACTGAACCTTCTCCGAAAGAAAATGCCTGCCTCGTCTGCTTTGGAATAGCCGCGACGTCAACTAATTGGAAAGGAAAAAGGATTCGCGACCTAGTAAGGTGGGGACAAATTGAGTTTACGCGACGGAAAATAGAAACTTACATTCAACTTTCTTCGGAAGGGAAGGGCGTCATGTGGGGAAAGGGACTTCTTACCTTCTCTGAAGAAGGGGATGACTCGGAAACAGTCGCCCCGGCACAAACACCAATAACCCAAGGCCAGAAAGGTGGCTTCTTGGATACATACCGGGGGAGAGTACCGGCAATGTATCCTTCTCCCAATCATTATATTGGTCAAAGCTCAATGTAAACGAATCACACCATCATCAAAAATGGGGAATTCCTGTTTCCACGTAGGAAAAGGTAATAGGATTGAATTGGCCATAGTAGGGGGAGGCCCCGTTTAAAGGACAAGAAGGTTCGCTACTAAAAGGAAATTAGACTGAAGGGGGGAACGGGAAACTCAATACCAAGAAAGACGTTTTGGATATCTACAAGGTATGGTCACAAGAAAAACATGGCCAAAAAAAGAACGAAGAGGATACGGGTCGGAGGTACGGACTATAAGGGAAGGTGAATTTCAAAGAAGTTTACCTTTAAGGGAGACGGAAAGGCGGGATTACTGTATAGACCGTGTGGACCTTTTCGAAAAGGAGATGCGGGCTTCTTTTTCTGCGTTCCGGTGAGAAATTTGATAGACGGTGGGGGGGACGTGTCCTAAGGGGGATAAAGGGAAGGGAGGACGATCGGGACCTCTGGGAGGGAAAGTACTCTTAAAAGCCAAGCGACTCGACGCCAGCGGAGCGAGAGGGGAGAGAAATAACCGAGGTGGCGTGTCTAAGGGGAAACAGATATAGATTTAGACCTCTACTGACCTTGAAGGCCAGAAGATTTGCGGAGAAGGATTTCAACTGTTCTGGCGGGGCTTCTCAAGGAAACTGACACGAAGTATTTGGGGGAGGGAGAGGAAAACGGCCCCTGAAGGGTAGGGGTAGCGTAGCTGAAAGGGAAGACGGAGAAAAAGTGGAACCGGTGCTAGTCGAAGAACAGGAGGGCCGTTGAACTCCCGCCTCAGAAGGTGGGTATACGGTTTGATGTAAAGAGTACACACGCCGGAAAATTTGGGAGATGGGGAGCATGGGGAGCAGCAGAAGGGGTGGATTAATCGAGGTATCTAGAATCTGCCTCGGGGGTTGTAACGCCTTAGAAACGGATAGGCGAGAAAAACGTACGGGGGAGGGATAGCTTATCCAATGTGAAGTTTCGCCGTAGGTTGAAAAGCCTCGAATGCTCTAAACTGGGGGGGAATAAATAACTTGGGGGGGTAAAAGTCCGAAAAGAACTCGAGAGGAGCTTTCTCGAGATGCTAGGTTTTATCTTCTTGACCTAAGGTTAAGCGTGTTGAGGGTGTGGATTAAAGTGGTGAATCGATGCAGGCCAAAAAAGAGACGCCGTAGGACTAGCGGGTGGTAGAGCTTCATATCTGGAGAATTCAGTGGAGGGGGCACCTGTGAAAAAAAAGGGCTGGGGCGACGTCCAGAAGACTGATGGGGCTCTCCTAGAAGGCGGTAAATCGGGATAGAGGAGAGTAAGTGGGCGCGCGATAGCGCGTACGTTGTAGTGTTTGGGCCAGCCTTCGGGGTCAAAGATCGCCGGAAGGGGGTGCGAGTGGGCTTGACGTCAGTGAGGTACAGGGAGGTTCTCAAGGAGGCAACCAAAAAAAAAACCGGGGAAAAAAAAAAAAAAATTTCGGTCTTACCCTCTCTAGATCAAAAAACGTCAAACCCCTCACTCGAAAAGCAAATCGTCTCCTACCAGTTCTTCGGACCTGGACAAGAAAAAACCGAGGGCGCGGCACAAAAAATAACCGGGAGAACCGGACCTGCAATCATCCAGGAGACAACTCCTCGACGCAATCGAAGGCGTACAGACCTAGCGGACTGAGAAACTGAAAGCCAGCAGGTCTAGAAGAGACCACAGGCAGTGGCGAAAGAAGAAGAACCAGTCGCCGAGGATTACTAAGAATCCAACCCGCTATTGACCAGACATGCGAAGGCCTAGGTCGGCATGCAAGGGGACGAAACAAGGGGACGCACACACCTTCAACACGTCAAATTCCGGCCACGCTATGCATAGGAGGAAAATCATTCTCCCGCAAGTAGATCGCGTCAAAGGCCGAAGTGCATCAAACCCTTTCGAGTCCAGAGGCTCCTATTACGTGCTGTAAAAAACCTAGGCGTAAAAGCCCCTCGAAAAATGCAGGACTACCAAAAAAGAAGGAAACCTATAGAGAGTTGGACGAAGGCTTCGAACACCCGAGTAAGTATGAAGCACTATACCGCAAATAAAACCCTTCAGGTAGGGGGCCGAATCAGAAATAAACAGGCTAAAGGAGGGGGGAAATAAGCGACATCAACAAGGAAGATAAAAATACAATCGGACGTGCGAGTTCAACGGCATAAAGGTTTCCCTAAGTCGAACATTGTTCATTTTCACCCTTCGGAATCAGAGAGGCGACGGAGCCACCGAAAACCCTTCGGTGCAGTTGGGCGCTCGCAAAAACAACGAGGGGACTGCTCATTGTAAGGGGGAAAACAAGGGGAAAATTACAGAACCAATCTCTTGGGCAATTAAGTCGTCAGTTGCCGAACAAGGGACGGGGTTCCGGATTCATTACGGAGTCAAAAGAATAGGTAGGATCGCCAATCTCATCATTGCGAGGATACGGCAGTTGCTGGTCCGCGTCCGGAACCGACGGAAGGAGACTGAGCCGACATGCCAGGCATCTCGGAGGTACGATCCACCTTAAGTAAACAAACAGCTTCCGGAAAAATCTAAACAACAAAGGCAAGAATACCTGCTGAACGTGAATCACGGGAATGGGAGAACCGGCCGAATAGAGAAAAAAAAACAAAAAAATCGGCCGCGGCAGACCTCCCGGGAGGGAAGAGTGAAAAATTCACAAAGACTGAAGAGGCACTACAAGCCTAACAAGACAAATCAACTGGTATAGGGGGGGGGGGGAAACTGGTTTTTGGAAGGGACATGCCGGTGAAGAATCAACACTTCTTTATCGGGTGAGGGAAGAAGGAATTTCGACTGTCTGAGGTCCTTTCGTTCTGGAATCCGCTGGTAGGGAAGGGCGAATAGACTGAAGAGGGGAAAATCGCTCGGGGAAGTGACGATCTGAGTGAATCCGTGTCAAAGCAGTACACAGGGCGGCCGGGTATCGGGCATGTTTCGTATGTGAAAAAATAGCCAAAGGGGCTGTGGAAGGAAGGAAGAAAGTGCCCAGGTACTGAGGGGGTTACTTTTCTCGTCACGAGAAAACCCACCCGGTGGCCGTGGTGTTTTAGGGGTGGCCGTGCACTCACGCTGAACGGGGGGGCCGAGCCGAGTGACTTGCTCAGAAAAAAAAAAAAAGACGAAAAGCGTTCAAACAAAGGCCGCCTTGCACGGTTCCCCACGGTTACTGTACTCTTAGTAGTGGCCGTCAGCTAAACCGAAAAGAAAGGATTGCGGCGGCATCATGGAAAGGACGTGAGTTCCGTCGCGGGCGCACGGTCTCATCGCCGAGAACGCGGCGTGCACTGGCAAGTCAGGCCGCAAATCTAAGCGCTCTGATCAAGGGTGTAAGCTCAGGTTGGCGAAAAGGGAGGATGGCCGAGCTGAAGACGCATTGACCGAGTTCTCCTGAGGGCGTGCTGTCGATTGAGGATGAAACTGCGATATGCATGCGAAAGGAGGGGGGAAGAGTGGGAAAAGTTACCAGGGAAAGAGGAAACGCCTAGGGGGGAGGGCACAAAAAAAAAGATTTTCGTAGGTGGTCGAGTCGTTGTTGACGAATTGGTTCATTATCGGAGGGGGTTAGACGGGGTTGGCTCTAAGAAGGGACGCACCAGATTGTTTTTTCCAAAAGAAACGGGGGGGAAACAGCTTTTCGTGGCGGAGAACACAAAGTTTTGCTGACTAAAAGACGCGCAAATCTGCAACAGGGAAGGCAAACGATCCGGCGTATCAGGCACCTTGCCGCCGGGCAAAGAGAAACGGGACCGTAGAACGGCAGGTATTGAGCGTGGGGCCTCGCAGGCACGTTGGCCGAGGAGTCACAGGTTCGAGGAGTACGATTAGAGAGGGCGGACGGGTCTAGAGACCGTCAATCCAAAGAGCGCATGGAACTTTCTTGGAAGGGGTAGGGGGGGCGACAACCGGAGAAACCTCCCACTTGGTTTGAAAATGCCAAGCAAGTGCGCTGTTTAGTGTCGGGGGAGTGATTGGGAGATGGGGGCCTAGAAAAAGGGTCCAGAGGGGGAGGGCTTCCTGAACCAGTCGTAGAAGGAACCTTTCCTGGCAGTTGTGTTTCCGACGGCGTTGGAAAAGAGAAGAAGAGGTTCGTCCGTAAGGACCCGCTGGCCTATAAGTCGAGGGGGGAAGACGCGTAACCTCCTTTTGTGGGGGGGAAGCGTCACCGTCGGGGCCACTGCGGGAGGGGTGCCTGACCAGGGGGGCTGTCTGTGCGGGGCGCGCTGTATCTCTCGCCTTCGGATGATTAAAAAAGTGGAAGAAAAGCAAGGACGAAACAAGGGGGGAAGGCTTAAAAGCAAAACCGAATTAAAGCAGGAAAAAAGAAGGTCTGCTGTTTTTGTGAAGGAGGGGAGAAAATAACGTACACGTGGGCCAAAAGCTGAACGGAGGCTCCACAGCGAAACAGGGGACGTGTTGTCCTCCCTGGGAAGAGGAAGGAGAAGGGTTTTGAGCTACTAAAACGGGAGCGGGGTCCCGTCTTTACCGATCTTCATCCAAAATCTGGGTGAGCAGGGGGGAAATGGAGGGGGGGACTGTCGCAGTTCTGTCTCTTTGCGGTACACAGTACATTCCCCTGGATCCAAAAAAGAAAAAAATTTCTGATTAGGGGGGGACCCTTTCATAGAGGCAAGTTGAACTTTGGGCGGAACCCACGGTCAAGCTTGTCGATGTTAGAAACACAATATTCGGGCGGGAAGTGGGCGAATTGTGTCAACGTGAGGGCGTCTCTTTCAACGCACGGTCTGGCATCACTCTAGGGTTCGGCCTGAGGGGTAAAAGTTGGGTCGTGGTGCCGCTGGGTCTTACCACGTAGTTAAAAAGGTGGGGAAAAAAGCCCGGTCCGTGGCTAAGACTTGAATCGACGGGGGGTTGACGTTCGATCAAGCAACCCGCCAAAGCATTGGGGGGGACAAAGGTGCCTACCAGGAGGGAGCAGGGCTTTTGTGCCAAGAGAACCGCCGAGCAAACACACCCGTGCCGATAATCATCTAAAAGGGGGCCGTGGGGGGGGCCGACGCCGAGCGCCGGAGGGGGGGACTATTGGACTTGGGGAAGGGGTGTCACCGGGCGGCTGTAGATCAGGGGTCCGAGGCGGGCCACTTGCTATGCTGCACTGGTTGGGCATTGACTGACGTATGAGGGGGTGGGGTACCCGGGGGATGACCAGCTTTGAGGAAAGTGAATCCGTTACTTCTACTGGAAAGGGGGTGGAGCCGTTAGGCAGGGAGGGGTTAGGGGACCTTTCCGTTGCTGAAAAAGTCGGCCCTCAAGGGGGGTAGAGGAACTCAGTGAAGGTCACCGAAGGCTGGTGGGCGAACCTGTGCTACGGTCTTTCGCCGGTAGAACTTTGAATGAAGTCCGGGAAAAATACAGATCTTGACGGAGAGGGATTGGGGGGGGACTGGTCGTGTACTCGGGGACATGGCGGACGGGGTGGAAGTTTATCGACTTGATCGCTGGTGAATTAATCTCTTTTCCCCGGTTCTGAAAAACAGCTAGGATACAACACAACAGGGAAATATATATGTTGACGAAGGGGGGGCCCAAATATCGTCAACAACCAAAAAAATGCAAATTCACCGTAATACATTCCATTAGTCCGACCCAGTGACCAAGGGACAATCCACTCTCCGTCGAAAGATCGGGTCAGCCCCGTTAACTGAGGCAACGTCGAAGTCTCCAGCCCTAGGCAAAGAGGGGGGGAGCCCAATCCGGCACGTTTAAACACGTGGGGAGGGGGGAGGGGGCCACTCTTGGACAGTTCACTTTCATAAAAAACGTCAAGGCCACTATCATACTCCCTTAAAGCTAGGGCTCTCAGCAACATCAAGGGACTGACAGCAACGAAGATGGGAGAAAACACCGTGGACTCTCACCACGCATCGTCCAGCAAGGAAACAGTCATCATCTCTGGGACCGAATCACGGGTGGGAAAAAAAGAACATATCTACAAGAAAGAGGTGAAAGAAAAAAATGCAAACGGTGACGGAACCGAAGGCGTGCGTTCTTCACACCCCCACACGGAATAGCTGGTCTTCATTGCTGGCACTGTGCGTAAGAGTGCGCTTGAAAAGAATTTCCAGCGTCTCGAACAAAGAGTTGGACAAAAGGCTAAGTTCGGGGGAGGGGGGAAGACTTGATAGACTTCACATAAAGCCGGCGATTCCAGTATCTAAAACTGACGGTTAACCCTGAAAAAAGTGGTCAGAAATCTGCAAAACTAAAATCAGCCTCGAAAAAAACCGCCAGTATGCCATACAGTGATTCACGGCTAAGATCAATGACGGCGTAACCACTGGCACCGTACCTCGGAGGGGGGGAGTGAAACAAGCTAAAAGTAAGGGGGTGTTTTTCCTGCCACTCAAACGTGATCGACGCAATAAGTGCTCAAATAAGTCAGATGGACGTTGGGTCGCACAGTTTAAGGCCCTAATCGCGGCCAAAAGTCGGAAAACAGGAAAGGTAAAAAGATCACAATATCGGGGGGAGAGCGGGAGAAGAAAACACGCTCACTTCGGGCGCTCAACCTAATACTCTCGGAAATTATGGGCGTCAACGGCCGGAGGGATCTGATCCTCAATCACGATCCTTGCTAAAAAAGTGCGTTTAAAGGTAGAATTCACACTAGACGCCAGAGGTTCCTATGGATGGGGGGGGGTGGTCGTTGAACAGAACTAATCACCGCCTTCGGCAGTTTCTTCAAAATCAGATCGGAGCAAAAGAAACCTAATTCTACAGCACCTACTAACCTATCACAAGGACCCTGGGGAAAATAAAGGGGGTTACTCCTGCCAACCCAGTCATATTTTCCGGAAGCCTACCACCGACGTAGCGAGCCTTTACGCTGAAACGAAAAAAAGAGTCGCAGGCTTAAAAGAAAGCGTGACAAAAAAACTTCTTCACTTTTTTACTATATCTACAGGTCAGCGGCACGGCGAACAAAGCGGGGGGGGAAACTGTCGGTCCAAAAGAACCGCCGACTAGCGAAAAGCAAGACGTTGGTCAGTCACACAATCGTGGACGGTCGTCCAAGGCTACCCAGCGTCAACTGCATCCATGGACAACAGAAGTTCTGGAGGAGAAAAAAGCTCCCGCGCCTCCCAAACAAAACCCCCCCACCCCCCACCCCCCCTGGGTCCCCCCACCCCCCCCAAGACCCCCCCAACCCACACTGGGGTGGGCCAAAACCCAAAACAAACCCCCCCCACAAACCCCACCCCCCCCTGTAAACCCACACCCCACCCCAAAAGGTTGGAGGACTCAGTTTTGTCCCCCCAACCCCCCCTTTTGCCCCCCACCCCACAGCCCCCCCAACGAACCCAACCCCAAAAAGGCGTGGAAAAAACCCCCACTGGGGGCCCCACCCCCTAAAACGCAAAACCCACCCCCAAAAAACCACCCCACGAACGCCCCAACCCCCCCAACGTAAAACCAAGGGGGGGCCCCGGCCCCCACAAACCACCTCCCCCACCCACCCACCCCCCCCCCCCCCACAAAAAACTTGTTAGAAAACATACAACCCCAAAAAAACCACCACCCCACACAACCCGCTTGTGTGCTTCAAGGGCACACCAAAAAGGAATACAACCCCCCCCCCAATAACCAAAAAAACTCAGCTCGGAAAAGGACGACAGAGACTTAGATTCTCTTCCAAAACAGGTGCATTACTGACGTCGAATCTAACACGCCTCCGCGAGCAGTTAACTGGCGGAAAATTAAGGGGAGGGGGGGGACTGTGGACGGTAGGTACGACGTGCATCTGCAACTCTCGTTCAGAATCCGTCTTCTCAACGGTTCACAACGGTGTGCGACCGAAAAGAGGGGGGGTGGGGTGTGGGGGGTAGGGGGGGGGGGGGGGGGGGGTGGTGGTTGTCAGGGTTTGGTTTTTGGGGGGAATTGTGGGGGTTGGAACCAGAGAGACACGAAGATTGGTTGGGGGAAAACGGAGTGATGTCTTTCTACTTCTTCTCAGCCAAAAAGGGCACCGGAGCACCCGCTATCCGTCCAATTTCTCGGCAAACCCACTCTACCAAAAATAAATAGGTTGGGCCACGAAAAACGAGGCAGCTTTGAAGCGTGATTCACGTCAACGGCTGTGACCTAAGAAGACCGTCGCAAAGCATGCGAAAGGGGAATTCAGAAGACATCACTAAAGGGGAGAGAAGAAACCTGTCAACCTTTTACGTCGAAAGCGCCAGCATAATCACTCTGAAACCATGACGTCGGTACAATCATTCGAGCGGGTCCCTTCCGAAACCTTAGAAGGCAGAAAAAGCCGGGAGGGGAGAGGAGAGGTCTTGAACCGTTATAAGCTGAAGCACGACGCTGGCACTTACCGCTTCTCAAAATGGGACTCGTTAAATGTTCGAACAGTCTGTGACCTGAGTCAAGAAAAAACAAAAAAAAGAAAGTCACACGGGGAGGAGCCCCTTTACGGTCAGGAATGGTGGGGTTCACCGCCTGCGCCAGTCAGCAGGTAGACCCGCGGAAACGAAAAACCGGGTACATCGGCGGCAAGAAACAGAAAAAACTTCACAAGGGGGGCTTCGGCATATACCAGAACCGCCTAGTACCACAGGGGAAAGTGTTCATAATCCTAAAAGGAAAAAGGCCAGAGAAAGGGGACAAATCGGGAAACATGGGAATATACCCGCCTCATCCTTGGGCATTTGCCACCGGAATTGCAACTTAATTATCGGACCCAGTTGGAGAGTAGTGGAATCTTTATAAGAGATTAAGGACTTAACCTGAATTATAAGGGGGGCTGATACTGACCTCATAAGCATTATAACTGTTGATTATCACTGACGGTGCCAAGCAAAAATCAAACAACGATACGCATGAATGAGGGCGCGTGTCGACGGCGACGCGCGTGGAGGGAAGGGTGAAAACTGGCAACGGGTAGGGACATCTTGACTCTTGTGGTCCAGTATGCTCTCCTCGGCCGGATTATGTAGACGATACCGTGATAAACGGTCGGCCGGCGATGCGGAGGGAGGGTGCTATTGGATAGAAAAGGGGATGACTACTTGGGGGAAAGGGGCCGAGATCTTCGTGGAAGGCAGCGATAAGGCCTCGGGAAAAACGGCCAGATCTTGAAAGAAAAGTCTATGCCTCCTCAAGCAAGGGATTCTAGACATAGACAATTATGTGAAGGCCGGGGAGAATTTAGCAGGAAGAGATCGTCCGGGAGGAAGAAAGACGCCTGACCGCACAGAATTGGCGTAAATTCTGGGGCGGTAAACGGGTTCTTATGTCAAAAAGGGGGAGGGAAAAGGACCGTACGAAAGTGAGGTTTTTTGTGGCGATCTGCCCGGCACAACGCGGTTGTGTGGGAACGTCAGTCGGCAGAGCAATGAGACAAGTTCCAGAAACTTCACCGTGGGTCTATTCGCATGGAAAAAGGGATCCGGTGAACTCTCCGACTCTAACTTGGGGGAGACGTTGGTGAAGGTAAAAGGGAGTAAACACGAAATATAAACTTTAGAGCTGGCGCATGTCTTCAGAAAAAGGGTGGTGGATCGATTTAATCTTGAAAGGTGCCAGCTGCCGCGTGGTTGTTGGGCACAAGACTTCGCACACCAAGGAGAGAGGCCCTATAGGGGGAGGGGTCAATCTCTTAGAACCCAGGTGCATTGGGGCTCCGAGGTTTAAAACAGCCCGACTAACTGGACCTCGAACGTGTTGAAAGGGAGGGCCTGATAAAGAGTCGAGGAGACGGGTCGCCTATGAAGGGGTAGTTTGATCTTAGGGCCCGGATGTAAAGAATGGGAGGGGGGGAACGTCCAGGGTTTGCAAGGAGCATGCAGGCCGGCGAAGAGAGCGTCTCCATGAGGGGAATCTAAGTGGGATCGTCATCTCGGCGACTTAGGGGGTGACGTGCAAAGGGTAGACAATGCTGGCAGAAAAAGGCAGGTTACATGCTGGATGGTAGGGGGCGAGACGGGGAGGGGATGTACTCCTGGAGGGAGAGGGGGGGGGGAGGAGATTTGACGTTTATAGAGATACGAATCACGGTGTAGGTTTTGCCTCTCAAGTTAGTTATTTTCAAAAAGGTAAAGAAGAAAAGGGGAAAGGAAGAAGAGGGCTTGGATTGAAGGGGGGTTTATCTGAAGATAAAAACAACGTAAAGGGGGGAGGGGGAAGGAAAAATAAATCAAAAAGAAAAAAGCAACTCGGAAGCAACTCTTCGCCGTACAAGGTGCGGCGATCCGCAAAGACCCATCCCCGAAGGGGAGCTGCACAAAACCTCAACAACAAAAGGAAAGAGCAAGATAGAGCAGCAAGTCAAAAGACAAACTCCGCCGCTCCCTAATCTGAAAATCGGCAGAACATGACCCATAATCATTTCTCGAGGACAGTCGCCCAGCTGGGAAAGGTTACTAACACAGATACGAAGTAGCAGAAGGGAGAAAAAAAAATGGAACTTCGACCGAGCTCGTCTGCCTGAAAAAAAGGTCCGAAGCGTAACCAACACCTTTCAAGCTCAAAAAGAAAAAGCAAAAACAGATATAGTCAAGTCCCACGCGGCGAACCGACAGACGCTCCTTCTAAGGGGAAAGGACTCACCCCGTTTGAGGTCCAGCGCCCACTATTAGTCTGTAAACCTAAGTCTGCACCCCTTACATGGGAAGTATAGAGACACCAAACGCGTAGCCTAGAGAGTGCGTTGCGAAGGCACTTCGAACAACCCGCGGCAGATTCCGCAAATATAAGAGAGGAAAGGCCCGTCTTCGAGGCGCGACCCATTCGTACAATCAATGGGAAGAAATGCCGTTTTTCAGAACTCAGCGGACATCAACAGTAGATAAGTTCGGGAGGAGGGTTCACGGCATTTGGTCGGCGAGAGAGTTGTGCCTTGAAAAGAGGACAAGACATCGCTCCAGCCTTCTCACAATACAAAAAGGAGGGAGAGGGGGGTTAACGTATGGACCAACACACCGATCTTGAAGGTGAAATTGATCCGACCAACATAACCATTTGAAATACAGTTAAGACATAGGAGGTCAGGGCCGTACGTGTCCTGAACGGGATGTCTAAGGGGGAAAACGTATCCCGTCGACACCGGATTCCCTACTAGGTATAGGTGCAGACAAAGCGACAGCAAGGGCTCAGCGCTTGGGGCTTCCGGTCTTTCCAGAATGAAGGAAAAATCTCGCCGGCCAGGCAAACCAGCAAACATCTCGACGGCTCAAACTGTCGTCAAGGAAACGGGCGAAAAAAAACAAACTTCGCAAAAAAGCCGAGCCGGCTGACCTTGCAAAGGAATCCGTCCTAACATCATAGCTGTAAGGGGGGCAAGGAGGTCCAGGGCAGCTGGAAATGTAAAAAGTCACCAAAGAGGCAGGGAAGGACGACCCAATGAGAGAACTGCGTATCGTGGTGTTGAACGTTTTGGGAGGGAAAGGGGTTGAGAATACACAGTTCTTTATAAAGTGGGGGTGAAAGTATCAGAGGGATACACGCTAGGGGAGGGGGTAAGTATAAGAATAAGGGACGAAAGGGTCTCAATACCGGGACCAAAGTGTCCCGATACGTACGTTGCATCAAGTGGGGAGAAGAATCCAGTAGTCGAGGGAGTGGTGAATTTGAACGATGGGGGAATCAGCATGGCTGGGGTACGAAGAGACATTGCCCCAGTGTCTTAGGGGCTGGGTTATGGGAAGAGCGACGCAAAAATGTGGTTGTGGTGGGGTGGGATTGGGGAAAACCTCTGTAGAAGTGGCCGACCCGATGTAGACCTTGACTAACCGCGCCGGCGTTGAAACCAAATGGCAGCATTCACGGAAGCCCTTTACTGTACGCTTGAGATGGCCTTCAGAGGGAAAAAGTAAGGGGGCAGAAAAGGAGAAGTTTCGTCGCCGCTTTCGGGAAACGTCGTGCCGGGTCGAGTCTGCACAAGGAAAGAAAGCGAAAAGGCGAAATGTACTTGCGGAGAAATGGGTTCAGGCGCCGGCATAAGAGACAACGGATAGGGGATGGGTACCAGTCGAGTTTGCTCAGCTGGGATGCTTGGCAAGAGAAGCATGACAAGTTGAAGTCGTAGAAGCGGCGGCTTTCGTAGGGATAAGGTCAGGGCACCACTTGCTTGAACAAACGCGTAAACCTTGGCCGTGAAAGGGAAAGCGAACCGAATACCTATTTTGTAGGGGAAAACAAGATGTCGGGTGGTCAAACGCGTGAGGGGGTGACGATTTTGGGCAAGGATCGATGGGGGCGACTGTTTAAATTGGCGTCTCCTACGAAAAAACACTAATTTGGGTTGCCACACTAAAGGGCATTGGGGGGGGGGCGCGGTCGGGGGGCTTTCTTCCACAACAGTTTGCTAAGGGCCTACGGACGATCTGCACCGAGGGGGGGGAAGAAACGATGGGTCGTCCAGTATAAGGGTCAGTACGTGACAGACGAACGGGGCGAAGCTTATCACGGAGATAAGGGAAGGTGAGCTTTCCAGGTAAAAAGAGCACCGGGTTGTCCGATCTTTAGCAGGTCCGTGTCTCTGATTATGAGAGGCGATGCCTGGGTCTGATGAAGAAAACCGAAAGCGTTCCCTGGCCTGCAAGTTGTAAGAGGGGGGGGGGGAGGCCGTTCAAGAGACCGACACTATTTTTGGGAAAATTTCCAAAGGTCCAACTTTAAATGTGAGGGAATCGGGCGAGGGGGGACGCGCAACAAATTTCCCCGCAGGTTGGCGAAGCTTACGCTGGAAATCAGTAGAAGGAAACCGTTAGGAACGGTGGGGGTGGGAAGGGGAGCAACCTGGGGGGGCCCGAGCGACGACGCCCATGATTCGCCGTCAGCAGTTCACCTCAGTGATAGAATAAAGAGGGGGTCGAAAAAGAACATACAGTGGTGGTGCGGCGAGGCGTCACCTGAGGGCAACGGCGTCGGGGTACCTGCCATTTGGATGAGGTGCTGGAGCCGCGGTTATAGTCTTGGACAGAGCTTTGGGCAAGGAAAAAAGACTAAGTTCTTGGATCGTCCCTGAACCGTCAGAAAACATTAACAGGGTAGGCTGTGGTGGTTGGTTCAGGTAGATCCGAACGTCAAAGGGTGGCGCCGGCTTTCCTGAGGGCAAAAAAAACGCTTCTACGTGCAGTATGGTCAAGCCTTTAAAGCTTCTATTTGTGGATCGCGACGGGTGCTTTTAGTCTGAAAAGTAGCGGAACAGATATTGGTTCGTGTCCTGGATGGGTTACCCAGTTGGCCTCAGATGGTAAGTCAGGGAAATGAAAAGGGGGTGCTACAAAAGAAAAAAACAGACGGTCTGATGAAAGGAACGGGACTGGAGAGAACGTTGGGACGTTTTTCGGGAAAACTTTCCCTCGGGAGATGTTGACCACCTAGACACCAAGGTCGGAGGGGCACGAACGTAGCTAGGAGGCGTAGGCCGGGAACTTAAGTGGGGGGCTCACGCTTATTGGGGGGTCGCCGAGGGGGAGTCTTTGTCTGTTTTGCAGGGGAGGTGGATAGACAAGAGTTCAGGGGTGAGGAGGGGACTTTGGGAGGGAAATAAAGGTTGGAAATTAGGTGACGTAGAGAATCCGACCCCGCCTCAGATCAAGTTTGTTGGACCGAGTAAGTCGATGTACAAGATGTGTGCCCATGAAAATAAAGTCGAAAATAAATGCCTAAGACCGCAGCGCACATCCGGTGGGGGCCTACGACTTTCCCGCGAACGGCGGGAGACTTGGGTCCGGGAAGGTACCCCTGGTGCAAAGTTAAATCGAGACATCGGCGAGGCGGTCAATAAAAAGACGGGTCCTTGACACTGTACATTAATTGGGGGTAGAGGAAAGGGGGGCAGGGGAGATGTAGAGGAGTAAGGCCTGACGTATAAATGGTGTGTGGTCTGCCGAGGCAGGGTGTGATAGTGGCCTTCAAGTGGAGGAAGGGTGCGGAACAATGGTAGAAATCCCTCCGGAAGGTCAAAATTAAAGGGGGGGTGGTGAAAAAGGGGGAAATCAGGCTGGTCGCCGGCTATAGGCCAGGGTCACGGTTCTGACCCGAGCGTCACTGGAAGAAAGGGGGAGACTTCAAGGGGGAGTTGAACAGAGGAAGCTGACAGGGGAAGTTGAATGGTGCACTCGCTTGGGAGGTTGTTAGCTCGGGGCAACCCCGGGAAAGTCAAATCTAGAACGCAAAACAACAAAAAAGAGGTCTGAAAAAAAAGATATATGGGGGCGCCGTTTACACGAGCTTCAACAGACCAGGCCCAGCCCCCCATCTAGGCTAAAACTAAACGTCAGACAGGACCGCTTCAAGACCACGGACCTCCATCCCTAGAAAAAAAAGTAGCGCTCGTTCAATCCGGGCCGGAAGGAAGGCGCAAGGGGCAGTCCGAAGAACGCCACAGTTGTTCGCCAAATCTTCAAAGGGGTGACCTGAAAGAGTGATCGACCACTAAGTGGGGCTTCAATTATCAACTTGAAGGGGCAACTATAGAGAGAAAAGTCGAGCACAGGGAATACTCTGCGAGAACAAAGAAAAGAAACGGTCTACCGGGACGTCTTCAACTCCTATAAATCTTATCAAAATGGACGATAAAACAAGAAGGAAGCGTGTCAGAAAGGAGCCTTCATCATCTCAGGGACACTCCTCGCCGTGTCAACTCAGAAAGAAAAGAAGGGGAACTTACACGTAACAACGGCCCGCAGGAAGGCAGTCGGCACACCAAAAGCGGTTGACGTCTTCTGCTCACGGGGGAGTCAGGCGGTGCTCTTAAGTACCCAAGACGCTGGCAAGAGGTCTAAAAATCGTGAAGCACCAAGGGGGGGGCTCTTCCGGGCGTGTGGTTACGAGATGGTCTAAAATGAACCCACTCAGGCGAGGAAGGCCTTGAAACAAAAGGAAGCTTACTGCACCCTACTAAGTGTTCCATCCCTCGGCACCAAGAAAGAGAAACTAATAGGGCGAAAAAAAAAAAATCCTAAGTGAGACCAACAGTGGTCAAACTTAGGACGATCAGGCGGCATTAACCTCAACCGGATCTGACCTGTAATCTGGTCGTGCAACAATCTACAGGGCTTAAAGGTGGGAAGAAAGGAAGGTCAACTTCCATCCAAGTTATAAAGCGCAGATTTCGTTGGGGTTCTCAAGTCATGGCGAGAAGGCATCTGAGCAAACTTCTTAAACGAAAAGGACCTACATCACCATAGTCTTTAATCTAGGAAAAGACTAACAGAAAGGCGGGAATCAACAACGGATCTCAGGAACAGGCGTCCTTGAAACTGAATTCGAACGGAAAAAAAAAGACTCCGTCGGCACCGTTAGGGGATAGCTACACCACCGACATCCTGAGGGCCTCGGGAAAACTGGTGTCGAGAAGCGGTAAGCCAAAGCCTTCTGACCTGAGGGAATAATGATCTTCTGAAGAGAGGCAATTGCGCAGACATCAACCAAACAAAACGTCTTGCACGCCAGACCGTTGACTAAAAAAGGAGAAGCACAACCAAGGCGGTGCAAGGATCAGTAAATCAAGACTGTCTTAGGCCAGCCGTTTAATCAAAGAAGGCGACCATCGGCGTCGTCTTCTTCATCCTCTTACACAAGTTCCTGTTTTCGGCCAGACGCCCGGGCAGCTTCAGCGTCCAGGGGACCACACTGCTATTGAACAGGCTCGTTCATCAGAAAAAAAACAGCCTCAAGATAAAAACACGTACCTTGACGGGGACGGACAAAAACATCCGTGGGTCGGAAGAAGGCGACACCATATTAAAGGAAAAAAAAAAGTGACATCGTCTCGGTTAGGTCAGGTATCAGAAAGGGTAAAAACGGAGCGAGCGCGAAACTCTGAGAGACGGGTAGCGCTCGGAAACCGGGTGCTGCTGACCGTAAAAATCACTCCCCTCCATCCTTAACTGTCGAAAGGACTGGACGTCCTGTGAAGGAGACGAAAAAAAAGACATCGTACCGCCGGCTTTGGACAGATCGGAGGTCGCAAAGGGGGCCATCGAAAGGTTGTCGACTGAACACTAAAAATAAACTAAGATCTGAAGGGGGGGAACACACAAGTTGTGGGTCGGTAACGCTAAAGAAAACTGAAAAGAAAGACCGGCTATCCTGCCAATTTAGTGTCAAAAAAACCCGAAGAGAACAAAAAGAACAGCGTTGGAAAAATAAAAAATACGACGGAGGGAAGCCTGAAAAGTAACTGCTTCAACTTTTTAATAGAAACGTGATTTCAGCACTAACGAGTGCGGAAAAAACCACCAGTTTGCGGCCTTAAGAAATAAAGTACATCACTGTGGAGGACGAGAAGCAAACGGTCGTTCTCGGCTAGGCAGCAATCAAAGGGAACAGGAAGTCGGTACCACAATGAAAAAAAGAGGGGGGTCGTTACGCCAGATCCACCTTTCGCCGCCTAACCTGCGAAGCCCCAGATAGAGAAAGGGAAATAAAAGCGATCACTAAAAGCCCTACAAGAGGCGCGACCTCGTGAGATGGGGACTGCCGGCCTTTTACTCTGGAAGACCACGCTAAGAAATACATTCCCCATTGCAGGAGGGAACAGGGAAGGAGGAAGTGTGGTGGGGGGGCCTGGAACGGAGAAGGCGATCCAGGGAGAAAGCGGCTCGGGAAAAACACACGTAGAATTCACAGCCACCCTCACACCACGGCCATCCAGTTGGGAGTCTTAACCGTCAAAGAAATACATGATGGAGCCCGGGCCCCAGCAAGGAGTATTTTAAAAACAGCGGAACATGCTCACGAGAACGCCGCATCCGTTGGTACGTTCTGGAAAATCAACGTACAGGAGAGGAACCGGGGGGGCCATAGTACTGGAGAAAAGTGGAGGCTCTGCGCTAGGTAACCAGAAATAGGAAAAGCGGAAAAATCTGACTCAATACAAAAGAACTGTGTATCAATTATTGAAATAAAAACAGGAAACCACTAGGAACGGATTGAAAGGGAAGGAAGTTCTGGGCAGAGGGCAGGTAATAATGGCAAGAGGAAACGTGAAAGCCGTAGGAAGCCGCTCCGATGAGGGGTAGACTGTATACCGTGAATGCCTGGAGTCAGGAGAGGCGGGAAATGCGGTGGAGAGGGGGACTCAGGGATTAAACGAAGGGGCGGGGGGAGGGCGAGAGCTCTTGCCTTGAAGATGGAGGTAAGCTTTACCCGGGACTGAGAAAAAACGAAAAAAGGGGAAGCCTACATCGCGGGTCTAGAGCATATACCTATGAGGATCAAGGTTCTACGTGGATGTCACTTGGACTGATCTAGACCGTGAGGAAACAGGAAGTCCTGATGAAAGATTCGGGAAATCTGGGCTGTCCGGTTGAGGCTATGGAGGAGAACTTCGGCAGTGCACTAGTTTGTTGTGGAGAGTAGCGGCACAGAAGGTGTGGTATGGTGGGGGAGACTTGCGACAGGGGATTAATCCCTTGACATAACTGGCAAATGTTTCAGAAGAAAAATTATAACGTTGAAACTAGCCCTCCTAGAAAAATGGGGTGATACTTTTTAATGTACTCGGGTTAGGACCCAAACGAGGAAAAAAAATGTAATTCTTTGGAGAAGGTCTGAAAAGGGCAAAGGTTTGTATGATCGAGGGATATTGGAGGACAGCGGGGAAGCGGTTTTGATACTCAGTAGGGAAAGAATCACAATCGACGTGGTTTCGGTCATGCGAGTCGAAAAGTAGCGGGTTTCTACTGAGTGAAAAAAATCTATAATAGACTTTGAAAGACGAGGTTTCGAAAGGAGCCGGAGAAAAACGAGGCGCGGAGACCGGCGGAATTGACTTTTGATCAGGAGGGGGAAGGATTGAGGCGTTTGAAGGTTTTGGGGTCTTTCCATGGTTCAGGGAGAAGGAAAAACCCCTAGCGAGGGAAATAGTGGAATAGCGGGTGGTAGAAAAATCTTAGAATCGAGACGGAGGTGAAGGGGAGTCACGGGTGTCGACTCAACCTGCTTTTAGAAGGCCGAGAAGGCTGGGAATGGGGGAAGGGGAGAGCCGTCGAAAAGGTAAACCTTCGGAGAGCGGCGAGTAAAGCTGAATCGCAGATAGCGCGTCCAGGGGGAAGGGGGGGTGCTGCGCAACACGGAGGGGAGTGGAAGATGCGAAAAACGAGGGGCGGAAGGTGAGGGGAGTGTGAAAGATTACTCACAACGGAGGAGGGAAAGAGAGAGATAAAAACCTTCAAGCATCGGAAAGTAACGTCGGCCTAAACCATTTCGTCTATGAGCTGGACCAGGAAAGAGGGGGAGCGACCACGCAACCAAGCGAAGGAGCGAGATGCGCATCCAAAAACCGCTCCGAAGAGCCGCTCTCGCGAGGAGAAATCCTATCGTATAACCAAGGAAAAAAAGCCACATAACCTCGAGGTATGAGAAGCATTGTAAATGTAAAGAGAAAGTAAGATGAAACAATCTACACCCGCTCTATTACAAATGGACGCGATCTGACTTCTTAAAGGCAGAGAAAAAAAGGGGATCTGCAAAAACAGGAAAAAAGAGAAAGTAGGAAAAAGAAAGCAACGACTTCAATCCTAAAGGAGAAAAAAATCGTCCCTCTCTCTGAGGAGGAATCAGGATTCAAAAAATTTCTGAGTGACAAACTCGCACAAGGGAGGATTAAAGTTTGGCAACCGACTTGAGAAAACAACAGGTTTCGAAGAAAATGAAGACAAAAACAAGAAAGAAATACCGATAGCTTCGTTGCTAAAGATCGAAACCCGGAGAATGTGACAGGAATAACCGCGATCATAAAAACCTTCGGAGGAGGCAATGCAAATGCGCCATAATTAAAAAGGTGTCAACCGTTCCTAAATCGACATCACCTTCTCAAAAACTAAAAAGGGAGGGCGGGGGGAACGTCAGTCAATTTGGTGACTACAAAAAAAACTGTGCCGTGAACAAGGAAGGTTCCTAAGAGAGGGCTCAAAGCCGGGACAGGACGCCACCTACACCCCAGCGGGTTCCTTCGCTCGCACAAAAAAAAAGTGAGTGAAGGGGTGCGGGAGAAAAGAAAAGAAAGGTTGCCAAGCCCAGATTTAAAAGACAGGGATTGTCCCCAAGTCATGGGAGGGTACTTGCCTGACATGGAGAGGGGGGGGGTCGCGTGGTCAAGGAATCGAAAAAAACCTTATTCAAAGGACTAGGGATAGTGCTAAACAGCGCAAGCATGGTCGCGTGGAGGGAGTTTTCTTGTCCTCTTCGGGCATACCGCCGCCGGTCCGAGAGAGAATGCCATGAAACCGGACTCGTCTCCGTCGAAAGAGGTCTCAGATGGGAGTCTTAAGGGCTGAAACAAGCTCCCCACCTCAGAGAAGGCGAACTCAGAACGGTCAGTCCTAATAAATAAATACGTCCTCTTCGCAAAGGGCAAATTGGAACCACTAAGGGACTATTGGAAAGTAACTACCATTACAGAAGGGAATAAAGAAAGAAAAGAAATGCAGCTGGCGTATGGGGGGGGTGTAAATTGTGTATGGGGTAAGAAGGGGGGGGAACTAAAAAGGGAGTTATTCGTAGTGAGTCAGTTCACACAGCAGTTCATCAAGCTCGGTGAGTTGGGTAGGGGAAAAAAAAATGCTAGGACCGAAAGGGGATAACTCGGGAAAAATGTTCACTATAAATTACAGGAAAGGTCAGTGGCAAAGCGGGGGAAAAAGATTATTGCTGGTATCGTGGGAAAATGGGTGAGTTAAATCTACTGAGGAGCGAGGTACACATTTACGGAGGGTCGAGGAAGACGCCCCCCGGAAACTGGGGGGGGGCTGTGCCGCGTAGGGATGAACGGTTGCCGATCCGAGTTAGGAAAATGGGGGAGAGGAAAGCACAGCCTGAGGGGGACACAAATGACGCCGTGAACTTGGCCGGGGGGGAACAAGGGGAATTAAAGGAAGGGTAAGGTATCTTCACCTAATTTAAAAAAGAGAGTCATTCAGAAGACGGGGGGAACAGGAGACCGTCTAGTAGAAAAGGGACAAACGATATGGTCATAGGTTCATGCGGGATGGCTTAGAAAGTGAAGAACGGCGAGCCGAGGGAGGAATCTTATGTTTACAAATTTACTAATCAGGTTTAGCATTATGGTATTAGGGGGGTCAAGGGTAGCCTAGAAAAAGGGTAACACGTAAAGGAAGCCTGATTCCGTGCTGTCGATGATAGTTAATTGAAAGAACATAGCAAAACAGAAAGAAGAGGCACCGTGGAAAGTGGAATTCGGCTGAAAACAGAATACCCTATGTGGGGGGAGGTTTTACCCCACATGTTCGGGTTTGTATAGGTCGGACTAATCCTAAATTGGGTAAGTATAAAGCTAGGGGGGTTCAGTTGCGTCCTCCTGAGAGAAAGCCTAAAAATTGGGGGGTCAAAAAAAAAAGGCATTGGAAGGGATTTCGGGTGGCTGTAGCAAAGGTGCTTACCTGTGCCTACGGAAGAGAAGTGAACCCAGCCGCGGAAGATCCTTAGTAAATGTCAAAGGACCGCCTTGAAGGGGCGACCTTTTTTCCTTATCAGTAGGGGCAAAAGGGTGTATAGTTGGGGAGAGGCAGCAAAAAAAAAAGGTTTTGGCAAGCAGGGTCTAACTAAAAGTAGGAGTCGGAGCTGGAAAGCGAATCTTACTACCTACTACCCTATCTGGAAGGCGCTTCTTCCGTTACTCTTTTTCTCCTAGATCGAAAAAGAGGGGGGGTCAGGCAAGGAAATGATGGGAGGGAGAGGTGCGTGGGATGGGTGATACTTGGACCAAGAAAACCAACGAGCATTTTGCGACTCTGGGAGGCCTTCTGAATTACACAGTTGAAACCTGGGTGGGACACACAGGAAACTGGGAAGTAGGCCTCCTATTTTCTCCTTAACTTCAAACGGATGAAGTTAGTATCGGAGAATCGCGGAACGACGTGTGTAGGCCGAGGAAACCGGCTGAGTCAACGCTTCGTTTGGCCGGCCGGTTCTTATTTGCTTGTTCTAACGAGGGAGGCAGCGAAGGGGGTATTATGGGAAGAAATCATACTACGGCTTGGATAGGAGAAGAAAAAGCGAAAAAAAAAAATCCGGGACACGAGTGTCTTAATTTGTTTGGCGTCGATCAAAAGTAACTGTTTGCGCCCTGTGTTGCCTCCTATGTACTAATAGGGAAGGGGTAATGGACACTCCTGGGGGGAAGATCTTAGGTTTGGGAATCAGAAAGAAAATAGCGGGTCGTAGGGACACGACGATCTGGGGGTATCTGTTTCACCTGGCTGTTTCCGGGTACTTTTGCGGGAAGGGCGTACTTAAACCTAGTACACTGTGATGAAAACAAAAGAAAGAGTGATTATGGAGAACGGCCTGGACTGGGGTATATCACGTTGTACGGTGATGGGGGAGAGACCAGTCAAAAAGGTGCGAGGGTTAATAACCACAAAATAGGCCGGGAGGGGGAGGGGAATCTTTGTACGAAGTCACTGGTAGGAAAGGGGAAAAGGCACGGTTAGGATCAACGAGGTGTGCGCACGAGGAGTTGTCTGCCGGGGTCCGCGGGGTCTTACCAACTTATTTCAAGGTGCGCCGTGAAGGGTCGCTGAATCTGCCTGATTGGGGGAAAGTAGAATAATCCTGAACCTCCGGAAGAGAGCAGGGGTCACGAGGGTCAGAAGTCCATCTGGCCATCTGAGTGGGGTGTTCCCAAGAGCACCTCCTAAGAAAAAGGTAAAATAGAGAAGAAGACGTTCAAGGGGGGGGTGTTCACTCCCTGAGAAAGAGGGGGACGAAGTTGGCCTACTGTGCTGAGGTTCTGTATATCGAGGAAAGCCTATTCTTTCTACTTCGAGGAGAAAAGGGTGTAACTTGCGGGGAGAATTGGGGTTAGTAAAGTGAAAAATGCCGCTGGGATAGCTGGAGTTGACCTCCTTATCTCCTGTTAAATTGTGGGGATGCAGGGGGGAGAGGAAGGGGAAGAGTGGTTTCTGGTTGCTGAAAAGTTGCTGAAAAGTAACACCCAGCGTGTTCAGACCAAAGAACGTGAATTTCACCGGCTGCTTTTGGGGGGTAGGAAGGGGGCGCAGGAGGGCTGTCCGGAAGGAGTAGTTCACTTTGATTTCACTTGATGAAAGAGAGGTCATTAAAACGGAGAAGGAATGGTGTCGCAAGTGGGTAAAGTGGACTCGTACTGCGGAAGTGAGTGTTATCTGAACAGCGGAGGGATGTTTTGAAGAGAAGGGGTGGTCCAAG
>Ga0179593_1501591_pt1 | contig 23236 bp, 24 predicted proteins | sample CZODoug2_1_08_16_FD_185931 | JGI IMG/M metagenome (GOLD analysis project Ga0179593, IMG submission 185931) | Vadose zone soil fungal communities from Angelo Coast Range Reserve, California, USA - CZODoug2_1_08_16fungal (PacBio error correction) | ecosystem: Environmental > Terrestrial > Soil >...
AAGCGTGAGAGAAAAATAAAGGGGAAGGGGTGACAAAGCAAAGACGAAACACCGTCCTCTTCCCCTTTAAAAAGATCAGACCAACGGAGGTAGAGAGAGAGGACGAAGAAATGCCTGGGGAGAAGGGAGACGCCACCCACGGGGGGGGGGGGGGTCTTTCTACCAAATTCCCCTAGGAAAGAAGGCCAAAGTCAGAAGAAGAGTGTTCCAAAAGAAAGAATTATCAAACGAGAGAGTGTTCACGGCCGCAAGAGGGACGGGCCGGGAGTCAAGGGGAGGAAGGGAGTAAGCCACGGAAAGACGAGTTGAGGAAGTCAAAAGAATCCGTTATCTAAGAAGGTAAGAGGGGCCTAGGAAAAATTCACACAGCGTCCCCCGAGAGAAAAGGAAATAAAGAAGAAGATGAATAGAAACTTGAGAAAAGAAAATACAGCTGACTATATCCGACAACTCCTACTAACAGGAGAATGAATATACTGAAGAAAAAAGGAATTCGAAAAAGAAATCAGTACGGGGACGCGACCTTCGTTGAACTTTCCCTCCTATTTATCACTTCTTCGGTTGATGTAAAACGAGTCTGGTATCAAACTGCCCAACGCTCTTTGGGGCGGTCTCCTCCCGAGGAAAAAATCTGGAATTTTCGAAGAAATACAATTCAGAATCGAAGTTCACGAGACCACCCTCGGGTACGAGATTTTCGTGCCGAAAAAAAGAGTCGAAGAAGGAGGACGGGGGTATTGGGGGGGGGTTCAGGTGGTGTTGATTGGGGTTCTGAGCCCACGGATCGTTGAGACCCCTCAGAGGAGAAAAAAAGGTGGGGGGGGTTAGGTGAAAAAAGGCTGGACTGTCCAAAAAGATTGTCGAATTGTTGAAAGGAGAATGTTATCTTATTCGAGAGGGGATACCACAAAGCCTTAGAAAAGAAAGGGGAGCCAGGAGGGAGCATGAGGGGGTCTGGAAAAGTAATGTCGCTGGCAGAAACGGCCATGCCGAAAGCAAGAGGAGTAGGGAATCACCTTATAGGGGGATTTTAAAGGCCGGTTGTAGGTACGCAGGTGTTAACGGGGGAAAGGGTAAGAATTACCAATCAAACTTTCACTGAAAGCACGCAACCTACCTCTGAAGCAGAAGACCTGGAACAACATCCAAAAAATGCACAGGAGTCCGGTGCCTCGAAGGTCACCAGTGCCATACCCCAGGCAAGCAATTCCTTTCCCTTGACCAGCAGAGTGAGGGGAGGGGGCTGAGAGAAAAGGCCTGAAAAGAAACTTTGAAATGAAATGGAAACCGACTCGCAGTCAAGGGAAGGGGAGGTAGGGGCGGGGAGTTACGGAGGGGTTCGCAAAGGTGCGGAAAAAAATTGCGACGAATTCGGGGGGATCGTCTCAGAAGGAACAAGGAGTGCAAAGAAGGGGTTAAAAAGCTGGAAGAAAAAGAAAAGCATGGGTGTAGAAATCTCGAACATTCTGCGTCTAAAGGATCCAAGGAGGCCAGCATGTCCTCCAAGCGAAGGACGGAAACAAAACAAGGGAAAAAGGCTTCCGGACGAAGTGGTTATGAAAGAAAAAACTTTCGGGAGAGGGGGGAACCTAACTGTATTTAAAAACCACGAAGAGAAAACCAGGACCCAGCCAGGGAAGAGGGAAAGAGGCTTGGCAAAAAGAAAAAAGATTCAAGATAAAAATAAATTCGACAGAGGTTCCTTAGGAAGGGGTGAAAATATCAAAGAGGAGATAGGGAAAAAAAATCACAGGGACATTTAGAAAGTTCTCCAGAAAAAAAGAGGAGAAACATGAAAGGAAAACTCCTCTCTCGAAAAGAAGAGGAATTAGAGGGCCTCAAAAAGATCTAGCAAGCTTTTCAAAGACTGTCCGGTTGAAAAACGGTCTAAAAGAAGGGTTCCTAAAAGGGTAAACTTCTCAAAAAAAAGCGTCTCACGCAAAGGGGAAAAAAAATTGAAAGCAACTTTAGAAAATAACGAGGCCTTGCGGGAGTCGCCGCCAAGGTGCCAGATGCCGGAAACTAACAACTCAAACAGAATCCGTAGGGAATCCTGGTTCAAGAAGCTGCCAGAGATTTGTCAGTCATAAAGTCCCCCACGAGAGGAGTGAAAAAGCTGGAAGTTCGATTTGAGTCGGGAGAAAAAACTGGTTCATCGGAAGGAAAGAGGGGGAAATCGTAGAGGTGGAGGGTAAAAGGGGTCAATGCAGAGGGGCTGCCCGGGAGAAAACCTCCAGAAAAAAATTCCACGAACGAAAGTGGAATTAAGGAAGATCTAAAGAGTTCGCGCTGGGGAGTGCTTAAGCCATAAAGAATGACTCGCCAATTATCATTAAAAAGACTGCATCGTGGGGGGAGATCAAGAGGAATAATACCAGGGATTCTACACCAAAAAAACACTAAAGAAAAAAACGGCCGTGCCTGAAAGAAGGAAGGGGGGGGGTCAGGAAAAGCAAACGGTCGCCGAAAATCTGGAGGAAAAACTTTTCTCCGAAAAAGGGGGAAATAACCCACCAAAAAGGGAGGTCCCCTGCGAAAAAAAATTCATGTAAAGGAATCCGGGAGAGGGGCGTTGCAGGAAACATAAGGAAGTTGTTGGTAGAAAGCGTGGGGTCATCTCAGGGGTTTATGAGGAGTCCCAGAGGGGTCCTTGGAAAGGGGGAAAAGCAAAAAATAGATCCGGACCGGAAAAGTTTGATAACATGTTGAAACGACAAAGGTGAAAGAAAGAGGCAGTAAGAAGGAAACGAGGGGGAGGAACACCGGAAGCTTGGGGATTGAGTGCCCAAGCAATGCACAGACTTTTCGGGGGTTAAAAAAATCAAGCGCGCAAGAGGGGAAAAAACGAAAAAGGCTTCATGGGGGGGAGGGGAAGTCATGGTGAAGGGGGAGGGAGGGAGAGTTAAAAAGCCTCGCGGGAGGGAAAAGTATGAGATCGCCTAAAAAAGGGGAGGAAATTAGAAGGGGAGGGACACCTTGGTGGGGAAGACCAGAGGGGGGGCTGAAAAAAAAAATCTTGAGACTGGGAGAAGTTAGAAAAGCCTTCATTTTCTGATGAAAATCAGAAAGGGACTTTCACTCTAATATCTCTTGTGGCAGGGGCCGGGGGGGGTTCTGAAAGAAATCCCAAGGTGCTTCCGGAGACGTAGTTCCCGCCGATTCCGAACACCCAGGGACACTTTGGGGGAGTGGGGGGGGTCCTTTGGGGGGAGCGGTGTCATTTTAAAAAAAGGGGGTCACCCAAAGGGGGGCCCACTCAGAAGGGTGCTTCATAGGAAGGCTATCTGGGACCCCCCCCCCCTGAGGGAAAAATAAGATCTTCCTGGTGAAACTGAGAGAAGCAACAAGGAAAAGAGGAGTCCTCCAAAAGTCCGCGGACATAATCAAAAAAGATCGTCAGTAAAGGAGGGGGATAAGAAAAAAACTCTCAAAGCTCGAAAACTGGCTTTAGTCCTAAAACAAGTAAAACTAAGGAAGAAAAAAACATATAAAAGATAGACCTTAGTAAAGAAAGCGGTAAGGATTCGCGGAAAGTCAGGGGCGACGCAAGGATGAGGACTTCAAAGGGCCAAGCACACCGAAGGAAAAAAAAGAGTCGAAATTTCTTCCTCAGGAAAAAAAACGGAAGGAAAAAGCACGAAAGAACACGGTCGAGGGGCAAGAAAAGGAAACTCCGAAAAATTCGACTAAAAGTCTCGAGACGAAGGAAAGCGGGAGGAAAGATTTAACAAGAACTTGAGAGAACCTCGAAAAACTGCCGGGGGCCTAGTCGGGGAGGAAAAACCGTGGGAACGCAAGGAGCTTGAGAACGAGGAACTTTGGGAAAGGGAACGAGCTTAAAGAAAGGTGGGCCACAAGCGTCCAGGTGAGGAAGACTAAAAGGAAGTAGAAAACAAGAAAAAAGGAGACTTCAATACAAGAGGAGAGGGGGGGCTAATGCCATCTTAAAGACCTGCTATAAAGGAAGGAACTCCTTTAAGGAGGAAGGTGCAGTGTTGGAGTAGACAAAAAAAGTAGAAGGCAATAAGCCCGAAGACCTGGGGAGCTAAATGAAGAGAACACAAGAGGAAGGGGGAAAAAAGAGTCTTCTCAAAGTGGAGAGTTGGCCTTCGGTGAAAAAGGAATGTATATGGAGTAGATACTCACAAAGGCAAGGGTCACGAAAAAAGGGGGGGAAGGGTTCTTGAGGGGAAGGGAAATGACGGACTCGAAACAGGAAAGGGGGGGATCTGGAGGAAGAATCAAAATCTGTGGAAGAAAAGGGGCGTTATGAGGGAAAGACTCCAGCTAAGGGGGGTCACTGGGGGGGAAGAAACTAAAAAGATTTGGGGAGGAGGGAGACTCACCAAAAGCATTCAAAAAAGACCAACCCGCAGAAAAAGTTCCAAGAGAGGAAGCAGAAAGAGAAATTTGAAGAGAAAATTGTCGGAAAATTCTAGTCTGGAGAGGCGAAAAGGTTTCTTGGTCAGCCGGAGGCAAAGTAGAAAAAAAGCATCGCAGAGGAGGGGGGGGCGGGGGACGGCCCGGATGAAACCACAAGAGGCGGCTTAAGTCGATCGTAGGCAGGGCTAATCTGAGGGAATCATCATTTCCTGAAAGGTTCACAAGCTCCAGAAGTTCTTATAAGAAGAGAAAAAGCATCTGTCTAACAAAAAAAAAAGGAGATCAGGCAAAGGGTCAAACGGTAAAATGGGAGACTTTTTTGTAGGTGGCTAGGAAAGAGGGGGAAAGCGTACAACGGAGACGAGTTCTCCTCGCAAATTCGGGGCAGATAAAAAAAGGATGAGGAGGACCTGGCAGGAAGGAAAAAAAAGGTTAAACTGTAAGCCATCTCAAAAAGGGGGGAATATACCTACGTGAATATTCCGAAATTGAGTCGCCAAAACAGGGGGACGTGGAAAAGAGAAGACAGGGAAAGAAGGACGAAAATAAAAAAAATCAAAGGAAGGGACCCCTCCTGCCGTGATGGTCTCAGGAAAACTTGGGGGGAGGGGCAAGCAGAGGGACAAAAATCGTAGACGGGACAGGGAAAAAGGAATTTCGTCTGGATCAGAACCCAGGGAAGACTATGAGAGGGAGGGCCATGGATGCCCTAAAAAAACAAAAAATCTCCTCGGACTAAAAGAATCCGACGAAGGAAATTCAGAAGTTGGAGGCACGGGGTTTGCGGAAAATCGAGAGGGGCTTGCAGGAAGTCTGGCGGGCCGGTGTTGAGTTACAGGGAGAGCTTAAGGGATTCTGAAAAGAGTTAAAGGGGGCGGGACTAAGAATGTAATGAGGGGCATTTAGTACTGTACGGACCGACATTCCAAAAAGGCGGGCTGTCGGGGAAAGGTCTGTAAATCGGAGAATTTGGACGTCTTGCAAAGAACTCCATACAAAAATCTGAAAGGGTAGAGGGAGAGAAGCTTGGGGAAATCTCAAGCTTACAATGAGAAAAAAGAAAAAAGAGGTTAGCGAAAGGAACTTTCCCTGAACACGGGGTTTTAGGGTCGAATCCCCAGAGTAGGAGGGCCGCTCAGGGGAGAAAGCCGATAGGAGTGAAAGAACACCGAAAAGGCTTAAAAAAAGTACCAGAAGAAGGGATCTCTGGTAAAAAAAATGAAGCGGGGAGGTGCGGGGTCCGCTCAAAGTAGAGATCAAAGAGGGTTTTAGGAGGTTTGGAGAATGGGAGATTTGAAATGATCGATAGGATGTTCCTGGCGGAAGAATAACCTCCCGATCCTCAGGGAAGTCCCGAGACTGGGGGGAACCTGGCACCATTCTAAGCACTTAAGATGCCCGAGTGTGTCCACACCGAAGGACGACCGAAAAACGTTCCCAAGAGAATGCACGTCGGGGGGTTATCTGCACCTCACGCACGGGGATTGGTGCCGGGTCTATCCATCGGACCCCCACGCTGGTCGAGGAGTTAAAGATTCGGCCAAGGGAGAAAGCGGGGAGGTGATGGGACGGGAAACCGGATCCGGAAAGCCAAGGGAGGTAAAGTTTGGTGGCCGACCGAGTATAAAAGGGAACTAACTGGAGGGAAATTTGAGGAAGGGCTTCCGGGGGATAAGTAGGGAGATACTACCTCCGAGAACAGTAGCAAGGGGTTTGCCAAGGGGGATCGGGAATGGGGGGAAGTACATTACATCCTGGAAGGTCATCTCTCACGAAAGGCAACGTAGGGTTTGAAGAAAGAAATTTGGGGAGAGTTCTGTGGTCCCCTTGAACAGAGGAGATCCAATCAGGAATAGCTCTCAACACAAAAATATTGATATTAAAAAAAGAGGGAATTCAGAAGGGTAGGATCTACCCAGAAGAACTCCAGGATTTCTTCAAACCGATCAACCCAAGTTCAGAGAGCTAGAAGCCCTGTGGAAAAATTTGACAAAAAATCCTTTCGGAACAGGGCCCAAGAAAGATTGCTGAAAAAAAGAGAATCTTGGAACAAGAAGAATTACGGAGGGGCTGGTGCTCCAAGGGCCCAAGGTTCCGGGCAAGAAGAACTTCAGGTCAAAGGGGGAAATCCACGGAACAGGTGCATACAAAGGACTAAGAAGTTCCTCCACAGACAGCCACACGGCTTCCATACGAATCACCAGGGGGAGAGGGGGGGGGAACCTAACAATAAAGGAGGCCCTCCTCAGTTCACCACAAGGTGCGCATTAAACCGGATAAGCTAAAGAAACTAACATGGGGTATTCCAGCGGAATACTTCATTACCGTAAGCAGACCTACCGGAGGGGAAAAACAATTACTTGAAAGAATGCGAGGGGATAAACCGTTTGTGGGGGGGGAGTGAACATGACACGCTTCTCGGGAGAAAAGGAAGAAAAAAGAGAAAGGTTCGATAAGTACACAAGTTGTCCTACACCGGGTCAAACAAGCTGAGCGAAGACCTAAGACTTGCAAAGGAAAAAATAGAAACTAGAAAAAGGCACGCCCGCAAGAATCCTCACTCGGCGGGGGCCGCGAGGATCACGGTCGGATTGTTAGGAGGGGGGACCGGTTGGGGTAATGGAAAAGGAGAAAACCGGCACGATCTGGAGGGAATCCAAAGAGCGCGTTAAAATGCGCCTGAAGACACTGAGGGGCCGGGGAATTCAGAAAAAAAAAGTTGTCGAGAAAAAAAAGTGTTGGAGGTTCTCTTCTTCAACGGTAAGGCGGTCCAAAACCGCTCAAGAACAAAAACCTTGAGTTAGATTGATTGTCGTAGGAAACCGGTCCGACTAAGGGGGGGGGGTCTTGAAGAAAAAACAGAAGCCCGAAACTTGTTCATAAAAAAAAAATGACGCTTAATAACTCCTGGGTATTGCGTGCATAAAGTCGTAGAAGGCGTTTGAGAACACTTACAAGGCCCAGGAAAGTCGAGAGCCGCCCCAGAACAGGAAATCCCCCAAAAAAAAAAAAACCGCAATGGGAAAAGCTTACAGAATCGCAAAGGGAAAGCAGCGCCACGAGGAAACTCCAAGAGATGGAAAAGGGGGAGTTCATAAAAGCTACAGGGGAAACTGGTGAGGTTCGTGGACGGCACGTAAAAGGGAAGAGATCGCAGGAGTTCTGGAAAAAAAAAAAAAAAGGGAAGCCCTGGGAAGGGCGAGTCTTAGCACGTGAGCAGACTAAGGAGGTCCGGAGGGGAGGAAGGGAAAGGGGTCCCAAGGGGACTTTCCGCGACCTGAATCCAAAATTGAAAAAAAAAAAGGGTCAGCCCATCCCCTTGGCGTTAGAAGCCCTCCGTCCACGGCCGCGAAAACTGGAAAGATCTTAACGGGGACCTACCTTGGGAAGAATTTGTAATGGGGGGGCGGTAAGTGCAGGGGCGGTTCTTTGGGATGCCCTCGAATGAACTGTGGCAATCCCGCAAGCTACAAAAAAAAAGGTGAAAGTCTCTCAACAAAAGAGGGAAATCAGAGAAAAAGATGCGCCAAAGTAGTCGAGTGGGCTTCTTTTAAGTTTGCCAAAAGAAGGCCATGGGGCAAAACAATACCAGTGAAAAAGGCAGCCAGAAGAGGAGGCATTAAGCTTGTGGGAATTCCAAAAAGGACCGTAAGGCCTTGGCAAAACGGGATTTCTACGCAACACAGATAAGAGGATCAAGCACTGCACAAAAAAACGCTCAAAAGGGGGGTCATGGGAAGGGATTAACTGAGGCTCGACGAAACTACGCTCAAGGCGCCATTTCCGTAAGGGACGTCTACAGGCCCTTTAGTGAACCTCGGAAAAGCTGCTTTCAGAGGCTGAAAAAAACACTAACAAGCAACCGTGAGGAATGAAGCAAAGGAAAAAATAGAGGGCGGGGGAAAAAGGGGGGGGAACTTAGAGGGTTGACGAGCTAGAAAAAAACTCGAAAAAAGGCCTGTGTTGGTTGGGGAATGAAAATCGAGCCGGGTTCCAGGAATTTCGAGGGGACCGAGATAAAATCAAGATGTCTTGGGGGAAAAGCAAGGGGGAGGGAAGAGCCAGAAAAACCCCACCCAAGAAAAGGCGAAGGAGGGGGAACAGGCGAAACCGGAACCGGCCGGGGCTGGACTGCAAAAAGATAAGTAACTCTCAAGCAAAGGAACGCGCCCAGTCGAAGGGGGAATTCAGAAAGGACTTTGGGGGGGAATAGGATAATACCAAGTAAAGCTTCTAGCGCAATTAAAAAAAGAAGTCAGCCAAGAAAGAAGAAAAGGCAGCAAAACAGGTCCAACGGGACTCGAGGATGCGCTCATCTAATTTTGGAACACCAAATAAAAAAAAAAAATAACAACAATGAACTGACAAAAAAAAAACTCGCGAAAATAGAGCGACCAGAGGGGGATTGTGAGAGTCGCATATCAATCAGTGGGGGAAGGGACCCTCGCTGGGGGGGCTAGCAGGATGTTCGGTGGCGGATAAGAAGGGGGGTTGGAAAAAGGGCGAGAGAAGCTAGCAAAAAGCAAGAGGAAAAAAGTCCATTGAAGGGGTAATATGGGGGACCCTTCACCAAACGTAAGAACGGCTCCAGCAAGCGGACCAGTAGGACAGAGCATGGGGGGTATTCTTCGCTGAAAAGTCTATTTCGGGAAGGGAGGACAGTTCTAAAACTGGCCGAACACTGCGGTTCGAAGAGAGGGGTCTAAGGGAGCAAGGGGTCGGGGGAGCGTAAACTTGCGCGTTGAAGAAAAGGGGACTCCTCCACGCGGTGTGGATCTGAAAGCGGGGAGGACGAAAAAAGTTATCGGAAAAGGTAGCCCTCCTTCTGGCAGGAATTACGCTGACGGTTGGTTGCAGGAAAAGGACGACTAACAGAACAAAAAAAAGCGCGTCTCCGGAGGGGCAAAGGGGGGCCTGGCAACAGATAGCGTCTGAAACATCAAGCTTTGACTCTTTGAAAAGGCCTTGGGGGAGAACCGGGTTCCGCAAAAAGGAATCTTGAAGGAGACAAATCGACGCAAGCACGGTCAGGGAGGGGGAGCGGATGGGGAGGGGGGGGGGGGCGGGGGGGGAGGGAAGGGGTGTCCAACTGGGAGCGGGAAAGGGAACCTGAAAGATCTCTCGAAAAAAAAATTATGAGGAATTCGTCAGTGAGAAGGGAGAGACCATTCGGAATTCCTGGGGAAAAGAAGAGCGCCCCCGGGGGCCGCGGAAAAAAAGGGGCAATACCAAAGGCGAAATCCTAGCAGAAAAAGCCAGTGAATGGCAGACGCCCTTGTCCGAAGGCTACAGAAAAAGGCGTCCCAAAAAAACGGAAAAAAGATGATGCGAATTCCAGACGGAAAGGGTCCGCAATAAGGTCGTGTGGCGCGGCAAGCAATAGGCGCCAGTTCTTAGGGGGGTCGCAAAAATAAGAGGGCAAGATCGCCAGGAAAGAAAGTTCTTCAAGAAAGTCCGCGGACGGAGGAAAAATCAAAAGGACATCACCGCAAAAAGAAGCTGCAGACTCAAGGAGGGGGGTACAAGCTCCTTAGCGGAGGGAAAGGGACTAGCCTAAGCGCAAAATAACAGGGTCGGCCTGAAAAAAGGATTCCAAGCCGCAGAACGAAAAGTCTTGGGGTCCAGGGCAAAAAGTCCGTGCCGAAGGGCCCAGAATGCTGGAGCAAGTTTGGGGGAGGGGAACATGTGGCGAATAGAAAAACCCTCGAATGGAGACTTGGAGTCTCTACGACTACGGGAAACCTGCCGTGAAGAAGGGCCCGAAACAGCGAGGGAAACCCTCTGAAGGAAAAAATCGGCAAAAACAAAAAACTCAATCCGCGAGGAACAAACTGGCCGGGTGGAGGCAGGGTTTTTCGGGGGCCTTCGGAAAAAGGGGGTTTTTTGATGAAAAAAAAACCACGGGAAAAGTCAACCACGTTCGAAGATCGTTCTGGGGGAAGAGGGGAAAACGTACTGGAACGGAAACCGGCCAGAGATGGGAAAAAAAGAAATTGTGAGATTGAAAAGCATATGAGGAAGGGGAGGGATAGAACTTCCTCCCGGCGAAGGAAAAGAAAGGTCGAAGGAGAAAGGCGGAAATGGAAAAGGGAATTCCTGACAGGAGGGTCTGGGGGACAAGCGAAGGGTTGGGGGTGAAAAGGGGGGAACGATCCGGATCCAAAGAATCGGGAGGATGGTCCAACTTGTCGGGGTAGCGACGTAACAAAGAGGGGGAAAAGTAATCCACTTGATCGCCGAAGAGAATCTCCTGGAAAGGAAACCTCAAGCCGCCAGCTGAAAAAGTGCCCGCTGACCAACCCAATCCCAGTCCTTAAAAAGCCGCAAGGGGGGGCACAAAAAAAAATCCAAGTCCTGGGAAGGGCTCAGCTCTAGATTTCAGACGCCTCAGGTTTTGAGGGGAGTCGAGTCTGCAGGACGCATAGCAGAATTTTCTAAAGATCAAGAAAGTGTGCGTGGCCTGTGTACGAAAAAGTGTGGGGGGAAAAAAGAACGGAGAAAAAAATTCGAGAGAGAAAGGACGGGCTGGCAAAGTGTGCGACAAAAAACCCAAAACAAACCCCGCCAAAAAAAAAATAAAAACCCCAGTCACTGCAGGGAACTGCTTGCAGGTAAAAACTTCTGCCAGAAAGGAAGAGGAAAATCTCTGCGAAAAAAAAAAAACCCTTCAGGCCGAACAGGGAAATTTAGGGGGGCCACGGATGGGCTGGTAAGAGGGAGCTGGGAAAAAGAAGCTAAAAACGAGGAGAGCCTTTTGGCGAAGGGACGCCCGGGATGGGCATCCCTCAACAAAAAAACCTATTGGGTAAAAGAGATATATGCCCAGGAAAGGGAACCAACTCAGGAAAAAAAAAGGGGGAGCTTGAAGGGGAAGTAACTCATCAAGGAGAAATCCGACCGTGGGCAAGGAAAAGGCCTTCTCCCAAAACCAAGGATTCGAAAGGGTTTGGGTGAAGAGAGCGAAAGACTCCCGGGATGCTTGGGAAAGGGGCTTCCGAAAAACGTTTCAGGGAAAAAAGAAGCGGGGCTGGGAGAAAAAGGAGCCGTTGCAGTGAAGCAAATAAATATGCTTTCCGAAAAACCTCAGGGAATCGCATAAACGACCATTGAAAGGAAAATTTCACTGAGGAAGTGAATCTGAGAAAAGATCCGTTCCGGGCGATTGAAGAGAAAGAAACTAACCGGGAGGAGAGACATAAAGAGGTCTTGAATTTTAAAGAAAGGTGCGCAATGGTAGATATGGGGTGCAAGGAGCTTCAGAGGACAATTGAGATTCGCCGGTGATTGGGGGAGGAGGGTATCGGGCCTGGGAAAGAGGTCTTGGGAGTAATTCCTGATACACAAGGCGCCTTTGAGAGGAAGGGGGATTCCAACGATAGAATCAAGATTAACTCACAAAAAAACCCCAAAGGGAGGGGAAAATTCCAAACTACGGCTTGGGAAAGGTCGTAGAAGGATGCAAGACAAGGGGAAGGACGCGGCAAGAAGAAGAAAAACTGACGCAAAGGAGGGTTTCACTTAGGGGAGATGGGGTGCGTAAACGGAAAGAGACCTTCGCTTCTAAAAAAGGGGGCTTAACTCCGCCATCGGCGAAAAAGATTCCGAGGGAAGGAAAAAAGGCAAGGGGAGGGTGTCGAGAAACGTACACGAGGACGACAAAGGCGGCTACTGGCCGGTCCATGTCTAGCCCCGTGTTGGAAAAAAAAAGATCGGCAAGAAAAAAAGACTAAAAAAAGAGCGAAGCGCGTTATTGAGAGGGGGGGATCGAAAAAAAATAATGAAAAAAGCGAAAGAAAGGGGTTGGTCGGGGGGGGGTGCCGGAGGGGGAGTTCGAAAAATGTTATTTCAGGGTCGACATCTTTGGGGGGAATCCTGGTCGGCAAAGCCAGAGGAAAGGAGGCGTGAAAAAAAAAAGTGGAGAGATACATTGTTCGATCACGCTGAAGGGAGAAGTTCTCATCAGCAAGGGAGGGACAGGAGGCAGGGGCCAAGGGGGGGTGATGGGAAGTAGCAAAAGGAGGGGAAAAGTCGAAAATGGGACCTTCTACGGAAAAAGCCTTGTTTTCAAGGAGTGGGGCGAAAAAAATGCTACCTCTGTCTGATCAAAGCTGGGCGGGAAAACGAATCTAGGAAGGACTCGGGAGTGCACGGGAAACCTCGAAGAGGTAGGGGAGAATCACGGCCTGGCGTCTTAGAAACCCGGCGGAAAGATTACAAGAGAGAAAAAGGAGAAGGCCGTGCTGAAAATCAACGGTGGGGGTGCCGACGCGAAGTAAGGACGACGAAAGACCTGGGAGCCGAAAAAACGAATCTTAAAAGCTCCGGCAAACGCGGAACAGAAGAGGGGGAGCGCAATAGGGGGTAAGGGAGAGAGCAATGGGTGACGCGACCGGGCGGAAAGGGTCCCATAAGTATCAAAACTACTCGGGGACGTCGGGGAGTTGAAGCTCCGCTTACTTTTTCTTTTTCGTAAGATCCAGGGAGGGTTAAACAGTAAAAGAAGGGACTCTCAACAACACTGAGAGAAGAATAGGAAGACGTATTCGAAGAAAAAGGAAGGTTGGAAGGAAGTTAAACCCAGGCGCCCCGACACATTCCGCTGAAAAGGGTGGGATCAAAGACAGGCAAGTCGGACGATATCGGCGGGGTATCTGCCGGTCTAAGCCGGAGGGACCACAGGTCGGACCTCAAACGATAACCTAAAGGCAGTTCAGGCCATTAAGACGCCATAAGGGATCGTTTAAAAAAAAAACAACTGCTTGTCGGCGCAAGCTTGACGGAGGAGGGTTCTTAAAGACCGGTGGAAACACACAGGGGGAGGAGGGGGGTCAGCCACGAAAGAAGCGGAAAGAAGCCCTTCAACGAGCCGTGGGGAGCAACTCCGGGTCGACAAAGGGGGGCCTGAAAAAGTACTCAAAGACGGGCAGAGAACCCTCAACGCAACTCCTCCGAGAACGGTCAACGCAATCGATCAGAGACGCGAACCGAGGGAACCACTAAGGGCCTTATCGGAGGCCAAGAAAGGGGGGAGAAGGGGGGCCGCGGAACCTTCGGCGGGGAAAACTTCGGGGCAGTCAGGGCTACGTTGCAAAGCCCTGAAGGAGGGCCTTGACGGACCGTGTCTAAAAGCACCTGGAAACCCAAGCCGGCGGCTCGCGGGGGGGGGGCGTGCGTATAAAAAAACTCTGAAAAAGACAAGGGCAACAAAAAAAAGAAGAACAAGAAAAAAGCTTCACAAAAGAAATGGATCTTCACGGGAAAAGTCCGCCCTCCCAGACTCAATAAAAACTGGAACCGCGGAGGGCCGGGGGGGCTGGGTCAGGGTCCTGGAGGGGGGGGGGACTTCGGAAACTGGATGAAACCCCGCCGGAAGTACCGGGGGGGGAAAAAGTCTTGGGGGGGAAAAATAGGGGGACTGAAACAATTCGCCTGCCCTGGAAGAGTCTTTATCCGAGCGTTTGAGAAGGACCGGTAAAGGGGGAAAACTTGACTGCGACAGACAAGGGAAGGGGGGGGGGGGGGGGGGGGGGGGGGGGGGGGGGGGGGGGGGGGGGGGGGGAAAAGCTTTTCTGAGCTTGCAAAAGGGGGGTGACTCCTTGGACTTGAAAACAGTCAGGGGGAAACTTCGGAGGGAATCCGTCGAAAGCAAAAGGGGGTTGATGGGAGGAAAAGGGAGGCCAGCGCGAAAGGGGAGGGGTTGGGGACTGGTCCACTTAAAAGCCTCAGAGAAAGTCTCCAGCACCAAGCCTGAAAGAAAATTCCGCAAAAAAACCCTCAAAAGGCCGCCCGAAGCACTGATCGACTTGCCAAAAAGGCGACATTATCGAGGGTCCTTGAAATGGAAAAAAGAAAGCCTCGCGGGGGAAGATGAGGAAGTTCATGTCCTCAGAAATTGTCGTTTCGGGAAAAGCGAAAAAAAAAAAAGGAACTGCGGGAGGGGGGGCCTCTCCCAAGAGACTGGTGCGAGGGAAAGATTGGTGGGCGTTCGAGGGACTGTCGAGGAAAAGAGTTGAAAAAAAATACAGGGCCAAGGGGACTAGGGACGCGGCGGAAGTCAGCGGGGGGAAGGAAAAAGCTCGCCAACGGAGGGGAGATCGCAGAAAGTCTTCGAAAGGAATAAAAAAACGGTCTCGAGGAAAAGGGGGACCTTGGAAAAAGTTTCATTGGAAAAAAGGGGGAGAGGGGAGCCATGTCAGGGAGGGGAGGGGGGAGAAACTTTCGAGAGAGTCCCCAAAGCCAGGAGGCGCCGCAAACCACAGTCGTCATCGCCGTCTTCTAAAAAAAACGGATTATGAGGGAAAAAAAAAGGCCGGCGAGAGGCGCGGGGGAAAAGGGCGTGAAGTGGGGGGCAAGGATAGAGAAGAGATTCTAACAAAAATACCGCTTGTCACTTCCCTCAGACGAAAAAAAGGGCCCGGGAGTTAAGTTCCGGGGCGCCCGCGAGCACATGCTGGGGAGAAAAAACTTCTACCGGGGGTCTAGAGAGGAAAAAAAATGCACGACCCCCCAGACACCCTTGGGGAGTCATTAATCCAGACAAGCAGAAAGGGAAACTCTCATAGGAGACGCTCAGGAAGGCGAAAGGAATACTAAAGCACTTTGTAGGGAGGAGCAAGAGGATCTATTGGGACGGGAAGGCCGCACAAAGCGAAAAGAAAAGTCTACCGAGGAATAACCGTCGAAGAAAGCGAGGCGGTCTGGCAGGACGCGATTGTATTGGGGGTCGGCCGGGGGATGGCGGATAGCCTGTGCGAAAGGGGGGGCTGGGGGATTAGGGGGATTCTTCGTTCAGCTGTCTTCTGGGAAAGGGAGAAACAAAAGGGGTCCCCCAGCGTTTCATAGGAGAGAACTCTTTCCACCTGCACGACGGCGTACTCGCAAGCAAAGGTGAGTGAGAATTACGGGGAGGACGACTCCGCTGAAATCGGCCAATGGCCTGACAGAAAGAGAAGTCATCTGAACGGCATAAGCAAGAAAGGAAAAAAAAGCAAGGGGAAAAACTTCTCGGCAGAAGTGTGTGCGTAAAATAAGGAAAGGAATAAGGACGGCCTCTTCGACACAACAATTCAAAAAAAATCGCTCGCAGAAAGGGGGGTATGGACTGCGGTTTCTCAAAAGGTGGAAAAAGGAAAAAAGCATCCAGAGGAATGCAAGAGGAACTTTTCAAGAAGGAAGCAAATGTGGCGACCATAAAAGGGTTGGTGGGTCCGAAGACCACCTGCCCGCACTCTGGAAAACCTTCTAAAAAGAAGGCCATTGATCGGGAGCTCGGGTAAGGGGAGTCCGGAAAGGGAAAAGTCTGACTAGCAGCGTTGGGTATTGGCCGCGCTGGGGGGGGAAAGTCGCTAAGGGGGAATTCGGGATCAGAGGGGGTTATGCGAACCCGCCCAGCGCCGCCGTATCGTGGACGAAATTCAGTGAAGGACTGGGGGGGGGAAAGTCACCAAAAAAAGTTCCTCACCGGCGTGGGAAAGGGGAGGCACTACTGAAATTGTAGGCCTTAGCAGCTGGGGCCACTACTTGGAAGTTCCTCGGAGGTTGAATTCTTGGAAAGATCAACAGGCAGAGGGGAGGGGGTCACGCGCGGAAAAGGCACATTGGGAAAAAACCGGCGGGGGGGCAATGGCGGCTTGGCGGGCCTGGGGAGGCTGAGGAGCCGGAAACGGAAAAGGACGGCTCGGGGACCGAGGAATTCAGCCCGAAAGAAAAGGTGGCAGCTGGGATTAAGGGAGCGACAAGAAAAAGGCGACGAACGAAAACCTTCGCAGAGGGAAAGCGGGGGGAGGAATAACGACAAAGGGAGGAATATAGAAGAGGGAGAAAGAGGAGGAGAGAACTCATAGGGGGGGAAAAAAAAAAGTGGATCGGGGGCCGCTTGGTAGACGCCTTACAGAACCATCAAGACTGGACTAAATGCTAGGGAAGGAAGAAAGCTCCAACACGTTTTGGAAAGGAAGGGGGGTAAGGGGGTTTCGGAGAAAGGGAAAGTCTCAACTAAAAGGGAAGGATCAGGGGAACAAGGGGAAGGAGCTCTTAAACAAAAGGATGAAAAGAAACTTATCGTCGGGGGACAACTCCGAACGAAAAAAACTTCCGCGGACCATGAAAGGGGGCCTAAAAAAGGGTCATGGAAGAAGAGGCCCTTAAATTATTTCGGAAGCCGGGGAAGGAGAAATTAAATAAAAACTCTAAAGGAAAAAAAGGGATCATACAGGGTACGTTCCCGGCGTCCGAGAGAGACTGAAGGGGTTTCAAAAGCGTAAGGGACTGTACTGGGAGTCGTCGTCAGTCCGTAAGGACCGAGTAAAGTCGTCATCAAAAGACCGAGAACCGAGCAACCCTAAGGGGAAAAAGACTAGCCGAATACAATAAAAAGGACCCGGCCCGCGAGAGAAAATTGGGCAACTCGACGCTGGTGACCCCGGCCTTCTGCCGCGGTATAAAAAAGCGGGGGGGGCTCTACCGAAGAAATACAACAGGCGTAAGGGATATCGAAAGGCCAAGAAGCAGCACGCAGCGGAACAGAAAAGGGCGTGGGAGTGCAAAAATTCTTGAATCTTTGCAGAAGAAACCCCCGGCCTAGGAACACGTAGGTAAGAACATGGGAAGTCTTCAACATGAAGCGGCTCAGAGGGGAAGTCTCGAGAAACCCTCTGGCAAGTCGACCCGGAAGGTACTCAACAAAAAACGAAAGGATTGGAACCGCACGCCAACTCGGATCCGCCCGGCGGCCGCGATCACTGGCAGGTAGGAGCCGGCGGAAGCATGTGGGGGGGGGGATTAACTGGGAGGAAGGTGATTCGACCATTTAGCCCAGCCGATATCTGGAGGAGGGAAAAAAGGGGTACAGGTCGAGGGTGTGATGCGGGGAAACAACCGGCCTTGGAGGGGATGTATCGGTCCGAGGGATATTCCGGGAAAGGAGAAAACACCCGCCGAACGAAAAGGGATCGTTTGGGGTTTCCCCCTTTCGAGGTCGCGTCATAGGGGGGGGTTCTTTCAAGGGAGAAGGAGGTGTATGAGCTGGCAAAAAAGCCCGAGCGCTGTAGGAGACAGCCTTCTAGCGGGGAGAGGGGCCCAAGGTGTTGTTGGGGCGGGCAGACTGAAAAGTTCAGGCAGGGCCAAGGGGGGACTTGACGGAAAGGGCTTTCCCCAGGATATCAGACCAAAAGGCCTTCCAGCTGAACCACCGCGGAAGACTAGAAACCTTACGAAAACCTGAGAGGAAGGACCGGAAGCTCGCAAGAACAGGAATCCTTGCCCTCGGGATCCTTACGAGGTAGCTAATCTATTTCCTAACGTTGCTTGGGGGGGGGCGTCAGAGGGGCAACGACGAACGCTCGCATTGAAAGGAAGGGACGGGGTTCTTTATCGAAAAAAAAAGCCCGCCGTGGAAGTCACTGGGAGGAGCGTCGGAGGAGAATTGTCTTAGGACTTCCAAAAAGGTTCATCCTGCGGGAACAGGAAAGGAAAAGTGGTGACGAGACCATCAAAAAGCGCAAGAGGGCGGGGCCCGTCTTCAGACATTCGATCAGAGAAAACACAAAGACAAAACAAAGTCCCCAAACGGGTCATTGGGGAAGGAGTCGTGGGGGGTTCTCCCGAGGTGGCAAACATGTAAAGGAAACGCTCAAAAAGAGAGTCGCCAAGCGGCTGGGAAAAGAACATCACAACACAAACGGATATGAACAGGAGATATGCACAGAAAAACATGTTGAAAAGAAGGATTTCGAAGGCCAGCAAAGAGAAAGAGGGGGACCAAGCAATAAGGGAGGGGCAGGGGAAAAGCTCACCCATGACCAGCTGAAGGGCCAACTGGTGTCAAATGTCGGTTTTTTGAGAAGGGAAAGAAGGCGGACATGGAGGAGCTTCTACCAAAGAGATGACGCAAGAACGCCGGAAGAAAGTTGCTGAGGAAAAGAAAAGGAACTGCTGACACGCCGACGACACCCCACGGACGCCTCATCGGCGGAACCGCGTACCACGGCAAAAAGCTTATCAAGAAAAAGATTCCTTCTGACTGTGCCTGCGTTGGATCGGTCCCTCCGAAACTAAGCAAAAGGAGGAGAAGAGTACATGAAAAAAAAGGCGGATTTAAAGGAAATAGAGGTCAAACTGGGAAGAGGAGGATCGCGGAGGGAAAGGGACAAAGGTGAGGTCGGGAGGAAGGTTATTGGAAAGGGTTCAATTCGAGGCGGAGGAGGGCAGAGGGGTGACGCCAGCTATGGGCAGGAATTGCCATACACTTGATGACGGAGGGAAAAAAAAAAGCTGGAGGCAAAAAAGGACGATAGACGGATTGATGAAAGGGGGAACTCGAGACCTCTTCCGATATCCGTAAAGAGGAAAGAAATCATACAGAAAAGAAATGTGTAGGGGGAAAGGAGGCTAATTGTGCTTAGAGATATCCATTAAGCTTCTCCCATTACAATTCTAAAGTACGACGCTGGGGAAAATCGGTCAGGGCAGCAGGTGAAGTCGACCAACTCTGGAAAAGGTCTCCGCGGTAAGAAGAGCGTGGGATCACTTCCTAATCAGGGATCCCAGTAGGGAAAACAAACGTACTCCAGGGGGAAAGGGAGAAAAAAAAAACACTGACCATAACGTTCTCGGAGGGGGAAAGAACGTCTCGGGGTGTTTCTTAAAACGAGTACTATCAGGGCCGCGCGGGGTGGGAAGCATGTTAAGGGGTGAGGGGGAAAGAACATCGGGGATTGTAGTCGGAGAGAATAGCCCAGGGTGCGGTGGTCAGTCAAAAGGTTTGAAGAAAAAGAAATCCACCGTCAAGTACAAGGGGATACAAATCCGCCTGGAAAGGAAAACCTAATTTGTTGGAGGGAAGGGGGGGAAAGAGGTTAGCTTTCTTAAAAAAATCCGGGAATGGGAAGAACTTGGCGGAGAGAGTCCGAACGAAAGGGGAGGTAGGAGGTCTCACACGGCTTCTTATCACTAGTATCCTCGGTATAGAGGGGACTTCAAGGGGGGAACACAGGTTGTACACAGCTTGAAAGGAGACTCTGGGGAACACGTTAGCTGGAAGGAAGGGGAGTCTCGGAAAAAAACCGGATAAGAAGTTCTCTTGGGGGACTAGGGGAAGGAGGACTTGGAAAGGGAAACGAAGGGGTGGAAGGATTAAAACGGAGGAACGGAACCTTCGGGGAAAAGGGAAGCTTTCGCACTCTCATTTGAGACTCCGTGGGTGAGTTCCGCCTAGGAAGAAAATCTTCATCAATCTGGGGTAAATTAGACGTGAAGAAGGTTCCTATGGTTTGAGGCACTGCTGAAAAGGTCAGTCGGGTCCACTAGGGGGGGTGGCCATCCTCAAAGGGTTCAGGGATGGTTGGAAGGGGCTTGGAAAGCGGACGGGGGGGCGTTGCGTTTTTCAAAATCCCAAAATCCGCAAGCAGTAAAAGGAAAACAAAAAAAAAAAAAAAAAAACAGAAAAAACAAAAACAAAAAAAGACCCAACAAAAAAAAAAAGAAAATCCACCACTGAGGGGATAAGGGAACTTTTTAAGTTGCTCTCCAATCCCTTTTTAAACTAAGGAAAACTACAGGGAAGGCCACTGCAAACCGAAAATTCCTGTCAGAAATGCTATCAATCCAAGATACTGGTACGATTCCCTCAAAAAGAATTTTCCGAGTCATTCGAAAAAAAGCGCTCAACTTCACCTACCTGGATAAAGGGGACTTGCTGTCCCAGGAGGAGAAGATACTTCAGATTTCTTAACGTCCTCAGGGGAAGTCGTAGGAGGAGCTGCAGACAAATATTCAGAGGGGGAAGAAACAGACGGCGGGCTACCTGGACCCGGAGCCGTTTAAGAAAAACTCCGACAAAACGGGACAATCGGGCAGCGAGACCCGGACCTCACTACGAGCAAGAAATCTGGACAAGACAAAAGGAACGCGACAAGGAGGATAGCAATCGCTGAACAGACGAAAACATGCGTGAATCCTTCCAAGGGAAAAAGTCGCTCGGAAAGCGCGGCGAAGAAAAAAAGGCATTCTTGCCTGGAATGGGGGGGGAGTTGGCAGCAAGAGGAAGTGGTTTACTGGTGAAAAAACATGGGGGCGACGGTTTCACTAGAGGAGGTCACGCCGAGCGGGCGGAGAAGAATACTACAAGAACGAACTATTCTAAAGAATACCGTCCAGGCTCTAAGAACAGCGTGCAACCTAAAGTCTCAAAGAGCAACAGAGGAGCGGCTGAGGAGGGAAAGAACTTGTCAGGGGGGTCCTTAGCAAGAGAAAAGGGTTGTTTCGGATAAAAAAAAGGGGCGGAGCCACGGGAGGAGAAAACCTAGAAAAAAGGAGTTTACCGACTTAACCAAGGAAGCCCGGGGAGGAAAAAAACGAGGAGAGAATTGGCGAAGTTGGAAAGGGGGGGTCGAAGTAATGGTGATAGGTGAAAAACCAAAAAGAGACGAAAAAAAATAAACCGAGAAAGGCGCGGTAAGATTGGGTGGTTCTGTCGGGAAAGGATACTTCTCTTTGGGGATGGGGAAAAACAAACGCCAGGCCTATGGGGACTTTTAAATCTGGGACTGGCCCGTCCGGGGGGGAGGTCGTCTGCAGACAGGGTGAAAAAAGAGGTCAATGGGCCGAGTGCTTAATTCATATTCAAAAAGGGGGTCCCGTCAAGAGTCTCCTTCATCCTCCCCAGAAAGAAAAGTCCGGGAGAACCAGCCAAAAAGCCGCATAAACGGAAGGCCTTTCCCAGGGAGACCGCCGAAAGGAAAACAGTTGCAAAACAGATCAGTGAAAAGATACTCCTCGAGATGAAAGGACATTCCTCGGGTTTTCGTGGAAAAAAACCATTGCGAAAAGATGGAAAGGGGCATTAACGGAGAGGGGGTTCTGGATCGCTAAAAACTTTGCATGGGGATGCGGATCCTAGAAGTCGCCGGATTGGAAGGCGGAGAGGGCATCCGTTCAGCCAAGGGCAAAGCCCGCGGGGGGGGCGCCATAACGGCGGATGTCAATCAGACTCGCCACCGGCTTGCAGGTCTTCGGGAAAGAAAACGTCGCAGCAACTGGCCACCGGGAAAAAAGAGTCATTGGGGGAGGGAAGGAGTGCCCGGAAGGGGGGGGGTACTGCCCTATGGCGGATGAAGCTTGTTGCAAACGGCCCAAGCAAAGCAACGCGAGCGCCCGCAAGGCCCCTTCTTGAGGAAAAACAAAAAAGGAAAAGATAGAAGAAAAAAAGAAGGGGGGGCACGATGCGCCAACGGCGGGGGGGGGGGAAGTTTCGAGGAACAAAGCGAGCCAGATGGCAGACCAAAGGATCCGGACCTGCACTGGCCCATGAAAAGGGTCGATCGGTTGGGGGAAGAAAAAACAGGGAGAGTTGGGAACGAAGACGGAGAGAGGACCGAAGCCGGTGGCGAAAAGAGAGATAAAGCGCAGGGTGATGGCTGAAAGAGGGAACCTTTGAAGGGCTTATGAAAAGAAAAAATCCGGGAAGAAGAGAAAACTCATCAAGAAAATGCGGGGACCAGGGCAGGGCCAGGCACGGGCGGATCAAAAACACTTTCGAAGTGAAAATTGCAGAGAAGGAACAATACAACGGGGAGAAAAGTCGCACATGAAATCGTCGAAATAAAGGGGGGGAGGCTTTGCACTTGCCAGGTAAGGGTAGTTGGACAACGCGTAGGAGGTAGAGGGCAAGGGGAAAGGGATCGTGCGGCGGTTGCTGGGTGATCACGTGAACTTCTCGCCTGGTGGTGCGTCTGGCAATGCGAAACAAGCTGTTTGAAAAAGGAAGAAAAAAGGGCTGTCAAAGAAATCTAATCTCACAAAAGCCAAAAAAGGTCCACGAGGACGAAGAGTTTGGAGGAAAGAGAAAAAAGGCCCCAACGGCCTAACATGCGGAAGGACAAAATAGGAAAAGGAAAGACCTCAAGACTCTAAAAGGGGAGATTGTATCAGAACGGTGTGTGCGTAGACTATTACCAGAAGAGAGGTCTCAACAGAAAATCTGCAAAAAGGGGAAGCCTCGGGAAATGAGGAATCAGGGCCAAGCGAAGGGGTCGTTCGATCACAGCAAGGGGCCCGAAGGTTCTAGAAGGAACCTTTTGTGTCCAATAAAAAAAAAAAATGCCCGGGACGAAGAACGGCAACAACTGACCACCCACGGCCATAAACAAGCCGGAAAGTTAGAGAACTAATAGAAACAGTTGGGTGGGGACCCGCTCTTTGTGGGGGGAAAATACGAAGCTGGGAAGGATGTCGAAACATCGGTCAGCCGTGTAAGGAGGGAGAGCCGTCCCGGACGACGGTTGGGAAAAGGGACGTCCCGAAAAAAGGAGAAGACCATCCAAGCAAGCAAGGGTCGGCCGAGGTTACTGCCACTAAGGGTGTTTGGAATCATAGCCTTTTGACGTATAATGCAGGAATTGCCTTCTCGGCAAGCAGCACGACCTGTTCTGTAGAGCCGATCGGAAGGGCGCGTCAGGCCAAGGGGCGTTGAGGATGGGAAGTCCCTGAGGCGTGAAAACCGAGGTCGTGAGGGAAAGGCCGCGGAGGGGGGACACCGAGGAAAAAGGGATTTCCGGAAAGGGAAGGGTTAGCCGCCCGACTGGCCGGTGGAAATCCGTGGGGAAAACTGAGGAAAACTTCGGAAAAGTACCTCTTGCGTAGCGAAAGGGGGGAACCCATAAGTAGTTTTTAGGAGAAGCGGTCTTCATCAGGGTGCATTAGATCTTTGGCCGCTTTTGGGAAGAACGGGGAGACAGGAGAAGCTGCTTCCCGGTTAAGGGGGAATCTCCTCCAGTCAGGGGGCTCCGTGGGGTGGGGGAAGGGGACAGATTTCGAAAATTCCTTTCCAAAGCTGGAAGATCGCAATAATGAAGAG
>Ga0179593_1357234_pt1 | contig 23234 bp, 15 predicted proteins | sample CZODoug2_1_08_16_FD_185931 | JGI IMG/M metagenome (GOLD analysis project Ga0179593, IMG submission 185931) | Vadose zone soil fungal communities from Angelo Coast Range Reserve, California, USA - CZODoug2_1_08_16fungal (PacBio error correction) | ecosystem: Environmental > Terrestrial > Soil >...
GCCGTGCAGCGGCTTAGATACGGCAGGAAGGCAAGTTAGGAGCAGAAGCAGGGCGGCAACGGTCCTTTTGGCGGCGATAGCAGAGGGAACCCAGCAAAAACAACATAAGAAGGTTGTGGATGGAGCGGCGGAAAAAATGACCGCTCGTTGCTGGAAAAAGGGTTTGGTGTAAACCAAGTGAATTGCAAATCATGAAGTCGAAAAAAGACGTCCTGCGGTCCCAGTCGGGACACAGCCAGGTGGCAGGAGGGGTAGAGTTTAGCGAAAGGTAGGGAGAAGATCGAGAAAAGTAGGGGGGGAATGGTTGAGCGGAAAGGGAAGACCGATCACAATCAGGAGGGCAATCTCAGCTCAAAACGGAGGAGTAGATATAGAGACTCTTGAATTGAGCAAAACTTTAAGGCCGACTACAACTCTGTCCCCTATGCGTGCTGATAATCAGGTGGGGAAATCTTCGCTGATAAAACGGTAAGCAGCAATGGACCGTGGCTCGTGAAGCCTTATTTATCCCAGAAGGGAGCGCCTTGGGACTTCATCGAAAAGGGGGGGAACGTCACAGCGGAGGGTGACTAAAAACAGTTCCAAAACGAGTCGTTTGAAGCAGCAGAACACAAAAACGTCTTGATGGGCGCGTGTTCTGTTTCCCGCTTGATGCGCCGCGACAACGTGTGAGACCCGCCAAGGGACCTTACCGGCTACTGAGCCCGGAGGATAATCCCTCCGCTGAACGCATGAAAGGCTGGGAAGTAACCGCCTTGTTTTGGGCAAAAGCGATGCAATCAAAAACCAAACCTACTGCCACACCACCGAAGGGGATGTAGCCAAAAGGGGCTAAGTGAATACCTCATGGCGAATCGCTCTCCTCTTGGCCCAATTCCCCTCTTGATGATAACAGTAAAAGACCCGATTAAAAAAAATGGGACAAAGGGCACGGGGAGCCGGAGGCAACCCCCATGAACACTAAATAAGAGATTTGGTGTGCCCGCAGAATCAGAGCCCCCTCCCGGAAAAAAGACCGATAGTGCGGCTGGGGGCCCAAAAAGAGGTCCAAAGGTCCACCGAAAAAGCGGCCGATCGGGAAATACGGCCCCCCACAGTGAGATCGGAACTGGGTCCGGGCACCAACGCCAGAAGACCGACTAAAAAACTCGAGGGGAAACCTCCACAGCGCCATTGCGGCACTCGTGCCAGTAGAGGGTGGGACATGGGTGGTTCTTAGAGAACATGGTTATGTGCACCAAACCAGGGGTCGACAGGGGTGGTTGAAGTCCTACCGCGGGGGAAGCGTTTACCCCACATCGCTACAGTTACGGGTGCAGTCAGGACGGCTGGGTAGAATGAACCGCAGCGCTGAATTGGCAACCCTTTTGAAACGAAGTCACGGAATGGGGGTCAGTACAGACGTCAAATCAAAAGAACGACGAACCAAAACCCGCGGTTGTTGGGTCGGACGCGGAAGTTGTCACCAGCAGCACAGCCGGATAAACGCCATTCACCCATCGAAGCCCCAACAAAAAAGACCAGAAAGCTTGGCGAACGGACAAAGGCAAGGCGAATAGGCCGGGGGTGAAGAATTGCTCTGTCAACAATATTTCCCAGCCTGGAACGAAGGGCCGGAAAAAAGCGGTCAGGCTCACAGAGGGGGCGCTAAGGTCGGATCTGAACGGGCGAAGACGGGGGAGCAAAGAAAGATCTGGAAACCCTCCTGAATGGGGATGGTCACTGCTTATGGTGGGGGCAGGGGGGACTGCTTCCAAGGGCGCGAGGCGTCTCAAAATTGGGAAGTCACCGCTCCTCAATAAAAAAGCGAAAGAAAACGTGGCAGCGCAAGCGACCCGTGGGGGGGCGGTATACCATGGAGGTAAGCGGGGAATTAGGATCTAGGCGCCGCGCCCAAGTTCTGAAAACAGATGACTCAACGAGGTAAATTTCCTGGCTGTACACACCGTCAGCACGGTCGAAAAAAAAGTAGAGGCGGCGCAGAAGATGGAGGGCAGACTATAACTCCAAAAAAAGGACGTAACCTCCTGCGGGCCTCTGCAGAAGGCTGGCAGGAATACCCGGCGGAAAAGGCGGCAGCCTAACAACCACCACAACGGGAACAGCCTACCTACAGTCACGACTCTGAATCCTGTTTTCAATTGTTGACCAAAAAACAATCGGGAAGGTCCTCAGAAGACCCTAGCTGTACGAGCCCCAAAATCTCGGTAAGGGGGGAAAGGGGTGGGGGGGGGGGGGGGAGGAAACTGCCACCAACTCCTTCGACCTTGGCACGGTCCGATAGCAACAAAAGAAGTGTGGTAATCCCTTCCTCTTGCCGTAAATCGACCATTCACGGCTTGCCTTTTCCGACTGAGGAAGGACCTGGCGGCGAAATTCGGCACTCCAAAGGTATACGCGTTGTACCAAACCCTCTCAGGGGAGCAGAAAAATATAAAAGTCGGGGGGGAAAGAATCGGAAAGAACCAAATATAGCAAAATGTACGCTAACGTCAGGGTAAGTACGCTAGCGGGCAAGGATCACGCACGCGGAAAAGTAAAAATGCTTAAGGAGGGACAAGCCTTACTCCCCGGTTAAGACTTGTCAGCGGGTCACCACCGGAGAACTCCGCTCGGCGAAATGATAACTTTGCATACACTATCGAGTCGCCCAACCGATCCCGGAAGCAAAGAGCCCGCAAAACCGTTGCCCGCACCTACCCGAGGACAATACTGGTATCGAAACCGGTGGTTATAGAAATCGGTTCCGGAAAAATCCCATACCGGAGGAAATAAAGAAAAAAACCGGGATACGGTAAGACGGGACGCGGATCCCGTAGCGCATCACTTCCGGGTAGAAAGGTTCGCCTGAGAAAGGTTCCGTATGAAAAATCAATAACGGGAAAGTTCGGATAAGATTGGGGGAAGCTACCACTTTTTGAGGATGATGAGGGCAGGCACTAAAACCACAAAAGAAAAGCACACACCTTGGAGGGGGGGTTTCAAACCTCCTCCGAAAGAAAAAAATCGTGTCAGGCAAGGCCGTAGCACCATTTCCAGATAACTGGGCCGGCGATCCCTAACCTGCGCAACGGTAGAAAATAGATTTTCTTGATAGGTTCCACAAGAGAAAAACAGAGTTTGCCCGAGGGGCCACATAGAAACGGACCGTAACTAAGTACGAAAGAAAGACAATCGAACACAAAGTTGCGATCGGGTAATGAGACCAAATTCCACGGAGCGGGGGGGAGAACGGCTACCCAAGTGGACGCGATGAAAAGACGGCCGGCCGGCAAGGGATAACGGTACTCGAAGGAGGAAAGGAGAAGAAACATGTAGCTACCTCGCGACAGGGATCCAAAACCTACACACAGCCAAGCCTTGAACTCTCAAAATATGGCTGGGGGCGAAAAATAGCTAAAAAAAAACAAAAATGGAGAGCCGAGAGGTAGCCACCAGAAATTGTTAGAGCGATCGTGGCAGAAAATCAGTTTGAGGACCCGCTCCGTTAATACGAGAAACGAGTTCTCTCTCTGGGAAAAAGGGAGAGGCAGTGCCGTGGCCCAGGTGGCAGGGCTCTAATCCGACCAAAAAAGGGGGGAATAAAAGGTAGAGTCCCAGGGGCAATTGTTTCCACGGACGATCGCAAATGGAAAAAAAAGTGGTCATGGTCTAAGTTAGTTACCAGATGATCAGTGCGAAGGGGAAGATTTGAGACTGGAAAGGGGACCAGTAGCAAACTGGATCCTCAATGGGGGATGGGAGCCTGCAGACTCCGGAAATGGCTATGCGGGACCATGTGACGATGGATAAGAAGGTGCTGGGAGGGAAGTGTGGCGCCTCCAGGTGTGGAGGCTGCAAGGTGGGGGCAAACTGACACGCTCATCAGCAACAATTGGGGTTCGCCCAGGGGGCAAAATTCAGTGCATCACGAAGGGGAAGTGAGGGTGTATTTGCATAAGTAAAAGGGCCCGTAAACTTCTCACAAGTGAGACTGGGGAGCCAGGCTAAGAAGGAAAGGGGAGAAGACCCGGGTGATGATGAGAAGGATGATAAAGGGCTGTTTGGCCGGACCATTGACCCAAGGGCGTCGATCTTCTGTTAAAAAGAGTCGGGGAGACCCTGCCGTTAAGGGAGGCAGAGAGCCGGATGACAGGTGATCTGTGGAGAAAGATTGGGGAAGGGTATGTCGAAACGTGGCACTCATGTGACTCTGAGGAAGTTTCCGTTTGAGAAGCGGAAGACAGCAACGTCTAATACGCCTTAGCGAAAATCGCAAAGAGCGTCCAGAAAAAAACAGGGTATTGAAATCTGAACGGGGGAAAAAGAGGTAAGACGTCGACGCTATGCATTCTGTGGCATCTAAACATGTGGGGGAAGAGGAATACAGGGGAGGAAGATAAGTTGGGTGGTTAAAAAAAGGTAAAAGGGGGAGCCCGGAAATCCAACAGAGAAAAGGAAACGATATTACCCAGGCAAGCCGGACAGGGTAGATGACCCACGGCAGCCACGGCGGATGACAACAAGGAAGGTTGGTTGCTGAACGGGGACCAAGTATTCATGGGCAGAGGGAAAAAAAGTTAATACGCCTAGGTTTTTAATCGTAAAGAGAAAGGGTACTTCGAGAAGAGGGCGAACTTTGGCCTCTACGAAGGGAACAGGATGAAAAAGAGGCGAAACCGAAGAAGTTTTGTTCAGCAGTTAGTTGTGGGGTTGGGAGAGCTTCGAGGGGGGGACAGGTGAGCCGTTATTGAAAAAGGAAAGAAAAAAAGGCTGAGAGAAAGGACCTCGTTAAATGGGGGGAAAAAGAAGTGCTTCTGCCATTAAGCGCCGACAGAAAAGGTGGTTGATCGAATCGAAAAAGCTATGGAGCATGACATAGTGAACCGCTCGGAAACATGGGAAAAGGTTGTTGCTCGATAAGGAAGACCGCAGGAGCACTCTGGAACAAACGGTAAACAGACCAAAGGAGCAGAGGGCCACGGGGGGCGTTCATGAGAAGGAGGCGCTTGGGAAAGGTCCACCCTCAGGAACACGTGAGAAAAAGCTCGCAAGAAGAAAGAAACCAACCCACAATCCCTCAGGCGAACAGATTCAAGAAGGGTCCATGGCAGGAAGCCGTAGCAGGCTTGCGGGGATCCAGAAAGGAGGAGATGGTCAAATCTGAAAATGAATCGGAGGGACAAGTAGACATTTCACCTTCAAAATGGGAAAAGAATGGCTGGTCGAGCACAAAACGATACCCTCAGGACGGACGGGGGAGTTGCATACAAATGAAGCAAGAAGATGTGGGGCAGTACGGGAAAAAGTAAAAAAAAAAAGGGGGGCAAGTTTTAGAAAGGTGGAGAAATTGAAGGGAAGCCACTACAAAGACCGGGTTGGGGTTTCCGGGGGGAGTGGCCTGTGGGGAAAAAGCCATAAGACAGACCAAATCGGTAAAATGGAAAGGGGACAGAACCCGCGCTGTGAAAAAATAAAAACACAAAGAAGGACCACGACTAATGGACTGATCAGAGGGGAAAGCTTCCGATGAAAAATGCAAAAACTTCCGCAGAAATCAAAAGGTGCGCAAGAAGGGTATTGCATAACCAAAAAAAAGGGAAACCCCGAAACATGCCTTGGAGGGCGAAAAGGCGCCGCGTTTATGACGGCGGGCCGCCGAGTTTTGGGTGAACAGGGGAAAATCGGAAAACTAAACTGGTCGGGCGCGCATTCGGCCGCTTTCGGGGAAAAGGAGGGAAAGCCGGGGCCCAACACTCTCTTGGGAGGGGAGGGCCCAGTGGTGGTCTAGGAGGATATGGACACCAAATATGGAAATAGATGGAAGTTAAAGGGTTGGGAAACGCTCACTCCGCCGCCGCGCGGAATGTGATGCCTTTTGGTATAAGAAAAGTGAATTTTTCCATCAAAGGTAAGAGGATAGCGAATGAGGTGTAGGACAGCATTGCGCGAGTGTGGGAATCCTTGGGCGGCTGTGTTGGAACCGGGGTGCACCAAAAAAGAGGGGGTTTATCAAAAACATGAGTGGAAGCGGAGGGGAGTGACGCGTCACGCGTTACGAGAAGTTAAAGGGGTGTCGGCAAGTTGAGCGGCAGTAGAAGCATAAGAGAGCAATCAAGAAGGTGTTAGCCCTTCAAATGGCAGAAAGAGGGTCGGTAAATGTTTTTTGAGTGGACCTCCTCGATGACCCAGTATAATAAGGCGACCAGGGCGCAGCCTGGAGCAAGAAAAGAGGCAAGAAAACTGTCAGGTGAAAGGCGTTGGAGCAAACTGAGCGGCCAATAAGAAGTAGGGACATGTGAGGTGAGGCGGCCCGGACGTACTCCCGCTCACAAGGGGCAAACTCAACCAACAAACGGAGGGCGGAGAAAGAAAAAAAGGGAGGAAATAGGGAAAGGCACAATAATCCCGGGAGCCACACCCGCACGAGGATTTCAAAAGACGAGGGGGGGATTTCAATCTAAAATCCACCGTAAACACCCTGGAAAAGGTGCTCTTGCCTCTTCTACTAATATAGCCTTGTAGACTCAGGAAATTGTGGGCCACGGCTAGGGAAGGTAACAAAAAAGGGGAAGGGGTCGGTCATTGGTGAAGCCAGAGATCCCAAACTTGATGTCAGATGGGGGACTGGTTGTTTCCAGTTATTAACGAGCAACTTCCGCATCAAAATAGGCAACTAACGGAAAGCTATGAGGAGTCCGCCTCTGAAAAAACCCTGCTTTGAAGCAAACCGGCCAGGTCAAAAAGCAGGAAAGAGCAAAACACATCCGTCACCGGCGAACCACACGAGCGGGCAAGGCGCTCCTGAACATTCACTACTCTTAGGGGATACCAAATTAAAGAGAGTTCTTGGGAAGAAATCAACCAGAGATGAGTTTCAAAAAAATGCCTAGGTTCGCTACAGGGAGAAATGCCCCAAACATCACCTACCAACTCATTGAAGGCCGGGGGGTGGCCAAAAATCCTACAAATCAGGGGAAAACCTCACCGGAAAAACCGAGATGCGCCCGGCGGGACCACAAAGGAACAAGCGCGATCGGAAAGGACAGCCAACAGACCAGTGAGGCCCCGCTGGGGAAGGTACCCAAAAAAGAGCAGAGGGAGAATCTGAAAGGCAGGCGCGGGCTCTCCAGGGAGGGAACGGTCCCTCCCAAAGGGGGGGGGGTGCGGAGGAACAAAAAGAAAGGAGGCTCCCAACGCAGGGGCGAAGGCAGTTGCTCGCAAGACCAGCCCAAACTGCTGCTAAGCCGGGTGATCGGGAAGGGGGGACCTTATTGCCCCGCAGCCGGGACGGGGGGCAACACGGTTGCCTCTTCACACGTGGGGGTAAGGAATGAAAGACGGAAAACGAAAGTTCAAAAAAAAAAAAAACAGCGCCACACCGAGGGGTCTTTGTAGTCGAAGCTTTTTTTTTTTTCTGCAACAGAAAGCTACAACCCCTAAAAACTTCCATTCACCAATCAGGGACAAACAAAGAGGCAATTCATCTTGGAAGCTCAGTCCGAAGTTGAGTCTGGTGGGAAAGCCAATTGAGAGATCAATAGGCACCAGGAATGTGCAAGGACACAGTGGGACCCCGAGATCGCTCCAGAGGCAGCTCTCGAAGTTCGTGATCGAACGATAAGAAAAAACACAAGAATATACAAAGACGGCACCTTGTTCAGGGGAACCCGCTCGTGGCGGAATGTGCCTCAGCATCCGGGGGGGGTGGTTTGCATGGAGGTCTGCCCGGAGGGGGAGGTATGAAACTTTGGGTTCAGGGAGTTGAATCAGCGCATACGGGGAAGGCAGAAGCCGGGCTAGAGCCCGGGTAAAATGTGACAGTAGGGTAAAACCGGGGCCTTCAGGGCGGCAAGGAAAAAAAAGGTTAAAGTACGTGGGCTAAGAGAGGGTTTGTCATCTTAAGCCAGGAAAAAGGGCACCAGGGCAACTGGAAACCAGGTCTGCGGCGCTAATAGGAATGGCAGCTATAGCAGCGCGCACACATGCTTTAAGACAGAGGGGGCTGAATCCCCGCGCCTTGGTGGGCAGGGGAACCGGCCGAAAGTCTGGCACCGCAAAGACACAAAAAAAACGATAAAGACCAGGAAAAAAGAACTCATTCCCGGGTCAAAAAATCTTAATCGTTTAAGAAATTCTAAAGCCGCCAGTTGGCCTGTCCTCAGGTCCAAACCATAGGCTGTACGTAAAAACAGGAGAGGGGAAATGGAGGGGAAAAGATACACAAATGCCTTCAAATTGCAACGGGGTCCAGGAACAAACCCTCACCTGGGGGAATACCTCTGACGTGAACGGGGAAACGACGACAATGTCCCTTTCAGTGGGGAAGCGGGAAAGGGGGGGCGGCGGGAAGCCAGGAGAGAATCAAATTTACCGTTTGACAACAAAAGCAAGGTAGTCATCGATTCTCAAGGACCAATTGACGGTGTACATAATAGAAGGACTCAACATAGGGCACGGAATTAATTCAGGATATGGGCAAGGAAGAGTTTCATGCCGGCGAAAGGCTATAGCGAAAGGGGGGGGCGACAAATTACTCTACCTTGCTGATTCATTTCAGCAACGAAGGGGAGCGCGACCTGTTAGTGCCTACACTTGCCAGCCGGCGCCAACGATCACTTGCAGAAAAAACGTCCGATGACCCGACACCTTTACGGCAGGGCAAGGCCTGCGGCACCAGACTGGATCGAAGACCATGTGATAGATCAAGACGGTGCGTCCACAAGTGGTCAGCCTAAAAAGAACCAACCCAGGTGAGGTGAGCCCGGAGAGGACCGGATCACCGCCTCTCACGCCAAGTGCGCAAACGGGCGTTGAGACGAAAAAGAAGACGAGGAAAGGAGGGGGGAATGTTGCCGCACTGGAGGAAAAATGTGGGGTCGGGGGGGGGGAGTGCATGGAAGTCGGGCCGGGCAAAAAGCAATCCAGCCAAAATGGGGAGGTTGGGCAAGGGGTCACTCAAACAACCCAATTCTTGACAATAAAAATGCCATCCGAAGGGCCCACGGCCGGCGATCCATCCAAAAATTCGCACGTAGACCTTTCTGGAGGACGAAGGTTTCCCCTCTTAAAAAAAAAAACGAAGGCTTCAAAGTAGCCAAGGGAAGAAAGGACAAGGTCATCAAGGAAAGGCGTTCAGTTCTGATCGGGGTGTACCAAGACCCCGTCGAGATCCCCCCAGGAAGAGAAAAATTGCCGGTATTGAAGGAGAGAAAAACTGAACGGGGGATAAGGGAACGAAAGAAGGGCAGAGAGAGAGAAAAGAGGGGGGAGCGCAGTATGGTATAACACACCTCATCGGGAACTTATTTTCCACCAAACCAGGGTTTAGAGAAACTCGGAGGTGGTTCTACCACCTCGACAAAAAAGGATAAGAAAATATAGAGGGGAGAACCTCCCCTAGTGGGGGAAGGGGGGAAACAAGGGGGGGGCGAGGATGGTGGAGCCTCTCCTTTATATGCCAGAGAAGAAATCTCTCTCTAGAAGGACGGGCCGGAACCAGGGGGGGGGGGGGGTTTCCTTGCAAGCTTGTTTATGACATAGCCATGGGAGGATTAGGGAGAGATAAATCATTGTGGTCCGACGAGAAAAAATGGGAACAGGTGGGTCAGGATCGCAATGAGTACGGCATGACGGAGAAGGGGAAGTCGAAGATGGTACCATTCTCATGAGACGGTACTACGGGAGAAAGGGGGATTGTAAACGAAAGCAGTGCCGAGAAAAGGCTAAGAAGGGACAGGTCAAGGCCGGAAAAAAAGAAGGGGGGGGGGGTGGGTAAAGGGAACCAAGAAAAAAGTTGGTTTCTTCCTTTTTGGCCCGGAAGGCCACATCACAAAAAAAACAATTTGTCCCAAGGAGGAAAAAGGCCCGTCGAAGGCGGCGGGGGGGTTGGTTCAGACTCCATCGCTGAGCAACAGGGAGCCAAGAAATTCTTCTGATCGCGTCAAGAAAAGGGAGGGAAAGGGGGAATAAACGGGAATAAAAAATTCTCCGACAAGTGGGAGGTGGTCCGGAATACCCAGGGAAAGAGGATCCAAGAAACTTTCTGGCGGAACGGAGGAAAAGGGTCGGACATCGAGCTGAGTAAATTTAAGGGGGGGAGAAGCAGGAAGGGTGAGGGTATGTAAACAATTGGAATCATGCGCGTCTTCTTACATATAAGAAAAATAAGTTCTCTCAGCCTGGAGGGAAAACTCGCGCAGCCTTCGTCAGGCGGGACCGAACTAACCTGAGTAAGAAGGAGAAGAAAAAAGATGGAATCGGGTGAGTCTCTACTGTACGCATGGGTTTCGCGGAGACGCCGGAGACGAAGAAGGAGTTGGGGGGTGAACAACGGTATGTGAGTAGCCCAAGGGACACCGGACAGATCCCTTCCAGAGTCCAAGGAAGCCAGAGAGCTACGCAAATACAAGAATTACAAAAAAAAAAAAAAAAAGGGGTGGGTGGAACGTTGCCAAGGGAAAAGAAAAATTTTTGTCACTTCGGGGAAGACAGGTGAAAGAAATAGGGGGTTAGCGTACAGCGAAGGGGTTTCAGACTGGGAGACCAAAGCCAAAGAACTTTCGGCGAGGAGAATACGGGAAGAAGAGGCAAAGGATTGTTGAGACTGAAGCTTTGGTGGTGGTTCTCATTGAGGAGAATATGGGGCAAGATTCATGGGCCAAGGCCTCTAGCTAATCACCCCCGCAGAGGTAAGGAGTTTGTGTAAAGAAAAGGGACTTATAGCGATGAAAGAACCTCATACGCATTGGGGGGGAAAAAGAAAAACGTGACAGGCTACTGAGTGGGGACGACCAGTCAGCCTGAATTGGCATCTGAAGGGGAATCCAAGGTGGGGGGGGCGGAAGCAACCCGGCGAACGCAGAAAAGGGCTACGAAAATGGGGAAAAAAACTACAGGGGGTTAACTTGTCTTTCTCTCCGCCAGGGATGGAGGGGTGACGTAAACGACAAATAAAAATGAAGAAAAAAGACTAGTCAGGGAAGAAAACCGGCAAACAAACAAGAATCAAAGGAAAGGCAGAAATAGGGGGAAAAACTGACGCAAAAGAAACAGCCGGAAGAAGTAGGTAGACCCTTCGATATGGCAGAAAAGCATGACCTGCGGGGAAAAGGTAACTTGCACCAAAAAAAAAGTGAATTGCTGGCAGACAGGCCTTAAAACAATGCGAGATCTGACACTGCCTAGCGGTCTAAAAAACCGGCAGTCCGGAATTTTTTGGGACGGAGTGGGTGAAAAAAAACGGCAAGTTATAAACCGGTGAGCGTATAAAGGACAGACAAAAACAGGGGGGGGGGTGTGGGCCCTCAGGATCTGAAACCGAATTAAAAGACCTTAGTGAAAGGGAGCACAAGCCATCAACCATTAGGGAAGGATTATCGAAAACGATCAAAACGGCACGTAAACGCTGGAAACGGTTGCGAATGTCAAACCAAAATTCCGCATAAAAGGTTTTTGGGTGGAAAAAATCACCAGGGGGGGGGAGACTAAAAAAACACCATGCAACTCGACGTGGGAAGAGGACGCAGGAGGAGCTCAAGCTCTGAGAAAAAGTATGCCGGAGGACCGTGATATTTTTCACCTGGAAAAGGACATCCAAAACTGTTGAAGGACGCATTCCAGATCTACCGCTTTCAGGGGGGAATTAGAGCCTGTTTAAACACACACAAGCGTTTTTGGTTCAACCGGGAGGGCCTTTAAGATGAAGGGGGGAACCAACTTGAACTAGGAGAGGGCAAGTGGGGGGGCTTCAAGGGCTATCAGAAAATCATCGCGGTGGATGAGAAGAAGAGAGGATTGGGCTCCCAGAGATAGAACGAATGTGACAGGGAGCAAAGGGGATAAGCGGGGTGGGCGCATGAGTGACGGCTTTGGGGTGCCGCAGCGCGGGGTGCCAAAGGCTTTTCAGAGGGAAGGACGTGCATAGGAAGAGTAGGAAGAGCTAAGAGGACGGAAAACGGGGGGCGCGAATTCAATTGAGCGGCGGAGAAAAAGAAACAACAGTCAAAGCGCAGCAGACAAGAAGGTTGAATGATGGAAAAAATGACAGACATCGGGGCTTAAAGGGGGGTGGGAACACGAGAAAAGGGAAAAAAGATGAAATGAAAAGCAGCTCATGCCGGTCCTAAGGCAAGATCACACGGTCCATGGGCAGGAATGGAAGGGAGCCGAACTTTAATCTCAAATGCAAACACACTGGAGGGGACAGACTTCTTGACACGGAAGGAAAAGCAAGGGAGAAGGAAATTTCATGGCTCAAAAAAAGGGTGTTAAAAAGGAAGGAAAAGAGATGGGGGTCAAAAAAATGGAGGGATGACCCGTCCTCCCAAAAAGCACGAAAAATGTATACTTCGGGACTGGCTAATCAGCGGAGGGACCAATTGAAACGGAGCAGACGGACCACCTGGACCCTTTTCATAAACTGGGAAACGATCCTACAGTGTATACTTCAATGAGATGTGACACGTCGAGTGAGGCTGGGAAAACAAAACCGCGTCTGTCGAGGGGAAACAAAACACCAAATTCCTGATGGCAGGAGGGTGATGGGGGGGTGACTTCTGTCGCCAAGCTCAACTTTGCACGCGTTTAACAAAGGGCGGCCCTGCGACGAAAGCGGCCGTCGATTATAGGGGCATGCAAACCGACTTTGAAGTCAAAGCTTGTGGGGGGAACCACGGAAGGGGAAAAAACGTCAAATCCGGCTAAAAAAAGAAAACGCTTAGAAAAGGGAGAATAAAAAGAAGGCAAATCCTTCGCTAGAATAAGTGATTCCATGAACAACCAGTCATAAACGCCGATTAGTCTGTATGGCAAGCGAGAAGCAAGAAAAAAAAGGAAAAAAGGCAAGCTCAGCCAATAGTGCCAGAAGAGACATCAGGAAAGACAAAAAACGAAAAGAGGGGGGCTGCGGCCCCAATTAAAAAGGACGGCGGGAGGCGCCAAAACATAGTATCGTTTGGGGGTAAAGGGGAAACAAAAGAAGCTCCAAGGATAAAGATTTACAAAACCACCATCCAGATAGTGGTCCCGTATTTGACCAGTATGGGTGCAGGCAAGACATGATTCGACAAAACCATGGAAAGGATGCTGGTGGTGAGGAATGAGCAACAGTCTGCAATAATTTGTTCAACAAGCAGAAAGTTACCTTGTGGTCTGGGTAGGCTGGGGTAAACGGAATAATGGGGTCCCGATGAGGGGAAACCGGGCCTCGGAACGAAGTGTGGAGGGGGCATAGCGTCAGAGCCTGCAAGCCACGCCAAAAACAAAAAAAAAAGGGGGGATTTTGTCCGTATCGGGCCGTTGATCACATCAAAAACTTGAAGAAACTTGGAACGGTGAACCACCCGGGTCCAGAAAAAACGTAACGCTTTCTTCCAAAGGACAAGAGTGGCGAACACCAGCCGGCCACCGGGGGAGGGAGAGAGGACGTGGGGTGAAGAACTTTATCGCAGCAATTTCCATATTAAGCAGAAAGGGGACACCAAAACACAAACACCACCCCCAAACACAACAACCCAAGAAAAAAAAAAAAAAAAACAACCTTTGGAAGAGGGGGATCGGGGAATTCTAACAAGAAATCCGTCGAGTCAACGAAAAAACACGGGAGCTTCACTGCACTGGGGGGACAGGGGAAAAGATGCTTCAAAAATGCCGTCAGCCTCGGTTGGTGGGGTGCCAATGGCTGGGTCCACGGCTCGGATGTCGGTCTGGCCAACGGGTGAGTTGGGTTGACTTCAGAACGACGCAGACTTAATCAAGGAACAGGGGGGGAAGAACATATCGCCCAGTTGAAAAGGTTGCGTAGGGTAAAAAGAGGGTCCTGAACGCCGGAGGGGCCGGAGTCGAAAAAAAGGGGGGTAAAGCCATCGCTGGAAATTTCAGGATCAAAAAGGTAGCCGGGCAAAATCACAGGAGAACGGCGGAAAGAAATTGCAGAAATCTTGAAACCCCTGCAGGAGAAAGCGGGAAACTGGATCTCACAATCGCTCAGTAATAAAAGAATAAGGACAGCGAAGAGAACCAACCCCAACGAACCTGCCAAAAATCCAAGCATTCCGCCCTGGAAGCCATGTCAGCATGGATTCTCTCGGCGGAAAAATAGCCGGGAGAACAAGGAAAACATGAGCAGTCGCTAGCTAAAAGGGAGAGGGAAAGGCTTCCCCTCGTGCCAACACGGCCTTCTCCCTTGGCAACGGACCTCAAACAAAACAGAGCAAGTGTGGACCCCGCCCTGCCCAAGTCTGGGAACAAGGAACCTGGAGCGACATGTCCCAGGAGGGCGGGAAAGGATCTGCTTGTTCGGAAAGACTTCGCAATAAACCACCAAAGAAACTATTAGTCAAAAAGTCAAAACATCTACCACGTGAAAAGGGGGGGAAAGTCTAGAAACAAACAGAGAGAGTTGGGAACCAGAGAGGAGGGAGGGCAGGTCAACCCTCTGACTATCTGAGGACCAGCGAGTTGAGATATTCCGTAACTAGAACAGTCAGTCAGAGGAGAAAAAATAACTCGGAGCAGAATAAAATGCGTTTACAAGCCGTACACAAAAATCGCTGCTCAAAAAAACCGATCACAGGGGGCAGCAGTCTCATGGGGAAAGCAACCCTTAAACCGCCCCGCGATGGGCAAACTTCCACGACGGGATGAAATCCTGGTGCACCGGAAAAACAACACTGTTAGGCCGGAAGGGAAAAGCAGACACCCACGGGAAACCAAAAAGCACATGCGGGGGATAATGGGGGCAAATTCGAGTGACGGAAAAAAAAGAAAAACGAGGAAACGGAAAATTTGGTGCCGCTACAATTGTAGGACAAATGTGAACAGGCCTAAACTGACCTCAGGCCAAACAAAGGGGGAGGGGGGTTCTAAGAAATCACAGAAACACACAAAAGCGGGAAGAAAAAGTCGGGTCCCGGGGAAAATAAAAAGGACGCTATCCATCAGGACAGTAGAAAGGTATAAAAAGGGGGACTTGAAAAGCGGGGGCAAGAGGCCAAAATTTCCGGAAAAGAAAAAAAAAGCTGCAAAACCCCGTACGGCAACATGAACAAAGAGAGTTCCCTTTAGGAGTGAGAAAAAGGCCCCGCGAGCCCTGCGCAAGAACGCAAATGCGGGGACGAGTGGTCGAGAACGCAAGGAAGAAGAAAGGTACAGAGATTTCCCAAAGCGTGTATCTTCGAGAACGGAGAGGAATCCACCAAGGCCCAGTGCAGACAAAGGAACTGGTTACTCTAGTCAAATAGGTCTTGGGCGGAACCATCTCTAAAAACAACAAAATGAGAAAGAGAGAATGTGGCGAAAAAAAAAAAAAACATTTTATGCTGACAGAGGAGGTAAACCCAGGAGGGCAGATGAAGGGTGGACCTCCCGTTAGAAGGCGGAGAAACCCGCGAAGCTCTCGGGCAGCTCTCTCCGCAGGGACAGTGAAAGGGGAGTTTGAAGGCTAGACAGCCTGGGGAAAGGCTGGCGCGGAGGATGGCGCCGGGGCAGGGGATCCACGGACATGAAAAAGGGATCATTTGTGAGGACGAGGATGAGTCCTTCTGATCAGGGGCAAAGGGAAAAAAATTTAGAGGAAGGGGAACTCAATCAAAACGATCGGAGAAGTGAAAAGGGCCATGTGGTTCTTGACATGAGGGTCTTGCTACGGCTGGCCTGGGTCGTGGGGGGGGATGGAGAAGGTGGACAAGAACCACAAAAACCAGGGCTGCAGGACTTACTAGGCCCTTCGCATCAGAAAGGAAAAATTGTTAGCCCAGGAAAAACGGCAATGCCTCTTGGGGAAAGGAGGGGGTTTAAAAAAAAAAACAGGAGGAGCGAACGGTGCAAAAAGGCGCCAACGAGCGTCGGGTAGCCAAGCTCCGAAGCACGTGGGTCATGTTGGAACCTGGCTTGTTGGATCAAACAGTTAGAACCAGGGTGAGTCAATCAGACTTGGGTTACAGAGGGAGCCGCGTCGGCCTCGAGCAAACGGTTTACGGGGGGGAATCAGCGATGTGAGGTATCAAACACAAGCATTTCGCTCAGAGAGTGAGAGAAAATCAGCCGGGCGTACGGGCCCCCCCTGGGGAGCGGAAAACGAAGAAAGGATAAAGGAGCGCTGACTACCGCCAGAGCTGATACTAGAAAAAGATAATTGCTATTGGGGAGTCCTCATGCACGGAAATGGGTCCGGGAGAAAATACCGGCTAATAAGGAGGGGGGGTGTACCAAGAAAAGGTGGCGCAAAACCCTGAAAACTCAAGGAGGAACGGACGAGAGAAAACCACACGGAAATCGGGGGGACAGGAGGGAGGGGTTGATGGAGGAGGAAGTTGCTCCGGGGCGTGGGGGGGGAAACAAAGAAAAAGGGACAGCAAGTTTTCCACGCAGAAAGGTCCTTCGAGACAGGGCAGCACTGGGCCATAATGCCAAACGGATGCGCAAGGGAAAAATGCGGCAAACTTGATAGGTGGGTTGGTGGATCTTTTGAGAAGATATTAAAAAAAAGGAGAGGGAGAGAAAAAGGCCCCGCAGAAAGATGTGGGGGGGGGAAAGAAGCGCTCGCTGCCGTCAAAAAATGATCGCCACGCACTCCTGAAATCATAGGTGCCCGGGGACTACTTTGCAGCGGCCATATCGGCGCGTCACACTGAAAGTCTCTCAAATGGGGAGGACGGAGAAGAAGAGTCGGAAATGGGAACAGTTAAACAGGTCCAAGGGGGGCAAGAAAAAGAACTGCCACGTTCTTGAAGGCAGCCGGAGCGCGGGTACGTCATAACGGAAACCGGCGCACTGGGACAATACCCAAACCCCGAGGACGGACACAGGCAAGGAAAAGTGTCAACTCCTGACCAAGGGGGCCAGAATAGCCGCGTAGTTCGAGACAGACAAAGAAAGATGGCTCGACAGACGGGGACAACGAAAGGGCGATCTAATGGGAAATATGGGCTGAAATCTGAAAACAAACATTGCGATAAAACTGCGAAAACGCAGGACGGACCCTGTACCGATGGGGGGGGGCACCGGAAGGGTGCATGCGGCGGTGAAACGCAGGCTACAAAGGAACATTGGGTACTGGCGTGGCCTGGATCAAGCAGGATGCAAGAACCTTGCGTAAAGAAACATCAACAAAGCGAGGAATCTACACCAACACGAACAGGGGGCACAGGTAAAAAATTGTACAGGACCGGGAAGGTTGCGATGACCACTGCCTCATCAGAAGGGGGTGCAATAAGGGTTGGATCCAGATAAACACAAATGGGGACAAAAAGATAAACTTCCATGGACAAGGGGGGGGGGGGGGGGGGGGGGGTGGGGTGGGGGGGGGGGGGGTGGGGGGAGGGGGGGGGTGGGGGGGGAGGGGGAACACCTGGCCAAGGGGGAGAAGAAGGATTTCGACGTGGGAGTTGGGGACCTACAAGCGACTCTTCCAACTGTTTCGTTTAAGCCTCCCGAGAGGGCTTGTGTTAGTGGCCCAGCCTCACGAGCGTCTTTGTTGAGGGGCAAATGGAGGGAAGGTAAACAAGTACTGAACTCAGGGTCAATGGGTCACGGCACAAGAAAAAAAGGAAGAACTCCTCCTGACGTGGGTTGTAGAAAAAAGAGGGGGAAATGTGGAAAAACCATAATAGCGAGAGTAAATGAGAGGAGGATAAGCGGGACGTAGTGTTTGGAACTTAAAGATTCGAAGAGGGGTTAACCGGTGGAACAAAACAAGGCGGGGACTACGGTCAGCATCGCAGACAACGGGAAAAAGGAGCCGGCAAAGACGAGCGGATAAGAGGGAGGAATATCACCAAACCATCGCCCATGAAAAAAAGGTTGTTGATGAGGATTCAAAATGACTCCTCAGTTGTTGGGGACAGCTCGAGGACGGGAAAAAATGAGTCTACAAGGAGCAACGGGGATCCTAAGGGGAAAGAGCCAACGGGGCGAAAATAAAATCGAAGGCAAGCAGTGGGGTTGAGGCAGAAAGGAAGTAAAGAAGGGGCTTTAAGGGCATCTCGATAAAAAAACACGGAGGGGGAGAAAAAAATGCCCAGGAATTGATCAGGAGGGGAAGCAACCCAATTCACTGAAAATGCGAAGCGGGAAAGGGCAATCGGGCGCTCAATAAGAAAAAATGACCTTGAACTGAATTAGATAGCCGGAGCGGCCTGTAGACACGGAAGGAATCTTGGGGGGGGCATCGAGGCAGGTAACAGGAAGAAAGGTTTAAAGCCAAGCAAGAAAAAGGATTGTCTGTATTTAGTGTGGAATCTGGGTAGAAAAAAAGGGGGAACACGTGAAATCACTGGACTAGCGTATGGCCCCGGCCCCAAAAGGTCCCGGAAAGGCCCTGCTTGGAGGTCAACAGACGTGGGGAAAACTAAGGGCAGAAAAAAAAACATACTTAGCCCCGTCAAAAACGCTTACCACGAATCATGAGCGGAAAAAATAGTGGAGGCAAAAGGCCCTCGTTCTTATAGATCCAACATGCCAAGGGGGATGGATAGCAGCGGAGGACCAACGAAAAAGGAGACTCACGAAGGAGGGGGGGGTCCCTCATCCTCAAGGGCCGAAAAAAAGATAGGCGCGGGGGGGGAAAAACGTTAAAATAAGAAAAGGAAGCGGCCTTGTGAACGCGCAAACATGAGATAAACCCCGCTGGGGAAAACAACGCCAGCACGACCACCGATATAAAAGGGAGAGGAGGGAGGGGAGACGCTTCACTTCGGCAGCGGGGACCGGAGGGGGGGAATGGTGGTGATTAATAAAAATCCAAAAAGATGCGGCCAAACAGGGCGGGGCAGTTGGTAATTCAAAGCAAGGGGCAAGCCCCAAAATCGGGGAAGAACAGTTGGTGCCGGTACAGGAGGGGGGGGCGAAAAGGACCCGCAGCGGCAGGGGAAAAGGGGGGCAAGTGTAAGGGGGGCAACAGTCAAAGGCCAACCAAAGGAAACCACCCAAATGGATTGTTATACAGGACCGTGAAATTAAAAACAAATAGATCATCAACGCACGGGGGGGCACCATTCCGGAACAATCATAGCATCAATTCGTGAGGAAAAAAGACGAGGGCCAGGAGTCGCATTGTTGGAGCCCTAGGCATGCCCCTGTGAAAAGAATGTCCACTCTAGAGGGTCAGCTAAGGCTGCAACGAGTATCGACGAAGGGAATCTAAAGCAACCTTTGGGAACCCTCTACTGGACGCTGTGCCCAATTTGGTGTGCAGGGCGGGTTCAAACGCCGAGAAGGGGGAAGTATAAAAGTGAATTGAGATCCCAAAAGCGAAATATGCTAAAAAGGAAAACGTAAGCGGGACATGTGAAGGTACCGAGTCTAGCGGGGGAAGGATGAGAGGCGGAGCAAAAATGAAGGGAAAGGGCTAACGAAAAAGATGTCCATGCTACGCTTATCGGAAAGGATCTAGGAGCAAAAGGAGGCCTAATCGGGGAAGCGTAACCTAGGCAACAACGGCGGAAACTAGTTATCTCCTCCGGACGGGAAGGGCAAGGAGACCCAGAAAAAAAAAGAAGGTGGCAGCCTCAAAAGACAAAAACCAAAAAGGACACCTCATTAACCGCGCCTCAGGGAGCCAGTCATGGGAATGGATTATCCTGGCCAAAGTCGGGGACAGAAAAAGAAAAGCAAGACGCAAAAACTCTAGGTCTATGAAGTCGTCCCGGGGGAAACCACTGGAAACGGAGAAATTGGCACGGGACAAACTGAAACACAAAGCTCCGGTGGTTGTAGCTGAGTCGAGGGACACGAGCGAAAGTCCCGGCTGCCTGGAAGGAGGAAGTGCTCGGCCATGGCGCCAGGCTGAAAAACAACACTCTCCTTATGTCAGAAGGAGGTAGACAGACCAATTCTGGTACAGGAAAAACTCACGGAAAGATCCATTCGACCTGGGGTAGGGAAGTCGAAGAATTGCCTATTAAAAAGGAAAAGAAAATCGGACTCTCGGTCTCCAGACCTGAGAGAACAGGTATAGGATTTACCACAGTCCAAACCGCGAGGAGAACCTAACGTTTCTAACCTAAAAATCTGGCCCACCGAGACACATTGCGCGACGGAATGAAATGAACGCCGCCCGCGCTGGGGGGCAACTGAGACGAAAAGGGATCCATTCTTGCCAAACGATAATCACCACTGGGTAAGAAGAAATAGACGCAAATCACTGCCTGGCAGGTTCGAAAGGTGGAGTAGTGCTTCTCAACATAAAACAAAAAGCTTTACAGAAAGGAGTGACCGGCCCTGGCGAAGGTAGGATGCGACCATTCCACGAACAATGGGGTTGCGGGAACCGCGCCAGCCAAAAAAAGGGTCGGTTCCATAAAAATGGGCCATCCGGGAAATGCCGATCACGGCCTGTGCGGGCGATAAGACACATGAGAAACGCCGTAGATCCAAGGAATGGGGAAAAAAGAACTCAGAAACCAACCTGATACAATCCTTAGACTAAAGTCTAAAACATGACAAAAAGGACCACTTGCCGTCCTTATGGACCACAATGCAAGAGAAGAGAGCCCCTCGATCCCCAGGTCCGCGAGGGAGGAACAAAGACGAAACGTAAGCTTCCCTAGAGGACGTGGGGGGAGGAGACCTAACGGAAAAAGCAGCCAAGACCTCTGACTACTCCTTGGTTTGAAACTCAATCACTCGTTACAAAAGTCTCAAAAAAATAAATTCACATCTCTCGAGGGGGAGCCACCAAAAAAGGGGGCAAAAAGCTTTGCGGGGTACAACATGACCGGGCGAGTTTTGGATGACCATCTAAAAAAAAGGGAGAAGGAATACCGCGGTCGAGATAGGGAATAAGTGATAACCGAATAAGGGGCTTCCATCGCTAATGGGAGAGTCTGGAAAAGGGGATGTCTCCGGGCAGTGGGGAAAAGGAGGGCAAGTGGAGTGGGAATTTCTCAGACTTCTACGCAGAGAGAAGGAAAGAAAGGGGCTGCTTCGGGAGGAGGTGAACGAACCTATACTGGAGAAGGGCGGGCAAATCGGGCACGAGAGCAGGTGGCACAGATCCCGGACAAAGTGTTTCGCACGGAAAGGGGCAGAAAAACCCAAAAGGTGTGCGGAGTACGTTTGGCCCACGAGGAAAGCGAGCAGCCAATGGGGGAGACACCAGGGGGCCAAAAGAAGCTCCCGGTAGCGAGGGTGGAGGGGGGACGAAAAAAAGTCTCGCTAAAAAAAGGTCTGGCGGTGGGATAAACGTCCGATGAAAAGAGTCAGGAACCGGAAACGGCTGGGAAGGGAACGGATTTATCTCCCAAAGGGAAGAGAAATAGCCACATCGCGTTGCCATGAGGTAAAGAGGGGTTCTTCATCTGTAACGGAAGGCGGCTGGGTTAAGTGAGGGTTATGTTCCAACACTCATGATATCGCTAGTCAGGGCAAGCATACGGTGTCCGGAAGGGCCTGGCGCGAACTCTCAAGACCTCTGGCGTAAATCTCAAAATCCAATGTTACGACGGTCGAAAAAGAAGTCCAAATGAAAGGAACGAACTCTATTCCTGAAATGGGGTCAAGGGAGAAGCGCTTAAAAGGGGGGGGGGCAAAAACATTCGAATTGGCTCAAAAAAAGGGAAATCACGGAAAACATTAAACCAATCAAGCCGTACAGGTGAACGCGGGGAAAGAAAAATAGCTGACAAAAGGAGGGGTGGGGGAAATGGATAGGACCTTTTCAAAACCAAGGGAGAGAAGGTGATTCCTTTAGTAAGAAAAAGGGTGGTGCAGCAGCGCATGGGGTCCGGCGGATTATCCTCAGAACTGGGGGGGGGAAGGAGGTAAAAAACTGACATTGATAGGAAGCTACCTAATAGAGGGGGTGGCAGGCTTTTTGGTGGGCTCTCGAGGAGGCAGAGAGTTGCCGGGATTTCCTCCAAGCAAACTACTGGCGTCACCGAGCAGGGGAAGACATTGGGGGGGCGGTAGGTCTATGTATCCAGACTAAAAGGGATCATGAGAGCTATGGCTGGGAACCTTCCCATTCTAACCGCTCCGGAAGTAACTCGAGGAAAAAAAAAAGCGCAGGCCGCTTTGGGGGCAATGGCACAAACGTCATTGAACGGTTTTCTGGTTAGCTGCAGAAGAGGACGTGGGGTGAACTCATGAAACGGTGGGAAAGAACCTAACGTGGCAAAAAAAAAAAAAAAAACAGGCTTACCCAGAGCCGCGTTCCACAGGACCAAGGAGCCAGATCAACGGCTTCTCCGGATCAGAACGGACAGGACTGAGAAGAGCGTGACCTACGGGGAACGGTACGCATGAAAAGGGAAATTGCCTGCGATCAGGGGTAAAACAGAATATCACCCTGCAAGGGCCACCTTACTCCAGGGGACAAAAAAAAGGGCAGCAAATTGGGGCATAATTGGGGGCAAAAACCGGGCAAGTTACCAGTTGACTGAACCAAGAAAGACAAAGGAGGGGTTGGTTGTTGGAAAAAACGGGGGGTGCTTCGAAGGATGTGACCAGGGACCCCCCGCGACAAAACCTGGCCATCAACAATCGCGGGAAAAGTCCCCATTCAGGAAACGAAGAAAAATGAGGGGGGGAACCAAGATCCTCGGGGAGGAGACACGTCTCACTGGTGGGGGAACGCAAAACATTTATGTGGATCCGGAACATTACCTACGGGAACGGATGCGTCGGGAAGAAACGCCGTATTAAAAAAAAAGGGGCAAATAAAAGGGCCTGACAAGACGATCCTCAGGGGATGGGGGAACATATCGGCACGGAGAGGTCGCGGCCAAAGAGGAAATTGCTCTTTCGTGAAGGGAAGAGGAGAAAAAAGAAGAGGGCCGCTGGCAGGTGTGTTGATTTCTCCGCTCCAGAGGCATAGCAGAAAGAAAGTGTGATAGGGAATTGGAAATCCACACCTGAACGGCTACAGGAGTTAATGAAAGGGGAGTGTCGTCCTTCTGGGAAAGGTTTCGAAAAACAAAGGCGTGGCCCAAAACGGCGTTGACTTCAAGGAGGGCATGAAAGGGATACGTCGGTAGCGAAGCAATAAGCGGGCAGGAGAAGGGGCGGGCGGGACGAAGCCCCGGGGAGCGGGATAAACAAAAACAAACAAAACCGACCAGTCCCTAATTTGGGGCGGAAAAAACATGACCCAGTAAACGGTTTTGTGAAAAAAAAGAGAGGAAAACATTAAAAGAAGAAGGAACCGTCAATGCGAGCCGAATGCGAAAAAAAAAGGTCCAGTGAAAAGGTGGAGAAAAATCCCGTCCAACGTATGGAGAATGAGAAAAGACTACCCTCCAAACGCCCTCAAGAGG
>Ga0179593_1468999_pt1 | contig 23233 bp, 33 predicted proteins | sample CZODoug2_1_08_16_FD_185931 | JGI IMG/M metagenome (GOLD analysis project Ga0179593, IMG submission 185931) | Vadose zone soil fungal communities from Angelo Coast Range Reserve, California, USA - CZODoug2_1_08_16fungal (PacBio error correction) | ecosystem: Environmental > Terrestrial > Soil >...
TGTTAGACGAGGTTTACTAGAGAAAGGGTCCAGCACTTAAAACAGAACTGTAAAGCGGGGCGCAAATGGGAAAAGGCCTGTCATCTGCTACCCAATACCCATCCAATACTTGACTCAAGTCATCGAAATCCATCCCAAATTGGGAAAGAAGGCACTGCACTAAGTCAACGAGCTAGTCCGGGCAGATACCTTCATTGGGGAAATCAAGTGCGAAGACCCAATCCACAACTCAGTCAAACAAAGGAGCAGTAATAGTTTCTATGTATAAGTGCAGCCAGTAGGAGAGGGGCCATTGCAAGTAAGGGGACGGGGACACCTCTTTGAAGGAGCCTCCTCAGACCTAGAGGTACTCCGAAATTACCGTAGGAGGGCACTCTGTATGGGTGCTGTGATGGCTGTCTGTGTCGGCGGGGCCGATGGCAGGTACAGGTATCCTGGGTCGAGATTGTACGGTTGACTAACCAGGGATTCTACACCGGGGCCTCAATAAAATCGGGAGGGATACGAGGCTGAAAGTATTTGGGGCCACCTTCCTTCCATTCGTTCGTGTCCATCGGCAAGGTGAGGCTCGAGGGGTTGGCGTAAATCTATGCTATCGTTTGGCCCAGAGGGTCCTGCGTCAAGGTGAGACCCTATCCTAGGTCTCTACCGCAATGCACACAAGTTCTTCTCCTGGTGACTTACACAAAAGAACACCATAAACTCCTTGTCAATAATTGTTAGTCAAAGATATAATTTAGTCACGGAACTTTAAAGACTATGGCTTACCAGTTGAAACTTTTAGAAGCAGTGATCAAGTATTTATCACTGGACCACTAACAGCGGATGAATTTCTTTCAACATTTGTCCTTCCTTTGGATTTCATCACCTTTTACGTAAAATGGACGACATAAACTGTCTAACTTCGTGACCCTAAAGGGGCCCAATGATGGAAATAGGCTCGTCAAAATGGATCATTAAAGCGATGGGAGAGCAGCTCCAGCCATAGGTGCACTTTTCTCGGATGGGGGTGGGAAAATCCTAGACGTTGTACCTAATAACAGTAACCAAACGCGTCTGGGTAAAACAATGTGCACATACCAATCTCAAAACTTCTCGAAAAGAGTTAACTTACCTCAGCGCGGGTCGCGTGTTCCAGGGGGGAGACATAGTCACCAGCCCGCACTGAACCGCTCGGGAATCTGAAGTAGGAAACTCCCGAACCGCATTGATGGGGTGCGACTTGAAGATCCGTCATACCGCCACCCGAGGGAAACGAAAGCAACCGGCAGAAATACGAGAACCGCTGCTCAAGAAAGGAGGCGTAGGCATCAAGGGTCAAAACGTGGCGCATAACCGATCATAGCCGGCACTACAGTGAAAAACACTCGCGGATCAGGAAAGATCGAAGGAGCTTGCGAAGTTGCCACATCCTCATAAGCGAGATCATCTTCCGCCCTCAAGAAGGGTTCGGTAAAATACAGATCGACATCAGAAACCATCAACGCACCGAGGCATAAAAAAACCCACCCCAAGAACTCACGGTTTGCAAGGCCAATTTCCACACCTGCATAGGTCACCAGAGATCGTCCGGGAAGGTCTCCTCTCTAGCAAAGCAAAGCAATCTATGGCAAATCAAGACCAATCTTAAAGCAAAAGGAGCAGGTTTGTTAATAACGAACGAAAAAAAAAAAAACTAATCAAAAAAAAAGAAACAAGACAAAACTCAGGACAAAAGAGGATAACAAAAAATAAAAAGTCGAAAAGGCAAAAGAACGGCGTGTCTTACGAAAAGCCCAAACAAAAAAAAACCAACCCCAATTAGGAATCGGTCTGGACAATCATAAAACACGCACTCAAAAGCACCGAAAGCGCCATCTGCCAGCAAGAAGCGGGCCCAGAACATAGCCTTCATCATGTCGCTCAAGGGATCATCACACGACACGAGAGAAGTACGAGAGAGTGATTAAAAACATAGCGAGCCGGACATATGAAAAGGACTTATGCCCGGAAAATCCAACCGCAAAAAGGACTTACCGAAAACATTGCGCCGCGTTTGTGAAACTTTCACCGAGATAGGACCGCGCGAAGTCTGAAGATGCAACAATCCCACGTTCCACTTGACCTTCAAACAGAAGGAGGCTGTCAGCATGTAAAAGTGGTAGGGCGAGAGGTGAGGGCGTCCATCGGCCGTAAAGGTCTTCGAAGAACCCTCAAAAAGCGAAAATAGACACCATACCCAAACATCAAAAGGAAAAAAAAAAGGAATATACACTAAAAAGACCAAAGAATATCTATGGGACACCAGCGCGATACTTCAAGTTCACCGCCCACACGGGCACTGGACAAGCTTTGTCAGAGCAGCACCCAGACTAGAGCTATACGCGCGTCCCCTTCGCGGAGAAAATAAAAGCATGAAAGTTGGTCAATCGTTCAGCGTGAACAGGAGGAGGTTCTGCGGGAGTGACTTTCTAATAAAAAAGCGGAGACGATAAAACGTCCAATCCGCCTCTGACAGCATGCGTCTTACAGTCGACGACCTGGTGAAAGAAGTGCCTGAGCGGAGCAGAAAGCGCCGGATCGACGCCAGGTCGACTAGCAGAAAAATTATGGCTCCAGGGTCAATCGCCTCCTTCCAGGGCCAGTATAAAGCAATTTCACGCTGTCAGAACGTGAAAAGTCGAACTGCAAAAAAACAAGCCTAGCGCTGTGGGGCGGCAGCGCAACCGAGGAACGGGCGAAAAAGGTTCGACCGCAGACTGAAGGAGCGACTGTTGAGCCAATAGGAAAGACCTGCAAAAAAGGAACGACCGCAGAGGAAACACGAGACCACCCTAACCTCACAACATAAAAATGGTGGTTGGCAAAAAAAGGCAGACAAAAAAACCCACATTGCTCGCAACAAACGGAGGAGGAAGAAATGGGATTGGGGGGGCCGAAGAGCGGCAACCACCTTCAGATGGTAGTGTGCTTGCCGTGCCAATCGGCGTTGTGAAAAAACGGGGGGGTTCTTGAAGAGGAAGGCTGAGCGGTACGGGGAAAGTGTAGGGCTCTATGGGGACACTTTGCGAAAAAAAAAGGGAGTCTTCGCCGTAGCAAAAAACAAAACGCGAGCGGATGAACTGGTACCAAACCACTGGGTGAACGAATTGAAAGGCCCGGCGGCCTTGCGTATACAGAGTCGGATGGGCTGCACTACGGATGGTGGCTGGAGGAAAGCCGAACAGAAATATCCGATGGAAAGCGAACAAGAACTAAGGGGCTACGAAGTCCTGATGGGTACAAAAACAGGAGGGAGAGTGGGCTCATTGGAAAAGCAGCGGGAACAAAGCATGCCGGCCAGAAAGCGCCCTCCTAAATCGCACGACCAATCGCGAGGGACAGGTACGGATACGATAAGAGTTAGGCGTCGTGAGAGTCCCTCGCGGAAACTCGAGAGGGGCCGAGGACAGTCTAGCTCGTCCAGGGGAGTGTTTTCCGGCCAAAGGTGAAGGTGTGCCTGAATTTAAAGATGTTTCGCGATCAAAGAGGGAGTGTGGCGTAATGGGAAAAGAGGGGGTGGGCGGCTGGAAGAATGGTGTCACGGGACGGTGTGTGGGCCTTCGCGGAGGCGCCCGTGGCCGCACCTTTAAACCAGGCGGACGCAGAAACGAAGAAGCAAAAGAGGAACTGATACGAAAGTAGAGAAGAAGGTTTAATGAGGTACGGGAGGTGGCATAAAACTAACTGAGCAGTCAGCGACGGTAACTTAATACCAAGCCCCCAAAGGCGAGGGCATCATCTTATATCATGTATGGGAAAATTGTCGAAGTGCAGAAAGCGCCGGCCCGGGACGGTCACAAGGGAATATTTTGTTCATGAAACCGAGGGTTCTCTTCGACGTGCGAAAGACCTTGGGGGCGCCTGACTGAGGCGCATGGTGTACCCCCCAATCGGGCACTAACTGGACGCACTACCGGGTGAGGGGGGGTCGAGATTCTAGGAAAACGATTCACTTTGGTGTGGGGGGTATGCCTCGGCAGCCAGTTTACGGGGAATGCAGGTACGCGTGGACGGGAGTGGGGGGTCAGGGTCGAGGTGTTGCTTGTTGCAGTAAGGGGCCTTTTTTCTAGGAAAACAATTAAAAGGGAGCAGGGGGAAAGATGCAACCGCGCATGCTGCCGGGGGTTCGCGACCTGGGAGCAAAAGAATAAGCTGTGACCAGGTCTTCGGCAGGGAGGACGTGTCTCCTGGCTGCAGGGGGGCTGGGAAAAACGTTTGTTTTGTATAAAAAAAGAAGAGGGATGGGGGGTTAAGGGGAATGATGATTTTTACTGGATTCGAGTAGCAAAGATGAAAGCAAAGAAACTCTATTAAGGAGCGAACTAATAAGAGATGGGGGCCCTGACAGATGCTTACTGATTGAATGAAACCAAAACTGTAAAGACGTCGGTGAAGTGTTGATGAAGTTGCGCTTTACTTGAAAAAAAGTAAAGCGTGGCTCGCTCTGAAAGACACGAAAAAGCTGTCAAAAAGGCTCGGGGGCGAGGGCAGGGTTGCCAAGGTGCACGACAGGCTGGAAAAAGCCCGCAGCAACAAATGGAGGGAGGGGGCGAGCAAAAAATACTCATAAAGGGAAGGGCTTAAAAGCTGGACAATCCAGGGTTGACGACGTCTAAATCGACATGCCTGGACAAGTCTACCTATCTGACCAAAAATCAACTTTCAATAGCGATACCCTGGCTTTCCCAAAGTGCTTGAAAAAGACTCTGGTACAATAATCTAAAACTTTTAATGCCAAACGCCGTCACAACAGAAAGAGATCACATGAGGCTGGCCTTGTGAAGGGAACCGAAAAGGGACTCGAGGGGGATTGACTACCGGAATCAAATGTAAAGAGGGGACTAATTGTTGTTAGGGAATGACAAGGCGAACGGGCGGCTTGGTGAAGTAGGGGGAGCAACGTGAATGAAAAAGGGGGAGAAAGAGGGAAGCGGGCTAGATTCCTGCGGGCGAATTGCTGTTGGGGGAAAAGATCGGCATGCACAGGCATTGAAGGCTGGATTGGGGCGTGGTCACGGTGGGGGGGGGTTCTTCTAGGCCAAGCACGCTGTAAAGGCGAGGCAGGAAAGGGGGTTTGCAATCTTAACTGATCAATCCAATCAGCTTAAAATCTACAAACACCGAGAGCAGAGGAGACGGGCGGGGCCAAGGGGTCCGAAATGGAGGATGGCCTCATCGAAAAAAGACTCAAAAGGGCGTGGGTTGGAAAACGGGGGATCAATGAACTCGAGGGATAGAGGACTTACCGCGGCGGGAGTTTCATAAAAAAAAGGAGACCACTTGCAACGACTTACTTGTGAGTAATGGGAGAGGGGCGGGGGTAAGGGTGGAGCACTGGATTCCTTTAGGCGTGGGCGCGAAACAGGGGGGTGAAGTTCGTGATGTAACGATAGTCCCACAGGGCCTTCCAAGGTAACTCAAAAAACAGGAGGAGAGGAGAGAGAGATCAACGGTGGAAAGTAAGACGCACTTTGGGTCTAGGGAAAGCCTAGACAAAACAAACCTGGAAGCCAAATGGAAAAACAAGAAGGAAAAGTGCAAAAAACCATGACAGATCTCAATACGGGTAAATCAGGGAGAAGAGCCCCTCAGGAAAAGAGAACGCCGCGCACTCGGTAGTCTAACGGGCAAGATCATTGGGTATGCGGCCAACATGGCCCTCGCCGTAGGGATTTCTCGGCAACCATAGTCTGACCACATGGAAAAAAAAACCGGCTTAATAACTCGGTGGCGATGCGAGGGGTCCATGGCGGAGCACTGTCACGAAGAAACTAGCAGAGGGAAGACGGCGCGACAGGGGCACGACAAATCCTGGCATAAATCAAAAGAACTGCCTTCTGGACGGTGGTAAATAAGAGAACGTCACCAGTACGGAAGATGATCTACCGCCAGCAGGAAGGGGGTGGCCTAAGCAGCTAACTAACCCGATGAACTGAAAAGCTCGCCAAAAGAAAGGGTAAGAGAAGGGGATCGCCGATCAAATGGGAGACATGGGCCAATTAAGCTACAGAGGTGGAGTCTCAACTGGTCGTACGACACCGCCAAAAGCGATCAACGGACAATGCCTTCATGGGTCTAATCATAAAAAGACCGAACGCCGGAAACAAAGTTACAAAGGTCATGAGATCATGTGTTGTACCAAAGACCAGAAAAAAGAGGGTCACAAAAGGAAGAGTAAAAAAAGGGGGCTTCCCAAAAAGGCGGTGTAGCGGCCACGTAAATCAAGGGGCCCAAGTGTGTGAGCCGGTCCAAAACAAACAATGAGTCGGCAACCCAGCGCCTCAGCCTGCCGCTCAAAATACGATAGGGAAACCAGACAACGCCCGCCTCTCGTGGTTGCGGAGAGAAGGACTAAAAGGTCAAGGCAATGAAAACAACAGCCATCCACCCCAGCTGCGAAGACCCGAAAAAAGGAAGCACGTCGTAGGGCACGTAGGCAAGTCCAAAAATAACGAAAAATCAAAAAAAGAACATGCCGGAAGCAAAGCCCGCGGCCGGGGGGGGTGTGGGTTGTGGGTGGGGGTATTGAAGGACCTTCAAGGATCGGAGGATTCCATCGCGTGACAATCCTTAAAAAGAGATCATATACCTAAAAGGGTGTGGGGGTGCCCTCCGCCCATCTACACAAAAAGACTCACAGGCCATGACGCCGAGAAAAAGGAAGATCAACCCCACACACTTTGCAGAAGGTGCAGCAACAAAAAGAGAGACATAGGTCACAGCAATAAGGGAGCAGCTCCTCCTGGTCAACAAAAACCTAAGCATCCGGGTCACAAGCTAAAGCCACGAAAGGGTTGATAACACGAAAAAACCCGTGCCCAGAAAACAACATCGACAAAAGAGGGCAAAAAAAAACGCGAACGACAAAAAACTGGACTATGATCAACGCACAAACAGGATCAAACAAAAAAGTATGAAATCTGCCCAGAGCCGACACCGCACGAGGATTTAAAAATACGGATTAATCTTTCCAAACGCTAACTGAAGCACTCAGCCCAACCTTCCGAAACGTCGGAGATGTTGCTCAAAACACCAGCATACCCAGGCCACAGGAGCACTCTCGGTTCGCTTTGACCAAAGCAGCACGCTTTAGGGGCACAAAAAAACTCTTGCCCCTTCTGAAAGCCACGAACAAGGGGAACAACCGCCCTGATGAAGAAGCTGGAGACGAGGGGGCGTCCGTCCGGGATAAGGAAACTGAACTTGGTACCCCGACAGGTGACGACAAGTCGGAGTCGGATTACATCCCAAATTCCAGAGAGTCGCGGCGGGCCAGCGAAGTCAAAATCAAAAATGAACTGGCGAAGAGCAAGTGGACCACCTCGTCGAGCCTGAGAAATACCACCCAGCGCCCTTATTGCGAAAAAAACAGACAGCAAACAAAACAAAACAAACAGATCACACGCCGGAACACGAATGGAGAAAAGGATGGGCGGAAACATGAGTCCGATTCCAAAAAAAACCCTCGCCTGGCACGGAAGAAACACTTAACAGGCGAGCGAAGGTTCCGAAAAGACCCAAAGAGAGGATACTGGGGCAAAAGCTGGGCAACAATGCCGAAACGCTTCAACGTAAAATAAACTCCATCAAGGGGGAGACGAACGGGGAAGGGGCATGATAGTGTTGGCTGTGTCTGCCAAAAAATGTCGGGTAGACACGAGCTGCGCAAGACTAAAAAAATCATGGCGTAGGGGGGTTACAATCAAACACGAAGTTTCTCGGCCTGTCAAACCCAGAATTCGCAACCCGCCAAAAAACGGTCGGCGCTCCATAATGTAACGAAAAAAAAGCCGCTAACGGGAAAAGATGTTCGCAGGAAGGGATTGAAGATGAAACATGGTGAAGGAACTGCTTCATGAAAAAAGAGCTCGCGTTTGGGGCGGAAAAACGCATGACCATAGGCACTGGCGAAACTCAGGGGGGAGAAAAGGAAGCTGAACCATAAACTTGTACCCGGAAAAAGTCCTAGGCAAAACCAAGACGCAGATCGCCACCAAAACAGGCCAAAAAAAGAGCAAAAAACAAGGAAGGGGGGTTGTTGGGCCCGCCATTTCAGACAAAATCAACCCATCTAATCAACAAAGAAAAAGAGAGGGGGGGGGGGCTGAAAGGGCGGCAAAAACAAGGTCGAAGTAAATGTGGACAAAGCCCGGTCAAAAAGACTAAGTTACGGTTTAAAAAAATCTTCTCCGAAAATAAAAGCAGAGTTCGCGAAAGCAAAAAAGTCGCCGCGCGGATGTTACTTCAACGCGACGAAAAGAGGCTTCTCAGGCCAGTGTATAAAAAAGCAACGCGCAACGCAAGAAGAAAATAGCTTAGCTAGGGAAAAGAGGGAACATCAAATCGTGCATTGAACGAATAACAGTCGGCAGGCGCGGCGGGGAGATGAAGGAAGTTTCTGGGGGGAAGGGAAGCCAAAAAAATCTTCGGTACTGCGGTAGCAGCAGAAATTCTTGAGCGAACGGAGCATACGGAAAAGGGGAGTGACCTTAAGGGGAACGCAAGATGCAAGGGGTTGACGCATCGTTATCCTCGAAAGGACCGGCGCCCGCCCGCCAATCCGCAAAGCACCCAACACTCGCACGCAAGATGGATGAGTCCTGGACTCGTGTAATCAAAGGGGAGGGAAGGACTCTTAAAAAAAAACCAGACAGGGGGGGGGGCGAGGATTGTGCTATGGAGGGCCGGTCCTGCCAAAAGGGAAAAGCGGGGGCGGGATGTGGAGGGACCAAAAGGTTTCGATCCGAAAGATCATTGTGCCAGGAAGGGTGAGCCAAGGGTTGAGTTTGGGTATGGGCTGTGATGCTACGCAACATGGCGGTACCAAAAGGATCCACGCACGGCAAAAAAAGCGGGGGCCACATGGACAGCTCTCGACAAAGCGCAGGAATTATGCGCTAAACCCTGACGATGTTGAGATGTTTAAAGGGAAGGTTGAAAAAGAAGGAAAACTTGGTCCGGAGGGGCGCTGGGCAAAGGAGGATAAAGAACAGGTCGCAAATAGGGAAGAGAATAGAGAGAGCAGGGAGCGGTTGGCAAGGGGAAGGAAAAAAAATGATAGGTAGATTAAAAAGAGGCGAGAAAGATGCTTTGTGTCATGCAGGAAAAGGGGGAGGGTAAGCTGAATGAAAAAATAACGGGGTTATCGAGAAATGCACATTGAGCGAAAAAGGACGGCTCGGGAGCCCAAGGGGGAGAGGCCACTCGGAAAAATAAAGAGTGAGGTAACCGGTTCGGTGGAGCAAGGCACGATTAAAAAGGTGTTGGGGGGGGGTGTACGCGTGCACAGGCAGAGGTTATGTTTGGGGAACGTTGTCAAAAAAATTGGGACTGTCCGTTGGGATGTGGAAAAAAGGGGGGAGTGGGACACGGAGGGGGTGAGAGGAAGAAAAAAGTCGGTCAAAGCAATTACGCTGACATACTTTGCCAATGAAACGAAAGTTAAGACCTGCGGAGACTGAAAACAAAAAGGACGGGTGACATGGGAGGGCCGGGCAAGGTATGACGGGCGCGCTGGGTGGGGCGGCAAGGGTGTATTAAAAAGCGGAAGGGGAAGAGTAGGGTGGATGGGGAGGGGGAAAGGATGACGGGGAGCGCGGACAACGTCAAAGAAGAGAGGGGGACGAGATGCAAAAAGGAACGCGCTTGCTGGGAGGGATTGAAAAAGCAGGCTTACGAAAAAGGCTTAAAGGAGGGGATAGATGTGCAGAGGAGGTGAAGTGTTTGAAAAAAGGGAGGTTGAGCGGACGTTTGAACGGACAGAAAGACGAAAATCTGCACGGGGCTTTTTCGACGATCTAGGGAAAAGAGGATGAAAGGGGGAGGGGTGTCAGGGACAGGGTGGCAAACTTACCAGAAAATATAGGCCAAAATCAAGGAAAAAGGTGTCGGGGGGGATGTGATCCAGACAGAGTTAGTTCAAAAATGCAGGAACTTAAAAAATTGTGCCTACGGGGTCGTAGAGAACAACCGCGCACGAGGGAAAATAAGTCGCCCGAGATTAAAAATGGCAGGAAACGGAGGCCAACTGGCGTCGGTGCCGGGTTGACGAGCGGTATTGGTAACAATAATCTCAGGAATACCAAAAAAGAAACGAGCCTTGCTCGGAAGAGAAAAGATCAAGGCTTAAGAGCTGAAGAGGATTTGAAAGACTTGACGTGCAGGTAAGTTGTTCTACCAGTTGTGGGGGGTGACTCGAGTCGTGGTGATCATTAAGTGCAATGCCGAAGCCTCGTTGGAATGAGCGAAAAGATGCGGCATCTGGGTCAAAAAATCCACGGCTCTGTCCAAGTAAAAAGGGGAGCTGGGAGACGTACGCTGCTGAAGGACGGAGCGAGGTTGGGGGGTCGTAAGGAAACGGTCGGACCAAAGCTTTTTCTCGGGGGCGGAGCCGTAGAGTGGCGCGAAAAGCAAACGAGAGGTTGGAGACTGACGCTGATCAAGAGAAACTAAAGACCAGCGACATCCCAAAGGGGGGTCGGCGGCGTTGCCAAAAAAACGATGGCCGCTTGAAGGCGATAAACATCACGCTGCGTCGAGCGGAGTTTCGCACGGCTTGCAGGAGCGAGGGAATAAAACCTAGACGCCGGAGGTGAATCGCTTTGGACGAAAATAAGAATAACGCCGGATGGAAGGCGAATTGGAAGGGGTAAGTCTTGTGGATGATGGGGGGGCGTGGTGGTTGAGGTTCCCTTTTTCCCTTAGACGTAAAAAGGGGGCCTGAAGTTGGGGTGGGCAGGGATGGAGACATTCGGAAAAACAGGCTCCGGCTTCCAACACGTATCGAAAAAAAAACAACCAGGTAGTAAAAGAGATTGACTGTGGTGAAGCAACCGGGCAAGGTGGGAAGAAAGGTAATGAAGTACCTTGCCAAAAGTCGATACGACACGACGGCTAAAGCAAAAAAATAGTGGGAAAATGGAAGGCCAAAGACAACCGCCAGAGAAAATACTGCGATGAAGAACGCCAGCCCGAAAGTGGATCTTAAACGAAAAAGGAAGGCGACCTTTGGGCTGAGAGGGCTATATTAAGTGTAAGTGTCGAACAAAAAGCCTATAAAGGCGATGGCAGCGATCCAGCATCCTTCAAGTAGAAATAATCAACCAGAAGTAAGATAACTAGGAGGAAGGGTGATGGGAAAAGACATCAGACTAAAGTAAGGAAAAGAAAACAGAAGCACCTGCTTAAACCCTTAACACAATCGTTAAGAAAAGCAGCCATTATAGAACAAACTGCTTTGGAAGCGGTGTCGTCGCCAGAAACAATGAAAAAAACGATCAGAGGTTAAGGGAAGGGGGCCATACAGGGTTGCGTGCAACTGAACAGCGTGGGAACACTTAGCCCATTAACGGTTAAAAGAGCTGCGCAAAAAAAAAAAATCGAGCGCGACGGCATAAAAAACGGGAGACAATGCCTGAATATAAAAAAAAGGAAGAAGGAGTCAAAGATCAACTGGGTCAGAAACTCTCTGCTAGAAGCGGAAGAGAACCGGGCCTCGAGAGAGAATGCACGACGAAAAAAAAGGGGAAAAAAGGTCGGGAGTGTCAGGGGGGGGAATCGCGGAGTAAATTAGCGACCGACTCTGTGTTCCAGACCTGGGTGCAGAAGCCCAAGAAGGGACGGGCTAAGAATGTTGCGCCACTTGATAAAGTAGACGGGCTTTGGAAATGGCGAACACAGCGGAACAAAAAGGAGGAGGGAGACATGACCATGAATCAAAAAAAGAAGAAATCCAGGAAGAGAACTGTATCCACCACAACTAAAATAAGGATTGGGTCGGGGGTAGGGTCAACGGGAGAGGCGGTGTAAAGAGAAAAAAAAAAATGGAACAAAATACAAGACATCCGGCCATCGATAATAAGAATCTGGACAAAATAAGTAAGGCCGTCGTTAAATCAAAACAAGCGCGAGATCAAAAACGGCACACATACGGGCACGGAAAGTGAAAAGCGGAAAGGCGGAGAACTGAAGATCTTAATCAAGAGAGTCGGAATACCAAAAAAAAATAAAAACGGATCAGAGGATCAAGATGGGGGAGGGGGCGGCATCACGCGCCAAAAGAAGACACATCAGAGACAAGGCCGCAAACAAAAAAGCGGACAGTGGGGAAACCCCCAAACGTTTGCAAATCCAAAAGGGGCAGACAGCGACATAATAATACCGAGGCACTGGTCACCGAAAGAGTCGAAAAATACCGCAGGGAGAACATAAAATCAGACGGGGAGGTCAAAAAGACGTACTCGACGGGCCACAAAATGGGGGTGAAGAATCACCAGCCCCGGATCAAAAAAAAAGAAAAATACAGCGCAAAAAGCCAGCCCAAGGAAAAGGGGAGAAAAAAAGATGCCAAACATAAATAAGTGATGCACCACGCCAAAAAAAGAAAACAAACAGTTCGAAGAGAGGAGGGGGGCAGAGCATCACCAAAAAAAAAAAACCCCCCACATCCCGCACGATAGAGTAGGAACAGCTAGGAAAAGCGGCCCTAAAATTCAGTAGACAGAACCAAAAGTTCAAGGTCCGATCAAGGTCAAAAAAATCAACCCAGGGGACGAGAAAAAAAGAACTAAGTAAAAAAGAAAAAAGGCAAGAGAGGAAATTAAAACACTGCATGAAACCTTTAATAAAACCAAGGGAACCAACCGCCAACAGACAGACGAACAACTAGCATAAGCCTGAAGGATCAAAAGGGCACGTGCCTGTGGCTAAAAATCGTGGAAGTGGGAAATCGAAGGGAACGAGAGGAGCGGATTCTACAATAATTCCCCGATTAAATCAGAAAAAAAAGAGCGCAAAGGACGAACGTCACATCTAACGCCTGGAAGAATGGGGCGAACCTCGGTGAAACCGCGAAGTCCAATACACAACCGACGGCGGGAAGGACTGACGAAAGACAGCTCCCGACAACAAACATAAAAAAAAAAGAACGCAGGCATCACAAAGCAAAAGACAAGCGGTCAGAGAAAAAAACTGGAGTAGGACCCCACAAGGCAATGGAACCACAGTACCCTGTCAGCCGGGCAAAAATCGGTAGTCTCAAAGCGGTTCAACCCTCGAGACAATTCCAAAAAGAAGGAGTCAAAGCAGACAGCTGCGAAGGGGAGAGGACCAAAGGGGGTCACGGCGCGTGGATGAAAAAAAAAATATCGAGAGCAAAGGAAGGAGGGGGAGCAGAAAAATCCTCTTGACCATACAATGGGAGTCCTGAAATCACGGAACAACCGGGGGACCGTAGCAAAAAGAAAAGGAAGTCGCAAGAGAAAGCGAATAGCCCGCGGGGAAAAAAAAATAAATGGGTATACGTTCAACTCGACAAAGGGCAGCCCAGTTGGGAAAAGACGGCATTGCACAGTTGAGAAAAAAAGTTAACATTCCGAACTGGGGAGGAAAAAAAATCACACCCCAGGAGAACGCAGTGAGCGTGGAAAGAGAAAAAAACCATGGCAAACGAACAGACAAAGATGAAAGGGGCGGAAGCGAAAAATGGGGGAGCGAGAAATTGGAAAGAACCATAGGCAGGGGGAAAGAAAAAAGAGAAAAAAACACGCAGATAGGAAAAACTAAATAGACGAAATAAACGGGCCACAGAAACCCAAAGGACGGAAAGGTGGTGGGGTGGGGGGGGAAACAAAAACGGGCCAACAGCACAAAAAAAAAAGGATCTCAACAAAACAAAAAAGGTAAGAAGGAGAGTGGGTGGCTGGGGGGCCGAATGGGCGAGAAAAAAAACCCTTTCGCATGAAAGGCCAGGGGAAGGGCGGAACTGAAAGAGGAGGGGGCGATCGCAGAAGAGACAGGCACGGGGCAGAGGGTGGGTCAGACGTGAAAAATTCTCAACTCTGTCACCAGCGGTTCCCGGGGGTCAAAACTTGAGTTAGGGAAAGTTGCCGATGGAGTGCGCGAAAAAGAAAAAGAAAGGATCACTGGAAGGAAGTTCAAATTAAACCGCGATAAAAGGCAATTGCGAGGCAACCGGCTGCCAGGGGCGGCGGCGCGGGATGCAAAAAAAGGGGAACCTGTTTTAGAAGAAAAAAACGGATAAGGGGGGAAGCAAAAGAGGGGAGGGAGATCACGGCTGAGCGGAAGACAGTGAGAAACGCTGATGGAGAAAAAAAAGTAACCGCAAGGGGAACCTCTATGAAAATGAGGGGAGAAAAGAACCCGCCGAAAATCCGCTAACTACTCAGCAACTACATTGAGAAATTGCAGAGTGGAAGATCTCTATAAAAAAAAAAAGAGACCAGGGGGGGAGCGCGTACAGTAGAAACTCCCCATAGTTCAAGGCCAAAAAAAGGGGGGGGGGTCGAGGAAAGAAATTTCAATATGGGGTGAGCGAATACGAAAAAAGGCGGGTGATGACCAAGGAGAGGGGTGATGGGGGGGGGGGTGCGAAAAGAACTTACAAAGACGCTTGAGGGAGTTGAAGATCCTTGCAAAGCCGACGAAACCTCAAAGGTCAGCTCTCCCCTACCGAGACATACGAATAAGAAGAGAGACGCTAAAAAATACGCTCATCTGGATCAGGGCGGGTGTTGAGGGGACATCAAAGAAGGGGACGAAAAAAAGACCGCTGGACAGGAGTGCGCAGAAAGAAGGAAGCCAGCTGGGAGAGGATCAATCAAGCTTTAGCAGGTTTCGCGTTTGGGGGGGGAAAGCAGCAAATAAAGGGAAAAGGGGGAGGAGGGGAAGGAGTACGCAGCGAGGATGCAGGTTGAGGGGAACGAACTAAACTAGAGAAGATGCCGGGGGGTGATCGTCTAAAAAGGGATCGGAAGACATGAGGAAAGCAGGGGGTGAGGGAAAATGGAGTTGGGGGTAGAGGGGCACGCTGGTAAAAGGAAGAAAAGGTTCGGTACGCGAGGGGATGCGAGAGACTATACGACCGGTGGGGTGGGGGAAGCGGGTGGGTGCTCCATGAAAAAAATCCGAAAGTTTTGGTGGTGGGGCTGCCGGGGAGAGTTGTCGAGGTGCGTGGGGAAGGTGGTCGATGTGTTTTGGGAAGGGAACTTAAAGACGGGGCTGTTGTTTCGGAGAAAACGGTGGGGGGCAGACATCTGGAAGAGTCCAACGCGTGAATTTCGGGGATGGAACCTGCGGAGTCTGTAAAAAAAAGAAGGATTGAATTGATACCGCGGTAAGGTGAAAAAGACTGCAAACAATTGGTTGGCTGGACAAAGGGGGGGTGGGGGCCGGGCCATGGCGATGCTGGCGAGGGGGCGTTTTCTGCTGATGGTTCGAGACGAAACTCTCTTGAGGGCGAATATTAGCCGCAATCGGAGAGGGGGGGGGCCTACTCGGAAGATCTGCTTACGAAGGGTCCCAGCGCGGAAAAAAAAGGGCTCGTGGAGGGGTCATGTGGGGAGAGAAGGGAACGGCACACGTTTGACTGAACGACGTGAACCTAAAATGAAAAGGAGCGAAGCGGGCTGCAAAAGTAGCCGGGGGGCTAGGCGGTTTCCATAGGAGGGGGGGGGGCCGACTTGACCTGGGACAGGAGGAAAAAAAAAATCAACGACGGGAGGAAAAATCAAATCGCGAAGAGGTAGGGCGTCGGGGGACAGGTCCTGGGACAAGACATGTGGTGGGCCGAGGTCGAAAACACGAAAAAAGGAACACGACTGAGGCTGAAAGAGACGTTACGCAAGGATGGGGAAGAAGAAACACGGGGGGCCAAGAGGGAGGTGCGGGACTAAAAGCACAAAAAAAGGATCTAGAACCCCCGTGGGGGGAAAAGGTGCCCTCGCTTCTCAAACGAATCACGCTGTTCGATGGAAGGAGAAAATGGGGGGGGTGTGTAGAAGAAGGAGCACCCGTTAGGGCCGTTCGAAAGAAATTTGCTGTTGGGTTGAACCCTTTGTCTGATCATGGGCCGTCGGGTCGCGTCCCGGAAGGGGGGCGGGAATGATCATTAAAGGGGAAGGCGGCTGGTAAAAAATCAGTGGTTTCAAATCCCGGGCAATCCGGTGACGAGAAGGATGAGCACATGGAGTCAATACTGAGAAAGGGGATGGCTGTTGGTGCGGGAAAACGGAACGAAATAAATGGGGAGAGATTCCGTAGGGTTGAAACGATGGAAAAGTCGCCGCTTAGCGCGATGAAAGGCAAAAAAGCCTTGCGCAGAAAGACTCTTCGTAGACGCAAGAGAAAAGAGCCCCCGAGGATGGAGCTGTAGGAAACTGTGGCCGACAGAGCCTGGATCTAGGACCATAGCTCCGAATTTAGCGTGATTAAAATAAAAAAAGAGAATCGAGGGAAGTAAGAGGAAAAAAGGCGCGGCGGTGCTGGAGTAGGCTAGAAGACCCAAGTACAGGTTCGAATCAGGAGAACGTAGGGGGTGAAGGGCGTGGAAATGGGTGGGGGGCAAAACGAAATCTTTGGCCCATTTGCTTAGCCCCATGGCCAATCAGAGGGTGCGTAAGTGAGGGTACAAAGGGAAAAAAACAATGATGGCCTGCCTTCAAAAAAGGCAACTCAAAAAACCAAGGGAGGGAGTGAGAGAACGGGGGTCCAGACTTGGGGGGACATCAATTAGAAAGAGAGACACTTCCGCAACATAAGAAGGGAAAGAGAAAAGAGGGAAAAAGGAATGCAAGGGAAGGGGACAAAGATCACAATAACGGCTGAAGGGAAAAATGGATATAAAGCTACAAAAAGGGCAAGCTCTCGTGGGTAAGAAAGTACCCTCGATCATTAAGAGGAACACCACCCGCGGCCGGAAGAGGAGTGTCGCGGATCGCTGCAAAGAAAAAAAAGGAGACGACCCGTAGGCAACTCCCGAACAGTCGAGATGGAAAAACGTTGGTAAGGGAGGGGAGGGCGTAGCCTGCAGGGAGGTTTATACGTAACGTACCGAAACAATGGAGCGCTAAGATGAAAGGAATAAAAATCGGGACATGCGTCCTCATCAAAAAGCAAAAACAAGTGCCTGTCGAAAAGGGGAAAAAAATGATAGAAAGACACCAACCCGAGAGAGCGAAGATAATGGAACCACCCCGACAATTCAATAAAAGAAAGAAAGGGGTAAACATAAGAGGAGGTCACATTCGTTTCTCCAAAATTTCCAAAAAACAAAAGCAAAGATCATTCAACGGGAACGTAAACACGTGGGTCAATAAAGTAAGCTCGAGGGAAAGGAAAAGGGGAAAGAGGGAAGAGGGAATCGTTATACCGAGCAAACAAAGTTCCAGGTCTAAAGAGAGAATTTCACAACAAAAAAAAAAAAAAAAAAAACAACAAATAACAACCCACCAATCAGCGTAGAAAAAGCCAGGAAGGAATGGGCCTTCCGCCAATGTCGGTAAGAAAAAGAAGTGGTGCACGGTAACAAGCGTGGGCGGTGTACGAGTTACGACCTCGAAAAACCACCGGAAAAAAACCAGCACTACCGAAGAAAGACGAGTCTTGATCACCAAAGCAAAAAAAGTTGAGGGGGAAAGAAAATCCAGTGACAAGTAGGCCACCCTATGGGCCCAAAACATACAGCCATCATTGGAGGAAGAACCCCCTGCGGGACCAACAGAAGAGAAAAAAAGGGAAGGTCAATAAAACTGGCAGCAACCAAGATGAAAAGGAGGCCGTCACACCGTAAGAGAAAGCCGCGCAAAAGCCTTCAACCCGAAAATTGATCGACAAAAATCCGACAAGAAAACGGAAAATCGGCTTCGCCTCAGATGTTCTTGGGGGGAAATGCCGCCCCACATGACATAAGAAAAAAGCACACTAAAAAGGACTATGTCGGCAATTCACAAAAAAGAAACGCCAAAAAAATTGGGGGGAGGGGGCCATCTGCCACGGAGCCGTACGACGGCATGATTGATGTTCAAACCATAAAGAGAAGGTCGGGTTTCATATAAAAGTTGAACAAGGGAAAAGACATATCGCTGGTCTAAGTAAATCCTCGTCGGGAAAAGGCCAACTTGGGTTGGGTGTGGGGAAAAAATCAAAAAAAAGTCCAAAAGGCCAGCAATACAACATCGAAACCAACGCCATCAAAATAAGGCAGCGACTGGGGAAAAAAACATAGGCGGCCGATGAAAAAAAAACAAAAAAGATCATTACAAACAACAGGAAGAGCAGGACAGCACCCTCGACCGCAAGCAACCGAGGAACACAAAAAGTGTGTGAAAAGAAAAAGCAGCGGGCAGCACCACTTGACCATACATGAACAAGGTCATTTAAAAAGTGTCAAACAAGACAAGAAGAAAGAAGAAGCATACATTCAGTGGAAAAAAGGAGGTGTTGTGGCGCACGCGAACAAAAGCCGGGGGACCTGGAAAAAAGGTGCCCGTCTCCTCAGGGGAAAAAACCCTGAGCAAACTGTCAGACAAATTGGCGTAAAGGGGAGGGGGGAAAGATGCACTTCACGTGGGGAAAAAAAAGCGCAGTTCCCGCAAAAGGAGCGGTATCGAAAAATCCCCTAAGTACCGATTCCACGAATGCGGGTGATAACATCGAAGTCGGGCAAAAAGGAGCGCTGAAGGGCGAGAGAAAGGAAAACGAGGGTTGTTTCGTCCAAGAGACAAAAGCCAAAGACAGCCAGGATTGAGTCCACGACAGCCAAATACACAAGCATACAAGCGAGAAAAAAGACACGAATGCTCGGTCGAAAAAAAATGAGAATCTTCCCTTGTCACAAAGGCACGACACAGGGGGTGGGGAAAGTAAACCGTCAAAAAAGCTAGAAAGGGGAAAACCCGCGGGAAAAAAAAGCTAGAAAGAGCTAGTCCAGGAGGAAAGGTTCTCGAAAAAGAGGCCAGAGCGAATTCCCAAGAAGACACCGGCTCGTAGAGAGCGATTTCGCGGGCGGAATTAAAGCGGCCGAAGATAATCGCAATAAGACCGCCTATTCATAAAACGTCGTGACATCACAAAACATGGACTATCGGAAAAAGAAAGAAAGAAGTAAATGATGCGCCGCGCAAAGGGTAGACGCAGACGGGGCTGTCAAAAAAGAAAAGTGTCCGGGGGTCGTGCAGCAAAAAGCTTGCAAAGATCCAGGGCATTGCAAACGCTTTGGGAAATAAAGGGCGGGGTTCATTCGAAAGCAAAAGAAAAAAAAAAATCCAGGTTGCGCGGGACAAGCCAATACAGCGGGGGGCCGACAAACAAGTGTGGCGACCAAAAAAAAAAAAAAGACGAGAAACTTTTGAGCCAGCAAGAAGAGAAGAAATAGCGAGACGGCATAGACAGGAAAAAGAACTCAAAAGTAAAAAAACTCATCAAAAGAAAAAAACGCGAATGGTGGTGTAAACAGACCATCGGACCCCAGCAACCCTAGAAATACTCAAAAAAGGAAAAAAATGTGTTGCAGGGGCAGAGGCGCGGCAAAAAAAAAACGGTTCGCATGGGGTGCGGTTTGGCTGAAAGGGAAACAAGGGAAAAAATGAGAGGGAGGATCGGCGGTCGATCGGGCCTCGGCCGGCAGGGGGGAAGAAAAGGCCGACTCTATGTACATTAAAAACGGTCGAAAACTTGAGTTCTTACGCCAGGGCCTGTAACGACAAAAAGGAAAAACGGATCGCCTGGGCGGAGCAGTCGGGAAGGGATTGTAGAGCAGCGTCATTGGCTGGCAGGAAAAAGAATGGCGTGGACGCTGGCTGAACAAAAGGGGAAGGTTCAAGAGGAGCAAAAAAGATCGACAGGAAAGTCACGGAAAAAAGCCTCACGCTCTAAAAAAAAGTGGATATGTCACTACCCAGGAGAAGTATTCCCAGGAAACTGGAAGCGTATCCTGATTCCGAAGCATCTTGGCCCAAGGCACTCCCGCCGAAATCCAAGACGGACCAAAAGGAGGGCAGCTTAGAGGGGCGCCGGCGATCGTGAATTCAGATGAGGAGAAGGGGGGAACCGAAGAGAAAAAAGGACAGGGGGGCAGGCGTGACAGGTACAGCGAAAAATGTTTCCGGCAAAGGGAAAACAGGGGGGCGCTTGGTAATGAGATGGGTCGACGTCCAGAGGTATGAAAAAGGGTCGGCGTGGGGATGCCCGAGATGGGTGGGTGGGTATGGGTCATGAAGCTGCGTTGGTCTTGGGGGAGGTAGAAAACCTGAAAAGGGAGGGGACAGGCAGCACTGTAAAATACGCAAGACTTCAGCAATAAACTGAAGGAAAAAAAAGAAACTAATGTTAATCGGGAACTGAGGACGCTAACGCTACGACGGGAGCAGAGGAAAACTAAAAAGTGTGCAAAGGCGAAAGCACCCGAAAAAAACGAACAGGACATAAGGTGCATAAGGTTGCCAATGGCGGAAGAAAAGGGAAACGCAGTTACGGACGAAAGTGAAACAGAGGAAGGATCTTTGGACAATTAGGCGAAAAAGAAACTATTAATGGTCTGCCTGGGAACGGGGTCTGGATCATGCCTGAAAAAAATCCCGACGGTCAGGGTGGCACAGAGGGAAACGGGGAAACTGTTAGGCAAGATTGCTTTAGTCTCTCAACAATATAAACTGGTGGGGGATGCAGGCGGTCAGCAAAGCAAACAAGGTAATTTGGAGAACAGTTACGCGGGGGGAAGGACGGGGGCGAAATGTCTAAGTGTTGACTGGGTGAAACCGGGGACTTGGGGGGATCTGACGGAAGAAAACCAGGCGGGACAGAAATATTCTTGGCACAGGGGACATGAGCTTTCAGGGGTCGTTGAAAAAGGAGACTGGGAAAACGCAAAGGCCGGTCGTAAAAAAACTAGATGACGCCCGGGGCAAAAATACGTTCAAGGGGGAGCAAAAAAGTGTGGACGCAAGCGGTTGTGTTTGGTATTGTGAAGAGAAGGCTTGCTGGGATGGGTCTTGTCTTGCCATAAGGGAGTACGAAATGGCGGAAGGGGTTAGCGGATTGCCAAGAAAAAGAAACCGGGAAGGAAAATTAAGCGGAGCTAAAGAAAGGAGGTGGCCCATAAAGACTCTTACGATCTTGGGGGGAAGGAACCATAGGGTCTTCAAGGGTAGAGGTGACGGGTATGGTGAATGTTAACTCTAACAACGTTTTGAGGAACGAAGGAAGGACTGCTGGATCGCAAGCTGGCTCGGAAACGAGCTGAATGAGGGCTAGGGAGTTGTAAGAAGGACGGGACCTGGAAACATAGTCACCACTAAATAAAAAGAGTCGGGAAATCGGAGCAGATTAAGGGTCAGGCTGCGGCAGCCTTGTGGAATACCTGTGTTGAAGACGGGGAAACCGAACAAAGGGGGCCGGGACTCGCTGGATTTCGCCACCAAGCGAACTTCAAAAGGAAAGGGAAAAGAAACGAAGGCCCACGTAGGAAAAAAGGGGGAGGGGTGACGACGAGTGGCAACCCGAATCTAGGGACAAGTTGAAATGGACCTCGCTAAGAAAGAGATCCTGATCGAGCATCTGAACAGAATTTTCGGCAACGGGATAAGGAAGGGACGACCAAGGAGGGGGAACCCGGGAAGCAGTTGGAGAAAGACAAAGCTCTCTTCGCGGGGAAGGAAAAGATCACAAGAAAGGAAATAAAGGGGGGCAATCTCTGTTTCAAGATCCTCACCGGGGCGGAGTATCTGGTCACATAGGGGGAATCGGACAGAGTCAGTCGATGATACAGAAAAATGAAAGGCACTGTTGGTCAAACAATGGGTGATGATTCAAAAAAGAAAAGATTGGTCCGGCCTGCGACGCCGCTGAAAAAACGGAACCTGTTGAATTAAGTACCAGCAAGCCACTTAAAAACGCCAGCGACTCTGAAAAAGGGATTTATCTCGAAGAAGGGCGTGTGACTAAAAAGAAAGAGAAACAGATGGGGCCGGCGACAGGGCATCGCTCAAGCGGGCCGGGGCGTGGGGGGGAAAAAGGATGAGGGGGGGGAAAAAGGGACTTCAAAACGTGGGAGACGTCGGGGGTTAGGATGCAAATTTCGGGGCCAGGGAGGTGGGGAGTGCTTCGTCAGGTGGGGGGAGTTGATCTGGGATTTTGGAGTGACGTGCCAGTTTTTCAAAAGGGAGGGTCGGGAGGCAAAAGGACCAAGGTGATGTGCGATGCGGCATTTGATATCGGGCCAAAAGTTCCCGGCGGCCAAGAAAAAAAAACGGGTTAAAGTCTCCAACAAACGGGAAAAAAAGGAAGAGAGAGGCAAGGGACCGGAGCACTGTGGGGATAGGAAGAATCATCCGGAAGAGAATACTGGCCCACATAGAGAAAAGCAAATGGTAAAATAGAACCCACGTTTAGCAAACACAAGGAAAGGGAAAGAAGTCGACATCAGGATAGCGAAGGAAAAAAGCGCACGGGGATGACAAAAGCAGGAAAACACGACTCAGGAGATACGGTCAATCTAGTGCAGCCGTGGAAAAAAGAAAAAAGGCCGAAGCGGAGTGAAATTCGAGGGCAAGAAGTTCTGACAACAGTTCTTCAAGCAACGACCTTCGGATGAAAAAGGTGGCTGTCGGAAAGGAGAAGGAAGAAAAAAGGCTTTCATCGTAACGTACTGCAAAAGGCGGGAAAGAGCGCGACCGGTCGCCAGGCAAAAAAGAAGGCATAATACCGAAACAAAGTGACCTGCAGGATCGGCTCCTAATAAAACAAAAAGAAACGATCTCGCCAAAAGAATTGGGAGCCCCAATAAAAAGGACAAGAGGAAAGGAGGGAAAAAGGCCACCACAGGTGCGCGCCAGGATCAAACAAAACAACAAAAAAAAAAAAAAAAGCTAATTGAAGAGGAATAACGTCCATGTAACAGCCAAAAGGGCGTAACAGAACAGGAAGGGAAAAACAATAGCTCGGAGGGGAAAACGGACGCGTCATTCAAATCAAAGAGACACGTGATGTGCAAGGGGAAAAAACACGATGGCCAACGGGTCTCTAGGAGGGGGGGGGTGTAAAAGTCCAGCGTAGGAAACAAAGAAAATTGGCCCCTTTGGCCGTACGCATCGGCGTGACGGAGAAGGGCCCTAACTCAATTCGAGATGGTTCGAGTTTCGACCGAGCAACCAGAAAGCCACACTGCAAGCAACCAGACGATCAACGAAGATGGACAGCCAAGAGGAAGCAATCGTTTGATGGGGAGATCCGGCGCAAGGAGGAAAAATTAAGATGGAAAACCCACGAAAAAACCGAAAAAATCTTGCACAATGGGGCAAAAACCCTCGCAAAAATACAGGAACCCGTCAGTAACGAGAAAAAAAAGGGGCCGCATAAAAGAATGAAAGCAAGGAAAGTAAATTCCCGTGAGAAAAAGCCGAAGGCTCGATAAAAAAGT
>Ga0179593_1534531_pt1 | contig 23233 bp, 28 predicted proteins | sample CZODoug2_1_08_16_FD_185931 | JGI IMG/M metagenome (GOLD analysis project Ga0179593, IMG submission 185931) | Vadose zone soil fungal communities from Angelo Coast Range Reserve, California, USA - CZODoug2_1_08_16fungal (PacBio error correction) | ecosystem: Environmental > Terrestrial > Soil >...
GGACCTAATGGGGCTAAACACAAACGGAAGTGACCACAACTGCTCTAAAAGAAAGAAATTTAAGATTGGCTTTCGGAGGCTCCAAGGAAAAAAAAGAGATTACTAAGGGGTAATACCCCACATAAGGTATCTGCCTTGCATGATGCATGGAAGACAGTGGGCGGCATGAAATTGAAACGCTGTTAAATGACTGAGCTCCGGGGCCGGGGGGGGAACATCCGTAGATTTTGAGGGGGGGCTACTCAAGTTCCGTCTTCAGCTTGAAAACTTTCGGGGATGGAGAAGGTTCCTCAACTTTCAACAGAGGAAAAAAAGCTGATTAGATAAACGAACATGTTCATAAGCAGCGAAAAGTTATGAGGACCTGAATAGAGGGGGTGGTCCGGATGATGTCTGGGAGGTGTTTTTCACAGTTCTTCCAGAGGAGGAGAAGAGAAACTCCGCGCTCGGCGCTCTCAATTTAGGAGAAGGAAGTCCCAGTCAGAGGGGCTGGGATTCACGTGAAAGAGCCGCATTTTCACGGCGATTGGCAAACAAGATTGGCCGAGGTGAGCTCGGGGGCTTAACGCGGCTCGGAAGAAAGGAGGGGAAAACACAGAGGAGGGGAAAGAGAAAGAAAGCTGATAGAGCCCGGCGCCAAACTCAATAAAACCAATCGTTCTACTCGTTCCACGAAATGCGGAGCATATGCCTCGGGTCCAGCCTGACTGGGGACTGAGAATTCAGAAAAGATTGCAGGGGGAAGCGCTGTGAGCGAGGGCTTAATCGGCTAAAAGGGCAAACCACCAGCACCCGATAGGGGAAACCAACTCAGAGCCCTGAATCACGAAGGCCGGTGGGAAATTTCGAAGTTGAGGGACGGCGCGGTTAACGTTCGGTGGGCTCGAAAGAAACTTGTTAGGAGGGGAAATGGAAGCAAAGAGGGGGGGAGGCTAAACTCGCCAAAATGCCCGAGGGAAAAATAATGCCGAAATACTTAAAGAAAATCATCGGGCGAATTAGGGAATACGCCCAGATACCGGAGGGTGAAGAAAGGGAGGTGATAACAAGATCATTGGATGTGCGGTTCGGATGCGCCAATAGGATCGCTGACGAATCTTCCGGGAAAGTCGGGAACGAAAAATTGAAGTGGGGGGAAAGGTCTTACCGCGTGCGATCAAGCGAAAAGATAGGGTAGAGTCGAAAATGACTTTGGGCCACTCAAGTTTGCACAGGGGGGGTATTTCGAAAAGGCTCATTGGAAGGGAAGGGAAAGGGGTGGCGTTGGTAGTAACGTAGCGGGGAAAAGGGAACAGTAAAAAATGCAACCCTCGGGCTCAGAGGTAATACGGGGGGAGGGAGGGAGATAAAAACCCAGGAATCAGGAAGAAAGGAAAAGGAAAGACCAGCCCGGAGGGAACGGGTTAAAAGCAAATTTAGCCGCGCTTGGTGAGAGGAAGGAGGGGACATGATACGAAAGGTTCCGGTGGGGTGCCCGCGAATCAGAAAAAGGAGCTGGAGAGCTTGGAGGAAACTCAATCCGTTTTGCATTGGCAAGTCCATTCGTCTTTCGAAAGAGGAAAAAAGGGGGGGGAATGCCTTGGGAGCGGTAGCCGGGCAGGCGCAGTGATTCGGCTGCGGAACCTCCTGGAAGCACCGAAGCGACGGCAACCAAGAGCAACACAGGGGGTGAAAGGCAACAGACAAGATTTCAGCGAGAAAGCTGAGGGGGCCAGTACGCTGACGCTAACTGTTCTGAAGCAGATTGGACGACTGTTCGCGCCGGACATCAGGTGGGGAGAAGTGCCCGTGGTCCACTTCAACAGCCGCGCAAAAGGAATCGCTTTGGTGGGTCTTGAGGGGGAAGGCAAGACCGCAAGACTCCGCGAAGGAGCAAAAGGCTCCTGGACGCGTAAAAGGCAGGAACGAGGCCCATCAAGGGCGACCCAGTGTAAAGGAGGCCTCGCGAGGCTGAAAGAAAAAGTAGCAAGCGGCTCGAAGAATGTCAATAAGGGGGGGAACGGGCCAGTGAAATGAAAGGTAGGAGGAGCGCAAGACAGTCCCGCCAAAAAAAAGACGACACAGAGAGGAAACTCGGGAATGGGCTGCCAGGAGGCAGGGCTTGTGGAAGCACTGGAGGCGGGTAGATCAAATTCCTCGCGGGGGTCTAAGAGCCGACGGCGCGTCGGGCCGCAGTACAAAGGAACTCTTGGGAAGTAGCAGAACATTCAAGGTATAATCAGTCGAATTACAGGAGGTGCTCGTGCGATTTGTATATGCGGAAAAGAGCAAGGGATTTACATCAGGGCATTGGAAATGCGCACCGCAGTGAGAGGGTGAAACGGAGGGGGAACAAAAAGGGCCTATACCTGCCTACAGCATTGCGCACACGAAGTGACCGAAAATTGTACACTTCGTTGAGGGGTCCACAAGTCTGGGAAAAAAAACGCAGTACCTAGGCAGAGACAAAAAGAGCGTTTAATTTGGATGCTTCCGAGCGGTGGAAGAGTCGCAGAAGGAGCCCTGCAAGCATCTCGTCCCGGGGGAAAGAACTCAGGGGGAAAAAAAAGCGTGACGGAAGACTACAGTGAAGAAAAGAGGGGAGTTGGCACCGCTGAGCACGACCCACGAAGCTGCAATGGCAATGTAACGCTTTCGGACGCAGAGGTTTGAAGGAAAACCAAAGAAACGCCTCAGCATGTTCAGTGGGGAGGTGGACAAAGACTGACCCAATTCCAAGAGCGGGAGAATTTAGGAAGGGAGAGAGAAGAGCGGAGAAAACCATAAAGCCCATCTCTCTAAAAACTAACAACAAAGGTTGTTGTATTTCGAAGCGGTCGGAGGGGAAGGTAAAAGGATCCGAACTTGGAAAACGTTTTGAAGGGCGAATGCAGGGGCAGGACTCATGAAAAGTTGTATCTGGAAAAGGGGGGGGGGAAAAAAGTTCCGATCAGGGCCAGAAATTGAAATAAAGGAGTGGGGGGAGAAGCAGGCCATGTCAAGTTCTTTCGAAAAAAAGGGAGAGGTCTGAACGACGAGACACAACGACCTTTGCGCGTCCTTGGGAAAAAAATTAGGGAGAAGGAAGAGGGCGAAAGCTATAAATCCTCGGGGGACTAAAGAATAAAACCCCCTCTAAAAGCAAAAGAGGCGTTAGGGGTTCATAGGAAGACACTACCTGAAAAAGATGAAGGGATTTTTCCCAGACTTTGGGTCGTAAGAGCAACTAAGGGGGGGGACGATTTCTATGCCGGTAGGGGGGGAGAATTGGGAAAAAAGAAATTGTGCGCAGGCAAAGCGCAAGTGGGGGGTGTGGGTTCATGCAAACTCATAGGACCAAAAGGGAAAGGGTGTTTTTTGGGCGGTAAATGTGGAGGAAATGGTGTTTGAGGAACGAAGCGCCCGGGAAGTGGCAGAACGCACCTGGTCGGAGATGTTCAAAAAGTAAAAGAAAGAAAGGTGGTGGGGTAAGGGGACAGTTTAATTTCGCGTGGGAGGGGCGAGCAGAAGCCCGTCACTAGAGAAGCATTTGAAGAGTAGGGGACGGAGGGATAACTGCTGGCGACGAATGGAGAAGACAACAAAGGCAGAAGGGACCGTCACTCTACAGGGAGGAAAAGGGCATTGAAAGGTGGTCGAAGCAGAGTAAGACCGTGCATATAACATGGAGCATAAAAAGGGCTCGAAGACGATTTTACGGACGGAGCAAGACTAAACGAGGCGAAAGAAAAAAACAAACTGCGCCTCGCGCTGGAAGGTACAGATCACGAATCAGTCGCGCCCACGCAAAGACTGGGGTCCAGTTAAATGACGTGAGGGCAAAGGAAGTGAAAAAAACCGGCAGCGGGGGGGAAAAGGGTGAAAAAGGTAGCTGGGCCAGCTTCAGGGCCTGATAAAAAGGAAATGGGGAGCCGCTGGACGGGAGGGTCGGGTTGAAAATGTGCGGATCGCGTTGCACGGAGGGGATGGGGGGACTCTGACGGAAGGCCTGCGGGGGCCTGCAGGAGGCATACTCCAGAAACAGCCTGATCCCGCTGGGCCAAAGGGGGCGTCGCGAAAATTAAATGAAAAAGATAAGGGTCCGAAAAGAACCTACTGTTCCGCTAAAATTTCAAACGGAGTTGGAAAAAGATGAAAAGGGGAGAGAGACTTCTCTCGGAAAAAAACACCACGTAAAGGTGCGGAAGGAAAGGGGGGAAGCCTGGAAAGAAGCACTTCCAAGCGGCGAAAAGTGGTGGGTCGGAGTGGGTGCGCGGTGTGGGCATAGGGAGGCTTTAAGTTGTGGAGAACCCTGGACAAAGCAAAAACGAAGCTCGACAGGGCCGACGGTTTGACAGGGGAGGAACTATTGCGCTGGCGACTATAGGGGGTCGATCTAACCTCAAGGGTCGAGAAAAAATTAATGTCAACGCTACTTCCAAACAAGGACCTAAGGACCAACTGGTAGTGGCCCAGTCTAAAAACCCACGCGCCGTGATAAACCGAAGGTGAAAAAACGCGCAGTTCACATTGAAAGGGACAAAAAATTACAGCTAAGCAAAAGTGACGATCGGTCCGCGGCTCATAACGATGACGTTGGAAAGGAGCGAGCCGTTAGGCAGTCCCTAGGGCGGAGAAGCGGAAAGAGGATGAACGGGAATTCTCCCCTCAGTCCTCTAGGGTATGGACCTTACGAGGAAATATTCAGTGGAACGTGAGAAGGAAATGGCAAGTACTAGGGAATGAAGAACAATATGAGACGTCGTAAAGACGCCTTTCAGAAGGGGCATCTAACTTACTCGGAGACAAAAAAAGAATCCTAAGCGAACTTGAAGCCGTGGAAAAAGAGGCGGACCTGAAGGACTATTGGTGTGGACGGAAATTGGGGTGGGTGGTGTGCAAAGTTACGTGCCAAGGGACGACGCGCTCAAGTCTCGCGCTATAAGAACGGTTTTCACGGGGGGGGAAGGAAAGGACAGCCCAGTGGGGGGGGGTCTATCCTAGGGGGGCCTACTAAGGGAGGATTGGGAACTCGCGATGGGGTAGGACGTCAAAAAGGGGCTCGAGAAAGAGGGGGGGGATATCTCAAAAAAAAACGTTGAGAGAAAAGAGGCCCAGCGGGATCGAGGACAGGGCGGGACGGAAAGGTGGCGGCCTTCAAAGAGTGTGGGAAAGGGAAAAACCGCGTAGGCTAGGGAAAACGTGAAACCGCCACGATGACTGGGCTGCAGTTCAAAAAATAAAAGAGCGTGGTGAAGTAGGGGGGACGCGAGATCGGGCAGTCCCAAGAAAAAACCAAGCAATTACAAAAAACAAAGTCATTTCAGCGCCATTTGGGTTCCCAATGGTAACTGAAGGGGGAGGACTGGGAGTTTGTCGAGAGAAGGGGTCGGATTCAATCGATCATCTTGGAGACAAGCGGGTTCGTACCTGGAGATTACAACTTAGCTTAAAAATGAATGCCTCTAGAACGTTGTCAGGGCAAGATTCAACTCCATATAGAAAAAATTCGAATCCTGCCGGGAATCCCCCAGCGAATGCTCAAGCGGCTGACATTCTGCGAGCAAGTTTGTGATTGTTGTAATAGGATCTCTTGATAGCAGAGGGGTACACTGTCCCCTGGGCGGGGGAAAACTGGGAAATCTCCATTGAGAGGGAATGGGACATTAAGCGGTGCGCGAACGTGGGAGAGGATGGACGGAGTTGTACCGACACGCTGGGTAAAAGAATTAGACGCGGAAGTGGGGAGGGGAAAACCTTTTAAGCTAACAGTAAGAGAGGTATCTCGGATACGTGGGTCGCAAATGGAAAAAGAAAACCCGGTCTCGAGATTCATCGTGGAGGGGGGGTGCTGTATAACAACCATTTGTCTTGGACAGGGTCAAGCAGAAAAGGGGCAAAACACGAAAAAACCCAATAAGTCACAGAACTCAAGTAAAAACTTGGGAGCAAGAAGAGCGTGGTTGAATTAGCCATCGACGAACGTCGGCATAAAGGTTATGAAAAAGAAGAGAGAGGGGGCTTCAATGGAATAGAGAGAAAAAACCCGTGAGAAGTAGAAGAAAAAAGGTCCAGTCGGTCTTTTCCAAGGGGAATTGGACTTTGGGGGGACGAAAAAGGCAGACGACTCAGGGATGGAGAGGCGTACCGCTGACGGAGGGGAAAATCAGACGGCAAACAAGACTTCACAAAATGGGAAGAAAAAAAAGGAAAAACAAAACAAGAATTAAAACGAGAAGAAAGAAAGTCAGGTAAGAGTGCCATGAAAAAACAATAGGGGTCTTGAACAGCTTAGAGAGGACTTCCAAGGAAGCGGGGAGACAAGGGGAGGTCGAAAATTGGAAAGAGAAAAACGTTAAGAAGAAGCAAACGCAGGAGTGTGGGAGGTTCGTTCATCAGAGACATCAAGCACCTGAGGGGGGCGCCATTTGTCCAGGAACTTTTAGGAAAGATGGCAAGAAATCGGATCAAACCGAGGGGACAAGTTTCATTCAGGGAGGGGGGCTTAAATTATATAAGCACCGAATTTACTGCTGCCAAAAAGGAAAAGGTGGGGCCGGGCACTAAGGTCCCTTCGGGGGAGGGGGGAGAGCTATAAACATTAGTTCAAAAAAAAAACACATGTTCAGCGTAAGAAAAATACATATTCACAATCGGAAATCTCGGGGATCGAAACCTGGGAGTAAAAACTGCAGAACCTCCAGGATGTCAAATAACCGACTGGGTAAGTGGATCCGTCATAATACCCAATAAAGGAGGGCGGCCAAAAAAACACAGTTCAGGGGAGGGGACGACAGGAAGAAAGTCAAAGGAGCCACCAAAACAAGACGAAAAAACCTCTGATGCTTCGAGGGAAGGGGGGGAAACTAAAAGTTGGTCAGGGGAAAAGAATAGGGGGAAATCAGGGCCCGCCTTTGATTCAGAAAGAAGGGGGGAATGAGGGGAAACTGCTGGAGGAAAAAAGAGAGAAAGGAACTGATAGACAGCAGGGATATAAAGAAAAGGAGGAAAGAAAATTCGTGAAGTGTGAACCCCAGGTGTGGCGGGAGAAGTTTAACTTCTGCAGAAAAAGTCCAAAAGGGGGGGGACAAGGGGGGGGGTAGGGGGAGGCGAGACGGTGGAGCTGGGTTGAAGAATCAAAAGAAGGAAAGTAAACTTCACGCTCGAGTCAGGTACAGATGGGGGTGGACGACGCATACAGGAGAACAAAGGAAGGGAATAGGAACTTCAAAAAAGCCGCGATCAATGAAAAAATCGGAAAGAGGGGTCTGGTTCCCACCACGGCGAAGGCCTCACAGGTGAAATGGGGGCGCATAACCTCAGAAGGGCAAAGGGGGGGGGAACAAGGGAAAAACGGCATGTCGACCCATTAGCGCATAACACGACCAGGAAAAAAAATCAAATCCCATCTCAGAACAAAAAAACTGATGATATTGGGGGGGGGATGGGGGAGAACTAGGAGTTCGGCAAGTGGTCGGAAAGCCAGGAAAAGCACGGAATGTTTTTTAATATTCTCAGGTTCAAGACGCAATGCCCATTGCTTGAGGGGGAGGAACGAATTGGTAACAAAGGCCGAAGCGTTTCCAAATTTGATCGAGGGGCGGGGACAAGACAGTCGCCGTTCTCATCTTCAAAGAAATACGGAGGTGCTGAGGTCTTTACCACTGGAGAATGGGGCGGGAAAAGAGCAACCAAAAAATCCTCACCAAAACAAAGAACATCTCGCACAAGGAGTTGGTGAGGCAGAATGTTACTTGCAGGCCGAAAACCAAGAATTTTCCGGATGGGACACGGAAGGGGAGGAAGAGATTGGTTTTGTGTAGAAGAGGGCCGGGAGATGGAACGCGTAAGGTTTCACCCCGCCTCACGCGTTTACGAGGAAAGACGTTGAGTTGTTCCATTGCATAAGGGAGGAAAAGGTGGACGGTCATTTGGGGCGAGAATTCCGAGGGGAAAAGGGGAAAGGACGACCTGTGGTGAGATGAAGTAAAGCAAGGAACGGGTCGGGAGATGGTTGGAAGAAAAAACGGTCATAAAAGAATTTGGTAAAAAAAACATTTAAAAGAGATAAGGGGGACTGGATTAACATTTCTAGGGCAACCATAAAAGAGCGCAGTAGCCCGTTTAAAATAGAGTGACTCACCAGAAAACCTGTGCTGGGGGGATGAACGGAAAAAAAAAGTCGGAGAACGAAGCTGCGAACTTGGAGCACTCGACAGGAACCCCGAAATTCATGAAAGGAGGCATCCGACGGATGGTCGATCATTGGGTAAAAAGAAGGGAAACAGAACTGAGGCTAAGCGATTTAGAGTCCTAGTTCCTGCATACAAAAAAAAGAAAAAAATGGATCACTGCGCGGAAAGTCTGCTGGGGGAAGGGGCCAAGAAAAACCCGATTACGCACAAAAGTCGAAACTTGGGGGGTGGAGAGGATGGTTAAGACGTGGACAAATTTAAAGAAAAAAGAAAAGAACATTGCCCGACTTCCAAGAAAGATGGTGACGAAGTGAAAAAGAGGCAGGGCAACTTCACGCTAAAATTGGATGGAGGTCGGTTTCGGTGAAGTCTGGGGTCAGGGCGCGTGGCAGGAAGGGTTGGGAACGGAGAGGAGGAAGAAACGAAAAAAAAGAGGGGGGGGGGGCCTCCCACTAAAATGGAGGGTAAAGGGGGAAAAAAGGGACAAGCAAAGTGACGGGAGGAAAAAGGGGTAAGGACTGGACTTGGGGAAAAACATTCTACGAGTAACCACGCGCAAAAAAAGGATAGCTCGAGTCTTGAGGGAAGAAAAACACTGTAAATGGCGCCGACGCGTAGCCGTACGGAAAGCGACTTTAGGCTCGGGCCGAAAAGGGGGGGGAGTGATGTTGTCGCTGGTGTGAATTCTGGAATAGATGGGGGGTAGCCCCTGGGTTGAGGAAAAAAAAGAACACGGAAAGGGAAGCGCTACGAAGAGAGGGGGGGGTGATCGCATTACGCTGGCAAAGACTCAAGCTAGACACACTACTTACGTACAAACAAAGCGACGTCCGCACGGACGAAAATTTCAAAACTTTGGGGTTGAGGCCCCAAAGGAAAAAGACTACCAATTAAATGAACGAGGGAAAGGGGCCAAGTTAATAGAAAGGCAGACTTAACCTTCAGGACGTGAACAAAAATCTTCTATTATGAGAAGGGGGCGATTCCCGCTGTTCTTCCAAAAGGGAGGGGGGGCGGTCACATAGAAATAGAGCCACATGGGGAGCAGAGGAAGAAAAAGGGATCGGTAGTTAAAAAAATTCGAAGCCACGGGCGAAAAGAGAAAAAAAAGCAAGCTTGGACTTACTGCCATCACAAGGGGGAAAGTTGGAAACAAATCAATTTGTCCGTCTGGGGGGACAAAAGGAGGTGGTACACCGATGATACTGAAAACTGAAGGAGATACAACTCCGCAGTAGCAGAGGGGGGAAAGTTAGAGCTACAACTGGCGCGGACATGAAGGAAGAGGGTTTCCAAACTTGAGGTATGGAGTTGGGGAAAGGGGGGAGGGACCTATTAAAGGACGACAAGAATTTGATCAACAGAGTTTCCTGCGAAAAAAAAAGTCAAATGGGGGGGGTCTGATGCACTTTTTAAAAAAACGGGAGGGGGAAAGAAGACCGGGGGGGCAGGAGGATCTGTGTCGTCAGGGGCACCCGGAGATAGAATCTGGGAGTCTCAGAGAAACAAAAAAATGGAGAAACGGTAAAGAGGAAAACATCGTCAGCCGGCTTTAAAGAACCGCTTCAAAAAAACAACGGCAAGCGGGGGTCTGCGCGATCAAAAATGGGGGGACTAGGCCCGAGGGGGAACTCAGACACATTAATGAATGTCACTTCGCGAAAAAGAAAGAAGAGCGCTGGGGGGGAGCGCGTCGCTCCGTCGGAAGGGGGGACAACCAGAAGAAATCGGAAAACCCAAAAGAGCCTGGGTGGAGGGGGGGGGGGGGGGGGGAGGGGGGAAGGGGGGGGGGGGGGGGGGGGGGGGGGGGGGGGGGGGTGGGGGGGGGGGGGTGGGGGGTTGGGGGGGGGGGGGGGGGGGGGTGGGGGGTGGGGGGCTCAAAGGGGGGACCCTGGGGGGACGGGGGAGGCTGCAGAGTTTGTGGGGGACGAGTCAAATGCCTTCGTAGAAGGAGCATCTTGTTTATTCAACGTACTGTCACTAACTGGGAAGGAAAGAGGACAATTCATGAGGCCCTGGAAGGCGAGTAATCTCAAAAAAAGAAAAAGAAAGTGGAGATGACCTGTCCGTGAACCGCCAACGGGGGGGAGCAAAGGCGCTGACTAAGGGGTTCGAGAAAGGGGGGGTTGTTAAGGGGCAAACCTAACAGGAAAAAAGAGTCCAAGAGAACCGAATAGGAAGAAATTCAACGGCACGAAGATTTGGAGAAAGAAAGGGATCGGGAAAGAAAGGGATAGAGTCACAGTATAAATTCTATGTCAGGGGGTGAAAGGGGCCCTCCCAAGTGGACCCTGTTGGTGAGTAAGCCCGTGACTAAGTGAGAAAAGTGACGCGGCCTTTCGTGATGGCCGGACGTAGGGCGCGAAGTAGACAAGCCACGGGGGGGAAAAAAAAACTAAATGCAAAAAAGTAGCTCGAGTGGGGTGTGGTTTGATTGAGATAAACACCCAGGAAGGCACAACGGACACCAAGACAAGAAACCATCGGAAGATGTCGTAAGTCAAACTTCTCCCGAGGGTTAGGAAGTGATTTTCGAACAGTAGGGAGACGGACCTTTGTGGGGAAAGAGAAATCTGAGATGCTTACAGGGGGGGGGGGAGGGGGGGGGGGGGGGTGTGAAGTGAGAACTCAAGTTTGTGAAATGTAGTAGAAAGTCTGGATCGTCAATGTGCAAGAGATATTGTTAATGGTCGGGGAGGCCCGTCGAACGGAGGGGCATAAAGCGGTTTGCTTGGACCTGAAAAAAAAAAGAAAATATCGGGCGACGAAAAAAAAACGAGGCAACAGCGAGGAAAGAACTACTTGAAAAAAAAGGGAAGCAGGAACTCTCTACGGAGCGGAAGTTGCCAGCTAGGGGGGGGAGGGAAAACCAGCAAGGAAACGTCCGGGACATTTTAGAGGAGTGAAGTGAAAGGGGCCAGGCAGTAACTCACGAAGAGAACCGCAAGCGTGGGGGTAGGAGGCGTGAGATAAAGATCCGCTCCGAAGAGCCCGTTAAGGCGACCAAGCTCGGAGGACCCTCAAGCATCAGGCATCGCCGGAGGTCAAAAAAGTCCGGAGGATTAGGCTTAATGAAATATTAAAGAAGTAAAGAGGCGTAACAAGGGGAATGCAGGCTTGGGGAGGAAATGAGGTCCAACAGTGGCGGGTCTGGAATACCGCAGCACCAGGGTGCAAAAAGAAAAACACTAACTGACTCACTTCAGGGGAAGGGAACGGAAAAAAAAAAGGGATGCAGATGATCGAGCACCTGGGGGGGGGGGACTCGCGAGGACCGGCCATGATGGTCAATTTCAAAAAGCTGGGGGGGCAGGGAAGGGACTAAATCGACGAAAGAAACGCAGGAACACAGTTAAGGAAACATTCAATGGGCATCAGCGACAAATTAAAGTTCACCTAGAGTTGTAATAGTAGTGAAAAAAAAAGGGAAACAGCCCAAGGGGGAGGGAACATGAAAGGTGCAATGCGTCACCGGAGTGGAATAATTGAAAGGGAAAATAAGGAACAGAGGAAACAGCGACATACAGCAGAATGCAACTGGGAAAAAAGAAGGCCATAAAATGACAAGAGTTGGACTCGGAGGGTGAGAACATTTGCTGGTCCTCACTATTGATGGGAAAAAGGAAGGTGGGGCGTCGAGCGGGGGGGGTTATTGGATGAGAGGGCTTAGCTTCAAGAAAGGAATCTCCCGGAGAGTTAAAAATTTCAGGGGGGAAGGGGATCGTCGTGCTAATAAAAAAAGGAAGTATCATGTCAGCTGGAGCAAGTAAACCCGCAATGGAAGACCGAGTCGAAATCTGGAGGGGGACCACGTCTGTAAACTCACAAGAACTGGCATGAAGAGTCAAAAGGGAGAAGAATGACGATTCCAAGGGGAAGGAGGACGCAAAAGGGGGAAAAAAAAACCTGCTACTAAGAAGAAGCTCGCGGAACAAAAAATCTTCAGAGGAGGGGAGGAGAGATATGGGCTTTGATGGGCCTCGTGCGTGGACCTTTCGAGGGAGTTCGATGAGAACGCGCATTTCAAGGGGGAAATTCTGGACAAAATGACTAAGGAAAGGGGTGTGGGGGGTGGTCTTGAAGCGTTCCGCCCAGAAGGAGAACTCAAGGGTGTGTGGGGAAGGTGGGGGAATCTCAGCAAAAAGTATCAAGTAAGTGGGAAAAACTTGGGGGGGGAAGAGTCTGTCTAACTACGAGGACAATGGCCCTTTGCGGGGAGGGAACAGGTCGGGGGCTACTGCGAAAATAACCGAGAAATTCGAAGAAAACAGCATCGCGAACAAAGAGAAGGGCTTTTCAGTGCGACTAAACAATGACTGAAAAGGTTGTTAAGTAGGTGGGTAAATTTCATTGGCGGAAGTGAAAAGTGGTGGGATGGAGGGAGCAGCTATGGGAACGGTGCTCTGTTGTAGCAGGGGGGGAAAATACTCACCCGAGGAAAGTCTGGAACTTAAGAAAAAACGTTGAGTGGGTTCATTGACATGAAAATCTGCTCAAAGCAAGCAGGTGGTGGCGGGGCTGGGGGGGGGGGGGGGACGCCTGATCATCATGAATGTTAGGAAAAGGAAATTGGGACCGCACGCAAAAAAAGGGGAGGGAGTGGAGAAAAACCAGGAGGAAAGAACACGGGAATGTTGGGGGGGAGACATTTGACTACAGGGTCAGGGAAGAGACAGCACGGAGAAAACGGGAGAAAAGACCCAGTAGAAGCCCAGGGAAGAAGAGGGGAAGGAAAAGAACGAATGCACCTGTGCCGTGGCCGGAGAAGGGGGAAGGGAGACCATCATTCGAATGACCAAAAAAAGTAACGGACAGTGGATACGGGCTAGAAAAGTACGACAAGTCTGTAGGATATTTACAAGAAAAGCAGAAAATGTGGAAACTCATGGATGGAGTTTTCAAGCTCGAGGAAAATGAATCCGGAACGCACTAGGACGGGATGAGGTCTCAGGGGGGGAGAAATATCAACGAAAATCCTTCTTACGAAAACATAAAATAGAAGGGGCCGGTAGTTGGAGTGAAAAAAAAAAGGGCTTAACAGGGGGAGGAGGGCCTTACGCATTCTAATATAAGAAAACAGGAGTTGGCAGCTCTCAGGAACTTCTATACGCAAAATTCCGCTGGCTGAAGAGTGTAGGGAGGAGGAGAGGGGGACAGAAAGAAGGGGGCAACGCGAATTGGGAAAGAGAAGATCGACTGAGCGAGCGGAAGCACGACAAACCGAAAACTGAGACCACGAAGGGGCAGGAGTGACCAATAAAGAGAAAAGAGGGGAATGGGAAAAGGAGGAAAACGACTGGGGAACTTGGGAGGTGAAAGGAAGGTTGTAGTCACAGCCACACGCAGTTCTTAAGATGAATGTTAGCGGAAGAAAAACAACGTGACCTAAAAGCGACGAAGGGCGGCCCTAGTCGTAAAGGTTAATCGTAGAAGGAAGGGGAGAATTCTTGTGCTTCTGGGAAAGGGCTGAAATTGATGAAGAGTGGGAAAGGTGTTTGAGAAAACAGCACAGATTCAGTGAAAGAGACGGGAATTGTGGATTTTTCCAAAAGTGCGGCTGGAGAGGAGAGCTAAAGAAGAAAACGGGGAAGGAAGAGATACTTCCGCCCGCACCTAAAAAAGGAATGGAAAATGGGGGTAAACCAATCATCAGATACGAACTCTAAAGAACCTAGCCTGGGAATCGAAACTCTAGGAAAAAAAAGAAATCAGGGCGAAAATAGAGGTGACCAGCGAACAAGGAGAAAATGTGGGCACCTCATCTAACGAGAGCCCAGGAAAATCACTCGAAGAAAAGCCGGGGAAGAAGAATAAAAAACGCCTGGGCGGTTCAAAAAAGCTACAGGAAAAAGGCTTTGGGAGGGGAGGCCAAACTGGTGAAGCGAGGAGTTGTGTGGGGGCGACGGGGGGGAATAGGGGAAAATATGGGTCGATTCACCTGAGGATAGAGGGCAGAAAGTCGATCAAAAAAAAATTCGTCAAAGTGAATCTCACCGTCAAACTGAGGCGGACCTGCTCGTGGGGTGGGGTGGGGAAGTGGATTGAGGGGGGGAGGGGGGGGTTCATGGCTGAACTATTAGGGGGAAAGGAAAAACGAGGAGTCTGGACTCGAGTTTCAAGGATGAAAGAAAAGTCAAAAGATGGGGGATGAGGAAACTAGGCATTAAAGGGGGCGATTGGAACGCTGCGAGAAATGGAGGAGCGGTTCGTCAAAAAAAAGGGATAAGGGGTCACGAGACAGGATTAAGAGAAACCAACAAAGGGGGAAAGATCAAAGAGGGATAGAGCCGCGTGCCGACTCTCGGAGGTCAAGTCCTCGCGAGTGAAAAAAGACGACATAAGAGGAAATAGAAAAAGGGGGGGAGGGAGGGGTGTAACTATACCAGAAAGTACTTCTTGAGATCGTAGGAAAAACTGGGGAGGGGGAAGGAGTAAGGGGGGGGGTGGGAGGAGCTCCGCGTAATGAACAGGCAACCAACAAAAAATCCTCCATGAAAATACTCGACGAAAGGTCGTGTCCAAGGGGCAAGGAGAAAAAATGGAAGCGGGCAGGGACATTTATTTTGGGTCGATCGTACTTGGAATAGCAGCGTCATCGGGGCCCTCGAAGTCGGTAACGGAGGCACAAAAAAGAGCAAAGACAAATTCAGCGAATGGACCACTTAATCTACCTGGGAAGACTCAAAAGACGAACAGAGTCGGAAAAAGTAAGCCGGGAAAACCAACGTAGCCGCGGAGCAGAAAAAACTTCTCGAGAGTGGGCCGTGTCGGAAACAAAAGGGTAGGACTCAATAAAGACCGAATCCGTCACAAACGATGTCATGAAGGATTGACGCAAGGAGCGAAAACTCGGAAAGGAAAAAAGAGCGGTGCGAGGAGCGGGTCTCGCGGGATTACTTGGGAATAAAATTAATACCTGGGGGGTGCAGACCCAGTGACAGACAGGTGGGAAGGGGGAAATGTTGCAATTTTGTCGGCCGTTAAGGGAACGTAGCCCCGAAGGAACTCCAAATGCAAACTCGGGGTGAAGGGAAGGGAATGTTGTCGGATAAAAACCCCAGCTGTCAAGGGAAAAAAGGCAAAACTGGGGCCAACACCTCGAAGAGGAAAAGGAGGTTAAAAGGAACTGTTCACGCCGCCTAAAGTTCGCAAAAAGCCAGAGCGAACTCGGAGAAAAGGCGTGGTGAAAACCCGACGAGAGATCGAAGAGTTAGCGTGGCTGGAAAGACACTCCGTTTCTGGAAGCAAAAGTTCCAGGTGTCCTTCGTCCACGGGGGCAGGCTACTTGATGGCCGGGGACACCGCGGCTGGTCAAAAGGCAGAAACACGGTGGGTTCGGCGCGTCCCTCGAAGGACCTAGAGGAAAAAAAGCTGCAGAAAACAGCGTTCAAGAGACAATCAAGAAAAGGAACTGAAAGAAAGAATGCATAACGTAGCGTAGAAGTTGAACCTGAAGAGAGAGCTGTTATATTAAAAAAGAGGGACTAGGGGGGAGGAAGGGGGGAAAGAGCCGGGCCTCAGGGTTCAAAAAAAATTGAACAAAAACTTAAACGCCGCGCAAAAAGGGATAAAGGGGAGGAATTAGGGGGGGGAGGGCGGGGTTATCAAGCAAAGGGGAGGAAAGCGCGATGACGCATTGGAAATGATGAGTCGTGTCGTATAAGTCAGGGAGAGGTGCCAGAAAAATTGAACGGATCCGGGGAATTACATTCCGCAACCAGGTCGTACGAGGGAAGAAATCTAAATTGGAATTCCGGAAAAAGGGGGGTCACTTGGATAAGAAGCACGCAGCCAATTTCGAACTCACGACACTGCAAGATCGGAAAGTGAGGAGGGGTCATAGCGTCGCCGCTGTCGTAAAAAAGGAGTAAAATAAGTCCGAGTAGGGCAATTTAAAAAATGCTGGGAAGGGAGACCGAGAAGAACTAAGAGAAGACCGAGATCAGGGGTTCCAAGGAAGTCGGGCCTTTATAAGAAAAGGAAGGATGGGAAATAAGGAGGAATTACCGCAAAAGATTGCGGCAGTGGGCGAGATGTTCATGGAATTAAAAAAAAGAAAAAAAAAAGTCTTAAAAAGACGCTTGGCCTGCGTCGCATTGAGTTGACTGCAGCTACAAAGAGAAAGACGACAGAGCAGACAGCAAACCTCCTGGCTAGAAAAGAAAAGTACACTCGGTGAGGGGCATCGGCAGGCTGGGCAAGAAAAGGACTGCCTGCTGGGGGAAAAGACCTCTAGGGTGAGAAGCGGGTTTGAGGGGGGCTGCCGAGTGGGAGCTTGTTAGGCTTGGCGATGAGGGTCGAATTCGACAAGCATAGGGGAGGTCCGGGCTCGTGGTAAAAGACTTGGACGACGCCTAGGATAAGGAAAGGGAAAGGGATGCCGCTGCACGTCCACAAGGCAGAGGAAAAATAAAAGCTTCGCGCTGCTGGGGGTCTGAGAAGACAAGCAACTGGGCATTGCTCATGGGTCTGAAGAGTACAATTCCAAGTGGAGTGGACTGCACCGAAAAGGGGGACAGCAGGTAGAAGAAGAAGAGCTCGACGAAGAAGAGAAGCACAGTTATGCTTTGGGGGGGGGGAGTTTTAATAGGGCGGGAAAAGGCCGGTCGAATTCCTGCTGGCAGGAAAATTGGGGGATAGTGTTGGGGACGTCTATGAACCAATGAGATCAAGGGGTCCGCAGTTGCTTGGGGGGCGGGTTTGGCGCAACCAATCGCGGCCGAGAGGGAATGAAAAGGGGCGGGCGGGGGGGGGACGTGTCGGAGCATAAAGAAATCAGCGCTTCGTTCTCAAACGTGGGGGGGGGGGGAGGAACTTCCAAAGATAAAAATCTTCCAGTGGGCGCAGTCTTGAACAATCTATGAGAGGAGGGGGGACGTCTTGAAGGACGAAAACCATAACCACCGGAGAGAAAAAAAAAAAAAAAAGTGGTTGGTCGAGCAGAAGACGTGAGGGACAAAAGAGTCCGAAGTGTAAACCCAATTTATTGGTCAAGGGACTGGGAGAGAGAGGGGGGGTGCTGTCGGGTAGGTGCTCCTGGGAGGAAGGGAAGGTTTCAAAACCGGTCATCATTAAGTCAAAGAAAACGCGGGAGCAAAGCAGGATGTAATCAACTGGGGGTAAGGGGGGTTTCAATCATAGATGGAAAACCTCGGGACTCGGGGGGGGGGTGGCGGTGAGAGCTTCAGGGACAGACGGCTGTTCCTTAAAGAAAGAATTGGGGGTATCTGCGGGAACGACGCGCCGGAGGATGACGGATAAGGAGCGGCAAAAAGGAAATGGGGGGGCATTGAACCTAATCCTGGACGGAGGATTTCGGGGTAAAGAGGGGAAACCCAAGCGAGAAAATCATGACGCCATCAGGGAGAGCAAGGTTGGAGTGAAACCTTGTGCGGGTCTTACAGAAAGGGGGTCTGGCCTCGGACTCAAGTAACCCGGCGAAATAAAATAAGGGACCGGAAAAAATCAGCATGCTTGGGTAGCACATTTGGAGAAAATGGCTGCGTGCAGCCTCAGCGAGCAGAAGCAAGGTCAGGCGAAGAAGGGGCACTAAGGGTAATCATAAGATCGAGAAAAGATAAGAAAGTGCTCACGCGGGATGAATTGCATGAGTAGAACGGGGCCGGATTACGCACCCAAAAGGGAGGAACGAAGGAGCGGAGGCGGTTTAGACGTTGAAAAAAAAACGTCAAATGGGGCCCGAAGGCCCGGACGATACATGGCCAGATTCGAGGAGGAAAGAGGGGGGAAGGACGGAGTAAGTCGCTCAAAAAGGAAGCCGACAGGGGGATCCGGGATGAAGTCTTGTCTGGTGGAAGACAAACCCGAGGGGAAAAAAGGGGGGGTCTGCGAGGCGGCGAGGGAAGCGAAGAAAAGGTACCAGCCTCCTGAATCCCACCAGAAGGATCGACCCTAAAAGGCGTCTCACAAAAAGGAAAAGTCAGGGCGGGAAGAAAATCCGTTACTAAAGTCCCGAATGAAAATTGGGGAATCTTCCAAAGGAACAAAAAGGAAAAACCACAAAAAAAAGGTACGCAGCTCGAACCATCTCTTGCGCGGCAAATACCCACGGAAACCTTTGAAAGAGCCTTTCGAACTAACAACGCAAGGTCACTTGAAAAAAGAAATGATTGGGGATGAGGGGGAGGCTTTTTTAGGGGTCAGGCTTTAACCTGGACGATGTGGGCAAAATGTGGGGGGGGAGCTCCAGAAAAAAAGAAAAAGGGATTGTTGCATGTGGGCTTGTCAAACCCCTCACGATGGGGCTACTGAGAACGCGAAAACCACGAGATCTTTACTGATTAAATCCGCAGGGGAACGTGCGGGAAGAAAACCAGGTAGTCAGTTTCGGGGGGGTTCCAGGCAATCACTCCGCTCAAACGCATCACTACAAAGCCAACGGGGAGGGATGGTCACACTCCTTGCACGAGGAAACTTCACGAACCGCGCACAGGGACAGAGGTTACGAGTCTGAAAAGAGCTTGGAAAGCAAGATGACTATGGGGAAGAAAGGAACACGCAAGAGCAGAAGGGTTGCAGGAGTCTTGCAGCTAAGCTGGGGCAGAAGGAAACGGATCTCCTCCGCTCTGGTTCAGGGGTAAGGGCTGAGGCACCTTACGTCCGGGAATAAATGGGGGGGGACACATTTTCGAGCGAAGTGCATGAGGCAGGGAAAGGAAACAGGAAGGCAAAAGTCGTACTGCATCCGAGCGTGTAATAGCGACAAACTAACAGTCTCGGCGCGAACAGTCAGACCATGGCGGGAGCAGGGTCCTATTGGGTAAAGCGGGTGGTGGAAATGCAGAACATGGTAAGAAAGAGAATAAAAAGCAAAACAGGCTAGGTGGAAAGAAGGGGGGTTTCACCAGTATCAGAACAGTCAGACAGTTATGGAAAGGGAACTGGGGACCTAATAAGAGAATTGGAAATGTGGTAACTAGGAGAAAGTGGCAAGGATTTGAAGAAAGTGAAAAAAATACACACAAGGGGACTCTCACGCTGGATGACTTACCACAACCAACAGGGAGGAGGGAAAGGAACATCGGAGGGGAGCCTGCGGACTACCACCGCGAAGTCACACCATCGCTTGCGATGAAACGCAAGGGAGAGGCAAGAGGGGTTGGTGGTGATGGCCTCGATCCAATAAGTCTAGCTCCGGGGAGGAAAAACGAGGGGCCAAAAAAGGGAGAAAGAGCTCTTTTGGGAGAGGAGGAAGTCGGACGAGGAAAAAAGCCCTTTGCAAAAAACCCTGACATCGGGAAAAGCTCTCATGAAGAAAAGACATTTGAACGGAGGGTGGTTCGCGCCAGGGAATTCGGGAGGCAGCTATTTTAACGTCGGGATGCCAGTAGAGAGAGGGGGTTCTCGAAGCCTAGGTTTAGGTAACCGCAGGTCGAGGGTAAAGAATAGGAAAAAAATTCCGTGAAAACACTGCCCGTAAGGCGGTCAGCTCAAAGAGCAGAACGGGTGGACAAACCTCAATAAAGAGCCGCTTATCCAAAAGGGAACTCAAATAAGATCTTGAATGCCGGGTAGTCCACGGAAATCAAGGAAACGCAGAGGAACGCGAAAGAGAAAGCGGGGGAGTTTCAAACTAGGTGTCCTCGGATTTGATCGGGAACTCGCGTGGCCGAGGCAAAAAAAGGTCGAGGGGAGAGGTATAGGGGCGGGACAGAAGGGACCCAATTTGAACTTCACCTTGGGGTGAGGAGAAACTGAGGTACTCAGGGGGCAAATTCCCGTGTTGGGCGTAACCTGATCTCACGAACGAAAAAGTCGCCCGCCACGAGGAACGAATGAAAGCCCGGGGAGATGAAAATCTTGTTGGGAGGGAGAAACCCAGGGACATCACAAGGAGGACAGAAAGTCACACCGGCCCGAACGAACCAAAAGGAAAGGTGTCGTCACAGGCAAAACTTGAAAAAGGGAAGGGAGGGAGGAAGGGTTGTTGGGGAAACACGACGGAGGAAAAAGCAAGGGGAAGTGGGGGGGGAGCGAAGAGCAGGCTTCCAGGAAAGTGAATGGGGGAAAAAATAACCGTTTTGGAATGTAGAATGAGAACCAGTGAAGCATTTCGGAAAGACAGAGCTACTGAAGGGGTTCGGGCGAGGGGTCGGGCAGTACAGGGGATGAGGTTCGGAAAAGTAAAATCGAAATCGCAGCCTAGCGACGGCACGGGCAACGCGCAAAGGGAAGACAAGACAATAGAAAGAAAAAGGAGAACTACTCGAGATCAAGGAAGTGTGGGCAAAAAAAACAAGCAGTCTGAAAACATGATAGCGAAGCTGCCGGGAAACAAGGTGATGGCCGGATCAGCGGTTCAGCAAGTGCCCGTGAAACACACACTTAAAAAGACACAAAAAGATCGCCTGTTAGTGGGGAGGCTTGACGGCGTCAACAGACGCAATAACCGCGCCAGAGGAGCCCGGTTTTGGAAACGGAGGCGACTGTGAAGCACAAGAAATACTCGTGCCCCTCCTGCGGCCACGAGCGGTATTCTCTCTGAGGCTGTCAATCTCCAAGAAGGCCTTCATTCGTCAATGGCAGGAAAGGGCCAGTGGAAACAAAGGTTGCGTTTCCTTGAGGATAAAGGCAAAGCGGGCCAATAACACCATGTGCATCGTCACGCAAGAAGGAAATGATACTTAAAAAACGGGAAAATCGAAGGGGGAAGGGTCGCGGCCGGGTGTCTCACTGGTCGAAATGTAACCGTACCAGATGAAGGGTCAAAAGGGCGGGACAGGAGGTCCTTGGCACGGGGCCCTAACAACAAAGCGAAAAAAAGTACATGAATCTCGTGGTCCGCAGGGTACCACCAAAAGGGAGTTCATAGAACATAGGGGGACCATAAAAAAAAATTAAAAACCAGGAGGTCGCTGGGAGGGGGTTCCGAGAAGAGTGTCACAGGTTACTCACTCTTTTCCAGAATGGCCGAATGGGACTGCGACCAAGGGAGGGGTGGGAAAAGCAGAGAGGAGGAAGCAAAAACCTCATGCGGACGAAAAAAAAGTGAACAATTGGACAAAAATTCGGTGAAGGGTGCATAAGCAGTGGGGCGGGAAACTTCACAAGAAAGCCAAAGGGTTTGAGAGGAGGGTTATGGGGAGGACGCTCGGTGATGCGGGCTTGAAAAGGCCAGGCATACGCCTTCGGGGACAGCATCGATCGGTGGTGAGAAACATATTATCGAGGGGGGACGACTCGGGGGGAACAAGGAGATCATGTCCGATAGAAAAAAGCACCGCTATCATTCAGGCCCGACGACGCGCTTGGGGAGAGTTCCCACCGGGGCGGAAGAAGAGGCAAAACCTAAAATTGAAAGGTTTGGGATTAAAATTTCCAAGTGATCAGTTCCTAAGGAGAGGAAGGGAGCAGAAACAAGGGAGCAAAGACAGGCGCGCGACAACATCAAAGGCCCCTCTAGAAGAAAAAAACAAAGAATGAGAGGAGGGGGCGGTGATGGATCTCAGGAGTAATGCCGTCGAAATGCCGCGCTGGTCTAAAAAGAAAAGGATCGGGGTGAGTCTCGCTTATGAGGAAACCATGAAATAGATGAAGTGGGCAACCAGGGGGTAACTCAGACCAAAAAGGCCCGAATCGGGGCATGAATTGATCGGAGCGAGGGGGAACATCGTCCAGTCAAGTAGTCCAAGAGTGACGTTGGGCGTCGTCCACGACTATGAACTCACAGGAGGAGACAACGAAGGAACTGTCTGCTTCATTGCGGCTAAACAACCAGCCGAAAAGGAAAAAAAACAAGAGAGACTCAAAATACTTGGCTTTGGTCAGAAGAATCTGAAACGGCGGCGATTCCCCCCAAGGGGAAATTTAGGGGTCCATTTGTGGGGGGAAGGAGAAGCAAGATGGTTGGCTGTCGCAGGTCCGAAAAGAAATTTCACACAAGGGATCCGTACAGGCAAAGGCTGAGGATGAAGTGGAGGTGTTGACATAACATCAATAAGAATGGAAAAAAGGTTTGGGGAGGGTTGGGGGTGGAAGGACTGTTACCGTGAACGGAGCAGTAAAGTGGATCGAGTCGACTCTCCGGGAGAGAGGTCGGAGTTCTCCCAGAAGAATGTTGGGGGGTCGAAGGGGGGGAAGACTTGAAAAAAAGTTTAGTGCTGACAGGGAAAAGAAACCGAAAGCAGAAAGAAAAGTCCTGAAGAACAGAAGGAAAAAAGAGATCATTTGGGTGGTTGACTGGGAGTAACGGAGATTAGTGTAATTCGAGAGAAAAGACCCGAAACATGAGACTTAGTCAGGAACTAAACCCGGCAAGGAAGATTTGAAAAATACTACATTGAAGGGACAACTCAACTAAGAGGTATTACAGCCTCAATTCTATTGGCTACTAGTCGCGATGTAAGGAAAAGTGTGAAATAAGCATCCTCGAAAAAGACTGATAAAGGGTCTCAATCTAGGGAGAGGACAGCCTCTTAAACGCAACATCAAAGGTGAGCGGGTGGGGGATGCACCGGAAGGAGTGTTAAAGAAAGTGAGGGGAAGGGAAACTACATGGAACCCCTGAAATTTCGAGCACAGCTGGAAAGGAACTTGTGACGGGGAGGAGGGCGGTCTACAAAGAGAGTAAGTGAATGGACTCTCTTTAGGAAGGACGGTCCTGTCTGGCATTGCTGGGATCGGCGGGAAAAGAGGTGAAGGACTGCGGGGGGAGGGAGGAAGAAAACTTCGGAAAAGGGAGCCAGAAAATTCCCACGTCGGAAGCTACCTGTACGAGCAGGATGGTCGCCACAAAGTGAAGGAAATCTTCAAAAGGGAAGGAGCCAGAGGCTTGGATCAGTCTACATTCAGGAATGTGAAAAGCCACGCGACTCAAACGGAAGCATCTCTAGCTACGAAGAGGGCACCAGGCCCGTTGCGAAGAAGGGGTAGACATGGGGGCTCAAACAATCAAAGGGGGCAACCGCGCCGGTAAGCACAGAAAGTGTACGTTTACTACCAGGGCTTAAGGAATGGGCCCTGTGGGACTTTCTGAAGTAGGGGCGTTGGGGGAAAAAAGGAAATTGTTTTAGAGAGACACAAGCAAAAAGTACTCCTACTTTTGGTGCAAAGGGGTGGGC